>Ga0214921_10000815_pt1 | contig 55459 bp, 40 predicted proteins | sample LL1505_MetaG_FD_177992 | JGI IMG/M metagenome (GOLD analysis project Ga0214921, IMG submission 177992) | Freshwater microbial communities from Lake Lanier, Atlanta, Georgia, United States - LL-1505 | ecosystem: Environmental > Aquatic > Freshwater > Lake | place: USA: Georgia | collected... | reverse complement strand
GAAGCGAAGGGTCGCATCTTGGTAGAGATCCTTCGCCTACGGCTCAGGATGACCAAAGCGGCTCAGGATGACCAAAGCGGCTCAGGATGACCAAAGCGGCTCAGGATGACAGGACGCGAATCTGGGAATGGCTTGTTAATTTTCTTCTAAGTCGTGCTCTTCGCTGCGGACTCGTAAGATGTCGCCAATGTCGAGCGGCGCATCAAGGGTCATCAGATAATCGTATCCAGGCTTCGTATCTGGGCAGAGCGCGTTGTTTCGCGGATCTGCTATGTTCAGGGCTTGAATCTTGGTGCGTGATAAAATTCCAGGACGCACTGCTTCGATTTCTTGTCCATTCAAAAACTTATTACGAGCCGTCACTAGGTAATGGCCTGGTCCAATGATGTCTTTCACCACTCCTGCAAGAACGCAATTTTCGTCGCTCTTCCCGTCTAGGCGCTGCGCGTGGCGATCGAGTTTTCCAAAGAAGAACCCGGTGGTATAGCCCCGGTGACGATAGGTTTCAAGTTCATCGATCCACTGCTGCTGAACGGCAAAATTGCCGGATTTGTAAGAGTCTAAGGCCGCGCGATACGCGTTGACGGTGGTTGCTCCGTAAAGAATCCCGCGATTACGTCCTTCGATTTTTAGTCCCGAGACGCCAGCTTCAATGATCTTATCGAGGAACTCAATCGTACAAAGGTCTTTTGAGTTGTACATGTAGTTACCAGTTTCGTCTTCGTAGACAGGGTAGTAAACACCAGGGCGTTTTTCTTCGACCAGAGCGTACTTCCAGCGGCAACTATTGGCACACATGCCATGATTTGAATCACGCTGAGTCATGTAGCTCGACATGGTGCAGCGTCCAGAATAGGTCATGCACATCGCGCCGTGAACAAACACTTCAAGCTCTAGCTCAGGAACCTTGTCCTTAATAGATTTTATCTCATCGAGACCAAGCTCTCGCGCAAGAACCACCCGTTTTGCTCCCATGTCTTTGAAAGCTTTAGCGGTCATCCAGTTGGCAGTAGACGCCTGAGTTGAGACGTGAATCGGTAAATTAGAATGCTCGCGTACGAGCGACATGATGCCAATATCGGCGACAATGACGGCGTCGACTTTGATTTCGTCCAAGAACTTTATGAAGTTTGGAAGTCCCTTTACGTCACGATTGTGGGCAATGATATTGAGTGTGACATAGACCCGCTTACCAAGGCTATGGGCGTACTCAACGCCTTCTCTGAGGCCATCCATTGAAAAGTTTGCGGAGCCAGCGCGCAGGTTAAAAGCTTTCCCGCCAAGATAGGCTGCATCGGCGCCATATCTTAAAACGGTCTTAAGTTTTTCTAAGTTACCAGCAGGGGCTAACAATTCTAAGCCGTGATTCATGTCTAACTCCGGATGCCTTGCAGTGGCATGCTAAAAAGTCGAGTGAGACTGGGATATACAGATTGTTTAATAATCGTGCAAGGCGAAGTGGTGCTCTGCGTAACAGTTTAGAAATACTGTATATTTTTGCGTCTTACACACGTCTTTTTGGCGGTTTGACGAGGTTCAGTTCGAATTGCTTGCCGTCCACATGACACCAGACGTTACCAAAGAAGCTCAGGCAGGCATCGTCTACGATGATTCCTCCGCCGTCTCCAACGCCGTAAATGGGTCTTTTGATGAGGGCACTTTGTTTGCGGAGCTCGCGGGCATATTCAGGTTCGTGAGTGTAATGGGGGAAAAACTCGAAGTTGACTAGTCCCAGGGCATCGAGATTGCGAATGCCAACGTGATTCTCGTCGCGATCAAATTTTGGATAACTAGCTGTCGTGATGGCTGGGGTCATGATGATCGCGCCGGCGGATAGGCCAGCAAGAACACCGCCCCGTTGGACAAATTTCAGCAGAAGTCGATCAAAGTGATGACGCCTGATCGATTTTAAGAAATAGAAAGTATTCCCGCCGCTGAGGTAGATAATATCTGCGGACTTAACGATGCGCTCAGCATCCGTAATCGAATATGGCCGATCGAGGTTAAATAGGGCGATGTCTTTGACGCCCAGCTCACCGTAGGTTTCTCTGACGTATTCATACTCGAACTCAGGCACATGATTGGCTGAAGGGATGAATACAAAGCGAGGGTTTTTCTTGCCAGTCAGTCGTAAGGCAGCGCGATCGATGGGCGCATTGCCCTCCGCGTAGCCACTATATAGAACTAGTTTCATTTGAGTTATAGCCCGTAGCGCATGTCTCGGACGACTTTGCCGAGGGCTTTCAACACGGACTCTGATCTTCCAGTCATTTTGCGCGCAGAGTTATCATTGTCTGGGCTTTGGTTTGATTTGGCAGAGGAAGCTGATGGTTTAGGCGCGACTGTTGAGCGTTGTAGACTCTTTAATTTAACCTCTGGGACGAGTACCTGCTCAGAAATAAAGGTCGAAATGACGGAGAATAATTCGCGACGTTCCATTTGCTTTCTCGTGCGCAGGATCTTGTCGCCCACATTGCAGATCGCGTCTCCGGTGATTCGCTCGCTTCGGTTTAGGATTGCCGAGCGGGTGGCAACCTTTCCGATGACGTTTTCCCGCCGTGACTCCGTGAGTCTCGTTACGGTTTCAATAATATTCATGTACGCGTATTGAAATTTTTCCGCCCATACCCGGCGTAGAAGTGTCGGCCGCGCCTCATTGGCTCCGCAGAATGTTGAAGCAATGATCTTCATAAATTCTTTGGTCGACATGGGTGACCATGTTTTGTTCAAGTGCTGTGGAAGCTCGCGAAGGATGTCTCGCATAGAGTATAGGGCATCTTTGTTAATGCCATCTGGCACGCGGTAGTGTTTCTTTTGCTTGGTTTTGCACTCCCACCATTTGAAGGCATGTTCAAAGCTAGAAACCGCGCGCGGAGCTTTTGCCAATAGAAGTTCTGCTTCGTGTCTTGGGATTCCAACTTTTTCAAGAAGCATGCGTCGGCGAGACTCCGCATAGGTTTTGTCAAACTTACGAACCTCTGGGTGATTTCGGAATCGGCTGATCTCAATTTTTTTGCCGGTATTGAGGTAATGCTCAATTTGAGCGAAAGTTTGAACTAAATACCGAGCCTGCGCCCGTTGCTCAGTAAGGTTTGTGGACCAGCGCTCGACGTCATCAAACTTATATTCATGATGAAACAATCCAAATTGACGGATGGATCCATAATCAATGATGCCGCCATTAGCGAGGATATTGTCCCCGTCCCAAGCAAGCCAGCAGAATATATATTCTGATTCGAATCGCGCGGCCATCTCAGAGAAAGTTTTGCTGACCTCAGCCAATAGCCTTTTGTAACGATTTTCGCCTTTGGCTAGAGGCTTCCATTCGCCATTGGCGAGCTCTCGATTGATGAAGAAATCAATGGCTGCCTTGAGCCGCTGTTGATTGCCTTGCTTTAAATGATTGAAAAAATGACTTGGCCTTAAAAGATTTGTTCCTGCACGCACGTTAATGCTGAGGTTGCCGGGAAATTCGATCACACATAGAATACGCTCGGTAGGAACGCCATTTTTATGCATGATTTCGGAAAAAATAGCACCAGTCACACCATCGTCAAGGTCGCTGTAGCCGCAGCCATAGCTAATGGACGGGTCGCCTGTGCGAAAAAACTTTTTGAATTTATGGGTTGCAGGGCTGAGGCATGTAGCTCCAGTTCCGCAGCTTGTGATGTCCCAGGTTTTGCCTTGTGCTTGCCACACGCCATTCCAAAGGCTTCGACCGTCGCCGCTTGTGATGCCTGTTTTGCCTGGGTGCTGTAGTTGGAGATAGCGAGTAGCCATATAGTGGTGAGGTTTAATTTCGCTCGGTGGAATTTTCACACCGTTTAAAATGTCGTACTCATTGATGATCTGTATGGCAAAGGTGTCTAGTAGTTGTGCTTCGAGTTGTGGGTTCATGGCGTGCGCGTGTGAGGACGGTAGTAGTCCCATTTCGATAGCGAGGTCAAAGTTAAACCATGCAACTTTGCCGCCCTTACGTTGGCGCGCCCTGTAGAGAACGTGGGAGCCAGGTACCTCGGTCTGCCAAGGGTGACGACCGTCAATTCTCTCAAAATGAGAGTAGTCATATGCTGAGCGAACTGCGGATTTTGCGCTCAATGGGCGACTAGCCATTAACCTTCATCCTCCCGGTTGTTTCTGACTTGAGCTTCTTCGGATGTTTTAGCCAAGACTTTAGCCTTTATGGGGGGTTGCGTGGCGACGTAGGCACGCAAGGGGCTGAGCAGTTTGTTTGTAGGGCTTGTGCGGCTTGGGCTACGCGCTGTTTTTGGAGCAGTTTGGGGGACTTGCGAAGGTTTGTGTTTTTTTGATCGGGAACGTTCGAGCTTGCGTTATGGGCGTTAAAACGGTTTGAATACGCAGGGTGTAGTTTGTTTTAAAACCGTTTTTTGAATTTTCAATTAAAAATACAGCAGCAACGAAAGGATAAATCAGATGGGAGTGAAGATATCTGGCGAATTTATAGGCGGCCTATCTACAAGCATGACTCATGAATTGTCTCAGGTCAAGATTGTGACTGATGCTCCGCTCGATAATGGCGGGGAAGGTAAGAGTTTTTCGCCAACAGATATGCTGGCCACCGCTGCTGGTTCCTGCGTGATGACCATTATGGCTATTTACGCGAAGAAGGAAAAAATCGATCTTTCAGGCATGATTTGTCACGTCGAGAAACACATGAGCCCTGAACCGCCCCGTCGTGTCGCACGACTAGACATCGTCGTGGCAATGCCGCGGCATCTCAATCACGAGCAGAGACTGAAACTTGAAGAGGTCGGCAATAATTGCCCAGTTTTGTTAAGCTTGAGCCCAGAGGTGAAAGTTCACAAAATCTATAAGTACGAGGTTTAGACTTCATGACAAGGATGACTGACCCAACAGCATCAATTCGATACGCGAGTCCCGAGGATGCTTTTAATGTTATTCGGTCAGGCATGAATATTGTCACGGCGATGGCTGCCGCGGAGCCGTTTCATTTTTGGAACGGATTGGGTGATTTTATGATGCGCTCACGAGACTGCAAGCAAAGTGAGCCCCTCCAAGGGGTCAAAGTATTTTGTGCGAACCCCAGTCAGCCCTGGCCCGCCATCTCTGACGACAGGATGCGCGACTATATTGAGATTATTGTAATGTTTATGACGGGAGCCATGCGCAGATTGCAAGGGCGCGGTTTTGTCCATTATATGCCGCAGCATTTGTCCCAATGGTCTAGACATCTTTTAGCTCGCCCGGGCGGCGTTGATATTTTCTGGGGTACTTGTTCGGCGCCGGACAAGCGGGGGTTTGTAAGCTTGGGCACTTCAAACTGCTATGAGTCAGAGATTCTCAGGGCAGCCAAATATGTTGTTTTAGAAGTGAATCCAAACATGCCGTCCACCTTTGGAGCCACGGAAGTCAGTCTTGATGAGGTGGACATGTTTATTAAGACTGATCGAATGCTGCCCGAGTTAACTCCAGGTTCATTCGGTGCGATTGAAGAAAAAATTGCGTCGCACATCATTGAACTGATCCCGGACGGCGCCACCTTACAGCTAGGTATCGGCGCGATTCCCAACGCTGTGGGCAAGCAGTTACGGGTGAAGAAAGACATCGGCATTCATACTGAAATGATCAATGATGCGATGATGGAATTGTATCTTCTTGGCGTGATAACAGGGCGGAAGAAGTCCATTTGGCCGCGCAAAATCGTTGGAGCCTTTGCTTACGGAACAGCCGCTTTATATGAATTTATTCGCGAAAACCCGTTAGTTGAGATCCACCCTGCTGCCGTAATGAACGATCCTTATAGAATCGGGCGCAATCATAATATGGTATCTATGAATACGGCGGTGGAAATCGATATCACTGGACAGGTTTGCAGCGAGTCGCTCGGGCATGCAGAATTGAGCGGAGTGGGCGGGGCTGCTGAGACGCATATTGGCGCGCAGCGAAGCCAAGGCGGTCGCGGTATTATTGCGATTTCATCAACGGCAAAAAACAATTCCGTCAGTAAAATTGTGACAGCGTTGCGTCCAGGGGCTAAGGTTAGTATTTCCCGAAACGATATCGACACAGTAGTCTCGGAATACGGCGTTGCAGTTCTCAAAGGTAAAACTGTTCCCGAACGCATCAGAGAAATGGTCAAGATCGCGCATCCTGACTTTAGAGAAGGGCTTCTTATTGAGGCGAAAAAATTAGCTTACATTTAGGACTGAAGTACTTTGACCGCGGTTTCCACGAGGGATTCCACGGAGGGCGTTGGTGCGATGACGATTTTGTCAAAATGCCCTTCGCAGAAAGCTGCTGTCGTGGTCCCAATACAGCACGCAGTGAGTTCGTGACTAAGGCGATTTTCTGACGGGTTTAATGATCTTGCGAAGCCATCGATTGCTGATGGGCTGGCGAAACACACGACGCCCTCGAGAGATTGAACGTATCTTTCGATGTCTTCAGCATCCGGTGCTTTGCCGTGGGGCAGGTGAAGGGACTTCTCTGTGGCATAAACAGAGAGCTGATCGACATGGATGTCATACCGTGCCAGTTGCCCCGCAATATCATAACTTGGCTCCCTTGAGCAGGGCCACGCTACGTCAGTGCCCGGTCTGATGTTGTGCGCCAACCAAGCTGTCAATTGCTCTGCATTTGCTACACCAGGCGGAATTTCCGCACTGATTTTGAATTCTTTAAGCGCTTCTTTGGTGCCCGGTCCAATAGCAAAAACAGCTTCGCTGGATCTCATTAAATTAAATAAGGCCGGATGCCTAGCTGCATAGCGAACGGCGTTTCCGCTGGTCATGATGAAGACCTGAGGTTTGCGTTTTGGAAATTTAACGGCGAGACCTGTCATGGCGATGCACGGAAGGTGCAAAACATCGACATCTTGAACATCGAGGATCGGTTTGTCGCGCTCCCAATCGTCAGAAGATCGGGTCCAGATTAATAGTGCCATGCATGTCTCTTCTTGCTGGTGGCCTATAAACTTGGCCGTTTCCAATTATGCACCAAATCGATTCGTATTTAAATGCGGACCTTAATGCCTAAATTTGCGAGGCGTTCATTAGCCCCATTTTTACGCAGTTCATCAATCAGCAATTCTTCTAAGACTTTCTCAACATTGGGACTACCTCCAGGAGCGGACTGCAGCGCGGTAGCAGAGGCACCTTCATTAGATAGAACAACCGCTCTTCCTAATAGATAGCCAGGCCTAGCCATATCTCTAGTCACAAGGCATCCAAATGGCATCGTGCAGTCACCGCCAAGCCGAGCGAGGACGCTCCGCTCGATATTGACTGCTTGTCTTGTTTCTTTGCACTCGAGTGCGTTTACCAAGGCTGCAGAAGGACTGTGTGCTAAGGTTTCAATAGCTAAAGCGCCCTGACCAGCGCATGGAATAAACCAACTTGGATCTAATCGATGGGCGTGGACGTTGGTAATTCCGAGCCGCTCAAGGGAGGCTTCGGCCAAAATAATGGCGTGCCATCCTTCAGTATTTAGCTTGCGCAACCTTGTGTCCACATTGCCGCGAATCGGGATGCATTTGATCTCGGGGCAGGCCCCGGCCATGAGGGAGCGACGTCTCAAACTAGAAGTAGCCACCGTCATTGGGCCAAGGCCTCGTAAAATCTCACGAGTGATAACCGTGTCTGATGTTAATCCAAGCCCGTCGTAAATTTGATCTCTGAAAATAATGACATCAGACGATTCGTGTCTTTTAAGCACGGAGGCTAGGACGAATTCATTTGGCAATCGTGCGGGTAGGTCTTTCAGGCTATGCACTGCCAAGTGCGCCTGACCGGAGGTCATCGCCTCTTCTAGTTCTTTGATGAAAAGTCCTTTGCCGCCGATTTCGTGGAGAAATCTATCTTGAACGATATCGCCGGTGGTTTTCCAGGTTTTGATCTCAACCTGATGCCCCAGGGCTCGAAGCTGGCCTGCCACAAAGTTGGCCTGCCACATAGCAAGCATGCTGCCGCGTGAAGCGAGAATCATGGGGCTTGGCGCGATGGGTCTTTGGGTCAAGGCATTAGTCCTTTTTGAATATTAAATCGAGAGCCGCAGCCATGTTTCGCGCGTCGTCATCGACGCTTTTGCGCAAGGCTTGGGCGACGTCAGCGGTCAACTTCGAGGCAATCGCGTCTAGCATTAAATTTATAGATTCGCGCTGCTTGTCGGACAGATCATTGAAAATTTCTTTACTCAATGTTTTTGCGGATTCACGGCGACATATGTCATTAAAATATTGAGACGAGGCCGACATGGTTGGAGTCAAAACCTTGCTGAGCAGCCACTGTTCAAAGTTATCTACGCTTTCGGTCACGATGTCAGTGGCTGCGCGAATCGCTTCACGACGTTTTTCTAAGTGCGTATCGACGACAGACTTCAGGTCGTCGATATCAAATAAATATACATCATCAAATTTGGCAACCGTCGGCTCAATATCTCTTGGTAATGCGATATCAATTAAGAACAACGGAACATTTTCGCGATTTTTTAGACCTGACTTGACATGCTCCGAGGTGATCACAAAACCGCTCGCTCCAGTCGCGCTGATGACAACATCAGATCGACTGATCAAGTGCGAAAGACTGTCTAGTCCGTGCGCATCACCAAAGCCTAAATGCCGGGTGAGTTCAAAGGCTTTTTGTTTGGTTCGATTGGCAATCATGAGAGACTCTGGTTTGTAGCTGGCTGCGTATTCAGCGGCAACTCTCGCCATTTCCCCGGCGCCGAGAATTAAAAACCTCAATTGAGATAAATCGCTAGAAGCACGACGTGCTAAATCAATAGCAGCGTGTGAAATGCTGACTTTATGGCGGCCGATATCTGTGTTTGTGCGAATTTTTTTTGCGGTGGCCAGCGCTTCTTGCGATAGACGCGTTAGCATACTACCGAGAGTGCCAGCGTTTTTGGCAAGTGCCATGGCGTCTTTAAACTGTCCAGTGATCTGAGTTTCGCCAGGAACAAGAGAGTCGAGGCTTGATGCCACGTGAAAAGCATGACGGACGGCGTCAAGCCCGGTCAGCGTGTATAAAGTCTGCTGGAGTTTGTGCGGATTGAAATTTGGGTTCTCAGCGCCTTGTGGATGAATAGAGGTGTAAATCTTGTAAAGGAATTCAGATGACAGACGCTCTTGGTCTTTGATGACACCAAAAACTTCGCAGCGATTGCACGTTGAAATAACGGCTATTTCATCCAGTCCATGCATGATGGATGTTTTTGCAAGGATTGATTCGATTTGTTCTGGGGAAAGATAGAATTGCTCGCGCGTGGCAATGGTCGCCGTGCGGTGATTGCTACCGACACAAAAGAAGGTCTGTGCGTGGCTTTCTAATTTTGCTGGTGCATTATTGATGGAAATCATGCGGCACCCCAGGGCGCCACGAATAACAGACCAAACCAGCTGAGGGCGAGAATAATAAAGCCAGCTAAGCTCATCCTGGCAACCTTCTGAGGGCGATAGCCAAGAATTCCTTTTAGAACAAGGATCGATAGATACCAGAGCCACACCAAGATGGCCCACGATACCTTTGGCAGAATATGAGCCCCTGGCGGAATGAGGCCGCTGAGAGCATACATCGCGCCACTTAAAAGGCTCAAAGTTATGAATATAAAACCAATCCAAAGGGTCGCGTTCAGCGCTCGAGTCAATGTCGTAAACGCTGGAAATGTCGCCGGCAAGTCGCTTAATTGTCGGCTCTTGAGTTTTTTGTCAAACCAAAGAAATAACAAGCTCATGCCGCACGCTAGAATTGCAAATGATTGACCGAGTACCGCAGAGGCAATATGTACGCGCATGGCTGGCACTGCGTTCGACAACGCAATTTTTGAATTTGGCGAACTAAAGAAAATGCTGGTGAGTAACGTGACCGAAATGACAGGGGCCGTAAATGCACCCACAAGCTCCATCTGCCAAACAAACCAACTAATGATCGTTCCCCAAGCTACCGCCGCGGCTAAAAATAACGCGGTGCTCGTGCCTCCTAGGGCGTGAAGGGTGGTAGCCATGGTGCCGATAGCAAAACAAAGATGCCCGAGTCTGATCCAAAATTGGTTGTGGCTGGTATGTTTGAAACCCAATACGAGCAGGCCTGAAGCGAGCAAAAAGCTTGTCAGGCCAACCATTGAAATCACTACCGAAAAGCCCCTAGGATCGTCCATTGAATGGTCCGTTTAAGTGGCGAAATTTCGCCCAATAATTAGGGGGACAGTATGTAAGGACTGGCATTAGATCGCAATAAAAAGTATATAGAATCTTCCATAATATCGTCTTCCCTAATGGACCCAGGAAGGCGTGGGAAAAATCATGCAACTTAATGATATTACATATAAAAATATCTTTGAGGCCCTGTGGCAGCCCCACAGTTGGCGGAATTATACCGCAGCCCAGCAACCGCAGTGGGGGTCCCCTGAGGCTCTGAACGCAGTCAGTGAGCAATTGGGACGCCTGCCCGGACTTGTAGGCGCCGCTGAGATAGAAAGCCTAAAACACCAGATCGCAGACGCAGGGTTAGGGCGAAGATTTATTCTTCAGGGTGGCGACTGCGCAGAGCGTTTTCAGGATTGTCGTGAGGATGTCATTCGCAGCAAGCTGCAAATACTGATGCAGATGGCGATCGTGATGGGCTATGCCGCGAAGCGTCCCATTGTCACGATTGGGCGGATGGCAGGTCAGTATGCAAAGCCTCGGAGTGAAGCAGAAGAGCTGACAAAAGACGGAAGACGCATTCCAATTTTCCGCGGCGAGTCAATCAATGGTTTCGAGGATAATTTTCAGGCGCGGACGTCGGACCCTCTGAGGTTATTGCAAGCCTATCATTCCTCTAGTGCGACATTAAATTTTATTCGCCTACTCATGGGCAGCGGTTTTGGTGACCTACTGCAGACAGAGCAATGGAGCCCCGAGCGGGTTCCAGGCGGTGCTTACGGCAAGCGATATGAGCAGATCGTTCACGGGCTACGTGACACTTTGGCATTCATCGCATCATGCTCTGGATCAGATGTTGGGGCCAAACAGAAAACATTAGGATTCAAAGATTTCTATGTTTCACATGAGGCGCTGGTATTGCCATATGAAGAGTCTCTGACTCGGTTTGTTCCCGACATGGGGCGCTATTATAATCTTAGTACGCACATGCTTTGGATCGGTGATCGCACGCGTAAAATTGACGGAGCCCACGTTGAGTATTGTCGTGGAGTGGGCAATCCTGTTGGGATAAAAATCAGCGCAGAATCAAATATTACAGAGATGCTAGAAGTGATTGCCAGAATCAATCCTCATAACGAGGTTGGCAAGGTGAATTTAATCACGCGGCTTGGAGCTGCTTTCGTTAGTGCGAAGCTCCCTGATTTGATTAGGGCGATAAACGCCTCGGGATTGACCGTTACATGGAGCGTAGATCCTATGCACGGCAATACCGTGCGAACACCAGACGGACGGAAAACTCGGAGATTTGAATCGATAGCCTCTGAAGTTCAAGATAGCTTTGAAGTCCACAAAGCCTCCGGTAGCGTTCTCGGCGGGATACATTTAGAAATGACGGCCGATGATGTAACGGAATGCACTGGAGGCGCGGCAGTCATCACCGATAGCTGCCTCTCACGGCGCTATGAAACGTGGTGTGACCCGCGACTCAATGGCGCTCAGAGCTTGGAGCTTGCCTTCGTTGCAGCGGCCTGTTTGAGACGGGGTCAGGACTTACACTAACTATTTCCTGTCTATCCGAAAATTTTTTCAACATTGTCCTTATCTTGAGCGAAGGCAGTCACCTTGAGCGAAGGCAGTCACCCTGAGCGAAGGCAGTCACCCTGAGCGAAGGCAGTCACCCTGAGCGAAGCGAAGGGTCCCGTTAAAGGTTCTAAGAATACTCGAGATGTTTCGCCTGCGGCTCAACATGACGGGGTCACCCTGAGCGAGCGGTCACCCTGAGCGAAGGCAGTCACCCTGAGCGAGCGGTCACCCTGAGCGAAGCGAAGGGTCCCGTTAAAGGTTCTCAGAATACTCGAGATGTTTCGCCTGCGGCTCAACATGACGGTGTCTCACGGAGATGTTTCGCCTGCGGCTCAACATGACGGTGTCTCACGGAGATGTATCACCTGCGGCTCAACATGACGGTGTCTCACGGAGATGTTTCGCCTGCGGCTCAACATTAAGAAGTGCGGTTCTCGGGGATATGAATGAACTATTTTTCTGTTAGCCGGTATAGCATGAACCGGATGATCCGCCGCAGCTTCCGTTCGGGCAGTTAGTGCAGCTTCCACCGCTACAATTGCCACTGACACCCGGACAGCTACCTCCGCTGCAGCCTCCAGCGGAGAGAGAGTTAAAGGCGTTGGCAAAGAGTCCTTGAAAATTTCCTAGACCGCTCTGTTGAAGTAGCCCACCAATGCCGGCACCGCTGCCTCCCAGTAGAGAGGAAAATATATTCATAATTCCTCCGCCCTGGCCGTCTCCACCAACTAGTCCCTGTAGTTTTGAAAATATTGGCATGATCGACGATAAAATCTCGCCACCGCCAAGCGAGAACTCTGCTTTTTCAGCATTTGCGGTGCTTGGACTGATGCTTGGGCTATAGTTGCTTTTGCTGCCGGTCAGTGTGTCGGAGATTTGGACCACCGCGGCATCGATTTCACTAAAAAGCGCACTAGACTGCTTAAATTTTGATTTTGCTATTTCCAGTGAGGCATGATTGCAATGCGCGGACTGGAATGAATTAGCATAAATATAATCTAGAACTTGCTGACGACGCCCTTCGTCTTTTAGATATGAAAGTCTTTCTAAGGGTGGGACGGAGTTGTTTGAACGCAGCTCAGAGGCGCTGTTATCTCCAAGGATTTGTTTTAGCACATCGAGTTTGTATTCCCGACTTGCCAATAAGTCGCTTAAAAAAGCGTTAGCTATTTTTTCTTTACGCGTGATCAGTCCCATTGGTTCTTTCGTAGCGATTTCGAGGCCTTTACCATTGGAGCTGATTGATAGTCGACTGTAAAACTGCGCATACAGATATCCGAAGATCTGTGGGCCATAGTAGCGAATTTTTTTCGCCTTCGGCGCTTGAATGATCGTAAAAATCGGAGCTGATTTGCCTTTCGGATCACTCACAAATGTAAAACAACCCTCGGTGACTTCCCCTTGGGTCGAGTCTGCCTTCTTGCCGTAACGTGCGGAGGCGCACAATTCATCAACTCTATTTGAAATAAAAACCTGTCCTCCAAACTTCAAGAACAGAGATTCCGCGCTTGGTGGTAGGGCGGAGAAATAATCTTTTACTGCTTGGCGAATTTCTTCTTTTTCTTCTGGATCCAAAGTTTTCGGGTCGGTTTTATCAAAGACAATGGAGGCGTCTTGAATGGATGGTTTAGATGTTCCCTTGCATTGGTATCCCTCGATGTTCAGTACACCTGACGCTATGCTATCCAGAGTCTTAGTGTGTGCCGCATCGTTGGATGCAGTTGGTTTACATCCCGTCATGGAAAGCATGATGAGTCCAAAGCTCATGGATAACCGACTGAACTGCTTCGATGGCATGGCTCCCCCTTATGTCCGAAACACCAGTGGTGTATCGGCAGCTTGTTGGGGTTTTGTGAGAATAAAATATAAAAACCAATGAAAACAGTAATTTAAAATGATACGCATCCGCGTTTTGTCTTTTTTTTAGAGGCCGATGGGGCTGGGCAGGGTTCTAGGCAATTTTGTGCCATCTAGACAATCCGGGGTAGGCCGATGACGTTAATAGGAGCCTCTAAAATGAATAGGGCCATAATGAACTTTTTTTCTCTGGAATACATAAATCCGTTACGCATTGTGCGCCAGATTTTTAGAGAAGATCTGGGCTCTGCGGATCAGCGTTATTTTATCGAACAAGCATTGATACGGCGACGGCAGGGCCAGCAGGATTTAGTCATTCGGATTGCATTAGGCTATAACGCCTTGGCCATGTCGATTCTTCCTCTCGCAGGTAAAGCGGTGCTTGTGAAGTATTTTATCAGCATTCATGCTGTTTTATTTGTTACAGCGTTTCTTGCGCTTTTTAAATCGGCGAAACGTGATTTTTTGATTTGGTTTATGATGCCGTTTTGGTTGATGTGTCCTGCGTTGATAAATTTCTTTGCCGCCTACTATCATATTGCTGAGAACGATGTCACGCGAACGATCCTAACCGTGAGTACGGCTATTATTTGCAGTAGTTTTATGCTTCTGATCGACCCAAGGGGCAAAATCCCAAGGGTGTTGAGTGCTATTTGTTGTGCGGTCATTGGCTTTATCGCATTTTCATCCAATGCTACTGGGGGGATTTTAGCGATTGTGAACAGCGTCGCTATCTTGGGTAGCCTTGGTATCACTTTTTTGCATGACCGTACATTCAAGGATACGACCATTAGGGAATTTAAGCTGCTAATTCAAGCAGCACCTGCAAAAATAGTACGCCAAGCGGCATCGTCAAACACGGATGTTGATACGGTATTTGGTCCTAAGCGCCGACATTGCGTTTGTTTAAGTACTGATTGGCGCGACTATCAAGCAATGAGTTCCGCCATGCCTCCTGATAAACTAGCAGCCGCTCTGGGTGCTTATTACGATATGTGTGAGCGGCTTGCTAGTGAGGTCTTTCCAGAGGGTAACTATTACAGTGACTGGATTGCAGATGAGCTGTTTTTGGTGATTTTTGCGAAGGATCAGGATGACGAAAAAAGCCTCGTCAATATGACGCTGCGATTTTCTGTCGAGTTAATAGCCGCTAAAGATGCTTTTGCCGAGGTTCACGGTCTACCTGCAGCTATTGATATTGGAATTTCGAGCGGAGTCTCCCTCATCGGCATGATGGGTCCTGCGGGGCACCGCAAGGCGACAGCGCTGGGGGATGTTCCAGGCCAAGCTCGAAGACTCCAATCTCTAGGTAAGCACATCAGGCAGCGCGAGGGTGAAGCTGATCGCGTGATTTTTGGGGCAGCAACTTTATTGGAAATATCACAGGCGTTCGCGGTCGAGGAGTTTACCCTGGAGGATCGAAAACAGCTCCGGAATATGAATCACGACAGAGTTTTTTATATCCAGCCAAATAAAGACCAAAAAAAAGCAGCGGTCTAATTTTAGACCGCTGCAGACTAATCTACTTCCTCTAAAAATTTACAAATAATCTAATTATGGCTGCATTGGTATTGATTGATACTGTTGCGCCACGGCCATTAGAACTAGGGACATCATTGCTTGAGCTTGCGGGCCTTGCGCGCTTACGCCAATAACTTGTGCGTACTGGGGGATCATAGCAATCAACTGCCCAGGGTTTGTGACGTTCTGCATCGCGAGGATTTGCGCAACATTAATTCCAGTCGGTAGTTGGCCAGGCAAAGTGCCTGTGATTCCTGGGATGCTGACCGGAATGAGTTGTGACAAGCATTGAGTCGCGTTCATGCTTACGCCTGCCAGTGATATGAGCTGCGCAATATTCATCGTTGGATAACCAGAGATGAGTCCCATTAATTGAAGCATCGTGAATTGACCGCCATTTTGACCGACAGAAGCATTAAGCAGGATCGTTAATAGACCAAGAGCTCCTTGACTGTTTTGCAAGGCCACATTGACTGGTACGCCCGCAACCGTAATGTTAGGCATGACGCAAGCCATGGCGCCGTTCAGTGCCATAGGCATAAGGTTTAGGATGCCGCTAAGATTTGCGAAATTCGCAAGACCAGGAAGCTGCGCAAGGTTGCCCGGAAGGTTTGCGAAAGACCCTGGAAGTTGCACTTGCGGTAGACTGACCACAGGGACCTGCATGGTTGGCGGCACTGGGATTCCACTAACGGTCGCCAAACCTGATCCAAGCGCTGCCTGTAGCACGGCCGCAGGATCCTGCTGCATCCCAGTCTTTGCAACCATCCCTGTTGCAAAACCTACAGCGGACTGTAAATCCCATGGATACATCAGGTCATCTTTATTGTCCGCATGCTCAAGTCCGTAAGTGTGAGCGGCTTCGTGAGCGATGGTGCGCGCCAATGTTTCCACGTCATTTGATTGTGGGAATACAAAACCAACATCACTTGGGTTCGCGTTGCCAGCATCAAATGGCGCAACTCCAACAGGTGAGCCGCTGCCGCAGCCAAGGTTGGCGTAACTGCCGCCTACATGCATGGTGGTGTATTCACCGGATGAAGGTTGGTCTGAAACGACGGCAACCTTTGCGCCAGTGTTAGAAAAATAAGTCGCGACTTGATTCAGGACGGCCTGCTGTGCGGTGGAGGATAATGCTGCAGGAGGTATTTTTACGGTGTTTTTGCAAGCAAGAAAGCTTTGACCCATGTCGTAGCCTTTGTTGACGCTCGCTCCAGCAAAGTTGACCCAAAGCACCGATTCGGCAGCTTTCGACATTGCACCAGCATTGGCTAGCTGCATACGATCCAAGAGGAGCGCATCATAGTAAGCTTTCGGTGGGTTGACGATTCGGTCGCGGCCATTTTGACCAAGAGCATCATCTGACTTGAATCGACTCGCAGGCTCTGCGCCGCAGGAGGCTAGAACAGCCATCGCTGCCAGTGCTGCACAGGTCGTCTTAAACAGATCGCTCGGTGCAGGGCTGAGCCGTGTTTCTTTGCGACGCGTAAATCTACGCGTCACCGTCCAACGGTGTTCCATAGTTTGGTTCCTCCAAAAAAATTAAAAAAAACCTGATGTCTTTCCACATCCTGCCCAGCTGGGCTGTTGGGGGTGTCGGAAAGCATCAGGAAAGCATTAGAATTATTTTTAAATCGCTGAAATGATTGCGCTAAATTTTGAAACTTCAGATTATCTCAACAGGATGGGCGCTGAATGGTAAGGATTTCAGTTCAGATATGCGCTTTGGGCGACAGGGGGAACGCTTGCTGCGGCGGCGCGACCAATGCCCATTTTCTGTGTGACTGTGTTCCACATGTCACTCCACGGCGTATTGAAGATAATATCGCGGTCTACAGGGTGTAAGAGCCATGAGCCGGCACGAATTTCATCGTCGAGTTGCCCAGCTCCCCATCCAGCATATCCAACGAGAAAGCGGTAAGGATTTAACATGTCGTGTACGAGTTGGCCGTTTGCACGTTCGCGAATCGTAACTTCGCTCTCGTCGATCAGTGAGTCTAAAATGCGACCGGCAGTACTAAGATAGATATCGCTACCAATCTCTGTGTCGCCGTCAGCAGGTTTTCTCGAGTGAAGGATGATGGCTGTCCCGGTATCGACGGGGCCGCCATACCAGGCAGGAATCGCTGGTGGGATTTCGCGATCAATGACGCTGAGCATTGATTTCAAAGGCACCGTGCTTGGACGATTCAGAACGAAGCCGACCGCGCCCTCGCTGTTATGTTCAGCAAGAAGCATGACCGTCCGTGCGAAATTACTGTCCAGCATGCTGGGCATGGCCACTAGCAGACATGGAGCGGACACATGTGTAATCATCCTTGATCACCATCCGTTCTTGAATCCAGCCATAATGACTGAGTCAACTACATTTTAAATACAATTTGCTCTGTCGAAAGGGTACGACGATGAAAAATGCTCGTCAACACATTTGTCAATGAATGTGATCCTGCAACATTATCAATCAGAATCCTTATGATAGTTTCTTATTTTGTCAGTTTCTTGAAAAATATAGGCGTTTCACTTATGCTCCAGGTAAGGAATGCCTTTTTTTGGCTCTTTAGCTTTAAGATTTGCACACAAAGCAATCAGGGAGTGATGATGTTTGTGGATGCTAAATTGTGTCGGCCTAGTGCGGCTTATATTGTGGGCAGTGGCGCTGTTCTAGCCGCGATGCTCTGCTTCTTGCATTGCCCATCTGCAAATGCGCATGAAGTCGATCAACGATTGGGCGGTTTTTCTTCCGCAGATGGAGAGACGCGTTCCATGGCGCGCTTTGGCGGCAAAGCTGATGCTCCAGCTTTTGGCGATGGTGAATTCATTCCCTCGCTTTCGATCTCCGCTCAAGTGGAGCGAGTGAGTATCGATGAATCTGCATTGCCTGACAATAAATACATGAAAGAATATTTTCCAGAGGGTGAGCGCCTTGATCGTAATTTCGGTGCTGACGGCTCTTTGGTGGTGTCAAAAAGAACAGAGCTAACGATGGGTGGATCGGTCGCCGGTGATGGCGTTACAAAAACCACCATGAAGAGACTATCAGCTGGGCAGTGGTTGTTCGGAGATCAGTTGCGCGTGGGTTTTTCGGCGTCAACTTCTGAGACCAAGCGTCCACAAGATTCTTTTCTGGATTATGATTCAGCGACTATTATTTTGCGCCCGCAAGTTGTGACGAATGTTGGCAGCCTGTCTTTGAAGGCTATTTTAAACCCTACGACGACTCTTTCTTCTGATTACACTGTTGCTCAGAGCACAGAGAGACCTTTGTTGCGCGCTTGGTCCGTAGGGATTAAACAATTCATTTCTCGTTGGGACGGCGCCGTGCATTTGGATGCCGCCCGCGTTATTAACCTTGGTGACTTAGATACAACTATGTCGACCGGCGAGCTGACCGGTTCGCAGTTTGGTTTTTCATATTTGCAATCTCTGTGGCGAGACGCCCACGGAAAGCTTTCTTATCGCTACGCGCGGGAAGATGAGTTTACCCGGGCCTACGGTGATCATCTTGTTTTTGGATCTGATAGTTACGTGGCAGCGCTGAGTCAGGAATTTCAGAAAGTTCGAATCGCCGGTGAGGAACGACCATTGTTGGTCGACCTGGCAGCGACTCGCTATTTGCATAACAAAGGCGGTTCTGCAACGACCATTGAGATGGGCGCGAGCACAAAGTTTTAAGCTTGAGACTGATTGAATCAGGGGATGTGATGATGCAAAGATCTAGCCGATTAAAACTAATCCAAGGCATGGTGGTCGGGGCTATTCTGTCCCTCGTAATATTCGGCGTGCTGGCTAACATCTCTAGCTGTCGAGCCATAAAGCCGTATGAAAAAGAATATCTCCTAAACCCAGTCATGGATGATGCAAGGGTTGAAAGGCTGTCGGGGCCTTACGGAAAGTCTATGCGTCCCTTTGAGCGGTTAGCAAGTGGATCAGGTGGTTCTGGTTCGACCGCTTGTCCTACCTGTGGAGGCAAGTAATGATGCGATCTATGGAACGTGTAAAGTACAGTGTTGCCTTGTCAGTCGTCACAACTTTGTTTTCCGTGATTATGTCCGCTTCTTGCGGAGCGAAACTTCCCCGGGAAGTTTCGGTTCACAAACCAATCGCCATCGAAACGCCGCTCGATCTCAACGCCATCGAATTTGTGCGGCTTGAAGACCAATCAAGAGTAAACCTAGCGCAGTACATGCAGTCCAGGCAGCTCAAATGGCTGGTATTAACGTTTGGGAGCAAAGGGTGCGGTATTTGCATGGAAAAAGCACGCTACCTTCAAGCAAATCTTGTTGGCAATGAGTACAATTTGCTAGGTCCGGCTGCAAAGGACTCTTTGGAATTAGTAGGTGTTTCGACAGATCCAGCGTCAAGTCGGCAGGAATTACTATCTCTGGTGCAAGAGCAGGGACTATCACATCTCACTTTGTCTGATCCCGGGCATGAGATTATGATGCGCTATTTTCAGCCTGCGGGGCGGCAATTTAGCGTACCCCTGACGGTCATGCTTTCAAATGCCGGCATTGTTTGGCGCGTCACAAGCTCTGATAGCGTCTCAGCAGAAGGTTTAATTGAAAAAATTGCTGCCACCCTTGGTGTTGATGCAAATCCCCCAGCTCCGACAACGCCAGAGAGTCCTGGCGGCGAAATTTCGCGCGGGCTGCTAGCGCGCGATGTGCCCAACCGGTTTGATCAGGTCACAGTGCAAAACTGTGCAAGCCGTTCTACTCAGCAATTAAGCGAGATTCTACCCAAGGATGGAAACGACTTTCGCGCAGTCTTGGTTCACAAAGGAAACTGTTCTGGGGACTCCGTTTGTAGTGATGCTCTCAATGGTTTGCTAGCCTGGCAATCAGCCTGCAAGGAGCGCTGGGGGGTGTCCTGTGTTTCAGCAGAGCTCGTGACAGAGCTAGCGGTCTGCGGAAATGAAGCGAGTTTATATTTTGGTGGACAGGATTTTTATCAAACGTTTGGAGATCATTTTAATTGGGGCTATGAGCCGGTTGATGTGAGTCCAGGCAAGGTTTCATTGCCCGAGGTAAAAGGTCCATTGACTTTAGTTTTCGACGGTAACGGGCGACTTGTTTTTTCCAAAGAAGGGGCCCTTGGTGGAGAGTTGAGCGCAAAAATGGATGGGGATGGTTTGAAATCACTTTCTGTTGGTCCGGATTTCCCTATGTACGTGGATCACCGCCCTGCGAAAGCAGCGGGCGCCGAAGGTTTTTCTACACTAAGGCAGGGATCTAAATTCACCATGGTGATGTTCTGGAATACTTGGTGCAGTAGCTGTAGCGAGGAAATCGAAGAATGGCACCGGGACCCGGACTCTGCTTACAATTTCTGCAAAGAAAAATCTGATTTCTGTCAGGTGGTGGCCCTTGAGACTGGTCGCGCGGAGTCAGGGTTGGCGCCGTCTGATTATCTTTCAGGTTTGATACTAGGCAATGATGATTTCGACGGATGGAAAGCAAAAAATTGGACCATGCCACTTGCAGTAGAGGACTTCCCGCGGCCCGACGGGCAGGCGTCCAAGGGCTGGTATAGTGGCTGGTTTAGGGCTAAGTTCGGGGCTAGCGAGCCGCGAACAGTGCTTTATGATCAAGAAGGCAAAGTTGTTGCAAGCTGGAAAAGCTTACCGGGAGAACACGGTCCTCGGGATGCCATGAAGAAGCTATTTGAAATTGAGAAACCTTTAGACACTGAATGAGGGGAATTACAGCATGAAACGTAATATTTTAAGAGTCACGCTGCTATTAGCATCTTTTTGCTCAAGCCCAGCGTGGGCCGTCAAGGTGGGTGATGTATTGCCTAAAATATCCGTGGCAGGTCCGGACGGTAAATTGGCAGAACCATGGCAGGGAAAACCAACGCTCATTAATTTCTGGGCCACATGGTGTGATGCTTGCAAAGTCGAGTTGAAGGAAATGGAGTCAGAGCTAAAAACCCTTGGCTCAAATCACCAGGTTGTATTTGTGAGCCTTGACAAAGAAACTGAGAAGGCCAGGAAGTACTTCGATACAGAATTCAAAGGCAGTAAGGACATGTCACAAAGTCTATTCCATGATCCGGCATTTAAACTTGCGGATTCCCTTGGTGTGGAAAGTTTTCCGATGACGTTAGTTGTCGATGCAAATGGGAAAGTTTTAAAAATCCAGGATGGCTATAAGCCGGGTAGCGGATCGACTGCCGCGCTCTTTGAAGCACTGAAGAAGATGGAGAAATAAAAAAAACCAGCTCAGGATTGAGCTGGTTTTCTTCTTGGAGTCAGAGATCTTAGAAGCCTGAAGTTTTAACTTCTGCGCTATCGCCGCGGAATTGGAACACAGTATTTGTTTCGTTTTTCTGCATGACAGTTTCAACTTTGAATTTTGCTTGGACAGTCATCTTGGCGATTGGGTTTTCGGAAGTGCCGCCGTTGGTGGTTGCGATGTTATCAACGCTATAGTTCACCGTGTAACCCCAAAGCACGCTAACATTGCTAGGAACGATAGCTACGGATTCAAGATATTGACCCTTGCCATCGTATTGACCGCCGTGCTGGTGGACTGCCGTCATTGTGACGTCATAAACCGTGATGCCGAAGCCGTTGGTTCCCCAGATTCGGAAGCTTTTGCTGTTGATATCAGAGAACCCTGTTAAGGCGCTGCTGTCGGTAAGGCCTTTTGGTAGGGCGTTTGCGAAATTAAATTGAACATTGGCAACTGGTTGGTTTGCTTTAATGACGGCCCAGGTTTTCTTTGCGAGGTTTACGATCATGTCAATATTTACAACAACGTCTTCTCCTGAAAATGGATGTGATTCAGGGTGTACGTTGAGTCGGTCAATCAGGGCAAAAGCGTCATTCGGTGTGTCGATGACTTCAGTGTGCATGGTGATTTCTTCTGCGGGGTTTACATTGTCACTGGTTTCAGCTTGAACGGCGGTTTCAAGGGTCAACGCTGTTGCAACTGCTGAGAGAACTGTGAGGGCACGCTTGGCACGGATCCATGGTGTCATCGTCATAAAAACCTCGCAAAAGTTAAAGTTTTATGCCCTTTATATTGATAGGGGCATAATTTGGCGACTTTATATATATAGCTTTTAAGCAAGTCAAATAAAAATATAGTAAATTTGGTCATTTAACCTCTGAGACTCTAAAACGGCTTTCATTTTCAAGTGCACTCGCGTAATGTTTTCAGACACTTAGACGAAACGGCTCATCCGGCTATGGAGTCATTCTTGAAGGTTCTGATTATTCAACTGAGGCAGCTTGGCGACATCCTCCTGACCACACCAGTTATCCGGGCCCTGAAAGATCATGCGCCCGACGCTCAGGTTGATTTCATGACTTACCCGATGGGCAAATTGATTATTCCCGGTAATTCCTTGGTCAGGCGTCATGTGATTGCTCCGCAGCAAGGGGTGGGGCAAGCTTTGAGATTCTTGCGTGAGATCCGTAGAGAGCGCTATGACGTTGTTTTAGATTTTATGGCCACGCCGCGCAGCGCGGTCATCGCACGTTTGATCCCAGCTGATAAACGAATTGCTTTCCAAACAACGCGGGCGCCTTTTTACTCGGTTGTGATGCCGCGTGGCATTGGCAACCAATATATCGTCAGGGAAAAATTTGAATTGCTCAAGCCAATAGGCGTGCTTGCGCCAGATGTCCGTATGATGTTGCCCTGGAAGGATTCCGACGCACAGGTGGTATCTAGCTTGATGCGCGAGTGCTCAAGCTTTGCTAATGCAAAAAGACGGGTGATGCTTAGTCCCACCCATAGACGGCAAGAGCGACAGTGGCCAGCAGATAGATGGGCGGAGCTAGCACTGTGGCTAGAGAGATCCCAGCAGGCAAGCGTTCTCTGGGCTTGGGGTCCAGGGGAAGAGCAAGAAATTGAGCATTTGATCAAGCTGTCCAGTGGGGCAGGCGTTAAAATACCAAAGACCACATTCCGTGAGCTAGCAGCGATCACTGCTAATTGTGATTTGTTTATTGGCAACAGTAACGGGCCAAGTCATGTGGCTGTTGCAGTCAACACTCCTTCGCTACAATTACACGGACCCACGAGCGCCACGAGCTGGTGCCCTCAGACTCTAAGGCATCGCGCTGTGCAGGGCGATACAATGTCGGATATTCTTCCAACAACGGTTGAATCCGCGGTGGCAGACTTATGGTCGGTCGTAGATCAGCACGCCCAAGAAATAAGAACCCAGGGGGTCGTGACCAGCGACGCTGACATTCAACGACGACCCTGGTAAGTCGGCTTTTTTCTGTAATAGCAATTGCGCATCGGATTGCGGGAAGATTTCGCGTATTGACCCTGACTACCGGTGTCTGAGCCAGCAAAAGTTTTTTTGAGCGCCTTTGCGTTTTTTGCGACATATCTCCAATCCGAGTCTTTGAGCAGTGAAATGTTCACGGGGCGATCCGCAGTTGGGTATTGATGGGAAGAGGACTCTAGACTCATATTGTAGGAGCGGTAGCAAGCGTTCGGGTGAGCTTCAAAAAATCCACCACGCGCCGGTATAAACGGTCTGCCATCTGGGGTTTTCCATCCGTTTTTGAACGCAGAAAGACATTCTTTGAATGCATTTTTTTCGTCAGCGTCCAAATTGTCGTCTTCATTAAATATAAAGTCTGATTCAATCCAATCATGAGCAGTAAAGCCTAGGCCAATGAATTGCTCTAAGCCGAACTCATCGGCTTCAGTTTCAATTGTGTAGCGCGCAAGCCCGTCATCTTCAGCCTCAGCTACAGCCCGCTCTGCGGTAGCCTTCGCCTTGTTGAGCTGCCCGTTTAAGTCGTTGAGAGCATCCATGAAGATGGTTTTCTTAGGGGGCTGAATGATAGAGCTGAAGTCAGAGATGGATTTTTCGATTTCGGCTTGCGCAATTCCACGCGTCTGAATGGTGGACGTTATGTTGATGCTTCGAGCACAGGTTAGCAGGCGCGCCTCGTAGTCAAGGAGAACGTTTTTGTTTTGATCAGGGATGGAGTCGTCTGGGTAGTCGCCTAAATTATCTTGCCAGTAGCTGTTTAGAATTCTTTTATCGATATAAGCGCAGTCTTTGGCGCAGTCGATATTTCCACGTGCACACATGGACCGGATCACAGAATTGGCAAATAAGTAAACTCCCGGGTGTAACGTTTGTCCGCGTAGGCGGTCAGGCATGTCGAGGAGTCGTTGTGATTGGGAAACCTTAATGCCACGGTCACTGAGGCCTGCTTCAGGTTTGGGTTTGCTGTCGGGGCTTGCGTGACTGAGCATATAGAAGAATCCATATTCCGAGTCGGAAGCGGTCAGGTGCGCACGATAGTAATGCCCCATCTCGTGAGCGATAGTCGGGATAACCATCCATTCTTTGTCAGGAAATTTTGCGAATAAACCAGTGTTGATGGTGATCCAATTGTTGGTGACGCTAATACGCGCGGTTTTCGCGTAGGAAGCTGTTTTGATCATGGGATCCATGAGGCAATTCTGATCCGCAATGAGCAAGGGCTTGCCGCCCTCGCTGCCTAGCTTGAGAGTGCATTCATGATAGCTTTGATTAAACCAGGCGATGATATTATTTATTTGCGTCGAATCATGCTTGCTAGAAATGCACGGGTTCTGGGGGCTTTCTGCGATGCTTAGCCCGCTGCTGTTAATTTCTATGACTTCGATCGTTGAGGACTCTCTCGCCGGATTGTTTGTATTTAGACGCACACCGAGGTCCAAGCAAACAGCAGCAGAGGAGACGAACGCATTGGCTTCTGGGTCTTTGACGATCATGGCTTTTGGTTTTGGGACGTTTTTAAGATCCTGCGGGTAGGCTTTTCTTAGGTTTTGGTCGATTTGAGATACGATGTAATTAGCCCGCTCAAATAATTTATGATCCTTTTCTGCAATAATGTCGTCACGGGAGATGCCGTAAGCGGGCGCGACGATGGTGGTGTATTCGGCGCTGGTCAGGTCTACCCATTGCCAAGCATCTGTGGAGCGCACGGGCTCGCCTAGGACGTGTTTGACTGTTGAAGTCGCCCGGGGGCGGCAGCTTAGCGCTGCGGTCATAGATAATAAAACAACGGCAAAAGCATTGACTGACACGCTTCGTACTCCGGTAATTTATTTGAGGTTATATTTTACGACAATTTTGGCGCGAAAGGCACTACTTAGGAGGGCTGATTTTTGAGCAAATACCAGCAATCAAAAAGTCAAGGTAAGTTACTTCTCTTAGTTTCCAGAACCTATGGGGCATCCTTCACGCAAACAAAGGATGGAAGTGTGCCTGTTGCCGACTTTTGGCTTTCCGCAGTAGACCCAAATGCAAATGAAGTTATCCATGCGATTAATGAATTGTTTGATTTAGTTGTCCCGGACCAATAGAAGTTTTGCATTTGGCTGTCTGCTATCCAATTTGAGCTTGCCGCTGAGCGAATCCCATGTACATAAGCTTCCATTAGTTCTTTTTGTGTGGGTAGTCGCCAGCCCGTTTGCCCGTTGTACGGATTGTTGTAGCACGCGTTCCATGCGGAGGCCCAGTCTGAGGGTCCCTTAAGCTTTGACCATGATAGTTTGGTGATTTTATCCATCATTGTGCAATTGATGGGTGTGGAACTACAGTTTGATTTAGTGGGTGTTGCAGTGCCTGATGTTAGCATGGTTACATCAACCCATATATTTGAGTCTCCAGTACCTAGAGTGTCAACAGAATAACAGTCAGTATCAGAAAATCCCGACGTACCAATCCAATTTGCAACGATGATCGGCGGAACGGTTTGATCGCCGGAGTTATAGTCATCGATTGTGTCCCATATGTCGGCAGGACCGTTAACAGAACCAGGAGTTGCTAGCTGATTTACTATGTTCAGCGGGCTATTAGCACCAAGAGTATGATCGTAGTTGTATTTAGATAGATTAACGCGGTTACGGCATGTTGTTTTTAGTTTTCCTCTGACATCGCCAATGACAACGCCAGCGCGGATATCCCAAGGGTTTAAAATCGCCCCGTTTTGCTGTCCCGTGCCTGACGAAGTACTTCCGGTGGTTCCGAAGATCTCGATTCCACTTTTAATATTTGATTCTGTGATGTCGCTATCACCCGTCCCTAAATAACGCGTACCATCGGAGCCGAAGTATTGAAAAGTTGCGGACGATTTGATTTGCGAATTGAAATTGGCATAAATTAGATCAACGCCATTGGAACCCGTTAAGGGCGCATTTGCACTGGGATATTGACCGGTGATTCCAGCAATCTTAATGCCATTTTTGATATTTCCTTCTGAAAGATTTAGTAGATCTGCAGATTTAAAACTGTTTGTGGTGACGCATCCAACTAAATTGTTATCAGTGCAATCGGCGGGTTTAAGCAGCGCGTCGCCCGTTACGCCAATGATTGTAACGTCTTTAGCAATTTTGGCTTTATTTGGTGGATTGATGGCGTCGGTATAATAGCCCACACCAGGGAACGCGCTCGTTAGGTCTAGAGAGCCTTTATTTGGCAAAGTCGGCGCAATCAGTGCCGTGGAGGGACCGTAGGAGGCAGAATTTGCGAGTACTTTGTCTGGGAGCGGTAATGTAATATTTCCTTCTACTCCAGCAACGGTTTGGCCAGCTAGAATTTTAGACGCAGCTCCCGCGATATTTGCCGCTCGGAAATCGGTCGTCGCAATGCAATTAGTCGCGCCATCGCTGGCGCAGTTCGCGGGGGTTGTCACTGATAACGTCCCGGTGATTCCGCCGATGGTTTGCGTCGTCAGCATCTTATCTCTATCGATAAGGCTGATATCGACCGCTTTCTTAGTTTGCCCAGAAGGAGTTGCAAATAGTGGGAGGAAGCAGTTTGATCCATCTTGCTCGCATTTTGTGGCAGCGAAATATGTTCCCGCCGCAACACAATCTTGTTGAGCATTGGTTCCACAATTATCTGGCCGTGATGTGGCAGTTCCCAGTGTCGGGCTTGCCGGGATTCCGAAAGGTATGTCTTTAAGCACTTTATCTGCTGTCGGCAAAGAGAAAGTCCCTGTGACGCCTCCAAGTGTTTTACCGGCTATGAGCTTGGCGTCTGCGCCTTCGGTCGCAGCTGATGTAAATTCTTTTGTAGTGACACAGCCTGTCTGACCATCGGCAGTACATGTTGGAAATACTGCCGCGGCATAACGCTCGCAGGATTTTAATGCAGGCGGCTCATCGGTGTTAGCTAACAAAGTCTTCGTGATCTTTGTCTCGGCTACGCCGACTTGGAATGTGCCAAATTTTGTGGTTTGGAATGAGACTTTGCCGGCACCTTTGATAACCTTGTCTCCAGGAATGACCCCAATCTCAAAGCTGCTTTCGCCATTTTCTACTTTAGTCCAGCGGTACATCACCACCATGTTGCTGGTGTCGACCTCTGCCAAAGTCAATGCCAACGCCGAGAATGGAATGGATAAAGTAAAAGGATTACCTGCCACCACGTCTTGGCTCGCCGTAAAACTTACGCTCGGTCCAGATGCGTTGATCGTGTTACCAGTGAGTCCTAATTGCTTGGTAAAGGTCGTGGACGCAAGTGCGACGCCTTCTCCAACAGTGATAGACACTGGAATCGATAGTGATCCAGGGGGAATTGCAATCGCCGCACCGGACACTGCACCAGAGGCAACGCTCAGTAATTGTGTGCCGGTTTTCGATGGGTCAAAACTCGCGACCACATTTCCTGAATCATCAACGCTTGCAGCCATGCGTGAAATGGCGCCAGTTTTGTCAGCAGTGGTTTGTTTCATAAAAGAATCTTGGCACGACGATGCGCCACCTAGTGCCAACGTAGCAAGAAGCAAATGACTTAATGTTGCGGCAAGTTTCATAGCCCTAAGCTCCTTTGCACAAAAAGCTCTTCTTTCGCGCTTATCCAAAGATATTCGGTAGGTAAAAGCAGTGACTTGAGGGTCGATGCCTTGCAGAATAAAATTAATGGTTTCAGCGTGTTCGCAACTAGCGGGAATGCTTCATTTAACTGAGAGAAATTTCGGTAGTCGTCAATCAAAACAAGGGTTTATCGCTTCTTATAAATCTGCCTCAACGGGTCTTTTTTAGAGTGCCGTAGCCAGTTTCAAAGAACCCGATACAGGTCGTACGGCTCAACTCCGTCCAAGCAGGAATTTGCCGGTTTAGATTGAGCATCAGATCCAGTTGGCACTGGATGAATATAAAATGCCGCGGGAACAAGCTCCCAATGTCGCAAGTCTGGCTTCAGTGTATTTTTGGCGAATTCGGATCCATGTTGCATGACGGCGACGCCATACATGATGCTGTAGCCACAAAGTGTCGCGCCTTCACGCGCACTAAATACAGCAGAGCAACCACCAACCGTAATAGCAGCGCCCGTTGCAAAAACGGAAATTCCATAAGTCAATCCAAAGGGCGCTCGAATCCAGCTTTTTACATTGACAAGAGGATGATAGCTATAAGCGTGTCGTCTCGATAATTTGTCAAACCAGCTAGTTGTTGGAAACAACAAGCCTCCTCCGCTGGCGCATGCTTTTGGAAACTTTCGAAGAGGTGAAATCTCGAAATATCCATGCTTAGAGTCGACGATATTCATGTGCCAGTCTACTGGCGGAAACAGTTCACTGGCATAGATCTGCCATTTCGTTTCCGACGCGTATTTTTGGGGATTGGCATCGATTTTTCTAATTTGCTCCAATGCAAAATCTTTAGTGACCTGATCTAGACTTTTATCTCTCGCAAGCCACTGCCAGAAAGGCCGAGAGGAAAATCCCTTCATTTGAAAATTATCCCACATGGCTGCCTGTAGAATCGAATTCACGGGATCACGTCCGTGATTGTATGTAAGTGCAGTCTCTTCATTGTAGATTTTATTTAGCTCAGGAAAAACTTCCGCGTTTCCCCCAAGCTTTGCGTAGGAAACCGCCGATAGAAACGATAGGTATCCGCGTTCGTAGCTCTCGAGCACGTACTTTGTGACACTTCCTTCGGGAATAAATAACTCAACTGTCTCCCCGATTAATGAAAATGTTTTGTCTTTCAAGTTTGCCTTAGCAATTTCCACGTCCCGAATCACATCTTTGAAACAATTATTTTTGAAAAATACCGAAATCGTATTTAGGAATTTGATGCTGTCATCTCGGTTTACACTGCCACGGATATCCCCGCAGGTTTGCGGTGTATAAAGGTCAAACTCCTTGACCGGAGCTGTTTGACAGGAAATCCAAACCAACAATCCGCCTAACAGAGCTGGCAACCACAGTAATTTGTTTGTTTTTGCCGAGAACGGCCTTCCGCAGCGCAAAAAATCAATCCTCCATTATACAAGTTTTATATATTAGCATAATTTGACTTTGACCTTAAGCACCATGGATGGTGGATGAAGCTATTGCAGAGCCGAGTCATTCTGAACGGGGTGAAGAATCTAGAAGCTCTCCCCACTAGCGTTGCTCTTGGTCAAGATGGCGGGTTATCAAGAGTGCGCTTGCAATAACGTTTCCGTCAGGCGATCAGACTCCACCAGCTCATCTCGGGAGACACCCATCATGGATTCGGCTACATCAGCCTCCCCATCGAGGCTGATATCAAAGATGCCCGGGTCATCCGTTGAGATAGCGACTCGCAGGTGATGGTCTAGGAAACGCCTCAGCGGATGGTAAGAGGCTTTTTTGAGGCCGCCGATGCGCAGATTACTGGTCGGACAGCTTTCAACCACGGGGTTGATGGCACACACCATTTCTTGAGCCGCATTTTGAAAGTTTGTAGTTTGCTGAATCAATTCTTGATTGTAGTGCCAGCTGACTTTGTCTCCTGCCGTGCTTTTCTCGGCAAGATGAAGCAGCTGGCTGTAATCAGCAGGTGAAAATCCGTTTTCATGCAAAGCTTGGCGATACCGGCGCAGCCATGCAAAATGGGCTGCCGTTTCGGTTTTTGACTCAGTGATTGTTCTGCCGGCGAGAGATTCTGCACTCATCCCAAGCGCTAGGGCGTGCCCCAGACGATGTGCTCCGACCTGTGCGGCCTCGACGCACCAACGCGCAGCCGAGTGTAGAGCAATATCCTGCCACATTTCGCCGACGTGATAGAGAATCTCCAGTGGATGACGACGGAGCTTGTTGTCTTCGTTAATTTTCACAAACAAGGCCTTCTTAGCTGACGGCGGATGCCCACGCTCACTCGCACAGAAGTCAATGCCAGTAATATAAGCTGCAAGATCTGGGTGGCTCTCGAGGGCATTGACCAAGAAGCGGTAGGACTCCCAGGCATCAGCATCTTGCCGCGAAAAAGAAATGGCCAGACGCGGATGATAAGACTCCGTTTCGTGGTCCTTGGCCGTTTCAATGACTGCTCTTAGGTATCTGATTCGCTCGTCAGTAGTGAGTGTGAGGGGTAAAAATGTTCGGTATTCTTTCCATCCGCCAGTTTTTTGATGTTCCGCAAAAACAGCTTTTGGCAGAGCCATGTCGTCTGCGGTGGGTGGATGGAGGGCGATTAATAAATTGAACTTTGCCTGAAAGATCTCAAAAGGGGTTTGTTTTCGGCAACGAAACTGCTCGCAAAAGATTCCATAGCCGTCGCTGCCATCCCACCAGAGTTTTGGGTCGATTGTGAGGCCCGTAGATTTTTTATACTCAGTGAGAAACCATTGAAACCTGCCGGCATAGCGTTCGGCACGGTCACGGCTGTCTTGGTGCAAATCTTTGGCCGATAAACATCCATAAAGATGCAAATGACATTCGTGTTTAAGAATCGACATGATGGACCACCTGATGACGTTGGATGCCGTCGCGCATTTCCCTGGCAAAAATTGCCGCCAGTTCTTCGGCCTCGTAGCGAATGACTATGGATTCAGATCGTTCGATTTGCCAAAGACCTGCCGGCATACCTTTGCGTTTTCTGATAAATTGCCTTCGTGTGCAATAGACTTCACCTTCGCGGCTCGTGGAGCGTTCCGAAAAATGTAAAGCTAAGATCCCGGCCTCCCGCATGGTGGCTGCCGGAAGTGGATCTTTACTGCTAAGACCACTGACGATCACGTGGCTTCCGTGGCCGCCCCCGGCAATGTGAAGCCACCAGTCACTGGATTTTGCGACTTTTACGAGACGGTCAGATTCTTCGCTATCCCGGCCAATCGTCATGGCAATGTTCTGACTGGACATAAACCTTCGACCAATCCAGGTTTTCTTAGGGGTTGCTAGCCGGGGCCCTGATGGAGAAGCCTTTGTTAATCCAAGTTGAGTCAGGATTGTTTCAACTTCCGCGTCGCTAAGGACGCAGTTTGCATTGCGAATTTTATCGAGAGCTATTTCAAAGTGACTCATTTGCTCTTTGATTTTTTGGATCCGCGGGCCTTGTACGGCCATTCCACGTTCAATTTTTTTGACGTGTGCGTAATGCTTCTCGAGGTTTGCTCCGGGTGAGATCTCGGGATCTAAGTCGATGGTACAAGGCTCGTCGCCTGTTTGAGCTGAGTCTAGCATCAGTTCCGTCATGTCAGGTTTGACGAGCCATAGATAAGACGCCAGGTGGCCGGCAAGTTTTTTGGCCTGCTTGAGATCATGAGGACTTGGAGAATTTTTTTGATCTTGAGCTAGAGTTTTCTTCAGTGTTTTGAGGCGACGGGCCATGCGGTCCCTTGCTTGGCGCCGCAAGGGCGATAGCATTTCTGCTGCGGCATCTGTTGTATTTGCCTCGATTGAAAAATCTTCGCTGGCTGATGTTTTTGGCTTGGAAGATTGAGCCGTGTCACCAAAGCAAGACTCCAACCATGCTTTCCAACCGTCGACCGCGAGATCAACAGCATCAAGAAATAACGCTGGGGCATTTTTCTTGACCGTGAATAATGCTTTAGCTTGAAGTCTTGCAAGGCTGTGGCCGGCTACGATGACTGAGATTTCTTTGTCTGGCTTGGTGGCGACCAAAATAAAAGTTTCGGTCGATTCGCCAGCGCTGCTTGTTCCCTGGAGGCGAAGTCTGATGAATTCGCTACTGCTTTGGTCATGGCTTAAGGCAAGTCCCACAAATGATGAGGCCGCGCAGTTTTTTCTTAAAATAGCAGCAAGCCCGTTGGAGGAGAGCTCTCCGGGTGGCTTTTCGGTCGCGAAACTGACTGGAGATCGTGGGTCGTACGGGTCGAGAATTAAAAAACCTTTTTGTCGCAAAACATCCTGTGAGTCAGAGGTTGTTTTTTTGACACTGCACTGAATCACAAGGCTGCCGTGATTCGTTTGCCAGCTCTTGGCCAGGGAGATCTGAAAGCTCGGCCTTTGAACGTTCATTCATAGCGCCCTGTCATGCCACTTGCGCGAACCATGCGAATAAACTGATCGGTTAGTTCCACGCCCTGTCCGGCGTTAAGAATGACCTTCGAGTCTGGATAATCAAGTTCAAGTCGAAGTTTCGTTGGGCCTTTTGATGTGGCTGCGATGGCGGCTAGTTTTGCCAGGGCTGGTTTTGCGAGGTCCTGGCTAGACGCGCCTTGACGTAGGTCGACTGCAACGGTGTAAGTCTTCACAGACTGTTGGCGGACTTCTTCGAGAGTCAAGATACGGTCAAGCTTCATGCGCATAAGACTACCATCAGGGAGTTTCTTGATCGAAGCTTGGACCCAGACTGGAGTCCCTGGCAGCGGGAATGCCTGGGGGATGTCTTTTTCGAACATCATAGCTTCGACCGCTCCTGAGCGGTCTTCCAGTTTTACGAAAGCGCGCGGCTTTTGGTCTTTTTTGCTCAGCCCGATATTTCCGTCCTGAAAAATGGCGATAATTTGAATTTTGTCTTTGCCCGCCAAAGACGCATGCTTGCCGGCGTCAGCAATGGTTGATTTGCCAAACCGTCGCACGTCCGCTTCGTAGAAATCAATAGGATGTCCTGTGAGATAAATGCCCGTGAGTTTGCGTTCCTCTTCAAGGAACTCAAGGCTGACAAGGCACTTCTTGCCATTCTCACCAAGCCACGAGGGATGGGCGTCTTGGCTCGAGGTGGATTCTTGTGAAGAGGCGTCATCACCGAAGTCGAACAAGGACTTCTGACCTTGTTTCTTGGCTGCAAAATGCGTCTCGCTGTATTTAACGACGTCACTGATAATGGACAGCATATGCTCGCGAGAGAGTCCAAACTGGTCCATGGCGCCGGTTTTAATCAACAATTCCATGGTTTTTTTGCTGACGTTCAAATGCAAGTTAACACGGCGAGCCATATCAAAAAGATTTTGGAATGGGCCATTTTTATTGCGTTCATCGACGAGAGATTTGACTGACGCGGCGCCGATACCTTTGATGGCGGCAAGGCCCCAGCGGATCGTCCACTTGGCAGGAACGGTGAACTCCAAGTCGCTGTAGTTGATATCTGGAGGTAAGATCGACATTTTCATGCGCTGGCAGTCAAGGGCGTAGCTGACGACCTTGTCCGTATTGTCCAAGTCGCACGTCATGATGGCAGCCATGAAAAGTTCAGGGAACTTTGTCTTCAGATAAGCAGTCTGATATGCAATCAGTCCGTAGGCTGCGGAGTGGGATTTGTTAAACCCGTATTCCGCAAATTTTGCCATCAGGTCAAAAATCTGCCCGGCTTTTTCCGGGTCTAGATTGTTTTCTTGAGCGCCTTTTAGGAAGCGTTCTTTCTGAGCGTCCATCTCGGATTTGATTTTCTTACCCATAGCTCGACGCAGCATGTCCGCTTCGCCCGGGGTGTAGTTTGCGAGTGTGACGGCGGTTTTTTGCACCTGTTCTTGGTAGAGAATAACACCGTAAGTCTCTTTGAGGATGTCTTTTAGTTGGGGCAGGGGATAGACAATCTCCTGTCTGCCATGTTTCCGTTCTACGAAATCATCCACCATTCCAGATCCCAATGGACCAGGACGAAAGAGTGCAACAAGAGCAATAATATCCTCAAATCGGCTAGGTTTAAGTTTGCCGACGAGTTGTTTCATGCCGTCACCCTCAAGCTGGAACACAGCAGTCGTGTGGGCTTCGGAGATGTTCTTGTAGACCTCTGGGTCTTCCAGATTGATAGCCGCGATGTCAAAATTCGGATCGACGTGCTTTTTGATCAGCTTCAGGGCGTATTCAATCACCGTGAGTGTTTTAAGGCCTAAAAAGTCGAATTTTACGAGGCCGACTTTCTCGGCGTTTTTCATTTCATACTGGGTGATCAGTCCGCCTTCTTGCGTGGTGAAAACCGGCAGGTACTCCGTCATGGGGCCATCTGACATGACGATACCGGCGGCGTGTGTTCCGGTCTGGCGGTTGAGGCCCTCGATCTGGGCGGTAATATCGAGAATGTCTTTGATGGCAGAGTCTTTTTCGGTTTCTTCGACGAGACGTGGCTCGGCTTTCATGGCGAGCGGGATGGTCGCTTCGACTTCTTCGCCTTTTTCATTGGGGACTTTTGCTGGGATGAGCTTTGCGATTTTGTCGGCGCGGCCGTAGGAGATTTCCATGACGCGAGCCACGTCGCGCACCGCAAGCTTGGCTTTCATTTTGCCGAAGGTGGCAATCTGTGCGACGTTGTTTTTGCCGTATTTTTCGGTGACGTAGTCGATCACCTCGCCGCGGCGGTCTTGGCAAAAGTCAACGTCAAAGTCAGGCATGCTGATACGCTCTGGGTTTAGGAAGCGCTCAAACAAAAGATTAAATCGCAGTGGGTCTAGATCTGTGATGCGCAGAGCGTAAGCGACCAAAGATCCCGCACCGGAACCCCGACCTGGCCCTACGGGAATACCGTTGTTTTTGGCCCAGTTAATAAAGTCTTGAACGATCAGGAAGTAGCCTGGAAATCCCATTTTTTGGATGACTGAGACTTCATACGCAAGGCGCTCACGGTAGTGTTGCTTGCGATCATCATTAAAATCGGGACCATAGATTTTAGCTAAAGCTTCGAGGCGTTCTTCTAGCATCTCTTTGGCGATTTGTTCGAGATAAGTGGCCTCATCCATGCCATTGGGCGCAGGAAACTTTGGCAGATAGTATTTGCCAAAAGTAAACGACACATTGCACTGGTCGGCAATCACCAAGGTGTTGGCGATGGCTTCTGGATATTGTTTGTAGGTTTCAAGAAATTCTTTGTTGTTGAGCAAATGAAAGCTAGCTTTTTTGTTGCGTCCGCGAAGGTCCTTAAACGTTATCCCAGCCTTGATTGCAACAAAGACGCTCTGCGCTGTTGTAAAGGATGGATCTACGTAGTGGGCGTCAGCTGTGGCGACAGTGGGAAGTTTGAAATGCTTGGCCAGAGCACTGAGGTCGCTCATGAGTTGTTTTTGACCGCTCAATTGGTTGTCGATCAGTTCAACATAGTAATTCCCTGCACCTACATAGCTATGAATGCTATCGATGTGTTCTTGGATGGCTGCGAGGATTTCTAGGGCTTCAGGATGGTCACTGGTAAAATCGAGTGGTCCTGTAGGTTTAACCCGGCGAAGTTCGGAGACTAAGAACGCAAGTTCGCTCAGCATGTCGCCAGAAAGAGCGATCATATCTCCGTGCCAAGCCTGTAAGTGCGAAGTTTTCACGATCGGTACGTCGCGGAGGCCTTCCGTATAGCCGGCGCTCACGATTTTGCAGAGGTTCTTGTAGCCTTGATTATTCTTACAAAGGAGGACCAAATGAAAGGCTCCAACTTCAGGAAACTGCTTGTTCCGCGAAGCCGCCAGGGCCAGGGCCTTGGGGTGCCCTTCAAAGTAAATCTCGCTGCCGATGATGGCCTTAATGCCTTCAGCCTTGGCTTTGCTATAGAACTCGACGGCCCCAAAAAGATTGCCCGCATCGGTCATCGCAATAGCAGTGTGTCCCCATTCTTTTGCCTTCTTCACTAGTTGCCCGGTACGGATGGTGCCGTCGATCAAAGAGTACTCGGTGTGCACATGCAGATGCGCAAAAGCTGGCGGGCTGGAATCGGTCGCCGAAGATTGATTTGGTGCATCAGCCATATTGGCTAAACTCCGCAGCAGCAAAGGATTTAAGGCTCTGTTCTCGTGCGAAGATATTAGAATTTTTAGACTCTGGATACTACCTATTTAGAATGGAGCCGACAGATGTGAACACCGCTTGGTTGGCTATTTGGGTGAGGGGGACACCCACCTGGTTGGCTATTGAAGCAACACGTGATCAATAAATAGGCAACCAGGTGGGTGTCCCCATAGAAGATTGAAGCAACACGTGATCAATAAATAGGCAACCAGGTGGGTGTCCCCATAGAAGCCCATAGAAGTAGGCAAAAATGGTCCTTTGTAAGGCGCCAATTTTATTAAGTATAATAAAGAAGGCCCTCGCCCCAACACCTGTAACCACATTCTATCCCGAGCATGCATGCGAGCTATCAATCTTAAAAATTTATGGACCGCGGGTTTAGAAGTAGCCCGTCCTCGACAAAAAAGCATCATCGGTTCGGTATTGGTGTCACTTGGATTTTGCTGCGTGGTGCAATTTACGGGCGGCGCAGAAGCACTCGAAAATCGAATTGGTCGCCCGGCGTTATTTAGCCTTCGTGAGGCCTTAGACAGAGCACCGAAGCTAGATCCGCGAATTGTGATTTATGCTTACAACGACGACACGGTAACAGAGTTCGGGCGCCCAGATCTTCTTCCAGGGAAAGCCTGGGGGCAAATTATTGAGGCTATTAGTTTCAGCAAACCAAAGGCCATTCTGATCGATATGATCTTTGGCAATCCGCGCAAAGACAAAGCGGATGTGGCAGCTATGAATCAAGCGTTTAAACGCAAGACGCCCATCTACACATCTGCTGCAGTGCTACCAAATCAGCTTAAGCAATTTAAAGTTTTCAATTTGAAGGGCGATGCCTTTGATCTCGGCCCCGAAGCCGAGGAGTTCATAGATAAATACAAAGGGCCGAATGCATCTAAAACAGTCTATGGCCCTGCAGATAACTTGCCGGAGCTCCACAAAAAAGTTGCCCAGATAAATTTCCGCGCTCCCGGTTTTTTTATGCCAATAGTTACTTTTCCTCCCGATAAGATCCTAAAACATCTAGGTATAGCGGGGCTTGAGCCTAATGATTTTCAAATCAAAGGCTTTGATCTTTATATCAGAGGCTCTCATGTGCCATTAAATGAAAAGGGCGAGGCCATTGCTAATTTCAGTAGTCGCAGGCATTACTTCAAAAACACCTATGGAATTTCTGACCTTTTGGAAAATCGACGTAGCGGCCTAAAATCGAGTCGAATCGGTCCTGATTCCATTGTCGTATTGTTGCCGATGATGTTTACCGGCAATGCGGATTTCAAAGAAACATTTGCCGGTCAGCTAGCCGGGGGATATGTGCACGTTGCTGCACTGAACTCAGCATTAACTGGTCAATGGCTGCGTGTTGCTGATCCTTCATTGATAGGCATCTTATTGGCACTCGCGGCGGCCATGATTGGCGCCACGATTAGCCGCAACTACAATATGATTGCTTATGCGCTCACCGCCAATGTGATTTATATAGTTGTTGTCGGTGCTTTTTTTGTGTTTGGCGGCATACTGATTGAATGGGTGAACGGTTTCATGGCGTTTAACATTGCTTTTGTGCCGATTGTCGTGCTTTCAGAAGTTGCAGCAGAAATTAAATCAATTCGGATGAATGACGCCTTAGCCGGTGTGTTGTCACCAAAGATGCTGGCTCGAATTTCTAAAGCGCCCGAGGATTTTTCGTTAGCCCCTACTGAGCAAACGATCACGGTTATGTTTGTCGATTTTGTAGGATTTTCTAAAGTTGCTGAGCAGCGTTCATCTCGCGAGGTTTTTGAAAGTCTAAAAAAACACTTCCGAGAACTTGGAAGTATTGTCCACAAATACCATGGTATTGTGGACAAATCTTTGGGGGATGGTCTTTTGGGTGTGTTTGGGTATGACCTAGTGACGCGGGAAGTTAGTACAAGTCACGCTGATGATGCATTAAATTGCGCAGTAGAAATTCAGAGGTTTATGGCTCACGAGTGCGCCAGCTTCAAAAAGTCTGACGCGGACGCCGATGCCGTAATTTTTGCGGCGCGCGTGGGTCTTAATACTGGAGTCGCGTTTATCGGTAATATCGGAGAACAAGGACGACTTGATCTGACGGTGATTGGTAACACCGTCAATATGGGTAAGAGGTATGAAGATGCTTGCGAAGCATTTAAAGTACTTATGGGCGAAAACACAGAGCGCTACTTGAGTTCAAAATTAAAAAAACTATTGGTTAGACGCGATCTGCAAATCAAGCATCACAAAGGATTACTACACGGCTATGAGTTGGACCCTTTCGTCGGCGAAGAAAAGTTATATAAAGATGCTGTGACGTTCTTTAGAAATTTCTCAAATATCGCCAGAAGCGAAGAACGCATCATAGTGCCGCCGGGCCAAAGTTGGGAACTTCGACAAAATGGCGAGCGGGTGGGGACGGTCGTAGACTACTCATCAGGTGGGTTTTGTGCGGATCTGAAAAATTTCTATGCTAATAAGGTCGCCTTGCTGTTTGATTTGCAGGTTAAGTCGGACATTGATGGAAAAGTCGTTAAGGGAATAGATGGGTTAAACTTAGTCGTACGCTGGGGGAGAAAAGCTGATTCCGGGTTTCGGCACGGACTGGGGCTCTCGGACGAGAGTGCGGTGCGATTTAATAAGTTATTAGCCGAGGAGCTCTCCTCTGGGAAGGCTTCGACTGGATAGTCTATCTCTAACGAGTCAAACTGCTAATTCAAGTGTTTCACGCATATAACCTGTAGTGGGTTTGTCGTCAGGGATGAACCTTCGTTCCCGTATAAAAAACTGAAGTCTTTGGCCATATTAGATTCCGCAGATTCGTTAGTCCAGAAGGCTGCTCCGATCACTGCTTCTCCTGTCACGGCGTCTCCCCGCCATCCGTCGATATCCTTAATCCCGTTTACACTGGCCTCTCGAAGTTGTTGCATGCTGGGCAATGTCCAGACGACGCTTTGATCCGTGCCAGAATTTGGATAAGTCGGATTGTAGTTTTGACACAGCGCCTGGGCTTCAGCCCAGGTATTCCAAGTGGTCGTAGCGCTACCAGTGAGGATTCCTCCATAAAGAGTGTTCGTTGCCACTAACTTTAGAATGCATTTTCCCGGGGAGGTGAGGCATGACGCTTTGCGAGCGGAATCTAGGCCAGTCATATTTTGCCAAATAATTTTATCTTCACGTACGCAGACCACAGATTTTGTATTGGTTTTAGCATCCACCCATCCGTATCCAGATGACAAGATCCCATACCTCCCCGTCGTCGAAACTGATACGTCGCTCGACCAGTATTCCCGGTTCATCATATCGCTCGTTAGCCAGTTATCTGATGCGTTAAATTGAATATCATCGCGTGATGCAAATAATAATTCATCTGATGTAGGAAGCCTCCAGCCTGTTACGCCATTATGCGATAAGGTGCTGCATGTGTTTGTTGCCTCATTCCACGTCTGTGCATTGGATTGGGGCTTGCCCCACCAAAGATTGGATTTCGGATCTCGTTTCGCGCAAGAATCGGGAAGTGTTTGGCAATTGTTCTGGCCTCTTGAGGCCAAAAGCGTCATGTCATCCCATTTTGTTGCGAATCCTTCTAAAGTTGTAACTTTATTCTGTGAGATGATTTGAATTTTGGTCTTATCGGCTAGAAGGATTCTGAAGCCAAAAGTTTTTTTGGAAGCCAAATTTCTGCTATCTATCGGGATCACGTTTTCTCCAACTTTGACCACCAATTCGAGGTTAGTATTTTGGCCGTCCGGCACCGTACCGTCATCGCTGTCGTTCAAGGAACATGAGTAGTCAACATCGGTTATATTAGTGACAGCTGTATACGAAGGCAAACAGGATAACCCAAAGCCGCCCGCAACGTCCTCTGGTTGCTCAGTGGTGGCTTCTTTTTTGCCGGAGCTTTTTGTTGATGAGTCAGAGCTTGCTGTGGGCGCGCCGGAGCAGCTGTAAAGAAAAAGCATCAACATGTAAATTCGCAGACGCATCGTGGTAAGGACTCCCAATCGCTAATTTGAACCAATCAATTGCCAATCAAAACTCATTGAAATAACCCTGTCATACCATTCCTCATAGGAATTATCCCATTTTCGGGTTGCCAGAGTTCCGGTTCCAGAACCTGTATAGCAAGCAAACTTGCCTTCAATTACTGATGGCACTCCTACCGCGTTGCAGTGATCCTCCTGGGGATATTCAACATCGTAAAGTTTGATAAATTGTAGCGGATAATCTGGTGCGGTATCTGGGCAAATGTTTTCGCTTGTGCCGTCTTTTTGCGACATTCTAAATTGTGACCCATAGATGGCAGTTATGACATTGAAGCCGGTCTTATAATCGTCGCGACTATTGGATGCATTGCCTTTGTCGCACCATATATTATCTAGATAACGCAAGTCGACGCGGCTAGAATTTGTCGCGTAGATTAGGCCTAGATGTTCGTAATCCGGAGTGGATTCTTGCGATCTCCGTAAGCGCGCTTGTACGTCTGCGTCGTTATCTGTCAAAACAGACTCCTTTGCAGTACCTTGCAAGGTAAATTTTAGGCGATTTAAAGTGGGGTCGTAGCCGCCGGTTGTATTGGTTGAACTTTCAGTCGATGCGTTGCTCAAGTTGAAGTCTGAATTATCAATCGTAACGCAAGCTTTTATGCAGTTTGTGATACTTAAGATTGGCAAGCCATCGTTGGGGTCGTTAACTTTTGTTTTTAAGGGGGCTGGCGTCCAATTCCATGTTGAGTTTTCGGTGAGACTGATTCCGATATTATTATTGTTTAAGTAGAATCTTGAGTAGTCCGCTATCACGGTGTCGCTTCCATTTTCTAGCGAAATCGCAGAATCGGTCATCCCGTTGATTTCCAATATTGGGACTTTCATATGCGTTGTTAGGTTTTGTATCGTCCTTAGACGCGAACCGATTAGTGAAATTCCCGATGTAGCTTTTATAATAGGTTTCACCTGTTCATTCCCAATTTTTTGATTTCCAACTATGGTGACGCTGGAGGCAAGTATTAGTTTTTCTGTATTGGCGGCAAGTATCCCCTGGGCTGAATTTGATATCGCGGTGTCTTCAACTAAAATGCGGCTAGAGTGTGTTGACTGAATTGCGATAGTCGGAAAGTCCTTTAGCTCAAGATTTTTGATGGCGACCTGCGATGTTTCAATTGTTATGCCATTTCCGAAAACGCCGGTGGTTAACGCAGAGACTGGTAAACTAGGAGAAGAAAAACCGATTATTTTAATGTTTTTTAATGTCAGTAGCGAACTATTGCGTCCGAATGAAGTTATCTCAATTGCGCTTCTAGCGCCTATTAGACCTCCGGTGATGGGATCGATAGTAGGTTGCAGATTCAGCGAAGGATATATTGAGACAGGTCGCTCAGGCACTGGCCGCTCTTTAAAATCTTCACTTGTACCTAAAAACGTTAATGAGCCAGCCGGTGTCTGTTGGCTTCCCGCAATTTTAATCTGATCATAATAAATTCCGGCAGCGATTTTTACAGTGACCGCGCAGTTATAGACATCCGGCAGGAGCGCCACGGCCTGGCTAATTTTGGCGCAAGGTGCTTTTTCTGTGCATGCTAAGTTCTCCGCAGGCGCGTTGGCTTGGACAAAGTATTCCACATCGTCGTCACAGATCACCGCAAAGCGTCCTTTTAGCGTCGCAGTGAGGGTAGCGGGTTTCTTGTCAAACACTCCGTTGATGGCGATGGACAAGGCATCGCCTGGTTTGAGGCCAGGGACATTGACGCCAACTGAAATAGTGCTTGATGCATCTGATAAGATGGGTGATGCTTTAATTGCAGTGGTTTGCCCTTTAGCGGTGATTGATGCCTTTAGACCTGTCATCGATCCGGTGTATTTGGTGCCGTCGTCATTGCTGACGACGCATCCTATTTCAGACGACGTGGCATTTGCCACCTCGCGGTTTAAAATCGAGCATTGCATGGTCAGCCCAAATCCGCCAGCGACCTCAGTTGGCTGCTCTGTGGTGCCTTCTTTTTTTGACGCTTTCTCAGTTGGCTTAACGCCGGAGCAGCCAGCAAGACTGAGTATCAAAATGTAATGGACCCAAGGCATGGTGTGACCCCTCAGTAAAACTCTGGATGGGATCGGACGTAGCCCGCGCAAATGTTAGCTTAATTTGCAAAATCTTAAATAACCATCAATAATGATTTAGGTTTGTGGCACCCCTTTAGCACGGTTTATGCACCATAATGAGCGACGCTTGGGTCTACGGCGCACGGGAGGATTAAATGCAAACACTAGAAAAACATGGGCATGCTGGTTGGCAGCCCAAAGATGCAGAATTAGAGCATGCAATCATCAATGCCTTGGCGCGCCATCCGCAGATCAAAGTAGACGATCTTAAAATTATGGTTAAAGACCGAAAAGTCACTCTTCACGGCAAGGCCGCCAATCAGCAGCAGATCGAGCAGGTCGCTACGATTGCTGAGGCCGTGCAGGGCATTCGGGAGCTGGATAATCAACTGGGCTTAAGATAGCGCTGAGCTAGGACTTCACAGCAGCACTCAGCCATCGCAGGGCGTCAGGGATCATCGGTAAAGGACAAGGGTCTGAAATATATATATTTTTTGGAGTTTGTCTCTTGTCCAAATGGTTTTTTCTGCGACAAAATGGCCCCTGTATGGTCTAACTCCCACGTCAGAGTAGGCGTTTGCGGCTTGGGTGATTTTTATGAAATCGTCGGAAAATAATTTAACCAAGAATAGTTTAGCTGTCCGCAGCGACGATCAGTCGACACCGTCATTGGCTATAATTAGACGCGTGGAAATGGCTTGTGGGTTGTTTGAAACAGCGTTTGAAATCAAAACTCTTGAACTACGCCGCCGCAATCCCGAAGCCACGGATGCGTGGATACGCGACGAAGCATTGCGACTCATTGAAGTAGGATGCCGGTAGCCCATGAAACCAGTCGATATTGGTGCTGGCTTAAGGCTCATCATCACAAAATTGGAGTTAGCTAGCCCGCTAACTCTTCAAACTTTGGGTTATTCAAGCGCGCTTTTTCTTGCCCTTAGCAGACTCCCAATTCGCAGTCGGTGATAATCCGTGCAGTGCATAGTCGCGGAGTACATAGTTCACCAAACTTTGATAGGGTAAGTCGGTTTTTTCAGCGAGAGCTTTGAAATATGCAATCACCGCTGGATCCAATCTTATGGTCACTGGCTCCTTCAGTCGTTTTACATACTTAGGTTCCGCTTTTTCCATTTTTTTGAAGTCGTACTGCTTTCTCATAAATTTCCTCCGAATACGTCTTTAGCAATCTCATAGCCCGCAAGCCCTCCCACCCAGTCATTCCCACTCAGTCATTCCCACTCAGTCACTCCCATTCAATAGTCGCTGGCGGTTTGGTGGTGATGTCGTAGACTACGCGGTTGATGCCGCTGACGCGGCGTACGATCTGGTCTGAGACTTTGGTGAGGAAGCTTAGCGGTAGGTCTGCGACGCCCGCGGTCATACCGTCGCTCGAGGTGACGGCTCGGAGGGCAATAGTTTGTTGGTAGGTGCGGTTATCACCCATCACGCCGACACTTTTGACGGGTAGCAGCACTGCAAAAGCCTGCCAAGGCAAATGGTAGAGATCATGTTCACGAAGGCTTGAGATAAAAATATCGTCGGCTTCCTGCAGCATCGCGACGCGCTCTGGTGTTACGTCGCCGAGAATTCTTACCGCAAGCCCAGGCCCGGGGAATGGATGCCGGTTGATCAGCTCTTCTGGCAAGCCAAGCTGCAGCCCGATGGATCTCACTTCGTCCTTAAATAGCAAGCGAAATGGCTCCACAAGCTTCAGCGCAAGCCTGTCGGGAAGTCCTCCGACGTTGTGATGGCTTTTTATGACTTTAGCTCCTGCGCCGTGGCCAGCAGATTCAATGACGTCCGGGTATAGGGTCCCTTGACCAAGGTGCGTAAATTCTTTGTGACGCTTTGCATAGGCCTCGAAATCTTCAATAAAAAGCCGTCCGATGAGTTTTCTTTTTTGCTCGGGGTCGGTGACGCCGGCCAGTTCTTTGAAGAATTTTTGCGATGAGCGGAGAACTTCAATGTGCTTTAGGCCAAGGATTTTTAATTTTTCAGAGACCCAGTCCACTTCGTGTTTGCGCAGCATCCCAGTGTCGCAAAAAACAGCCGTGACCCGTTCAGGGCCTAAAGCTCTTTGTAACAATGCCGCGGTGACGGTAGAATCGACGCCTCCGCTACAGGCCACGAGCACGTGGCCATCTCCGACGACGTGGCGAATATGCGCAGACAGTGCGTCGACTCGCGCCTGACCATCCCAATCAAGTGGCATCTTACAGAGGTCTTTGGCAAAACGTCTGAGGAGTTCTCCACCTTGCTCGCTGTGTGCAACCTCTGGATGGTACTGCAATGCCGCAATGGGCCGTATTTTATGAGTGATAGCTGCTATGACTTTATCATCAGTCTCGCCCGCCAGCTCATACTCGGCGGGAATTTGGCCGATATCGTCGCCATGGCTCATCCAGACGGTTTGTTGGTCGTTTTGGTCCGGTGAGCCTTCAAATAGTAGGTTCGCCGGGGAGTTCGTGCGTCGAGTTCTCATGACGGCGCGGCCGTACTCTCTCTTAGTCGCTGCCCGGACCTTGCCGCCGGCTTTCTCCACTAGTAACTGCATGCCGTAGCAGATGCCGAGGACGGGAACTTGAAGTGCCAGGACCCAATCAGGAAGCCCCCGACTTCCGGATTCATAAACCGAATCTGGCCCTCCAGAAAGAATCACACCGCGGATATTAAATCCCGCAGGCGGTGCGGACATTGTGCCGTCGATGATTTCACTGTATGCGCCGAGCTCTCGCAGGCGACGGGCGATCAGCAGAGTGTACTGGGAGCCGTAGTCGAGCACCAAAATTCCGTGGTCTTGGGGGCGCTCGCTAGCTGGTAAACGGCTCATTTGTTGTTGTCCTTCTTAGAGATCGGTCTTGTAGTTGGGGGCCTCGCGGGTGATGTACACGTCGTGGACGTGGCTCTCTCTCAAGGCCGCATTTGAAATACGCACAAATTCTGTGTTGGTTTGTAGATCGTGGATCGTCTTTGAGCCTGTGTAGCCCATGGCACTTCTGATGCCACCCACGAGTTGATAAATCTGTTGTGACAAGGGGCCTTTGTAGGCCACGCGGCCCTCGATACCCTCGGGAACGAACTTACCTTGATCGTTAATGTTGGCTTGGAAGTAACGATCCTTGCTGCCTTGACTCATGGCACCAAGACTTCCCATGCCGCGGTAGGATTTGAAAGTCTTCCCTTGGTAGATAATTAATTCGCCTGGTGATTCATCGGTGCCGGCAAAAAGGCTTCCAATCATGACTGATCCTGCACCAGCGGCGAGCGCCTTGACGATGTCACCAGAGTATTTGATGCCACCGTCAGCGATGACCGGGATCTGTTTAGTTCTGGCTGCAGCGGCGCAGTCTAGCACGGCAGAAAACTGCGGTACGCCTATGCCAGCAACAATTCTGGTCGTGCAAATAGAACCAGGCCCAATGCCGACTTTGACGGCGTCAGCGCCGGCATCAATGAGGGCCAGTGTCGCGGCAGCTGTGGCGACATTACCGGCGACTAGTTGATATGGTTTTCCTCGTAAGTGGTTTTTTAGCCGCTTGACCGCATCAAGCACGCCCTGACTATGACCATGGGCTGTGTCCACGACCAACACATCGACGCCTGAAGCGATTAATGCCTCTGCGCGCTCCAAGATGTCGCCGCCAGCTCCCAGAGCAGCGCCGACGAGAAGTCTGCCGCTGGAGTCTTTTGAGGCCAAGGGGTGCTCTTGTGATTTTAGAATGTCTTTAATGGTGAACATGCCAGTCAGCGTTTTGCCATCTGTGGCTACGACAGGGAGTTTTTCGATACGGTGCTTGTGCATGATATCGACAGCCTGGCCTGGGGAGGTCCCGACAGGGGCCGTGATCAGTTTAGCAGTCATCACTTCGTGGACGGGGCGTGCAGTGTTTTTCTCGAATCTGATATCGCGTCCTGTAACAATGCCAACGAGTTTTCCACCGTCAACCACGGGAAATCCACTAAAACGGTACTTCTGCATAATTCCGATCACATCACCCACAGTATCTGTGGACTTGACGCAGATGGGGTCGGTGACCATGCCGCTTTCGCTTTTTTTGACTTTTTTGACTTCCCGAGCTTGGTCTTCTGCAGACATGTTTTTGTGGATGATGCCAATGCCGCCAGCCTGAGCCATGGCGATCGCCGTATTAGACTCGGTGACCGTGTCCATGGCGGCGGAGATTAAAGGCGTGTTGAGCTTGAGATCACGGGTAAACTGAGACGTTAAGTCGGTCTCATGGGGGAGAATAGCCGAATGCTGGGGGACGATCAGAATGTCGTCATAGGCTAGTCCATCGCGGAAGGTGCGGTCACGTTCTGGTCTGTTGTTGGCAGTCAGGTCCGTAGTCAGGTCCATAGTCACTCCTCTAGTTGGGTGATTCTAGTATCTAGAGCCCAAAGGTCAACTGTTGATATTTAAAGAAATGTTTAAGGAATGATTGACGGATAACCAATGGGCCGCGATAATTTATTGCAGCTTGGCCTGCAAGTATTACGAGGCTGTTGCCATTCACCGGCCGGAGGATTGATCCAAGTGACAAGTAAAGCACAGGCCATGACGGATCCAGTATTGGATTTTCTGGCGCAAGAGGCGCGCGGACTTCGCTCTGTAGAAAAGGTTTTGCTATTTGGATCCCGCGCCCGAGGGGATGCGCAGGACCGTTCAGACTACGATATCGCCGTACTTGCTCCCGCAATGTCCCATGCGGATTGGGCTGCGTGGACGGATAAATTGACGGCGACAGCTCCCACTCTGCTGGCGCTTGATCTGGTGCTTCTAACTGCTGATTTGTCGCCAAAACTGCGCGAAAACATTACACGAGAAGGCAGGGTCGTCTATGTCAAAGATTAAGCTTGAGGGATCTGCTAGTTTCGAAAACCTCTGTCGTGCTTACAAGAATTTGGATCGCTCGCTTGCGACTCCGGTTAGTGAGCCCAGGGATCTATCAGGAATTATAAAAGATTTTGAGATGGTCTACGAGTTGTCTTGGAAGGTTCTAAAAAAAAGACTTTTGGCGGACGGACATCAAACCCAAGCCGCTCGTGATGTGTTTGCAAAGAGCTACCAGTTAGGATTGATACATGATCAGTCGGTGTGGCTTGAAATGATCGATGATCGTAACAAAGCCGCACATGTTTACGATGAGGCATCGGCTCAAAAAATCGTGGACCGAATTCGAGCGAAATATCATCAAGTATTCGCGTCCACTTTTGATGTCTAATAACCAACGGTCTCAGCTGTCGGCCTACTTTGAATTATTTTTCTTGCAGGTCAGCTAGAATTGGGAACGACACGCCGGCACGGCGTGTAATTTCTTTGAGTTTGACCTTGTAGTCTTTCCAAGAGGTCGACAATCTGCCAGTGCCGCCATGTTCATGCTCTTTGCAGTTCTCTTCGCGGTTGGCGAGGGGGTCTAAGCCGTCTGAAGTAACGTTACCCATGATGACAGCAATGTAGTCGGAAGGCTTCTCGGCTTCTTTGTCTTTGTAGATGGCGATGACTTTATAAAAGGCTTCTGGCACTTGAATGTCTTTATCGGGGCCGACGCCTTCTCGGCCATCGCGCATGATTGGTCCAGCATAGATCTGCAGCTTGTGTCCTTTGGTTTCTACGAGTTCGCGGGTATCGACTTCTAGGTCAGCCCAGATGCGTTTATTGAGAAACGAAGTCTGAGGCGCCATGTTGCTCATAAAGTACGTCGCTTCATTGTCTTCTTTATTTTTGGAGCGATCCGCGGATGGAGCCTGGTGCCCGCGATCAAAACATGTATTGCCGTAGTCATCAGCCCCTACGCCTTTTTTGCCCTCTTTAACTTCCATATAAGTGTTGAGGATCGGATCGCCGCGGAAGCTGTTTGTGCGAGTTTGCTCGCCTAGATCTGATTTCACCAGTTGCCAGGATGTCCAGACAGGGACTTTAGCTTTAGCATTGTACAAGATGACGAACTGTTTGCGGGAAAGGTAAAAATCGTCTGTGGATTCGTGAAACGATGACGGTAGTGATGGTAGGCCGCCCTCAATGTTTCGATTGCCTGTTAGGTTTGTTTCGCCAAGGACCATGGCGCCGTCGAGTTTTTTGGGTAGGACGACGTTGGAATCTAGAGCGGCCTGTAATTTGGCCATACGATCGTCACGCGATCGGCACCCGATCAGCGCAGATGTCATCAACCCTAGCAACATAACGTTCCGTCCAACTCTCATGATTCGCCTCCGTGTGTAATTAAGTAGAGCTTGAGCATTCAATTTTGAATGTCACGACAACCACCCAGCCTTCATCAGGCGTATGTTTATCGGAGAAGCCCCCACGGGCATAAGTTTGCCAATCGAACACAGGCAAAAGAGGTATCTGCAACGCCCTGTAAGAATTAATTAAAATAGCCGAAGTTAGCGCTGGCTATACCTATTTTGAAGCCAAAGACTCAAAATAATGGTCGTCAATTATACGGTCATCCTAGGTGGATAAATTCGATTAGTAATTTTTCCCGAAAATAACCTGCGTCGTCGTCGGTCTGCCCGTGAACAGGCATTTGCCAGGCACAGACTTATGATCGAGCGGAATGCAGCGCGCTGTGACCTTCAAGGCAGCGAGTTTATCGTTAATTTCTTTGGCGGCTGCAGCCTCAGGGCTCCAGTGGGCGATGGCAAAACCACCGTGGATTTCTGGCTTGTCTTCGTTTTTGGGCGTGAACCATTTCGCAAAATCACCAAATTCTGTAATCGTCTGAGTCTTTGACTCCCGTAGGGCCAGCGCACGATCAAATAAGTTATTCTGAATGGAGTCCAGTGTCTGCGTGATGGTTGCAATGAATTCGCCGCGAGCAATGGCTTTCTTGTCTTTGACACCTTGATCGCGTCTTGCCACAAAAAGACTATCAGCTTGCATGTCACGAGGACCAACCTCTGCACGTATCGGGGTGCCTTTTTTGATGTGTTGCCAGGTTTTTTCGCCGCCGCGAATGTCGCGTGCGTCAATTTCAACTTTGACAGGGTCGTGTCCGTAAACTTGCGCTTCGAGTTCTTTTTTGACTTTGTGACAGTATTCAAGGACCTGAGTTTTTTCCTCGTCATTGCGGAAGATCGGTAGCAGCACCACATGCTTGGGCGCAAGGCGCGGCGGAACAATCAGTCCGTCGTCATCAGAATGCGTCATGATGAGACCACCAATGAGTCTTGTGGAAACGCCCCAAGACGTGGTCCAGGCGTGTTCTTCCTGGCCAGCCTGGTTTTGGAATTTAATGCCAGAGGCTTTTGCGAAGTTTTGCCCAAGGAAATGGCTAGTCCCGGCTTGTAGAGCCTTGCCATCTTGCATCATCGCTTCGATGGTGTAGGTGTTGACCGCACCTGGGAATTTCTCACCTGGAGTTTTTTCGCCTTTGATGACGGGCATCGCCATGTACTCATGAGCAAACCATTCGTAAACATCAAGCATCTGCATGGTTTCTTCGACGGCTTCTTGCGCTGTGGCGTGTGCGGTGTGGCCTTCTTGCCAGAGAAACTCTGCAGTGCGCAGGAACATCCGCGTGCGCATTTCCCAGCGCATGACGTTGGCCCATTGATTAATTAAAATGGGCAGGTCGCGGTAGCTCTGCACCCACTTAGCATAAGAAGCGCCGATGATTGTTTCTGATGTCGGACGAATAATAAACGGCTCTTCAAGCTCGCCGGCTGGAACTAACTTTCCGTCCTTACCAGCCTCAAGCCGGTGGTGAGTGACAACGGCGCATTCCTTAGCAAAACCTTCCACGTGCTCAGCTTCTTGCTCCAAAAAACTTTTTGGAATCAGTAGCGGGAAGTAGGCATTGACGTGGCCTGTGTCTTTGAACTTTCGGTCGAGGACTTGCTGGATATTTTCCCAAAGAGCATAGCCCCAAGGCTTAATGACCATGCAGCCACGCGTCGGAGAGTTCTCTGCAAGATCAGCCGCCTTGATCACTTGCTGATACCATTCTGGATAGTCTTCAGCGCGAGTAGGTGTGATGGCGGACTGCGGGGCTTTGCTCATGATCGTCTCCCAGAGAAACGGCGGATAATATGATGTAGGTGCCGATTATTACTAGGAATCTCAGGTGTCGCAAGCTGTTTTGAGAGCGTGCTCGCGGATTGTTCAGAGTTTAGGCGATGCGTTACGGCATCGCGAATGGGAAAATTGTCTTGGAAATTCCTGTCTTTAAGCCATAATAGGTCAACCTAAACAAGAGATTGTATCAGTTGTGCCATGAATGACCACGAGGGCTCTTCGCTTGCGCTCAAAAGGATTTATTTCTGAAAAAACTTCCGACCTTGCCAAGCAGGTGTCGCGACTCCAAGAGCGCGTCAAGATTGCCCGGGGCGATGAATCACCGAGTTTAGTGATACGTAACGCAAAATGGCTCGATGTATTTACGGGAGCCTGGCAGACAGGTGACGTGGCCATTGCAGACGGTGTCATCGTAGGAGTTGCTGATACCTACGAGGGCCAGGAAATCGTTGACGCCAAGGGCGCCTATCTGGTGCCAGGATTTATCGACGCTCACGTGCACGTGGAAAGCTCCATGATGACGCCGGCGCGTTTTGCCGAGGCGGTGCTGCCTCGAGGAACCACCAGTGTCATCTGGGATCCCCATGAAATCGCTAACGTCAAAGGCGTGGCTGGAATTCAGTGGGCATTAGATTCGACCGCCGATCAGGTTGTTGATTTTTTTGTGATGGTGCCAAGCTGCGTGCCGTCGACAAGTCCTGAGCTAGGTTTGGAGTCAAGCGGTGCTTCCTTGACGGCAAATGACTTAAAAATATTCGTGGGTCATCCGCGCGTACTAGGTCTAGCGGAAATGATGAATTGGCCAGGCTTGGTTGGCGGTGACGCCGAGGTGATGACAAAGCTTGCTTTGTTTGGGAATCTAAAACGCGATGGCCACTGCCCAGGGCTCTCTGGTAAGGCGCTGAACGCATACGGCGTTGCTGGAATTCATTCTTGTCATGAGTCCACATCAAAGGCCGAGGCCGCAGAAAAACTTACCAAAGGCATCCATGTGTTGATTCGTGAGGGCAGCTGCGCCAAAGACGCTGACGCTCTGCTGCCACTTGTGAATCCCTATACATCAGCCACTATTGGTTACTGTAGTGATGATCGAAATCCCCTGGATATCGAAGAAACAGGCCATCTTGATTGCATCGTTAATAAAGCACTCCGCGCTGGGCTCGATGCCGTATCGTCATTTCGTGCGGCGTCGTTTGCAGTGGCGCGAATGTATGGCCTTGAAGATCGGGGCGCCATTGCCCCTGGTTACCAGGCAGATTTGGTGCTTGTGCGTCCGCAAAATTCTAACGGAATTTTCGCAGATGGCGTGCTCGTCGACAAAGTTTGGAAGTCTGGCGTTGAAGCGCGCGAGGCGCTGAAAAACGCTCCCAAGAAAACAAAAGAGACGCTTTCTGGGCAGCGTAACTTGAATATCAAAGCAGCAGAGATTAAAGCTGTAGATTTTAAAATTCCTAGCAATAAAACTGGCAAGGTAAATGCTCGTGTCATCGGCGTAAGACCGGGGCAGATTGTGACTGATTCGATCACAGCAAGTCTCGAGGCTAGCGAGGGCGAAATTCACACTGGGCCTGGTGTCAACAAGATCGCTGTGATTGAGCGGCATCATGCAACGGGACAGATGGCTACAGCTTTCGTGCAGGGCATTGGATTGAAGTCTGGCGCCATCGCGACATCGATTAACCATGACTGTCACAATGTGATTGTCACAGGCTCGAGCGATCAGTTGATGGCCGAGGCAGTCAAAAAACTACGCGACATCGACGGCGGAATTGTGGTGGTATCTGAAAAAGGCGAGCATGCCAGCATCCAGCTGCCCATCGGAGGTCTCATGACGAGTGCAGAGCCTCGCGAGGTTGCAGAGTCGTTGCGTGTTTTGAAAAAACTGGCAAGAGATATCGGCTGTCCTCTGGAAGAGCCGTTTTTGCAGTTGTCGTTTCTAGCGCTTCCGGTGATCCCGAGTCTGAAGATCACAGATCGGGGCTTGGTCGATGGCAATATTTTTAAAATTGTACCCGTAGTGATTTGAGATGATGAGTGGCCAAGGATGGCTGCTGAGTGGATTTGAAATAACTAGGGAAGGCTAAAAGGAGCAGATTGGCATGAAACAAATGATTGAAGAAATTCGCAAAGTTCTAGAACGCGGCGAAGTCGAAGGACGAGCGATTCACGAAATTCAAGAAGTTGTTATGGACAGCCTGCCAGTGATGATTCAGCGGCTTACAAAAAGAGATTATGAACCTGGACGATACCTGCTCTACAAAGATTCTGATTTTGGTTTTGTAGTGATGATGCTGGTTTGGAATCGTGGACAGTCGACACCCATCCATGCGCACGGGACTTGGGGTGTGGAGGCCGTCGTCAAAAACACGGTTCGCGTGACAAGTTTTGCTTGTGACGATGCCGAAGCTCGCGAAGTAGGCTCAGTGGTACTCACGACGGGAGCAGTAGCGTATGTGTTGCCTCCAGATGCTGATATTCATAAAGTAGAACATTTTGGCGAGAACCAAGCCGTCACGGTTCATATTTACGGCAAAGAGCTCATTGAAAACCTAGTGTTCGTTCCTGGTCAAGGTTTTAAAAGCGTTCCAACGTCGCTCAACGAATTGCCCGAGGATTTAGATTGGTTTAACGGCATTCCGTGGTCCAGCGAGAAGACTCCTAACGCTTGATGTTTTGAATCACGATGGAGTTTGGGTGGCTACCATGCCTTTACTAAATAATAAAATCTGGAAGACGATCAGAAACGCCATTCCGGTGCTGTTGATTTGTCTCGTTCTCAATGCTTTGATGCTTGGGGTTTTGTGGTCACATTATACTGGGCGCCTTGGCCAAACTGGCGAAGCACTGGTGGCTTTGGAGAATAAGCTTCTCGATATGCGCTTTGTGCTTCGAGGCAAAGAGAAGCCTAGCGGCAAGATTGGGATCTTGGCGTTAGATGAGCGCTCCATTCAGAAGTTTGGTCGCTGGCCGTTTAGTCGCAGTGTTTATGAGCAAGCTTTTGAGAATTTGAAAAAAGCTGGCGCCGAGTGGGTGGGATTTGACTTGGTTTGGGATCAGCCTGAGCGGCCATTGCTTGCCGATGCGATGCCTGAAATTGAGCAAATGGCGGCGAGCCCCAAAAAAACTGCAGATGCGATGCGTTTTATTCAGGAATTAAACAACGTGGGGCTGTCAGATCGAACGGTCGCTAGGGCTGTAAAAAATTATGAGAAGATCGTTCTGGGATTTATGTTTTATGAGAAAGAGGAGCGCGAAAACATTAAGGCGCTGGCAGGCCGAGAATTTTCTGATCTTGGTGCGATGCAGGAATCGGCTATTGCTGCGGCCATTATGCCTGACGGGTTTGACCTTAAGAAATATGGCGACTTATCGATCGGCGCATTAGTCGGCAATACTAAGTTTATTGCTGCAAGCACCACGAATTTTGGTTTTTTCAACAATGACCCAGAAAGCGACGCCGTCGTGCGCTGGGTGAGCATGGTTCGCAGTGCCCAAGATAGCCTTCTTCCATCGATGTCACTCAAAATGGCAGCCAAGATAACGGGCCGAGATATTGTGGTTATGTTTGATCGTCTGGGCGTTGAAGAGATTATGCTAGTCAATCCAGATAACGATAAGGACGTCATCAATATTCCCGTTGATCCAACCGGTCGTGGCAAGGTTTTATTAAATCATTTGGGCCCCTCGGCAACGCTGAAACATATTTCCCTCGTGGATGCCTATGACGGTTCATTCAGTGAGTCTGATGCTAAGCTGATCGCAGGCATGAGCTTTATGATGGGTCCTACAGCTATGGCCATCAACGACGTGCGGGCCAATCCGTTTGACTCGACCTTTAACGGGGTTGAGCATCATGCGACCATGATTGATAACATCGTCTCTAAAAAATTTTTCCGGCGACCCCCGGATATTTACCGTCAGGAAATGCTTGTGGTGCTGATCGTTGGGGTGGTTTTCTCGATTGTTTTAGCGTTTACGTCAGCTGTTGCTTCAGCGGCAAGTCTAATTGCCGTGTCGGTGGGGTATTTTTATTTAGATCGATATCTTTGGTTTAGCAAAGGTATTTGGGTCTACATGGGGATGCCCTACATTCAGATTACTGGATTGTTTGTGACAGTCACCCTCTATAAATATTTCACAGAAGAGCGTGAAAAGAAAAAAGTCAAAGGAGCGTTCCAGCATTATCTATCGCCTGACGTGATGAACCAGGTTTTAGACAATCCTGATAAATTAAAACTCGGCGGGGAACGCCGGGAGTGCACGGTGTTTTTTAGCGACGTGCGCGGGTTTACGACCATTTCGGAAGCGTTGTCGCCAGAGAAGCTCGTGGAACTGATGAATGATTATTTGTCGCCGATGACTGATATTGTTCTTAAAGGCGGCGGGGTTCTTGACAAGTACATAGGTGACGCGATCATGGCTTTTTGGGGGGCACCCCTTGAAAATCCAAATCAGGCCGACGCTGCCGCCCTGGCAGTATTAAAAATGCTAGAGAAGCTAGAAGAGTTGCGGCGAGTTTTCCCAACGAAAGGCTTCCCACCGATCGATATCGGTTGTGGTTTGAATACTGGACTGGTTTCTGTTGGTAACATGGGCAGTCAGGAGCGCTTCGCCTATACCGTGATGGGCGATGCTGTGAATCTCTCCGCGCGCTTGGAGTCGATCACCAAAGAGTACGGGGTGCGCTGCATCCTGAGCCAGAACACCTACGGAAAACTGCGAGATCCCGGGAGTTACTTGATCAGAGACCTGGATGACATCATCGTGAAAGGAAAACGTGAATCTGTGAAGATTTACGAACTGATGTCGCCTTTGGCCATGCCCAATCTGAATGCTCTGAATAAATTAATTGGTGAATTCCAATTGGCTCGTGAGTTTTATCGCAAACAAGATTGGTCGAATGCGAAGAAGCATTTAAGTGCATGTATGCAGCTGCGCCCAGATGATGGCCCCACAAGAATTTATTTTGAGCGCGTCCAGGAGATGGAAAAAAAACCGTTTATTGAAAACTGGGACGGCGTGCATATATTTAAACACAAGTGACCCTTAGCGAAGCCCGTCACCCTGAGCGAAGCCCGTCACCCTGAGCGAAGCGAAGGGTCTCACGCAGATGTTTCGCCTCCGGCTCAACATGACCGTGTCACCCTGAGCGCAGCCCGTCACCCTGAGCGAAGCGAAGGGTCTCACGTAGATGTTTCGCCTCCGGCTCAACATGACGTGGTCACCCTGAGCGCAGCCCGTCACCCTGAGCGAAGCGAAGGGTCTCACCGAGATGTTTCGCCTCCGGCTCAACATGACGTGGTCACCCTTAGCGCAGCCCGTCACCCTGAGCGAAGCCCGTCACCCTGAGCGAAGCGAAGGGTCTCACGCAGATGTTT
>Ga0214921_10000814_pt1 | contig 55497 bp, 66 predicted proteins | sample LL1505_MetaG_FD_177992 | JGI IMG/M metagenome (GOLD analysis project Ga0214921, IMG submission 177992) | Freshwater microbial communities from Lake Lanier, Atlanta, Georgia, United States - LL-1505 | ecosystem: Environmental > Aquatic > Freshwater > Lake | place: USA: Georgia | collected... | reverse complement strand
TGTTTTTCAGGATCTTCACCTTGGCAAATATCACGAATTTTTTCGTCTTGAATCCATGCGTATTTCATATTAATACCCTTCTGTCCAGTACAAAATTACTGCGCCATCACCACCTCTACCGCTTCTACTGCTAAAAGCATTAGAATGGGAAACTGCACCGCCACCACCGCCGTTTCCGCCGTTTCCTCCAAAGCTAGTTTGACTACTACTGTTGTTGTATACACCACCACCACCACCGCCAAAACCGCCGGAACCGCCAAAAGTGCTACCGCCACCCCATGCACCACCGCCGCCACCGCCAAAACCGCCACTACCACCGCAAGTAAGAATAACGCCTGACATCAAAGCGCCACCACCACCGCCACCGTTAGCGCCCGATAATCCAAATGAACGGGTGTTATAAGTGATACTGCCAGCGCCACCGCCACCGCCACCGCCGCATAACGCCCAGTATAGTAAATAGGGGTTGCCACCACTTAAGCCAGGAGCAGAAGATCCTCCCACAGCAATTAAGTTAGCTGTGTTACCAACTTGCAAAAAATTATTTGCTGAACCACCGCTTGGGCCACCGCCAGTAGCACCAGATCCAGCACTAGCAGAACCGCCCCCACCGCCGCCATAAGTTCCGCTAGAATCAAATCCACCATCTTGTAAACCGCCACCGCCTGTACCTTGAGCGGCAACAGAACGACTAAATCCACCAGACCCCCCAAAACCGCCGCCTCCGGTTCCTTGTTGTTGTTGATCTACTTGACCCGCCATACCGCCGTTACCGCCATTACCATAAATAGATCCAGCGCCACCACCGCCAGTGCCATTGTTTTGGCTAAAAGTTGATAACACATATCCGCCAAGACCACCAGTGGCAGTAAATGTTTGTCGTAAAGTTGAGGACGCCGTTCCAGTTCCACCTGCACCAGCGGCTACTGAGTCTCGTATGCCTCCATTACCACCCGTAGCAGTTAATAGAGAACCAAAAGAGGAAGTTCCACCTGCAGTGCCGTTTGCATTACTAGAGGTAGTTGCAGCGCCGCCAGCGCCTACTGTAATGGTTGGTAAAATTTGTCCAGGTATAACATCAATAATACCCTGAGCATAACCACCGCCATCTCCACCTCTAGGATAAACGCCAGTATAATTACTTCCAGCTGCGCCTGATCCACCGCCACCCCAAACACAAACCATTATTTGATAGACATTTTGCGGAACAACAAAGTCGTTATATGTGCCAGCTCTTAAATAAGGCCTAGCATTAGTCCATGCTGGAGGAGCAACACGAGTTGCGTAATTGGGCGGCAATCCAATGCCATACATTCCTTTATTCATCTTAGTAGTCTCCGCCTTGTGCAGTTACTCGAATACCCGTCTGAGCTACAGAAGTTGTAGCTCTTAAAGAATATCCAGTTGGTAAATTAATAGGCAAAATGTTTGCGTTGCCATTACTAGAAAGAGTAGCATTAAATGCCACTGCTGTTGTAGACGATGTAATTGCAATTACAGGAACTTGCACATACAAGAAATAATTAGTGCCGTCAAATATAAACAAGTTAACTAAACCCGCTACAGTGGTGGCTACACCTTGAATATCAATGTAGTCAATCCGTGAGCCGCTTGACCCAGCGGTAAACACTGTTCCAACTGTGGACGGTGCAGTTAATGAAGTATCAGCAGTCGTTAAAAGTGCCGAACCTATCTTAGGGGTTGCTGCATATTGTGCGGATGTTGCCATTTATTGCTCCTTAAATTAATCCAAAGCCATCACTGTTTTGTGCTGGGGCGGTATTGCCTCCGGTAAACATAGTTACAAATGCTTGTGCGCCAGAAGCCACGGCCTGCCAACTTGGTGCGGAGGTTCCATTGCTTGTTAAAACTTGGCCTGCTGTTCCGTTAGGAATAAACGCCGTAGAGTTTGGGCCAACTTGATATGGGATCTGGCTAGCAATACCACCAGCAAGATTTGCTGCGGTTGTTGCAGTAGTAATTAATGTGGCGTTGTAAGCTACGAGTTCTACAATGTCACCAGCCACTGCACCAACTGCTAATACAACCGTTGTTCCATTTGATGCGGTGTAATCGGCATCATTTAGCAAAACACCGTTTAAGAATACTTCTACATAGCCTGGAACATATACAGCGCTAAATGTTGTCTGACCCGATGTTGCAGTAAACGAAGTGCGAGTATAAGTTGCGGATGGTAACGAAGTCCAAGACGGGGCAGAGCTTGGGCCATTTGATACGAGCGCTTGACCTAAAGTACCAAAACTTAAAGTGCCAGAACCAACACCAATTGCACCAGTATCGTTGATTCTGAATACGGGGGTATTACCTGGGCCACCTGCATAAAATACAATGTCGTCACCATTATTTACGCTGATACGAGCAAGACCGGAGCTATAGTCAATTGCCACACCAGTTGTAAGAGCTGCACCATATGCGCCAGTGGTTACTACGCCATTTGACGCTACAAGCGATGTACCAGTAGCAGCGCCAATATTAGGTGTTGTAAGCGTTGGGGTGTTGCTTAAAACAACCGATCCGGAACCGGTAGATGTAGTAGTGCCAGTACCACCAGAGGCAACAGGCAAAGTCCCAGTAGTAAGAGCGGATGTACTAGTAGCATATAAAGCCCCATTAGTAGTAAACGATGAAAGCCCTGTACCGCCATTAGCGGTTGGTAATGTGCCACTGACACCAGTGCCTAAAGGAAGTCCAGTAGCATTGGTTAACGTAATCGCCGAAGGCGTACCAAGATTTGGCGTTGTTAGCGCTGGGGAGTTACTTAATACGACATTGCCAGAGCCTGTAGAGGTGGTTGTTCCCGTTCCACCATAAGCGACTGCAATCGTTGTAGCTGCCCACGTACCAGAGTTAACTGTTCCTAATGGACTTACATTTCCAGTTCCGTCTAAATTAACCGACTTCTCTGCAGGGTAAGTAACAAATATAGCCTGTGTGCCTGTACTAAAGTTAGCTTTAGTTGTACCGCCAGCGCTTGAAGAAAGCACTGTAGTTCGTTGCAGGACATTTCCAGAAGACACATATGTGCCAAGACCGACTTCCCAGTTAGGGCCGCCTTGATCTGTAATAGCGTAGTAACAAGTATTTCCGTTACCAATCGCCGAACTAAAAGTCTGATAGCCAGTAACCGCCCCATTAAGGGTCGCATCACCAGTACCGGGACTAGTAGTTGTTTCCTGGACTCTGTCCTTTAACACTAAGGCCATACTGTGCCCCTATTAGGTCAATGTAATTGTGTAGGTTACGTTTAATGTATCGCCAGAAGCAACCGTACGGCTACCACCAGTAAAGTTACCAGCAGAGAACAATGTACCGGTCGTACCACCAACAGTATTGTCGGTCGTCAAGAATGCACCAGCTACAGTGCCAGATCCGTTGATGTTAAACGATGTTGGGGTTGTATTACGTGCACCAGCCGATGCTGCGTTAAATGTAGGCGCAGGACGTGTTGCGTTGCTGTAGCTAGTAAACTCAGTCCAACCACCATGGCTAGCCATTGTATTGCCAGCAGCGTATGTTGGGCTAGATGCGCCATCAACAAGACCTAAGTACCAAGCTGCTGTATAGCCAGAGCCTGAAAAGGTCTGTGTCAGCATGTAGTTTTTACCTTCAGTGACAACTAGGTTTTTGATGGTCTCAGACCACTTAACGTTACCGTTAGCATCTAAGCACTCAACGGTATAAAAACCGTGAGTTTGAACGCCTTCTTGCGCCCCTGTGTTTGCAACCAATGAGGCAGACGCCGCATCGATTGGTTTAGTATTTTCAGAAAACATATTAGCTCCTTAAGAAATTCGGATAATTGCAGAAGTATTGGTAGCAGACGGGAACTGTACCGTGAAAGTACCGCCAGTTGTGCTTTTATCTGAACCAAAGTCCAAAACACAAACAGCGGGATTAGTTCCGCCGTTGGCTAAATAAATCAAAGCGCCACGAGCGGTAATTGTTGAGCTGCTCCATACAGAGTCAGCAAATGAAAAATACGCAATATTGCCAGATGGCCCAGTTGTTGGGTTAACATTAATTACTAGCGTGTTGCCACCAGCAGTGTAACCAGCACCAGAAGTTTCGCCAGTAGTGGTATACGCCGTTGTGGATGCGTTCAATGTTGCACTGTTTGTATACAGAGCAATCTTAAATACTTGAGATGTAGTGCTTGAAAAGTTATAGGTTCCGTTAGCCAGACCCGTTTTAAACACATTACATGCGTAGTTTCCTGTAAAAGCCATTATGGGTTCACCTTAATCTTTGCTTGACCGTCACGATAAGCATCGCCACGCTCTAAGCCGGTTCCTAATCTATTCAACTGCTGTAATGCCTCACCATACTTGGTGTTATACAGCGCCAACATATCAGCTTCACCTTTCATGTAAGTATAAGCCTCAACAAGGGTGCCGTAAAGCAAGACGGTATCAAAATTATCACCTAACCAAGAGGTTCCTGTTGGGTTATTTACAGAAGATATTGTTACTGCAAATCCTGAGCCTATACTGCCTATCGTAGCAGTCAAACTGTCACCAGCCGTATAACCAGATCCGCCATAAGACAAAGTAGCAGCAGTTACGATGTTATTTGCCACTGTGACGTTTAGTAGCGCCCCTTCACCAGACCCACCAGTAGCAGGTAAGTTGGTATAAACCCCATTGGTGTACCCAGCCCCTGGATTAGTAATAGCTCCTAAAGAACCAATTTGGTTCTGGATAATAGATACTGGGTAGTAGTAATAGTGCAACTCCATGGCATAGTTAGTATTGGGTGTTGGCCCAAGGATAAAACTTAGCTCATTGGTTGCGTTAAAGCGTGGCCCAAACAGAGCGTAATGTCGGGGTTTACCCGTATCTGTTGGACTAGGATATGCCTGACGGATGTAGTTAACATCTTTGTTAAGTAGGTACTCGTACTCCCCAGTAGTAGGATCAATTACCGCTAAGGAAAAAGACGACAAATAGTCGTCTGGGCAAGCTAGATATGCGGAGTTTGGGGTAGATGTTCCAGTAACGTTTTTGCGTAAAGCTGGGATCTGTACCGTGTTGTAAATGCGAAGTTCAGCCTGCTCAATGAACCGATTGATTTGCTGTGCTGAGGAAATCTCAACACCATTGGCAAGGTAGGTTACAGGAAAATTATTTTCCGAGTAATCCTGAATCGCAGTTACAAGCTGGTAGTAATTCATTAACCCATCTTCCCGCTAATCTTACGTCCTTTGGTAGCAGCGCCGTAGCCACGCATAACGCCTACACCATATGGGTTCTCAGGAGTATAGTTGCCTTTGCTTACCCCACCAACAGACATATTCATTTTGTCCATTACTTTGGCGCCAGGTGTATACCCACTATAAGTATTAACGTTGGTAGCGCCAGCAGCCATTGTGTGCGGTGCAGCATAAACTTCGGCAGAGCCGACTTCTTTGCCCATTACCTTTTTAGAAAATTTAGCCATTATCGACCTCTCTGGTTAGCAATACGAGCCATATTACGCCCCATAGCTTTCATGTTCTTATTTAGAGAACTTTTATTTGGCTTTGGGCCTTTATCCACAATATGTGGGCCATCATTAGGGTAAATCTTTGGATTTGTTTTACCCTGTTTGGTTATACCGTCTGCGCCTTTTTTGAATCCCATTTTTCACTCCTAAGTTATTGCTACCGTTACTGTTCCTATTTGCACACCTAACAACAAATTGTTTGGTGTTAGCCCGTCATCATTAAGTCTTGCTCCACCTACTGGAGCCCAACCCCACTGAAATATCCTGCTACCTGCTTCTGGACTACCAAACCCATCAGGTCCTACTCCAGTTGTATTAATTTGTAAACCACTTTGACCAGATACTTCATAGCTTACATCAGGTCTTGGTTCCCGTACAGCCTGTGGGTCGTTTACTGGATACATACCTAACTGCAATTGTGGATGATCCGGATCCCAACATGTCTTACATACTTTGACCTTGTATGGTTTAGTTTTTAATGTCTGTATCCGCAACTCTTTTAGTTTGTACCGCTGTGCACACCGGTCACATTCAGCAATTGCATATTTTCCAGAAGCAAACTTATTTGGCATAGCATGTCAACGGTAATAAAACATATTGCGTGGTACAAAACGAATTGCGGCTTTTTCCCGATCTTCTGTAGAAGCTAGATCCCATTGTTGTTCGTAGTCGGCTTTAAGTAGTGGGATACGTCCAGGGTCAACACCAGGCATTTTGACACTAAGATGATAAGCCAGCCCAGCAGCCATGCAGGGAATAAAACGAAACGGGATATCTTGCGTACGCACGCCCCCGCCTGCGTCTTGGATACGGCGCATACGGTAATACACATATGTGTATTGAGTTCCAGGTGGGTTTGGACAAGGCCAAACGTTTACACAAGGTAACTGATTATTAAATACATCTGTGCCATTTGTATGGGTTGCTGCAGTTGTGCCGTTTTGACCACGCCAAGCATTAACAATCTGATTACCCACGATGTTTTGGTAACCAATAGTCTCGGAGCCAATGTTAATAAAACCCTGAGTTGGCAAATTAGCCACACTTGTTAAGGTAATAGTTGTTTGGTCCGCAGAGGTAATAGCCTCTGCAAGTGTAGTTTGTGGGGTAGCAGAAACACCACCTGATTGACGATTTATAAATACCTGAATTGGTCGCCCATTGGCATTTTTATTAGGAATCGTAATGTAGTCAGACTCGCTAATACGATTGATATTAATGTCAATTTGGTTGTTACCAGCACCATTATTAGTACGAATTACTGAATCCAAAAGGTCAATAGTATCTACAGGCAACGGATAAATTGCCTGATTTGTATTCATAATAAACTGACCCTGTTCAACCGTCCATAGGTTAATACCTCGGTTAGCCCACTCAATAGTAAGTAGGTTTAAAGATCTCCGTGCAGTACGGAAATCATAACCAGAACGCAACTCCAAACCACAACGCTCAAACGCCTCTTCCACGAGGTCATTCATGTCTAGGTTGAAAGTGCTTATTCCTGTAGTGGTCATTATTTAACCTTTCGGTACGGCTTTACTTTTTGCTTTATTTTTGCTGGTTGGGGTACGAACTGTTTTCCTGCTGCTTTGCCCGCTCTTTTTGCTCGTGTTGTTGCTGCGTACTCCTGCGGGCTTAGGGCTTCGATTGCTTTTTTTGGCAGGTATCTTTCGCCCGTCTCGGACGACTTCTTGCCTGACTTGGTTGTCCATTGCTGGTCCCCCCACGCTTTCAGGCTGCGTTGACTTTTTGCTAACGCCACTTAATTTCTCCCAGATCCAGTCCCAGATGAATGGCATTACTTCTTTAGCTTAGACAAAGTCTGCGCTAACCTCGCACGTTGACCCATTTTGCCAGGCTTTTTAGCAGCCGCTGCAAGCTTCTTGGCTGGGATCTTCTCGCCTTTCTTAACACCCATAGACGCTCTTAACGCACCAGGCTTCTTAATAGCGGATTGAATCCAGTTAACCTTGCCGCCTTTTTTCATCTCAACACCACGCCCTTTGAGAATGTCGGCCTTGGTTACTTCACCATCTTTATTTAAATCAGGAAATGATTTAGCCATTATTTGTACCCTCCACCTTTCTCTTTGTAACGTTTTGCTAGGAGCTGCGCCTTGCGAGCAGACCATTGACCAGCTGCCGTACCGTGGGTAGCCGATGCTTTAATACTTTCAAATAAAGCTTTGCGCATACCAGGCTTCGTATAGTTACCAGCTTTATTAACCTTCGATACCTTGCCACCTTCTGCATAATAATTAACTTTATCGGGGTTATCCTTACGGGTAATAATTTTTTTCTTAGGCATTTTGGATGGGTTTATATCCCCCATACCACGGCTAGGTCTCATTTTTTCTTGCCTTTCATATAACCGCCGCCACACATAACCATAGTGCCACGAGTTTTACCTCGTTGGGCTATGCCATCAGCACGTTTAGATGCTGTACCGCCAGCCCTATAGTTATCAGGCATGTCTTGACTTGTTCTACCACGAACTCGGTCTAATACTTCTTTAAACCCAGGATCGGCAGGTTTTTTGCTTACTTTATCCGTTGTGTTTGGGTTCTGTTTAGCAGGTGTTGCTGGAACTTTTGGTGTTGGGTTAACTCGACCAAGACCACCTGTGTTCATGGCTTTAACATTCCCGCCTTTTCTAAACCCAGCCTGGTTATAAGCTTCACCTTCACGGGCAGCCGCAGGAACAGACTCACGTAATGCTTTACCAGCTCTTATGTCATCACGAGCTGATTTAGCCATAGTCGTAGAAATTTTGGAAAGGAGATCTTTCTCCCCTTCAATGCCTTCTACTGTTTTCTTGCGAGCTTCCTCAAGCTTTTTTGCTTCTTTTTCAGTAGGTTGTCTATACTGGCGCATGGTTAGCAGCTCCCGCCACCTGCCATCTTAATCATTTTACCTTTGGTGTGCCCTTTAGTTATGCAGCCATCAGCAGACTTATGCCCAGCAGCTAAACCACCACCTGCCATTTTGTGCATACGCTTCTCATGACCCTTAACGGCTGCCGCAGCAACCTTTTTCATCATGGGCATATCTTTTTTAATATCTGAATGTTTCATGCTGCTAATCCTTTCTGAATAAGTTGGTCAATTTTTGCTTCAAGCTTGTTAAAGCGTTGGTCAATATGGACCATAATTTTGTCAATTTCTGCTTGAGTAACGTTATCACGAGCTACCTCCACTCTGGTTGCATTTAACTTCTCATCTAATTCTTTAATTTTGTCCAATTTTTCTCTCACTGCATAGCCAATAATAGACAGTACTACACTGATTCCCAAAGACCACAGGCCTAATGCTGCACTAATCATCAGTTCCATTAGATAATTTTCCCTTTGGTCTTGCCACGGACTTCACATCCACCACCACGAACCGAGCCACCCTCTTTGCAGTTCCAAGCCCGTAAGGACTTGTTAATCCGGCTGTTGGGGTCGTTAGCAGTTTTAGCTGAAGTAAGTTTCTTTTTCATACCCTTCATGCGGGCACAGAACGAATCCCGGCGTGGGCCGCCCTCTGGCTGAGGTCTTTTCAGACCTGGTTTGCCAGGGTTAGCAGCGTTATAGGAAGCCCTGCCCTTGGCGTTTAAGCCGCCTTCAGGGTTCTTACCTTCCTTGCGTTGCCAGGCAGGGGTCTTAGCCATAAAACACCGTTACGGTCATATTTGCTGGTGTTGTTGCATAAATACCGTTATCGCAACGAATACCTTCACCAGGAATAATAACGTTAGATGCTCCACCCGCATTTGCTGGGATAACGATTGAAAGTACTGTAGTGCCCGCAGACCCGTTTTTTAAAGTCAAAGTACCACCAGCGGTTGGAACACCGATAACCATACCTTTAATACGAGCAGCACCCGCAAACACAGCAGCATCAGTTTGTCCAGCAGCTATTGCTGTTGATTTGACGTCATATTGCATACCCATAATTAATCTCCAAAAGTTAAAGGGGGCTAGGGTTTTCCCTAACCCACTAGATTAATTAAACGTTTTGCTGACCAGCTAATGGGTCTTGAACATAATAAATAAGCGTCCCTGCAATGTTTCCTGTACCAGCTGTACCACCTGCACGAGCTGTAATATATACAAACTCAGTAGCTGACATTACTAAACCCAAGGAAGCACCAGCAGTTGCCGAGTTCAAATTAATTACACCACGAGCATTAGTAGCGTCGTTAGCAAGGCCTGTTGGGGTTGATGTACCTGAAGTGTAGGTAGTAAATCCCAAGTCAGTCTCGCCAGTAGCGTTGTCTGTGGTAATTAAAATTTCTGTAATAACAGCGCCAGCGGGCAGAATTAGTGCGGGAGCGCCAGTAGCGGAAGAAACTACAACGTTTGTTGCGGTAGCAACAGCCACGTCAGCCACATAAAACTGAGCTGCCATAACGCCAGTGCCACAATAAGCGGTGCGGGTTTGATCCCCACCACCAGAACGCCAAATTGATTGGGTAGTTGAAAGTGCCATAATAAATTGTCCTTCGTACAAAGATCCGCTCGTCAATTGTGTACGCATCTGCTGGGGCAGTTTGACAAGCTATTCACCCAGTTTCAAATATCTTACTACAAATAAAACAAAAAGGGGGTTTTTAGGCCCCCTTTCTTTACAACATTAGGCTCCTTGAGAGCCAAACATACCGAGCGGATCGGACCAGCCGAATGAATAACGCTCACGAGACTTGTAACGAACGTTACCAGTATCGAAATCGCCGTCCATAGAGTTTTGGAGCGGCACACGGACAAAGTGCTTCATACCGTTGGGTACATCAGTGGTCAAGTACCAAGCATTGGAGTCGGTCAAGAAGTGGTTAATGGTATAACCCTCTGGAATCGAACCGTTGTTCTTGATTGCATTGATGTCGTTGTCGTTTGTACCAACACGCAATTCAGTTTCGAGCAAACGGGTTGCAACGAACTGGAGTGCAGGAGGAACAATCAACTTACGTGGCTTAGCAGCGATCAAAAGCGAGCGCTCATCTGTCCACAAGCTAATTTGAATAACGGCGGCTTCCAAGGAAGTCTCGTTAAGGTCAGCAGGAGTGGTTGGGATGTTGCTGTTAGTGCCACCAGAAACGAGTGGGTGGTTATTTGCAAATAATGCAACACCGTCACCACCTGGATAGCTAGCGCTAAAGCCATTGTTTAAAACAGAAGCAGCACGAACTTGCTTGGTATACGCCATGGAACGAGCTAACGCCTTGGTATAACGAGCACTTAAGCTGTCATACAAGTTGTCCTCAATAGCCTCTTCCGTTAGGGAGAAACCTTGAGCGATCGTTACGTGGGTATAGCGAGCTGTCCAAGCCTCTTGACCGTTGTCATAAGCAATAGCAGCGCCTTCGTTCTTGACGGGGGCAGCACTAAAGCCTGATAACTTGGTCTCTTCTTCGAAGGAACGCTCAGAGGTCTCAGTTTCATAGATCTCTTTGTGTTCTTCACCATAGCGAGCGTACTCTAAGCCAAACAATGCGTTCAAGCCTGGGAGCAACTCTTTCAGTAGTTGTGCACGAGAAATAGCCATTTATATGCTCCTTAATTAAGCTACGGCATTGCCGGTTGCGGTTAAATACTGATGCAAGTTGATCTTCACGATAACTTCCGTAAAGGCATTTGCACCGGTTGCTGTCTCAGGTACAACAGCAATAACACGCAATGGGAAGGCCGCATTGGCAGCGGGACTTGTGCTCAAAATAGATTGACCAGAGTCACCGGTTGTTGCGGATGGAGTACCTGCTAAAGCAGTTACGTTTGTACCAACAGCAGCTTGAGTAACAGTAGCAATAGTAGAACCATCGCTTGTTACAGCTACTTTAAACGCAGCCATAGGATCGTCAACTACAAAAGCAAGAGCGTTGGTAACGCTAGAGCCTGGATAGTATTGAGCCTGAATGGTCTGGCCTTGTGCATTTGTGTACTGACAACCTACAAAAACACCAAGCTTAGCACCTGACGTTAAAGAAGTTGCTGTACCTACAATACCACCTATGTCTAGTTCAACCAAATCACCGTAGTACATAGCGCCTGCCTGAGTTACAGGCAACTGACGGATTGCGCCAGCATAAGGCATACCATCTACACGGTTAATAGGTCTAAAGCCATAGGGAGCTGAAACGGTTGGATAAGCCATTTAAATCTCCTAAATTAAAAATTTAACTACCTTTACCAAAGGAACTTGTCGTTTTGCCTTCGTTAAACAAAGGCATGCGAGGATCGCTTTGGCGCATAAGAGTGTTTTCTACCGCATCCATCTGTGCGTCTGCTTGATTAGAGTAATATTTATTACGCTGTTCTACAAACTCTACAGGTGTTTTGCAAAGTAACAAACCGCCAATCTCAATGTTGTCTTTGTATCGACTATTGGGATCAACTAGCATTTGAAATCTTGGTTGTTCTTCAATCCTTACTGGTTCCCATCCTTCTCTGAGTTTGGCAGAGAGATTGCGTGGGTCAGCTTGGTTTAAAGATGCAACACGGATCCACCGGTAAGCATAACCAGCCTGTTTGTCGGGTTCTGGTAATAGCTCTGGAGGAGCCCAATGCGTGGGGCGCTCCACTGCGGTGCGTTTATCTAATTCACGAGTCAGTCTGTTTTCAGCCATTTGAAGCCTCCAATTTTTGTTGTTCACGGGCATATACTTCGGGAGTTAGTCCTAATTTTTTAATCAGGGCCATCTGTGACGTTTTCAATCGTACCTGTTTGGAGGACGTTGATCGAGTCGCCGGAGCTACAACCGTACTAGGCTTTGCTTTCGGCGCTGTTTGTGGCTCCGGGTCTGGCTCAGCCTGACTACTTTCTTCCACAGTCTCAAAATACTCTGGAAATTTTTTGCGCATTGTTTTGTCAATGTGCTTGAAGTACTGATCGGTACCTACGACTTTTGGGCCATACTCGTCGATCAATTCTTCATGTATCCCTACAGCAAAATTGGACATGGCTTTTTTGGAACCATACCAAGGATTTTCATCCAACCAAGCTTGAGTTTTAGGATCAACCTTGGGTTGTTGCTGCAATTGGGGTATTTGTACATCATTTTCTTGCTCTTGTAAAGCACTAGGTTTGAAATCTTTTGCCTGTTGTGCTTTATATGTTGCTTCTGAAAGAGCGGTCTGTGCTTCAACAATACGATCTGAATCGCCAGACTCAAGTGCTTCTTTGTACTCTCGCTTAGCCATAGCCAAGGTAGTATCGGCAGCACTTTGCACTGTTTCAATATAGGTCTTCTCGCCTGCACTATATTGTGCTTTAAGTTTTTTGTTCTCTTCTAGGACTCGTTTTGCCAAGTCAATTGCTTCTTGTTGCTCACGCAAAGCAGCTTCTTTAGCACGGCGTTCATCGTTCCAGACCTTCTTATATTGTTTAATACGCTCTTTTTGAGCCTTGGGGTCTAGGTCTTCGTTGTCTTCATCAGCAACTTCTAACTTTTTAACGACCTCTTCGGGCATTGGTTTTTGACCTTTGTCCTCTGGAGGGGTGTCATCCTCGACGATATATTCGACTTCATCAGCCGCTTCTAAGGGTTTACCCTTAGTATCTTCTTCGTCGGGGAACTTAAACTGTTCTTTTTCAAACTCAGCCATGATTTAGCTCCTTAAATAAATTTACGGGTTATGCCACGGGGATCCTGAACAACAGCTTCAACTGAGTCGTCATTAATGATCCTAAACTCCCGACCATGTATTACCAGGCGGGTGCCAGCATTCGGTCTAACTAAGACAAAGTCGCCTTCTCTACACCAGGGTCCACTTGGGAACCTAGACTCGTCTTTATAACAATCAGGTCCAAGAGCCACCACAAATAACACTGTGGTTAGGATCTCGTCCTTTTTGACTAGATCGTCCGGTTTAACTAAATCAGAGCCTTCAAACTTTTGCTCTACTTCTGGGATTGCACACAGGATGCGATAGCCAGACGGAATTGGAAGCTGGCGAGCTTTTTCTTCTATAGCCTTGGCAAAATCTACTGATCCTACTATTTGTGGTTTATCGGGGTTTGTGCCGATAAGGATTTCACTCATCAGAATGCTCCATTTTTTGTTTAAGGTCTGTTATTTCTTGCCGTGCAATGAGCAGACCATGAATCTCACCACACATTCTTTGGTAGTCGGCAAAGTCTTTGGCTTGGCCAGAAGCTACCCAGTCTCGCTTTTGGGCGATATCTTTATCGAGTTCTAGTAATAGAACATCAAAAGTTTTATCCATTACTTGGTTTTCTCCTTAGTAACGTCTTTACTGCGGGTTTGCTGCATTTGCATTTGAGCTCTGGATTTGGCCAGGTCAATGCCTAATTTAGCGCCCATCTCCGACTCTTTTGACTGTCGGTTCTTAGCGTCTTCGTTAACTTTGATTGTTGCGTTCATAGCCGCAATCTTCTCTTGCGAGTTAATGCGATCACGTTCAATCTGTAATTGGTCGGCTTTAGAAGCAGCATCTGTCATAAGCTTCTTCTCTTTAATCTGCAGCTCACCCTGCTTAATTGCCAACTCTTGCTGTTGCATTTGAACAATCGGATCGTTCTGAGCTGCTTGAGCCTGCTGTGCACGTATCTCATTAGTGTCACGTTGGAGCAACGCTTGTGATGCTTGAGCCGCCATTTGAGAAATACGTACTTCAAGTGCTTCTGGCATAGCCTTCTCATTAGAGTCATCTTCATCTGGATGGAACGGTAACTCAATACCCATTTCCATTTCCATCTGCTTGCGGTACTCATACGCAATGTGCTCATTAACATGGGCCATCATCGCAGCTTGCATTGCCTGCGCCTGCGGGTTCTGTCCTACCAACTGCATGATTTTTGGATCTTGCATGGCAGCCATATGGGTTGTGATATGCGCTTGATGGTCCTGATAATAGAACGCCTTGACTGGCTTCATCATGAGAATGTTTGTATTCTCAGTGATTGGGTCCTCGGGCTTTTGGTCCTCGGGCAGTTTGACAAGCTGTTGAGCATTCTTAATACCCAACACATCTAACATTTGACGGTGCAGTTTAGGCAAGTTGTAAATCTGGGGTGCGCCTTGCGCTAGTTGTAGCACAGCTTGGTACTGCGTAATTTTCTGAGCCATGGTTGCAGCGTTTGGATCAGACACTGGGATGACATCGACATTGTCGTAGTCAGATTTCTTCGCCCGTGGTGTGCCTTCAACTGGCTCGTAGTTGTAGGTATCTGGAGTGTAGTCCCTAATGATGTCACGGAGTAACCGAAGCTCCTCTTTAAATGAGTAGTGGATGCGGGCTTGTACAGCGGACATTACCTTGAGCGTACGCTCCAGAATAGCTAAGGTTGTGCCTACAGGAGCCTGCGCACTCATGTCACTAATCTGCAAGTCAGCTGCAGATGCAAAGCGACGTCCCTCTTCAATAATTTTTTCCATCAACTGAGCCAACACCATGCTTGGCTCTTTGTACGGCAACGGCATCACGTTGTCACGCATTGTGCCGCTTGGCACGTCTACGTCACGGAATTCACCAGGTGCTATCGGTGTGTCGTCACCTTTGATTCGCAATCCACGGGTCTTAAAGCCGCCAGGCAAGTTCGCCAATGATCCGGCATCAACGAGTTGGCGGAGGATACTAGTACCTGATTTAGCAAAAGCCCCGATGAGGTGAATAAGACCAAAGCAATAGAAACCAAAACCGGGAATATAACCGTAATGCACAAAATGCGAACGCTTCTTCTTATGTTCATCTTCTGGTCTCCAGTTACGACGAATAGCAAGAATAGTGCTGTTTGCTTTGTCCATGGTAACAATGTACGGCAGTGCTATGCCAGTAGGTTTACCATCTTCTTCGTCTTCATAGCCAGGCAAGTCAAGATCAACTTGCATTTCAAGAATTTTATAACGATCATCTGTAGTGGCCCTAAAGCCCATCTTCTCAGCGATCTTCTTCTCAACTTCATCAAATGAGTCAACAGGCTCTGGCAAATCTACATCACGCCAAAAACCTGCAACTTGTAACTTGCGTAACTCATTAGGAGTCTTACGCATGACGTGTGTAACCCGTGAAGCGCTAGCTAAATCAGATGCGCCATAAGGAACAACTAAATCTTCTGCGGGTACAAATATAGATACCTGACGACCAATACTTGGGTCGTAGTACACCTTCTTAAACGCATTACCTGACAAACCCAAACCCCAAAGCATGCGCTCATGCTCAGGTCGGAATTCGTGCATCACATCTGTTAACTGATAGTTCATATCATCAGCAACACGTTCTGCAGCATCTTTCTTTTCTTGCGTCTCTTTACCAACAATAGTTGTTTTTACTGGACCCGCTGCTGGAAAAGTCTCCATGATGGTCTCAGCTTGGAACCGCACTAGGGTCTCCGAGAGAAGTGGATGATACACACCACATGCACCTTCCCAAGGTTCTGCTCGCTCTTCAATGGTCATACCTAATAGTTGAATGCCATCTACATAAGTCTGCATCCAATCTTTGCGGCTGCTAATGTCGTCATCAAAATCACCGATCAGATCGCTTGCTAAAGACTGCAGCGCATCCTCACTCATGTACTCGGCTAGGTTAGCATCAAAGTCTTGATCGCTTGGTTCTTCTTCCTCAAGACTTAGTATGGGCATACCATCAACGCCAATCTCTACTGACTCAGGATCCTCAATCTCGATCTCAATCTCTGGACCCTCTTCCATCATAGCGATGGCGCCTAATCCCATCGGGGCTTGTGATATTGCTTTATCTATTGCCATGTTAAATCCCCATTCTTTAGCCAATGACTTGGACGCCTGGCTACATATTTACGTTTGTCTAGTGCTTCTACATTTACCTGATGCCACAATGCTTTTTTCAACTTACGTATCTTCCACCAAAGTTTTATGTAGTTAAACATTGTAGTACCCCTTATTCCGTCTAGACTTGAACGGTGTTGGTTCGTCTTCATAATCTGAATCCAACGATACAAAGCCACCCCTTCTAAATCTAAGCATTGCCTGAGTCATTGAGTCCACCAAGTCATCATGGTCGCCACTGGGGAAGCTTGCAACTTCTTCAACTAGCTCATCTGCCCAATGCGTATTTGGAACCCAAACCCTTCCAGATGCAAATATATCAGCAACTGCGTTCAAACGGGCAATTTTATCGCTACCTTTACTCGGAACATATTCCTGAACAGGGATACCCATCGCACGTAACTCGAACACTAGCGGTGCCCCGGACGCTTTTGCTTCGACAATCAGAGCATCTGGCTCCCATTCTTTGTAATGCTCCATTGCCTTCTGTTTAAGCTCCGGAAACTCCATGCGTTCTTTGAACGAATTGAGCAATATGATGTTTGCGACATCCACTCCCCTGGAATTAGGCTGATAGAACACCCCCCAGGTTGTACAAGCGCAGTAGTCTGACCGCTGCGTCTTAAGGAACGCCGTATCCCAAGACTGGATTGTGAATTCACACATAGGCGGGCTCTCATGTTCCCAGATCTGCCACCATTCACGCTTCACAATAGCGCTAACGTCGCTTGTTGGCGACTGCATATACTGCGCCATCCACTTGCCATTGGGCAATTCCTGCTTTAACGCTTGAAGTTCTTGTAGTTTCCAGAACGCAGGCCAAAGTGGTTGTCCATCGTCCAAAATTGCAGGAAATTCAATAACTTCCCACTGTTCTCCTGAGCGTTGCTGCGCAGCTTTGACCACTTGGGCAGTCAAGTCCCGCTTTGACCACCGGGTCATAACAATAATGATGGATCCCCCTGGCTGCAGACGCTGTCTTGGACCGGATGTGTACCACTCGTACGTTTTGTCGTACACCTCGGGGTTATTCTCGGCTAGGGTTGCCTCTTGTTCTGAGTGTGGGTCGTCAATAATGAGGATATCTGCGCCTTTACCAGTAACCGCTCCCCCAACACCAATCGCAAAGTAGTCTCCGCCCTTGTTAGTTGCCCAACGGCCCGCTGCCTTTGAGTCAGCTTGGAGTCCAACTCCCGGAAATATCGACTTGTACACTTCGGAGTCGACCAAATTACGGACTTTTCGTCCGAAGCCCACAGCAAGCTCAGCGGTATGCGAGGTTTGTATAACTTTTTTCTCAGGAAATTTACCCAGAAACCAAGCAGGTAGGAGGTAACTAGCAAATTCAGATTTTGTATGCCTAGGTGGCATATTAATAATAAGTCTTTTGCATTCACCACGAGCCACCCTTTCAAATGCGGCAGCCATTTCTTCATGATGCCCACCATCAATGAAGTTAGGCCACACTTTATGAACAAAATCCATGAAGTTTTCTTGGCAGTTCTCTTTATGTACTGCGTCTACGGTGTTATCTAGCTCTTCTTTAAGGACTCTGAGCTGAGAATCTGACAAAGTATCGATGTTATCTAGCAAAAACTGCAGATCTTCCGGTCCTAGCTTCTGTTTTTCGCTGTTTTGGGCCGATAAAACGCTCATTTGACCTCTTTTGCCTCTGCATCAATGACCGCTAACTGCTTCTGGGCCTTGGTTTTGTTGTCAATTTGCTGGGTTTGCATCAATAATTTGATGCGTTCTTTGATTGCAGCCTTTAATTCATCGCTAGTTTGGTGGGTAATGGTGATTTCTGAGCGTTCTGTGAACAAATCTGAGGCTTTTCCTAGCAATTCCAGAGCTTTTAGGGCGATTTTGTCGTCTTCGTTCTTACTTATTTCCATCAAACGGTTGACAACTACTGTTCTAACCTGGACTTTGTCTGCAACAATCTGTTTCTCGTACTCATTTAGGTACGTGCCGATAACCAAAGCAACGTTGTAGTTCTTTGTACTGTCCGTTTCTTCCTTGCTAGGTAGGCTTGGTTTAGCATCCGCAGGCTTTAACTTCTCAATCATTTGCCTAGCTTGTTCTTTTTCTTCTGGGGACAAGTCATCCTCTGCTCCAAGTTCATTAAGGAGCATAGCAGTATTGCCGGCAACTTTTAGCCGATCTTCGTACGTCCGGCCTGTTTGGGGCTGGGCTTGTATTGGTACGGGTTTGTCGAGGTTTGGCTCAACAGGTATTTGCATACAACCTTGTTTGTGAGGTTTATATGTGCGAAGTGTAACAAAGGTGGGAGGCAATGGCAACAATAGAACAAGTATTGGTTATAAAAATCCACTGCCCCCCGTGTCCACGTGAAGGACATAAAAATTATATACCCCCCTGGGGTAGGAGTCCCGGGAAAAATGGTGGGGGGTCCTTTTGCTATAACGCAGCCTGACTTTTCCCTAGGAAAAAGTATACCCCCCGGGGCCTGACATTTTAATTAAAAATACGTCTGTATACGCTTAATCTTATGTATTGAGCAAGCATAGGATGATCGAATGGTCCTTGAGCTTCGTGGATGAGGTAACTTTGTGCGCTTAAGCCATTTTCGCTAGCCGGCTAGCGATATTATCTATTGCGCTGCTATAGGATGATATTGCGTCATAAGTGGTGAATTTTTAAAAACGAGGTATGTACTGTGCAGATCATTGTGTATATGGGTTGGCTGGTTCCATTTTTTGCTATTTGGGGGGTTGGGGTAGGGTGGGGCCGCGATCCCAGCTAAAAATAACCGGTCCGGCCTGAGGTTTTTTGCTTGGGCCCAGCTCCCTGGGAGTCGGCTGCCGAAACTGCCAGGGCAATAACCGGACATAAAAAACCCGTAATTAAGGCGGCGCACTAGCCAAGTAAGGCGGCGCACTAGCCGGACAAGCTGGTGGGATTTTATAAAATATTTACTGTATTTATTTTATTTTTGTGTTAAGATATATCTTAGCTGGTGAATGGTTCACCGGTGTTTAACCTAAAAAGGGATAACGGAAAATGGATATTCAATTCCAATTAAGTGATACGCAAGTGCAGTTGTTTAGTGATGTTGGTGATTTGTTTGCTGTTAGTGAAGTAGATGCAGATCAGGCTGTGGAAGATTTTGCCCGTGCAGTTGAAATTGCAATCGAAGTGGACGGCAAAATTATTAAACAAGCTGATTACCATTTATGGGTAGCTGGGTCTGAAGTAATGAAATTAGCTTATGCCAAGAAAAAAGGCTTAACGGCTAATAGCCATGCTGAGCTATTCGAGCTGGACAGTATCAAGTCTATGTGGAAGCGGTTTACCCGTCGGCTGGAAGAGAATTATGCTTTAACTAAACCAGCTAGTCCTGAGATCGGAAGCCAAAAAAAGGCTGAGCAGCGGACGAAAGCCCAGTTGGCTATGGACGAATTAAAGGCTAAGCCAATCGCTGATTTACAAGCTGAGATAGCTATGCTCACGGCTAAAGCTACTCCGGAAAATTTAGCTAAAGCCGGAAAATTAGCTAAAGCAATTAAAGCTAAAAATCAGGACGCTTTAAAAGAACGCATGGCTGGGATTAAAGATCTTCAGGCTGAGGTAATCAAGGCAGCTAAAAATTGCTTTGATGAAGATATGCTTCAGGATTCTTTAGCTATCCTCGAGCAATACCAGCCGGAAGATTCTGAAATCTAACTAACAGGACGGGCTGGGGAAACCCAGCTCGATTAAAAATGAAATCACTAATACTTATCCCAGCATACGGCAGGGATTACAAATCACAATCGGCATTGTATGATGATCTGAAAGCCAATAAAGATTTTAGGATTGTGGATTATTTTCACGGGCTGGACGGAAGATATGTAAACCGTAGCCAGTTTAAAGAATTAGCTCAAGCTGGGTTTACTAATCTTGAGATCCGGTATTCCAAAAAAACCCGTTGCATTTTTATTGATGTTGCAAAATATATTTAGTTAGTCCAATGGCAGTAATTTGACCCAGCTTCGGCTGGGTTTTTTTCGCAAAAAATTAGGGAACTGGTTGTAAGCGACGCACAAGCCACGCAGGACATTGTGTCAGCGTGACACTTTGTCCCCTTGTTTTTGTTATGCTCTGAACCAGAGCATAATTGATTTTGCCCACTTTGTAAACTAGGGGAAACCCTGATATTGTTCTTGTAATGTTCCGTTGCATGGAACAATAGAAACGCTTTGTAATCAAGGACTTACACGCAATGTTCCAAATGTTCCAAATGTTCCAAAAAAAATAACCTTGGAAAATTATTTTGGCAGGGGACGAAGACCCCCTACGCATAGTGCTAAAAACCCCCGCCGTTCTTATATTAATCTATATAGAACAATAGAACATTATATCTAAACTAACCGCAAACCCAATACCCATAAGGTTTTCTATTGTTCCAACCCAACAGAACATTGTAGAACATTACCCCCTATTTTCAGAACATTACAAAAATAAATAGGACATATCCTTGACTTTTCCCACCACCTGTGTTAAACTGTATTTGTGAGGTCGGAAATGGTTTCCACCCCATGCGGGACAAAGTGGCGGAGTGACACTATGTCCCATACCTAAACCCACTCCATGGAGATTGTTATGAAAAACTCAACCACAGTAGTAAAAACCGCCGAGATGTTATCGCAATTTGACGAGCATGAAAATGCTCAGTTAGTATCCGCAACCCTTGCTCTTGACGAAGGCGAGGACGCTATCGCCGAGGCTATTGCAACAATCGCAGAGGTGTTAGGCACAAAGCCTTCATGGGCTAGGTATTCAATGGGTCGTGTTTTGTTTTGGGAAACCTTGCAAAATGCGGGTAAGACCGAGGACGCTATCAAGTCCAAGTGGAAACGGGTTTGCCATGAGTCCGCTATCACTATCCCTGAATCTGATGACCCTGAGGCAAAGCGTAAAGCAGAACAAAGGGCAAAGGCAAGGGCGGTTTTTGCTGAGAAGTCCGATGACCAATTACAAGCGGAGATGGCAAGTCTATTGGCTCAACCCACTCTTGCTAAGTTAGAGTCCGCTAAGAAAATCAGCAAGGAACTTGCCCACCGCCAAAAGGAACTAGGCAAGGACGCAAAGTCCGAATTGGTCGCATTGCGTAAGCGGGTCAAAGATTGGGTTGATACCTTGGACATGGAAGTATTGAACTACATGGTGCTTGAGCATAATATCGCTTAGTAGTGCCTTGGGACAAAGTGTCAAATTGACACTTTGTCCATTTTGTTTTTGCTTTGCAAAAACCACCAGTTCCCCCCTAGCGACACACCAACCCCCTAAAAAAGACTAAGCGACGCAATAAAATTTAGCAAGACCGCCACTCAACATACCTGCTCGCCGTGTGCAAACGGCGGACTTCAAAGTAGGACATATCCTTGACTTTTCCCACTAGGTGTGGTATACTAATAGAGTGGGAATTCGCCCATTTTTTGCTTATTTTTTACTAACAGGACAAAGTGGCACATTGACACTATGTCCCACAAACAGGGAGATACGATGACCAAAGCGACGCACCAATCACACCGCTATCTATGCACCAACTGCTACGGCAAACAGGTAGATGAAGACCGAGCCGAGCACCTCAAGACGCATGGTTTGCGTATGACTTGCCATGACTGCGGGGAAGAGATTGCCAAGCAACGGCATTTCACTATTGCACCTTTGAACAAATCAAACTATGTTTGTATCACAGACCTAGCGATGCTCAAGCAACTAAACCCCAAGAGGACGATATGAGCGAACCAAGAGAACCAAGATTTGAAGATGACTTTGATTGTGATACCGACCCACCTGAGTGGGCTACCGAAGAATTCAGGACTGAATTCACTATTGAAGATATCGCTATCGAGAAGGGACATGGGTATGCAAATAAGGTAGCACCGCATAGCCGAGTAATTTACTCAGAAATTAAAGAAGCCTTTCAAGCAGGATTTCTTGAGGGCTTTTCCCACCGCTTTACAACCAACGACAAAGTGTCAGAGTGACACTAAGTCCCAACCTAAGGAGAAAGAAATGCACGAAATAATTGCCAAACTACATGTAGCCTACACGCTAATCCACAAGGGCATAGAGGAAGAAGATTTGCTACTTGTCGAAGAAGGGTTTGGGTATCTAGCCGAGGCTAAAGCAATGTTGGAGGGCGAATGAAATACTACTTAGCAACAGTAAACATGACCATCGGGGAATACGAGGCAACCACCTCTATCCGCTTTGCTACCGACCAAGACCCAAGTGAGGTGCATAACCACATAGTTAAAGATTGGTGGGGTAAACCCGATAAGATAGACTATGACACCTATTACTTTTTCGGTGGCGAAGTTGCCGTTACTGCGGGTGAGCAAATCGAAGTAAGTAAAGAGGTATTCGAGTCGATACCCAACAGTATTGCGTGTTCCTTTTATGTGAGGGCATGATGACGGAATACTACAAAGGGCAACGCATTAGCGAGTTGTTGAGCCAAATCAGGGAGTTCCAAGTTGTTCTTGAGTTAAACAAAGACAGTATCAGGACTGCCGAAGACCTTGCTCAATATGTGCAAGGAGAAGCCGAACTCGCAATTATGAAAGCCAAACTAACCTCATTACAGGGAGAAAAATGACCGACGAGGAGAAACTGGACGAAATGATATCCAATGCTAAAGCAATGGTTAAGGCATTGGCTATGACTCGTATGCGTGGTGTTACTAGAAACCATGCCAATTTGATTATTTTCAATGTAATACACAGGCTTGATGTTATGACTAACGACTTGAAGGAGTTAAAGAATGAAACCAAAGAAAGCAAAGATGTTTGTTGAAGGTGTAGATATGCGAACCTATCGGGGAACTGCCGACCCACATCATGTGGCAGGCAGGACTAGCCGTAGCGTATCTGAAGCGTTCAAAGATGCAACCTATGCGTGTGCAATAGAAAGACACAAGTCAGACCTACGCCATACGCTTGAGTTCTTCTCTGAGTTTTTTATGACCCTTTTCATGGGTGGGTGTGCCATAGCCCTGCCTATTTTTCTTTTTATATGGCTAACGAAGTAAGACAAAGTGTCATTGTGACACTAAGTCCCTTAACTAAAAGGAGTATGTTATGAACCCTGAAGTAAACGCAGTATTAGCAGAAGTAAAAGCACAGATGGCTAGCATGGATAACCAAAAGCCTGAAGTAGATGTAAATGCCCCACGGCTACCCGACTTCAGCACTCTGTCAGTCATGGAAGCAACGAAGTGGTGCATGGACAACGGCATTAACAAAGCCTTGGACATTTCCCAAACGACAGGCAAAAGGTTGAACACGATTCACACAGCCATGTGGAAAATCCGCAAAGGTAGCAATGTATCAAGCGGTGCTAGAGCATACCCCAAGCATGTAAAAAGTTTGGAAGAGCGGGTGCTTAGTGCTTTGAAGACAGGTTGCAGAACCGCTACAACTATCCACACCTATGTCGGTAAAGATGTTGCACTCAAAGTTCTCAACATGAAGTTGGGCAGTCTTGTATCTCGTGGTTTGATTGGCAAGAAAAAGTCAGTCAGCACAGGGTATATGAAGTATTACCCATACGACGAAGCCTTGGCTAAAGGTTGCTTGCAAAAACCAAAAGTCAAGAAGAACCCATTCGAGTTCAAGCCGACAGAAAAAGTAACATCGTTTGCTATGCCAAGGTCATTGGAAATTGCAGAGCAGTTAAAGCCAATGCCTATTGACCAAGACAGAGAGAATTACATTTTGTTCTTGGAAAATCGGGTGACTGAGTGGCAGACTGAGGCTCGCAGACTTCAGCGTGAGGTAGACGCAAAGACAAGACGAGAGGTGCGTAATGTTGCGTATGACGAATCCTTGGCACAGATTGAGTCTTTGCGTAAGGAAATCAAACGCTTGACCATCATCGTTGAATACTACGAGGGAAAGGCAGGTAAGTAATGCGTATTCATTCGGGGTATAACTCCGCCCGTATTAAGCCGATAGCAAACTATGCTCAAGCAAAGGAACGCTACGAAAAGACTACCCCAATCAGGGGTAGCGACAACCTACGACCACTTGGCGATAACCGACGGCACAAGTGGATGGAGATTGTGCATAAGCGGGCAAGCATTGAAACACCTGATAACCCATTGGGTGAGTTCGTTGATGTTTATGTTTGTCAGATGTATGACTACGACTACCTTACCTTCTACCCAAATGGCGATGTAGTGTTTGATTGTCGAAGGTATCGTGGTGTTTCAGTAATGAATATGCTTACCTATGCTTTGTTCGGTGTCGCTAAGATTGGGTCAATGCGTGGCAAGTGGTATCTCATCAACAAACAGAACCAAAGTTTTGTTCTTAGCGACATGGGCAAAACAGTTTTTCGTTCTGTCGATGGGGACTTCATGCCCAAAGATGTAACACCTGAGACTGTGTATAGGCTTAATCGTAAAGAGATGAATGCCTTGCGTAAGCGATACAAGAAGTTTATCGACTACGCTTGCACCGCTTTGAGCATGGACAGTAGGCTAGATTCAAATGTATACGATGGTGAGAAAAGGGAGATAACCAAAGTCAAGGAGTATTTCAAACTCCAAGATGATGATTTGCTACCTGCTTACCATTGGAACAGAAAACCTAACGACAGGTCCAATCGAGCAGTTGTTATTCAAGCATTGGATAAGTTTAACGAATCTGGGGATTTGGAGTTGGCTTACAACCTGATGTATCTAATTGCTCACAATGCGGGTAAGTATTCGTATCGGGACAATTTTGTTTCTTGTTCGCCACAAGCGTTTAAGAAATACTTTGAAGAAATCTTGAAGTATCACTTCAGGGACACGCTATTCAAAGAAGAAGAAGTAGTAATTGGCACTCCGTTTCATGACGGAAATGACAAGTATATGTATGCAAAGTAGGACAAAGTGTCACGATGACACAATGTCTTTAATTAAATATAACCTTAAGGAAATCAAAAATGGCTGAAGTATTACTAAGTAAATCCGCAACGCTCAAAGAAGCAGAAGATATGATTGTTGCGTTGGGTGGGAACGGAACTATTCACCTGATGGGTGAGATGGGTGTGGGCAAGACCTCGATGTTCAAGAACATTGTTGCACGCACAGGGTATCGTGGTGTTTATATCGACGGACCGAACATTGAGTTGGGCGAGTTGGGTGTGCCAATCCCCGACCATAGCACCAAGACTACTCGCATTTATCCTAACGAGATGTGGGGTTTTCATTTGGACGAACCACTCGTCGTGTTCATTGACGAGATAACCAAAGCACCATTGGGTGTGCAGAATATGTTGCACCCTATGCTTAACGAACCACGGCAAGTTATGGGTATCCCATTGCACAAGCAAACGATAGTCGTTACTGCTGGTAATTACAGCACCGACGGTGTCAATGATGTAATGCGTTCCCATACACGCAATCGTGTGAGTGTCGTTCATATCAAGAAACCATCAGCAGGCTTTAACCCCGATGGCTCTATCGAACCGAACTCATGGGGTGAGTGGGCAGTCAAGAACGATATTGTTGCTGAAGTTCTAGCATGGGTTAAGAACAATCCTCAAGTTCTAGCGTCATACCTAGACCCATCACAGGCAGGCAACAAGCATATCTTTCAACCAAAAGAAGCACAGAAGGCTTTCGTTAGCCCTCGTTCCCTTGAGAGAGCATCAAATATTCTTAAGGTTCGTGGCTCTTCAACCACTAATGCAATTACTTGTGCATTGGAAGGCACTATCGGTGCGTATTCTGCTCGTGAGTTGATGTCTTTTGTTGATGTTGCGGATTCGTTGCCATCATGGGAAGAGATTATCAAGAACCCCAAAACGGCTCAAGTTCCCACAAGTCCCGCCGCCCTTTGTTTACTAGCGTTCTCGGCAGTTCAGCGTGTCGATAGAGAAACAATCAATAAGTTCTTTGAGTATCTCAAGCGGACTCCGAAAGAGTTGCAGTCTGTGTTCTGCTTGACAGGTATGAAGAACGACGACAAGAAGAAGATGTTCTTAACAAGCCAGTCGTTCTGCGATTGGATGCGTGAGAATCAATACTTGTTCTAAAAGACAGAGTGTCATCGTGACACTTTGTCCCAACCTAACTAAAGGAAAACTATGAACGACGAAGAAGTAGTAGCAAGGCAAGAGCAGTTGGAAAGCATAGCCGAAACACTTGGCTCTTACTTTGAGAAAGAAGAAATGGAATTAGGTATGGTCATGTCTGTGTTATTTACCATGCTTATTAACACCATGCTAGGGCATGCCAATGTGCCACCGCATGAGGCTATTCGACTATTTGCTAACGCAGTAAGCGACTATGTAGATAGAGAAGGCGAAGAAGTAGATGTAGAAGTTAAACCTAACGAGGAGAAAATGCAATGGCTCAACTAACCGCAGAGCAACGGATTGAACGAATCCATGTGCAACTTATGAAACACCCAAACTTTTGTTTGTTTGCAGGTTTGTTCATGATTGGCAAGGTCGAAGTCCGAGACAAGACTTCTAGTGGCACGGCTCAAACCAATGGTGTTGATGTGGTGTATGACCGAAAGTTTGTCGACAGTTTGAACGACAAGCAACTAGCCTTCCTTATCTTGCATGAGAATATGCACAAGGCTTATCGTCACCTCGTAGTGTGGCAACCGTTGAATAAGAAGAACAGTCGTTTGGCTAACATGGCTTGCGACTATGTTATCAATCTGCAAATCAGGGACTATGACCCTGAGAATGATATGACTGATTTCCCAACCGACGCACAAGGCAATGTGCTAGGTCTTATTGATGAACGCTTTCGTGGTATGGACTCAGGGCAAGTATTCAAAATCCTTGAGGAAGAACAACAAGGTGGTCGTGGTGGTGGCGGTGGTGGTAAAGAATCCCTTGACGGACACGATTGGGACGAAGCCCAAGATATGTCTGAGCAGGACAAGGAAGAAGTTGCCAAGGAAATCGAGTCAGCACTACGACAAGGCTCTATGCTAGTGGGCAAGATGGGCGGTAATGTATCTCGTGAGATGGGTGACTTGCTTGTGCCTAAAGTAAATTGGCGAGAAGCATTGCGTGATTTTGTCAAGACTGCCATGCACGGCAAAGACAAGACTACATGGAAACGATTGCACAAGCGGTATATCGCCGCCGACTTAATCATGCCATCGTCTTATTCTGAAAAGGTAGGCGGTATCGCTATCGGTGTGGACACATCAGGCTCTATCGGTGGGGAAGAACTTAGTCAGTTCTTGTCAGAGGTGAAGTCTATCTGCGACGAGGTAAATCCTGAACAGATTGACCTGCTGTATTGGGACACCCATGTTGCGTCAAGGGAAACCTATCGTGACAATGAACTTGCGGGTCTAGTTGAAACCACTAAGCCTGCGGGTGGCGGTGGGACTGAACCTGCGTGTTTGCCCAAGTTTATGAAAAAGCATGACATCAAACCTGAGTGCTTAATCATTTTGACCGACGGCTACATTCCATCACAAAACCCAAGCGATTGGTCTATCGAAGCACCTGTATTGTGGTGCATCAAAGGCAACAATCATTTTAATGAATCAGTAGTAGGTAAAGTCGTTCATGTTGAATAAGGAGAAATCATGACTACAAAAATACCGAAAGGTCGTGCCAGCGATGGCAAAGTAAACATCAGTCTTAATCCTGAGACTGTGACAATGCTCGCAGAAGTAAAAGATGAGATGGGTAAAACCCTAGGGTTCAACTTATCCTATTCTCAAGCAATACAGCACCTTGTTAAGTTTTACCAAAGCAGTGATTTTTATAAACAAAGGGACAAAGTGTCAGAGTGACACTAAGTCCTATAACCTAAAGGAATACAAATGAATAACTCAATAAGTATTGCATCATCAGCCGTGCTAGTCGAACTAAGTATCAGCAGTTGGACTGCACGCAAGTTGGACAAGAAGGTATCCGCCGAGGTAGATAGTGCGAAGAACACCAAGGTATCCACAGTCAATGTGAACAAGAACCTTATGGCAGGCACAGGTGTGTTGGAGTCAATCCTCAAATACGCATCGGGTGCTAGAACATGGCACTTGGCACAGACTCTACCTTGGTCGGACAACGGCTCACGCTTACTGCCTATGTCTAACTTCATGGCATACAAGGAACAGTTGGGTGTGCTAGAAACCAACTACATGGCTTTAGTCGACAGATTCATTGACTCCTACCCGAACCTAGTTATTGCTGCGGCTTTTCAGTTGGGTGATTTGTTCGACAGAACAGAGTATCCCGAAGTCCATACGCTGAAGAACAGATTCAAATTCTCGTATAACTTCTTCCCTGTGCCGACGGCGGGTGATTTCCGTATCGACATAAATGAAGACGCTAAGGCGGAAATACTAGCAAACTGTGACACAGCATACCAAGAGCGTCTCAACAACGCAATGCGTGACGCTTGGGCTAGACTGCATGACTGCCTTACCCGCATGAGTGACAGACTTCAGTATGACGAGGTTGCAAGCGATGACCCTCTTACTAATGGGACTGTGCTGAAGCCACGCATATTCCGTGACTCACTAATGGATAACGCTACCGAGCTTATTAATATGTTGAAACACTTGAACATCACGCAAGACCCCAAACTAGAGTTGGCTCGTGCCGAGCTTGAAGCAAGTATTAAAGGCTACGATGTATCGGACTTGCGGGAGTCGTTCACTGCTCGTGAAGCAGTTAAGCAAAAGGTTGACTCAATCCTAGCTAAATTTAACTTTTAAGGAAATGTATGACAAGCATAATTAAAATCGACAGGTCTAAACTGCCGACTAAATACAACGAAGTGGAAGTAAATCCTAAGTTGATGGACTTCCTAGCACAGGTGCAACTAGCAAAACCGTTAGTTAACTTTGTGGCTCATGCCCATCACAGTTACACAGAAACAATTCATACACCAGTCGACGACAAATACGAGCAAAAGACAATATTCAGGGGTGTCAAAGTCTTTGAAAATGGTGAGGAACTTGGTTCTTTGTTTGTTGGAAAGCGTTGCATGAATGGTGGCAGGGTAGATGTATTCGAAGTAAGTAGCTTTCGTATTAGTAAAATGCGTGGCGACGAAAACACCACCGTAACTAGCAACATTAAAGTTGCTCTACGCAAGATTAAAAAGTTATTTATTGGTAGAGCAGACCAAGAACTAATTGGCGAGATAGCAAAAACAATCCGTGATAGGACTGATAGTTTGCACGGAGAATATCGCCATGAAGTTAGTTGGTCGTTTGACGATGATGGTGAAGGCATGAACTATGCTCTGCTTGGGTATCTTGCTAGGCTTAAAGGTGAAAGCACAATATCATTACCTGTAATACCAGCCACAGTCAAAGACCAAAAGAAATACTTAACTGCTTGTTCTAATTACTACGAGAGCGAACAAATAGTTAATGGTATTAAAAATGACAAAGGTTATGGTGTGTTATTGCGTCCTGATGGAGCATACATTATTTACAGTTATGCTACCAAAACCCTTGCTAGGTATAAAAGTTTTACCGATATGCCGACAGACTTTCAAACAAAGTTAGGTGTGTTCAAACTTCTTCAATCTGCCGAGATGTGTCAGTTTGGGGTTATGTTCAAGCCTGAGCAGTATATGGCGGAGAAGTATCCTAACACCTACTTCTACCTTAAAGAATAGAATAAGCATTGTATTTCCGATGGTTGTTCTTGCTAGCCTAGTAGATGTGATGCAAGTCAAGGCGTAAGCCAACAATCTCCCGACACCGCAAGTAGGATGCGGAATCTACTTTAGCCTACACCAAGCCACCTTCGGGTGGCTTTTTTTATGGGACAAAGTGTCACAATGACACTATGTCCTACTTCGGGTTTGTCCTAATAAAAATAGTTTGCAAAAATGTAATTAAGGATTATACTGTGTCAATAATTACACAATAGGAAGTCAAGACCCATGCCCACACCTGAATCAAAGGTAAAGGATGCCGTCGTCAAAATACTCAAAGACTACGGAGTCTACTACTTTTTCCCTGCCACGCACGGCTATGGTCGTAGTGGTGTTCCCGATATTATCTGTTGCTACATGGGTGCGTTCATTGCTATTGAGTGCAAGACCGTCAAGGGCAAACTAACCGCATTGCAAGAGCGAGAACTGCTACGCATACGGCGGGCGGGCGGTCAATCCTTTGTTGTTAACGAAGAACTGATTGACGATTTGAAATTATATTTTGCGTCCTTTGACAGCGATGGGCGAGGCTAACTATGCCACCAGTTCTCCATTTTCTACACCCAAGCCACCTTCTAAAATTTTTATGTCATGACCAAGTAAAACTTTTGCTTGAACGCATGGACAGCAACCCTCATGAGTTTATCTACACTAGAAAATGGGATTACTTTTTACCACCATCGTTAAAAGACACTGTGCATAGAGACCTTGCAATGTATAGACACTTTACGGTAGTAGAAAAATTAGCCATATACTTTAAATTTAGACGCTATGTTATTGAAATAGCAAGACCTTTTGCTTACGGACAAATACTTGAAACCATGGTTGACGAAGGTCATAAGACAATGCCGTTTATCGGGGAAATCAAGTGAACATACTTACCCTAGACTTTGAAACATATTACTCCGTAGACTTTAGCCTTACAAAGTTGACGACGGAAGAGTATGTGCGTGACGACAGGTTCGAGGTAATTGGAGTCGCCGTCCAAGTTAATGACGACGAGCCAGTATGGAAGAGTGGAACGCATGCAGAGATAAAAGAATGGCTTTTGCAATTTGATTGGAACTGCTTTGCTCTAGCCCACAATGCTATGTTTGACTCGGCAATACTGTCTTGGGTATTTGACATAAAGCCGACTGCGTGGCTAGACACTTTATCTATGGCTCGTGCATCAGATGGCTTGGATGCTGGTAATGCGCTTGGAAAGCTAGCCCAAAGGTACAACCTTGGCACAAAAGGCACTGAAGTTGTAGAAGCCAAGGGTAAAAAACGTGTGGACTTTTTACCTATCGAGTTGCTTCAGTATGGTGAGTATTGCAAGAACGACGTTAAATTAACTTACGAACTATTTAAAGTGTTGGTAGAACGCTTCAATACAAAAGAATTAAAGTTAATAAGCTTGACAATTAAAATGTTCTCGGAACCAGTATTGTCTTTAGACACTCCTTTGCTTGAGCAACATTTAATGCAAGTAAAAGCTCGTAAGGAGAAGTTACTTGATGCTTGCATAGCAGATAAAGATACGCTAATGAGTAACCCCAAGTTAGCTGAATTATTAATTAGCCTTGGGGTCGAGCCACCCATGAAAGAAAGCCCTGCCAATGGTAAACAAACCTACGCTTTTGCTAAGAATGACGAAGGCTTTAAAGAACTTGCAGAACACCCTGATGAACGAGTTCAGGCGATTGTTGCTGCTCGCTTGGGCACGAAGTCTACCCTTGAAGAAACCCGAACGGAACGTTTTATTGCGATCTCTAAAAGAGGGAGAATGCCAGTACCGCTTAGATATTATGCCGCCCATACAGGGCGTTGGGGTGGTGACGATAAGCTTAACCTTCAAAACCTTCCAAGAAAATCACTGTTAAAAAATGCAATCACGGCACCACAGGGGTTTGTTTTAATTGATGCTGACTCATCACAGATTGAAGCACGCACAGTTGCATGGCTATCAGGGCAAAACAATTTAGTTAAAGCATTTGAGGACAAACAAGATGTATACAAAATCATGGCATCTTCTATTTACGGAAAGACGCAGAGCGAAATCTCGGATGGCGAGCGGTTCGTGGGTAAGACGACAATCCTCGGTGCGGGGTATGGCATGGGTTCTACCAAGTTTGGGGTACAACTCAAAACTTTTGGCGTGGAAATTGATGATGCGGAAGCGGCTCGGATTATACAAGTCTATCGTGATACATACCCCTACATCCCTAGACTTTGGAAGGAAGCTAATAATTCCCTTGATGCGCTCAGAACTAAAAAAACTGCGCAAGTTGGGTGCCAACCGCAAGCACTTGCCCTTACGGAAAATGGATTTTTACTCCCAAGCGGGTTGTATTTAAACTACCCTGACTTACAAAAAGATCAGGACGATCAATACTCGTATGCAAGCCGACGTGGACGAATTAAGATTTATGGTGGTAAAGTAGTAGAAAACCTGTGCCAAGCACTTGCTCGTTGTATTATTGGCGAGCAGATGCTACGGATTGCAAAGAAGTATAGGGTAGTATTAACGGTGCATGACGCTGTAATGTGCGTAGTGCCTGAAGCAGAAGCAAAAGAAGCATTGCTATACGTAAACGAATGTATGCGTTGGCGACCTTCTTGGGCTACCACTTTGCCTCTTGCTTGTGAACTAGGTATGGGCGTTAGTTACGACGATTGCGGTAAGAAAAAAGTTATTGAGAAGTGGGACATTTAATGGAGAAAAAGGTGGAATATTCAGATTTTTATTTGCATGCAGTTAAAGAGATTAAAGCAGCGCACAACGCTTTAGTGGCAAACGAGTTTCAAAAAGCATACGACCATTGTATGAATGCTCAAGCCGAGATTAAGTTAATGGGCGGTGCAGTAAAAACGTGGATACCTGTGGAGGAATAATGAACAAGTCAATTTGTTTAACTACTGGCGAAGTTAGTAAAGAAATAGGACTTGCATTAACAAGTAAATTTATTCTTGATACGCTAAAAGTTGAACCTGTGCACTACACCACCACAAGCTATCTTTGGGGGAGCACTGACGAGATTCGTGTCAAATTAGCTAAATATTTAATTGACTCTGTGGGAAAGAAACGTGCCTAATTTTACTTGGTCTTACTCGTCCATCGGTCTGTTTGACCAGTGCCCTAAAAAGTACTACCACTTGCGGGTTGCTAAAGATGTGGTCGAGCCTGAGACTGAGCATTTAACTTACGGCAAGATGGTGCACGAAGCCGCCGAAAAATACATCAGAGACGATGAACCGGTACCAGAAAAGTTCTCATTTATTGCTCCAGTATTGGATGTTCTTAAGGCTATACCCGGCCGAAAGTATTGTGAGCACAAAATGGGTTTGACTGAAGAACTAGAGCCATGCGGGTTCTTTGACAAGAACGTATGGTTCAGAGGTGTAGCTGATTTGCTTATTGTTCAAGATGATTTGGCACACATTGTTGATTACAAAACAGGTAAGTCTGCACAGTATGCCGACGTAAAACAGTTAGAACTAATGGCACTTGCAGTATTTAAACACTTCCCATTGGTTGAGCGGGTCAAAGCAGGGCTTGCATTTTTAGTATGCGAAGAGTTTGTTAAAGCACATTACATAAAGCACGATGCTCCTGACAAATGGTTACAGTGGATTCAACAAACAGATAAGTTAGCTGCGGCTCATGATAACGGTGTGTGGAACGCAAAACCTAACTTTACATGCAGAAGCTTTTGCCCAGTAAAAGACTGTGAGCACAATGGAAAAGGACACTACAAATGAACGACCAAGACAAAGAACACATGCGCATTTTATTTGCGGGGTTTGCAATGCTTGGTTTAATTTCTAGGGGCAGCGTTTGGGATTTTAAAGAAGCTTGGGAAATAGCCGACGGAATGCTAGAAGCAAAAGATAGACAAGAGCCTGAAGTTGGGATTGTTGCAGTCAAAACAAGGAGAAGAAAATGAGATATGTAGTCGGTATGTTACTTGGTATGGTAGTAGTCGTCAGCATGATTGTATCAAAAGACATCTGTGCGCAAGTCGGTCCGTGTGAGATCGTAACTATTGTTAAAGATGGCAAGATAACTAACTGCACAATATGCGGAAGCATCGTAAATTGCATGTAATTGAGGTGCTTGACGAAGTTCTGCGTCTATTACCAAAGCCCCAATATTACATACCTAAGTTTGAGGATCACTATTTTGAACATGTACCTAGTCTACGACGAGAACCAAGAGTTGATGCGAAAGGTCTCAAGGCGAGAAGAAGCAAAGCAAATCGTCGATGGGAGAGTTGGGTGGACGTACAAACTATTACGCTGCGAGAAGAAACCGATTGACTTGTCTATGTTAGAGGAGGCACCATTTTGAAGATAATGAACAACAAAATCAAAGAACTAACGTTGACATACACAGTAAAACTTGCCACTTATACCCCCGATGCTTTTGTAGCGTCAAGGGAAGAGCTATACGCACTTTTTGATGAGGTGTTTTACAACAGTGCAGAAAACGTAACGGGCGTATCTTTTTTAACTAAAACGACTGAACTAAGAATAGAAGGACAGGAAAAAATATAATGATTACGACCATAGTTAACTTACTGATTTTGTTTGTGGCTACGTTTGCCATATTGATCTTTATGCTGGTGTTTGCCTTCTTTGTGTTCATTATGATTGCTTGTACCTATATTGGGTGGCAAGAGATTAAAGCGATGCCAATTTCAAAGATTTGGGAGAGAATACAAAAATGATTGAACCAATCCCATTTGTAGGTAATGTCGACATTGAGGACACCCAAATGTCTAAAGAAGAGATAGAACAGATGCTAAAAGATATGCTTGGCGACGACCCCCAAAGCGACATAAAATACGTAGTATTGGCTGATGGTTCAGTCTATTTTTTCCGTAAAGAAGGAGATCGCTATGCCATATGTGAACAAACCCCGCCCCTACAAGAAGGAATACCAGCAGCAGCTAGCCCGAGGGGAGCAGGAAACAAGGAATGCACGTGATCGTGCTAGGTATGCCGTTGATAAAACTGGAGTTGATAAAAATGGTAATGGTAAAGCTGATGTGCGTGAAGGCAAAGATATTGAGCATATTAAGCCTTTATCTAAAGGCGGCACCAACAGTCGCAAAAACATCCGTATAGAAACACCAAGTCAAAACAGATCATTTAGCCGAAACTCAGACCATACAGTAAAAGTAAATAAAGCCAAGCCTAAACGAAAACATGGAAATACTAGATAACAAAGCAATACTTATCACTACTAGGCGCCCACAGCTGGTAACTGAGTGCATAAGAAAAAGCCAAATTGTTGAGACCAACGGCGACTTACACAAAGTTGCCGTGCATTGGGGTTTAGATGAAGCGCAAGCTTTAAACAAACTTAAGATTAAAAAAGTACCGTCTCCTATCCTGCGTGACTACAAGTGGCCTGGGTTACATAAACCCATGGAGCATCAAAAGGATACTGCTAATTTTCTTACGCTTAATCAAAGAGCATTTTGTTTTAATGAGCAAGGCACGGGCAAAACGGCAGCAGCAATATGGGCTGCAGATTATTTAATGGAACAAAAGCGTGTGTACCGTGTGCTCATCGTATGCCCTTTGTCTATTATGCAATCAGCATGGCAAGCCGATCTATTTAAATTTGCAATGCACCGCAAGGTAGGTGTAGCCTACGGCGATAGACATAAACGTAAGGCAATCGTTGAAAGTGACGCTGATTTTGTCATTATTAATTATGACGGTGTAGAAATCATAGCCGACGATATTGCAAAGCAAAACTTTGATTTAATAATTATTGACGAAGCTAATGCGTACAAGACAGTGACAACCAACCGTTGGAAAACCATGAACCGTATCATTACGCCACGGACATGGATATGGATGATGACTGGCACGCCAGCAGCACAAAACCCAACGGATGCTTTTGGTTTGAGTAAACTAATAGTTCCTCAAAATGTACCTAGGTTCTTTGGTGCGTTTAGGGATCAGACCATGATAAATATTAGTAAATTTAAATGGTTACCAAAGCCTGATGCAGATCAAACTGTATTCAATGCCCTTCAACCCGCAATCAGATTTAAGAAAGAAGATTGCCTAGACCTACCGGAGATTACCTATGTTTCTAGGGACGCCCCCCTTACTCCGCAACAGGAGAAATACTACAAAACGCTCAAAGACGAATGGCTTATGGCAGCGGACGGCGAAGAAGTTAGCGCAGTTAACGCAGCGGTTAAGCTCAATAAGCTCTTACAAATATCAGGGGGTGCCGTTTATTCTGATACTGGCGCTGTTGTTGAGTTTGATGTCAGTAATCGGTTACGTGTTATTGAAGAAGTAATTGACGAAGCAAGCCATAAAGTTCTTGTGTTTGTGCCTTTTACCCATACAATAGACCTACTCAAGACACATTTGAGAGGGGCGGGTATTACATGCGAAGTTATTAATGGTCAGGTCCCTGTGCACAAACGCACCGCATTGTTCAAAGCTTTTCAAGAACAACCAAACCCAAGAGTGTTAATAATCCAGCCACAAGCTGCCGCACATGGGATAACTCTCACCGCTGCTAATGTAATCGTATGGTATGCCCCAGTAACATCTATAGAGACTTACCTGCAAGCCAATGCACGTATACACCGTCAAGGGCAGAAGAACCCAATGACTGTGGTGCATATTAAGGGTAGTCCCGTAGAGACACGGCTTTATCAAATGCTGCAAAATAAATTAGAAGTGCATGAAAAAATAATTGACTTGTACAAACAAGAAGTTAATAATAGTTGACAAAGTCAAATTATAGTTATAAGATGATTTAACTGGCACAGACCAGCGTTTTTAACCTAAAGGAATTTATATGGAACTAGAAGTCCAAGGCACAGTGTCCGCTGAAAAACTTGTAGAAGTTTACATAAAGATACGTGATGCCCTAGAAGATAACTACAAAAGTTATATGGCTAAGAAAGCCGATCTAGAAGAGCAACTAAATGTCATTCAATTAGAACTGCTCGATATACTTAAAGATCTTGATGCTACTAGTATAAAGACCACACACGGTTCTGCTAGACGCAGCATCAAAGAACGATATACAACCAACGACTGGGAGCGTTTTCACAAGTTTATTGTGGAGCACAATGCGCCTGAGTTGCTTGAAAGAAGAATTCAACAAACCAATATGAAGCAGTTTTTGGAGGAGAATCCGGACTTGCATCCCGCCGGTTTAAATGTGGATCGCACATACGCAATTACAGTTAGGAGAAGCAAATGAGTAACGTCGCCTTATTTAACCAGCAGTTACCTGACTACCTCAAAGAGGTAGAGATTGATGATGTAACCCGTGCCTTAACGGGTGGTGGTACAGGTGTAAAACGTATCGCCCTTGGCAACAATAAGTTTATTTTAAAAGTAAACGGTGCCGAGATTTCCAAAAGCAACAGTGACAAAATGGAGATTGTTATTGTTAATGCCTCACCCAATATCTCCCGCACATTCTACGCTAAAGCATGGGATCCAAAAGAGTCGGCTGCACCTGACTGCTGGTCTAATGACGGTGAGCGTCCTGATGCTTCTATCAAAGAACCACAAAGCAACATGTGCATAAACTGCCCACAAGATATAGCTGGTTCAGGTCAGGGCAATACCAAAGCCTGCCGCAAGAATCGTCGTATTGCTGTGGCACTTGCTTCAGATTTAAACGGCGATGTCTATCAAATGACGTTGCAATCCAAGTCAATCTTTTATGACTCTAAAAAACCAGGCGATCTAGATCATATGCCGTTCGATCAATACGTACGCTATGTTGGCTCACAAGGCTACAACTTGAATACGTTAGTAACCGAAATGCGCTTTGACGAAGATTCAACCGTTGGCAAATTATTCTTCCGTCCAGTGCGATTCCTTGAGAAGCACGAGTGGGAAGTAGCCAAGAAGCAAGGCGAGACCAAGACCGCTAAAGCTGCAATCACAATGACTGTAGCCCAAGCCGATGGTATTAAAAAGCTAGAAGCCCCTGCGGCAAAAGCTGAAACTGTAGAAGTTGAAGCTGCTACTATTCCTGAGCCAACCAAGCGTGCTGATAAAAAAGCTGCTGAGCCAACCCCTAAACGTGACCTTAAAGCCGTAATGGGTGACTGGTCTAATGACGACGCAGCATGAGTCTTAGAGGGTATAGCTTTCGTCTTGTAAAAGCAAATCAAGCTGCTCAAGCTGCCGATCCTGAAAACATCGGGGTCAGGCTTGGGCGGTATTGTATTACCAACGATATTCCGGTATCAACCATTGCTGCAAAGTTAGGCGTAACCCGCATGACTATATACAACTGGTTTACCGGAGTTGGTATGCCCAACAAAGACAAAGTTAGGAAAATAGAAAAACTACTTACTAAATATAACTAATGGCAATCAGAGACCTATTGGTAGCGGTTTTGCCGCCCGAGGGAGAAGGCTGGTATTGTACAGTCGGCTTGCGGCAGGACACAGCTAGACCAAGACAAAACTTCTTTCAGACTTTGGCAGATGTCGAAGCTGAAGTGAACACGCTGGTAGCTGAAAAGTATGATGCTTATTTTGCATGTGCTAAATATGAAGACCCCAAGCAGGGACGCATTCAACCAAATGGCAATCTTATTAAAGCTTTTTGGCTTGATGTTGATTGTGGAGTAGGTAAACCGTATGAGGATCAAGCTGCAGGGCTTACTGCTCTTAAAGACTTTTGTGGCAAGATCAACGTACCCCTACCAACTATTGTTAACTCAGGACGTGGTATCCATGCTTATTGGAGATTACAGGAAGTAGTTAATCGTAAAGATTGGAAGCCTGTAGCCGAACGGTTAAAAGCACTATGTGAAGATCATGGCTTTGAAGCTGACCCGTCACGCACCGCAGATAATGCCTCAATACTGCGGATACCTGAAACATTTAATTTTAAACAGGAGCCACCGCTCCCAGTAGAACTACTTGCTGTATCCAAAGAGTTGCCGTTTGAGGCTATTAAACAAAACATTGGTGTGTTAATTGCACCTGATTGGATGCCTCGTCAACTCAATGAGATGACACAAGCGTTACTAGGTAATAAGCAAAGCCGGTTCAAAACCATCATGATTAAGACCATGAATGGGCAAGGCTGTGCTCAGCTTGAAAATATTGCAGTAAATCAAGACACAATTGAAGAGCCGTTATGGAGAGCAGGGCTGTCGGTAGCGGCAGCTTGCGTAGACAAAGATGAAGCAATTCATAAAATTTCACAGGGACACCCTGAGTACTCGCCCGAAAGCACGGAACGTAAGGCCAATCAAACGAAGGGGCCGTATACGTGTCAAACGTTTGAAAAACTCAATCCTCAAGGTTGTGAGGGCTGTAAGCATAAGGGTAATATATCGTCTCCAATTCAACTCGGATCTGAAATTGCGGCTGCAGAAACCAATGTTATTGCTGAGGTTACGGAGACTGGGCAAAAGGAGATCTTTGATATACCAACGTACCCTTTCCCATACTTCAGGGGTAAAAACGGTGGCGTTTACATAGAATTCAAAGACGAAGAAGGCAACGTAGATGCTGCCAACATATATGAGCACGATTTATATATTGTTAAGCGGCTACATGATCCATCACGTGGCGAGTGCATTTGGTTAAGATTGCATTTGCCCAAAGACGGTTTGCGTGAGTTTGCCATGCCAGTCGTCGATGTAATGGCTACTGAAAAACTTAGGGAGCGCCTTGGTTGGCACGGCGTCGTAGGTAATTCAGAGCAAATGAAAAAAGTAATGGCGTACATTATTACGTTTACAAAAGAACTTCAACATAGATCCGAGGTAGAAATTATGAGAAATCAGTTTGGTTGGACCGATGACAACTCCAAGTTTATTCTTGGGGATCAAGAAATTTCAGCAACTAAAGTTAGCTACAGCCCACCGTCTGCATCAACAGGCACAATATCTGAATTTTTAACACCAACAGGTAGCTACGCCGAGTGGCAAAAGGTTATACAAATATATAACCAGCCAGGGTTTGAGCCGCATGCTTTTGCCTTTTTTACTGCATTTGGATCGCCGCTTTTAAAGCATCTGAACCTCAAGGGTGCAATTATCAATCTCATCAACAACACTTCAGGCACCGGTAAATCTACGATTCTTAAGGCTTGCAATAGCGTTTGGGGGCACCCCGAAGAACTAATGATGCAATGGAAAGACACAATCAACTCCATCATCCATCGCATGGGCGTGCTCAATAACCTACCGGCTACGATAGACGAGATCACCAAGCTTAGTGGAGATACGTTCTCTGATCTAGCTTACAGCTTGTCACAGGGACGGGGCAAGAATCGTATGAAACAGCACGATAACGCTGAGCGTGTGAACCATACTAAGTGGGCAACCATAGCATTGTGCAGTTCAAACGCTTCGTTCTACGACAAACTATCTTCGTTAAAGTCGACTCCTGATGGTGAGTTCATGCGTCTGTTGGAGTACAAAATTGATCTAACGAGCAACTTAACCAAGGAAGAAGCCGACGCAATCTTTAGCAAACTGTATGGTAACTACGGACATGCGGGTGTTGAGTACGCCAAATACCTTGTTAGCGATCTAGAGGAAGCCGTTGATCTAGTCATGCAGGTGCAGCAACGCCTTGATAAAGCAGTAGGTTTGACCAGCAGGGAGCGGTTTTGGTCGGCTGTAATTGCTTGTAACATTGCTGGGGCTTTGATTGCCAAGGACCTCAAGATTATTGACTTTGACGTTAAGCGGGTCTATGACTGGATTGTTAAAGAAGTAGCTATCATGCGTAATGAAGTTAAGGCTCCGTCGGCTTCACAAAGCAGCGTCATCAATGAGTTCATTAACGAGCACCGTGCTTCAGTGTTGGTTATAAACAACGAAGTAGATTCTAGGTCTGGCATGGAACAATTACCCATCGTCGAGCCTAAGTTTAATGACTTGTTTATTAGGATTGAGCCTGACACCAAGAAGATGTTTATCAATGCTAAGCAACTACGTGCTTATTGCAGCGAGCAACAGATCACCTTAAAGGAAATCTTGAAGGGTCTTGAAGCCGACAAAGCCTACCTAGGACATACCAAGAAGCGCTTATCTAAAGGGACTAAGGTCGCATCAGGTCCTGTAGACGTGCACATTTTTGACCTGACCAGCCACCATTTTGAGGATGCCGAGTCTTATATACAGGCTGCTAAGAGCGTACCTGATGTTGATCCACGGGCTGAGCTTCAGAGTTAATTGGCGTAATTTTGTGGTCGGCTCGTCGTTTTTTATACCGTGCTTAGACCACAGCCATGCTTTGGAACAAATTAAAAGGACCGTCAAACGCCTTAAATTTAAGGTAAAGACCCAGATTGTCGTGGAGAAAGGTATTACTGGGTTGCGAGTATGGCGTATTAAGTAGTATCATGCAGTCGTAGTTAAGGGTTTTGACTACATTTCCTTTAGGTTTTATTTAGCACCCCGCCCCCTCGGCGGGGTTTTTTTACCGTTCGCCGTATTCAAGCATTGGCATTAACTGTGGGATAAGGTTCTTGTTTATCCCCATGCCGCCGGTAATATTAGCCAAAGCCCGATCTTGGTACCGTTTTTGCACTGAATCAACCAGCTTATCTGGGTCTATTGCAACCCCTGGATTGGTTTGACTAAACACCACCATTTTCTCAATTACTTTAGCCATCATGTCTGCATCACCAGTATCGATTGCAATGAAGAAGGCATTAAGTAAGTCGGTTCTTCTATTCATTATGGTTTCATTGGCGTTCTTTGTTGCAAAGGCAGCCTGTTGTTTTTGCGCAACTCTTTCTGGTGAGAAGCCTAGCATTTGGGATAAAGCCTCACGAGCGCTAATATCCTCTACTAAAGTATTACCCTTAAGGGTTAATGCCTGTCCCTCAACCATGTATCTAGTGCCGACCATAACGTTTTTAATACCGGCTGGCATCAAAGCCTCAACGGCACGTTCTGTATGACCGTCATTAAAGCGTTTTAGGGCTTCGGGATAGCTGACTAGCAGTGCACCTAAGGAAGGGCCCAAAGTGTTAATAAACATGTTCTGGACGTAATCTACCTCGCTCTGGCTCTTACGCACATCTGGGAACCACATATCCGGCAAGTTAAGGTTCATACGGTCGGCAAAGTTCATGCCAGTAACTTGGGATAAAAGGCCCCTAGAAATAGTATCCCCTGCAAAGCCGCCAAACGTTCTGTTAGCCCAGTTCTTGAACCAATTGTCTGGGTCAAACGGCTCGTCATCGTCACCAAACACAGCATGGAAAGCTGACGCCACACCTGAGAAAATAAACCACAAAGGCATGCCGGTCATACCGGCGGTTAGGAAAGACATACCCATCATGCCGTAGAAAGCATCCCGTGCTTCTTTCTTAACTTCTGCCATTTCAGCCCGCTTATCAGCTAAAGCTTTATTAAGCACATCTTCCGGAGCCTTTTCTAACTGCTTCCTAATCTTATCTAGTTCCGCTTTTTCACCATCAGCCCAACCTTTTTGGAACGTACGGAACATAAGCACGCACATATGCTGTGGGTACATTTTGAACTGCAGTAACACGTTAGCAATGTTGCCACGGAAATAACGTGGTTTATTTGTCGTGTTGTAGTTAAACATGGTCTCTTGGGTAAGATCCCGTGCTTGATCCAAAGCTGCATCAAAAGCCGCTTCCGGAGTCATCTTCTTGTTGGTTATATTGTTCTCGTAAGCCAACTCAAAAGAAGTCATGTACGCAATTTCACGATTAAACTTCTCAGCTGCGTGGAACGGCAAGCTAGCGTAGTACATAAATTTCTGCCATCTACCGGTGTATTCTTCAGCAGGTCTTTCACCAATGCTTACAGAATCGTGAACCAAAGTGGTATCAATAACGTTTCGGTTAACCCCGGCGGTATATACATCAGCTAGCGTCTTACCTTTTGGCAAGTTAATTTTGCTGGTACCGTCCTTAGTATTTACGTCGTTTAAAGACTGTAAGTTAGCACGTGCTAACGATAAAAACTCGTAGCGGTTAGTCTCTTCGTTTATATAGCCAGTGCCGCCTAGCATGCGAACATACTTAGATATTACAGTGCCAACACGTTTAGAGCCGCCGTACCGTGCGCCAGCTACTGGTATATACAAACCAGGTATCGCCATCATGTTAACCACTGCTGAAGCTGGAGACGTTAGGAAGTTTAAGAATCCAAAGTGCGTTAAGAACGTTGTCAGTTTGGAATGCTTGGGTGGCTCAAGAACACCGCTCTTAAACTGCTTTGCAAGTTCGTTTGCCACATCGCCGTAGGTTGCTTTTTCCTCGGTTGTCGGCATATTTGCCGAGCGCATCTTAGCTGCTTCAACAATATTAAACAGTTTTGGCATGTGCTGGAAACGAGCACGTTGATACGCAATACGTTCGTAAGACAAACTAAAGGCACGGAGCATATCTTGGCTAGGACCAGCTACGTTCTGACGATGCAGGAACATCTTCTTAATACTTTCAGAAGGCAGCAACTCTAGGTAGTACTGACCAAAAGCATCTTTTAATTGATCTTGCATTGCAGCAACTCTATCCTGCATAATTTGCGGGTCGGTACTCTTCAGAATATCTTCAGTTGTCTCGTCAACTAAAGCTTTAATTTTGTTAAGCTGGGTTACTTCGTTTAGCTTTTGATTAAGAACCTCATTAAATCCTTGACCAGGCCACAGTTCTGCAGCAGCCTCTTCCTCGGTGTAAGTCCTTGTTTCTCCAGTATTTTTATCTTTTATCTGCGTTTTGAGTAATCGTGCTCTTTGCTTTTCTAGTTCGGCATCACGGGCAAAAGCGTCCTCAAACTGCATAAATATTTTATTTTTGCCCCTGCCTACCATCAAGAAGTAATCGCCAAAACGCTTGATTGGGAAGTAAGGTCTGATAATGCTTTCTTCAATGTCTTGCTTGAAGGCACGTACCTTGGCATCAATCTCGTCTGGTGGCAGGTTTTTAGCCAAACCAGCTTCTCTGATCCTAGCTTCTTGAACCTGAATGTACTCGTTCATGCGGCGTTCGTAGAAGTTACGTACTTGCTTGTATATTTCAACAGCAACGTCGCCGTCCTTACCACTGCTCATTTCACGCCATGCGTCTTTTAAAGTAGAGTTATCGTACCGTGCCAGCAAATCAGGCATGCCTTTTTTAGTAAGTAATTGCTTTAACTGAGGATCCAAAATAGATGGGTCCATTTTTTCAAGCGTGGACTCAATCATTACTTTGCCTAACTGCTCTGCTTTTTCTGGGTTATCTTGCAGCAAATTACTCCAGCGCCCAATAATCGGTGCACCTTCTTTTAAGATTGCGTTACGGGTTGCAATCATGGCATCAACTTCTTTTGCGTATGCTTTGAGCTGAGGCATGTCGGTGCCGTACATATCGGCTAGCTGGTCAACTGTAAATGCACCCAGTAAATACCGGCGATATTGGTTATTTAAGCTGCCAAAAAACTTCTTAAGATTGCTCTTATCCGTGTTCTTCCAGCTTTCACGCAGTTGAACAGCCTTATCAATAAAGCCCATGCGTTCGCCAGGATTGAGCTTAAACGTACCGTTACGCACGCTGTATCTACTTGGGGCCCATAACAATCCAGGACCTTTGTTGGTAGCACTGCCGCTATTAGCCGAGAACAATACATCAGCGTTCGCTAGCGTGTGGAACAACACATTGTCTACTCCAAACAACTGAGCAACCAACTGAATAAACTTAGACCAAGCGGACATGCTGGTATCCATGACCTTTTGCATCTGGCGCAGTTCGTTTTGGAACGATGGTCGGCTAAATGCTTCAGCTACAAACTCGTGTAAGTTGTTGTAGCCATAGGCGTCTGGGTTTTTAGTATGCTTTTTAGCGTACCTAAATAATCTGTGTAAATTAGCTAATGCTTGGCGTTGCTTGGGGTTTAATTCCTCTGGATGGTCAATTGCCCAGTGTGTCGCAGCATGGGTAAGTTCGTGCGCTATAGCGTAGTTAGAGTTACCACCCCTAGTTAAGCTAAGCCCAATGGCGTTATCGTCCATGAAGTACGTACCGGGCGCATTTAAGGAAGTTACTGCATTGCTGTAAACCTTAATAACGTCTTCTAAGTCTTCTTTAAACATCTTGGGATCGATGCCTAACTTGCCGTCTCTAAAGTCTTCAAAGGCTTTTAAGGTCTCTGTGACTGGCATTTTCATCTTAGACTCGTCAAAACGAGAAGCGTAAATATTGGGTTTAACTTGTTGTAGCCAGTTAAGAATTCGGGTCTTTTGGCCTTTTACACGGTCTAAACTTTTGATGGACATGTCGTAATGCAGATCATCAAAACCGACGACGGTGTCTAAATTTAATTGCATCAACCGGTCGGCTAGACCAGACAGGAACTTACCAGCAGTATTTTTGAGGGCTTTTAACGCACCCTGCACATCATTATTTGCAATTGCCGTAGTAACGGTTGGATGGGCGGTACTAAATAATGGGTCGTTTAAAGGTACTTGATCCGCTTTGGGACTAGTATTTTCATCTCGATTAAACGCATTTAACAACTCAGGTAGTCGTGATGGGTCTTTATTAAATACTGATTTAACCTGGCTTGGGCTAAATGCAACTACTTCTGCAAGCTCGTCGTCTCTATATTGAAATATGCCGTCGTAACCTTTTGCTCGAGCTCTGGTTATTACTTCTTTAGTAATACCGCCTTTATCTTCATTAGCCTTTTCAACTATAGCTTCTGCTTTATCCCTAGGCACATCAAGCGCTACCAATAAATCTACCGCTGGATCAAATCGGTTGTCTTTAGTATTAATAATTAACGGATTTTCTATGTCTGCAAACACAGGTATAACGTTCCCACCAACTTGTCCTGGGGCTAGTTCTCCCGTTTTGTATATTGCTCTTAGTTTGTCTACAATTTCTTTAGGCGTTCTACCTTCAGCTTCCAAAGCGTCTATTGCTTCAGGAGTAGGTATGCCAGTGTAATTATTTGCAATAAGCGGAATAGGGGTTAGGTAAATACCTGCACCCAAAGAACCTTCTTTGCTTAACTTAATTTGGGTTAGCCCTTCACCTTTTGGGCCTGTTGCGTTTGTACCATGAAGTAATGGTATTAAACGACCATTTGCATCTACTACTTTTGATTTTGCAAAGAACTTAGACGCTTCTTCGGTTAACGGAGCAAATGGTGGGCTTACAAGTTGTGGTTCTGCTTTAACTTGTGACGGAACTCCGCTAGGTCTCTGCTCTGGTCCAATAGTTTGATACTCTGGTCCAAACTCGCTAGGTAACTCAAATCTTCCCCGTCCCTGTCCCCCTCGCTCAGAAACGTCTTGAGCAACACCTTCGCCTCTTGCTTGTTGCCCGCTATCTTTGAAACGCTGTCCAATAGCCCGGTTATATTCATTTGATCCCTCTTTATTTAAAAAGTCAATGATGTCTTTGTTTTCTCTGACAGTCAATATAAAATCGTCTTTAAACTGCCGGATGTCAAAAGATTTTGACGCTTCTAATTTAATTAAAATACGCTGCATCTCTGCAGGGAAGTCAGCATTATGGCTACGCACTTTGTGATGTGCTAGCTCATGAATCATGGTTCCAAACATACCCAAAGCCGCTTCTTCCGGAGTATCCATGTACTCAGGGAAAGCTGGGTTAATAAACAACCCTTTAAATGGAAGAACAATACTTACGCCACGGTATTCTTTGTCAAACGAAACCCCAATAGCTTCTTGTGCAAGCTCATTGTAGCCTTGGCCTTTTTTGTTTGGTGGCATATGACTAACTACTGCATTACGCAAAGTTATGAACGCATCGCCAATATCAAACATAAATTTGTTAAAGCGGTCCCCAAACTTAGCTGTAGCTAAAGCAGTAATAGGGGTAAATTGGTCTTCACCGACTTTAACTTCCAAATTGTCATGAATCATGACTTTGTTTGGGTTAATTTTGTCTTGCGAAATTTTTAACTTATCAATTTCAATTGAAGCTTTTTTAAGGTCTTCTGGCGTAAGCACCGGTACAACTTTACCGTCGACAATTAATCTTCCGTCTTTAACTTCTACTTTAGACCCTTGGCCAATACCTTGTTTAACTTCTACTTCTGGAATGTCTGGAACTAAATCAGTTTTTTCAGATACTTTAACTCCGGTCTTAGTTCTATCAAGGTATTGAACAGTACCAAAATTTTTAACGGTAGTTTGGAAGTCTTTCTGCCGGTAATAAATTGCTACATAGTTTTTAATTAAATCAAGATCTTTTTTAGCTTGTTCAGTAAAACCTTGACGGTTAAATTGGAATGGATACCCTTGTTCTGTTGGTTTGACTTTAGATACGATGTCTAAATAAAAACGATGTGGGATGTTATCGCTAAAAAGTTCTAATGGATTTGCTTTTAAAGATTCACTAAATTGCCACAAACCGTTTGAAAGAACGTGGGTGTTAACACCGTATTTGTCTCTTTCATCATTAGATACGTATATTCGAGCAGTGCCCCAATCAAATTGCGCATCAACAAACGTAGTGTATTTTTCTGCGTCAAACCTGGACCCCATATTTCTAAGAGGCCAACCATCAAAATTAACAGTGATGTTAGCAAATAACGGGCTATATTCAAGCACTGGATAACTAAACTCGCTATCACTTAACTCAATTTGTTTTATTTCGCCAGTTTGTGGATCTTTGTATTCTTTTGGTATAGTTATTTTTACAATGCTTCCATGACCTTTTGGAAATTGTGCGGCTATATCTGGCACTTCTTCAGCCGTATTAACTTCTATTTTTGGTGCTCTAGAGGGGTCTTTTTTTAAAGCTAACTTTAAATCTTTTCCGGTTGTTTTTGTACGGCTAATTTGCCCATCACGCATGGTAGTAACTTCAATAGCTTCACTTCCATACAAAAATTGCATTTTTGCAACACCAAAACCACCAGAACCAAACGCAGTTTCTTTATTTGTTCCTGCAATAGTAAAAAAAGTATTAGCTAAAACATCTGGAGTCATACCAGTGGCGTCATCTTTTACTGTAATAACTCTAGTGTTTTTGTCTATGTTGATATCAATATTGCCTTCGGTCTCTAAATTTTGTTCTAGTAACGGTTTAATATTGTCAAAAGAATTTTGCAGCATTTCTTTTACTGCTACTGCAGGCATTTTTGACATATCGCCGTACAACTGCTGACCAAACATATCTGACATACGCTCAACATCTACTCCTGGAGCTGCCGTAATTGTTTGATACTCAGGTTCAATATCTTTTAATTGGGCAAACATCTGGTCTTCTTCAGCCTGTGCTCGTTTTCTTGCTTCAGCTTCAGCTTCTTTACTTAAACGTAACTTAGATACGCTAGGGATTTTTTGGGTAGGTGCAGTGGTTTTTACTCCGGCTTGATCTTTGGTGATTTCTATGACTTCTAGTACACGAGACAAAGGATCAATTGTTTCTATTGCAGTTAATTTATCTTTTAGTTCAGCAAATGCTCGCTCAGTGTAATTTTTACCTGCAGGCACATCAAGACCAAATGCGTTTACAAAACCTTTGAGTTTAATTGCGTTTGGTTTTATTTCACCTGAGTCTACTTTTTGAACATAATCTACAGCATTAATTCTTGGGGCTGCTTCTTCTTCAAGTAGCTTTAACGTATCTTTTGCGTGTTTTTGTCGGCGTGCAATTTCAGCTAATTGTTCTGGGGTGTATTGAGGTTTAGCTTCCTCGGTTACTTCTTCAGTTATTTCTGGCTCGACAACTTCTTCGGGTGCGGTTTTTAACGCTTTTAATTTATCTATTACTGAGTTTGGTGTGTCTTTTGAAGTTACCTTAACACCGTTCTCTTTGGCAATCCGTTTAAGATTGTTAGTCATCATGGCTGGTGTGCCACCAGCTTCTACGCTTTTTAACAATGCTTCAGCGTCAGGAGTTAACACAACCTCTGCTACTCTTTGCTCAACGTCTTTCTTTAGTTGATCGTAGACATCTTCTTCTCGTACTCCAGCATCTGCAGCAAGTCGATTAATTCTGTCCAGGTCTGCTTCGGTAAGTTCTGCAGTTCCGGTGTCAGTTGGACCTTTTCCGAGTCCTTCTTCGCTAGGTACCGAAACGCTAGGCTTACCTGTTCCGGTGTCAGTTGTTCCGCCCTCATCTTGCACCTCCTTTGTTTCACGTGCTTTTTTCATAGCAGCCATGAAGTTATCAACTTCTTCTTCAGTAGGATCTCTACCAAGTTGAGTTGCTAGGTCCCCCGCTACAATTTCTCTACGGTCGGCTTCAAGTTGTCTTTCTTCTAATCTGCCACGTCGGCCTTCTAAATATGCTCCAGCACCAGCGCCAGCCGCACCAAACGCACCACCACCTACTGCACCACGTACGGACGACTCAATAAGACGATTAAATTCTTTGCTCCCCCAGATTTCTGGGTTTTCTTGTACAAATTTCTCAGCCGCAATACTAATTGCTTCTTGCGCACCCTCAGTTAAACCTTCAGTACCTGCGCCTGTTACAGCAGCACCGACCACTTTTCTTGCCAACGGCGATGGCATACCAGACTTCTCAAGTAAGTTTTCAACAACGCCGGCTTTGACGTTGGGTCCCATCTGTTTGAGAATAGCTACTGGCAATATTGAATCTAGCGCAGCAGAAACCGATCCTGCTAACGCAGCGGCGGCTGGTTCCATTTGCCCACCAGTTTCCTCGAAGATATTCTGAAAAACTTCAGGAGCGTTAAGCGCATAAGAACCAAGGAAGGCTCCGCCAATCTGACCACGCATAGCACCAGTAGCAGCGGCTTGGGCCCCATATTTTGCAGCGGCGGCTTCGGCAGCACCACGTTCAGCAGCTTTCTTAGCGGCGGCAGCGGCAGCCATACGCCCACCAGCAACACCAAAACCAGCACCAGGTATCAACGCAGTAGCCATGCCGGGTACTTGTTCTAATGCAGTCTCTAACGCAAACGGTATGTAGTCGCCTGGACCTTTAACGTCTTCTAGGGATTTATAACGAGCACCATACTTTTGCTCAATTTCTTTCTGGGTTTGTGCAGCTTCTGCCATTTGCCTAGCGGCATACTCGTCGGCGCCAACAGCACTTGCTGCCATGGCTGGTAATACATCACCAATTAAAGAACCTGTTTGTTTAGCACCACGAGCAAGAGCTCGACCAGCCATACTAAATATGCCGGTGTCTTTGGTTGGTTCAGGTTCTGCGGCAGCTTGGCGTTCTTGCGTTAAACGTTTAGCTGTATTTTGAATTACAGATGGGTCAGTTCCGTCAGGAAACTCTAATATAGTCCCATCAAATAACTCAGCTTTAATAGCCATATTTACCCTTTGACTGGATTACCGTCTTTATCAAATTTTATTGTTGTTGGAGCTGTTGGGGTAGACGTTCCTTTGCGCATCATGTCTCTTGCCGTAGCTTCAGCGTCTTTATACGCATCTTGCAAGAATTGGTTTTGCTCTTTAGTGCGTTTTTCTGGAGGAGTCATAGCAATTAGTTTGTAATTAGGGTACTTGGCCTCAAGAATACTCTTGGTTGCGGTAGCTAGGTTACCACGGTTAACATCTCTAGCTGCCATAAATTGCTCAAACGCTGCAGGGTCTTTTTCAAACAGAGCAAACATTTTCTCAAACTCGCCAGGTCTAGAAGCCGAGATGCCAGCAACTTTAAGTTGATTTTGCATTTCAGCAATTCTAAGTTGACGGTTCTCAGCGCTTTCGTATGCTTTAGCGGCAGCATCCAAGTTACCACGTTTTTCAGCACGCTCGGCCTTCTTAATGTCGGCTTGCATTTTAGTAAGCTCAAGGTCCACACCTTCTCTAGCTTTTCTAGCTGCATCACTGGCTTCGCCGTATGTACCAATACCTTTAAGGGCGGCTACTCCTATACCTCCAGGCGATGCTTCTGTTCCAAATTTAATAAAGGCATTACGAATAGCAGCAAGTTCGTCTTGTTTCTCACGTTTGCTCATGCCGGCTAGACGCTCAGCAATCTTGGCACTAAGTCCTTCATTTGCTGTATTTGGACCCATTAAACGTTCTTGTTCCGCCATTTGTTGTTCTAGGCTCTTAACACCAGTCAATGCAGCAATACCACGGTCTACTGGTGCACCACCTTCTGGTGCAGCTGCTGGTGGTTTTGGTGCTGCTGGTGCCGGTGCTGCAGTTGGAGCAGCTGGTGGGGCTACTTTAGCTCTAAGCATTGCATTTTGCTCAAGCATACGTTGTGCAGCAACTGGCGAAGCTTCTTTTAAAAACTCATACTGTTGAAGATCTTTTTGCAGTTGTAATTCTTCCATGCGTAGCTGATCCATGGTTGAGTCCCCGCCACCAAACTCAGGGTTAGCCATACTTAAACCACCGTTATCAAAAGCAATAATGCCACCGCCAGCTAGACCTTGGGATTCAAATGCTGGACCACCTGCCATAGCAATGCCAGACATACGGGCTTTTTCTTGCTGTTTTTCTTGCAGTGCTTCAGCAAATATTTGACGTTCACCAGGAGTTAGGGCTGGATCACGGAGGCGCTCTTGTAATTGAGCAACGCTAAGTTTTTCAGCCATAGCTTCAAGTTCTGGGTCTGAAATAGCGCCGCCATATTTATAACCTTCAGTAATACCGCCTTCACGATATTCTTTAATAACTCCGCCGGCTGCACGCCCACCAAACAATGTTGATCCAGCACCAATCAAACCAATACCTTGTTGTAACGTAGTCGGCTGTGCTTGATAAAGTTGAGTAGTTTGAGTTTGTAAGGGTAGCCCACGCAACATGGCGTTCATCATGCCAAGCTGCATCATTGGATACTGTTGCTTAATAGCGTAATCTTGAATTGCCTGATTAATCTTCTGTTGCTCAGCCGATTGTTGCTGGGCGCCCATTTGGCTTTGTAATCCAATGATGTCTTTTTGCGCAGCTAGTTGTTGACTACCTAATTGCCCTAAACCTAGACCTGCTTGAGCAGCTTGCTGTAATCCTTGCAGACCATATTGCCCTGCTTGAGTAGCTTGACCAACACCTTGTAAACCCATACCAAGACCTTGGTATCCTGCTTGTAAACCTTGTAATCCAAGTTGTGAACCAAATTGCATTTGGCGTTGTGCATCTTCAAACGCTTTCTGAGTGCCAGTAGCTTGAATCCCACCCAATTGACTCATCAAGGCACGGTTAGCTTCACCTTCTGCAACAGCTTGACGGCTACCACCAAATGCTCCAGCACGAACAGCAGCAGCGTTTCTACCTTGAGAAGCAATGTCGTAATCACGAATAGCTTGACTTTTTTGATAGTCAACAACATTTTGCATGTAGGGAGACATATAAGCCGCTTGTGCGCCAGGGCTTGTAGCCATCTGTTCAAAACGTTGTCCAGCGCCAAAGCCCATACCAGACATGCCAGCAGCCGCACCACCATAACCCAAAGCTTGTTGCCCTAGTTGTTGCCCATAACCATGTGCACCTAAAGCGCCTTGACCAGCTGTTCCTACTAAATTACTTCCAGCCCCAATTTGCCCGGGAACTTGTAGCTGTCCAGTAGCCTGTTGCGCTTGTTGTTGAAGAGGGCTAAACCCAGCAAAATAATTTTCTACGTTTGAACTGTAAGGTTTATAAGGCCTAAACCCAGTCATATCTTCGTTGTAAATTTGCTTCTGGGTAGACTCCAACATGTTCTCTACAAACGGACGTGCATACTCAGGAATATTTGTAGAGTAAGTAGTAGTTTGAGATGGGCCTCCACCACCTGAGCCACCGCCACCATAAATGGTTCGACCGCCTTCTTTGCGGGTAATTGAATTGCCTAAAGGCTCGCCAAGAGCTTCAAGCTGCCGTCTAGAATAATATGTCATAACCTTGCCTCTACAATTCTGTAGCGTTCTTTAAACCCGTACCGTGACCACAATCTTGCAATTGCTTCTCTAGCGGCACCTTGTATTTTAGTAGCCCCATAAACTTTAAGTAAATCAGAAAACTGCTTATATGTATCTGGATTACTTATTAATTTACCACCCATTGCTATAACAAATGCCACTCTATCATTTGGCATGTTGTAAAAATTTATTGCTGATGCTCCGTGAATCTTATTTTCTTCGTCTACTGCAACTACTAATAACCAATCGCCTCTAGCCAAATAACCTTTAGCCTGCTCAACGGTATAGTCATCTTCGCCCCATTTCAACGCTTCTGCCAAGAACCCTTCAACCAACGACCAAGTCTGGTGAAAATGGGTTACGTTGACTGGCTTTACAGTTAAGTTCATGCAGGCATATATCTGTCGGCTTTAACTGCAGGTGCTTGTTTCTTTTTACCGGTTCTGGCTTTGCGAATCTTATCCATCATGGTGTATAAACGCTTGGCGCCAGCATCAGTAGATCCGTTACCTAAGTGACTAACCACATCGGCTGGGACTACAAATTCCCCATCAGCAAGACGGGCGGGTTGTTTGCCACCGATAGTAGCAGGAATAGAATCAGACATACCATCACCAGGACCTTTAAGCATTCTGCCCCCATCTGAGTACCCTCCTAGGCTAGACATAATTCCGCCTTTAGCGGCTTCTTCAATATTACCTAATGGCTTAGCTACAGCTTGTAATGCGGGTAAACCCTTAATATTAGCTTTCTTTTGTATGCCACCCAAGCGAGTTAAAGCCGCTGTAAACGCATCTTGCTTTGCAGTGGTTGGGTCAGTATCTTTATAAACACCAGCATCACCTTTGGGTAATCTAGATATTCCACCAGTGTTCATCAATAGTGGGTTAGAGCGGTCATATGCTGGGACTTCCGAAACCATCTCAGAGCTTACTGGGCGCTGAATAGGGGTGGCATACTGGGTCTTATCAATCATGCCTTGGGGGTATAACCCGCCCTGTGGGTTCATTGCCGTATTCATAGCAGACATGCGCTCTACTGGGCCGCCAGTTTGATAAGACTGCATAATGCCGCCTTCGGCAGCGTATTTTGCTCTGTAATATGGATCTGGGCTTAAAGGTTCGTAAGCTCGGAAGTTAGGCGAAATACGACGTAGTGGGCTTACGTAGGTATCAGTAGGACCTGCTCCCTGCCGATTGTCTTCTAATAAACCAAGAGCTGGCAACGATTGAACCCCTAATCTTCCGTAAGTTCCTAAATCTTGATAAAGCGTAGTAGGCGCTGAACCTGTAACGCTACCCGAACTACCAACTGTTTTAGCTGCCTGAGCCGCATCCGCTGCGCTTACAGGTGGTACAGGACCTGGTCTTACGCTACCTGCCATCATTTCACCCGCAGTCAGCCCACTACCTGATGGAGCACTAGCCAAAGCTTGACCAGTCTCGCTACTAATAAAGCCGCCAGGTACGCTTGGATTTGGAATAGATAATCCATAACCAGCTTGGTTTACGGTGGGAAATGATGGAGGTGTAACCGTGCCTGTAGCTGGGTTAAACGCCGCTTTTGTAGAAGCTTCTGTTGCTTGTTTTGTAAATTCTGTTCCTGCTTGAGTACCTGCAGTTTCTGCTGATTTTTGAGACATCTCGGCAAACAAATTAGGAGCCTCGGCATAAGCGCCTAGACCGCCAGCAATACCACCACCAAGACCGCCCATAAGTGCAGCTTGCCCAGCATCTTTTCCAGTAGCAGCAGCAGTTAAACCACTAATAGCCGCACCAGATAAGGCTCCGGCGGCAATACCACCAGCCAAAGAAGACCCACCCAAAGCCGCAGTTAGAGTTGGCGCAGCGGCACCAGCTGTTAAATATGTCAGACCAGCAGCAGCTACAACTGGGAGAATTTGCTCTAGAAAGCCTGCTTCGGGTAAACCCGTATCTGGGTTAATTGTTAGAGAACCACCGTGACGCAATGCTATAGCTTGAAGGCCTTTGACTTCACTAGGAGTCATGTGGACAAGCATGGTATCGTTGCCACGACCTTTGCTTCTTAAATAGTGTGCTGTGTGGTGTAAACCCATATATGCCTCACGGGGTTGATTTAGTTGAAGTTTATCATGGATATATCGCAGAAACAAAGGTTGCGGTCAAAATTACAGACGGCGACGCAGGATGGATAGGAGCTGTTCCTGGAGGGTAAGTACCAGCTACCGTATTTCCAGAGTTTGAGTGCATCATTAATTGAATATTTTGACCCGCATTTACGTCTACAATCAAGTTCCAAGAGATAATTGCGGCACCTACACCGCCAGCATGTTTTGCTGGAACTGACACAACACCCGCCGTATTTGGTATGTCAACTGTATCCTTCCTAAACCAAAGGGTTACGTTATCTACTGAGCTTGTGCAGTTTATAAGCTGAATACTGAATTGAATGTTGTAATAACCAGCAATAGCAAAAACAACTTTAGTGTTATCAAGAGGGTCTAGGGATACTTGATTGCTAGTATCTGTTGTATCAAATGGAATGACTAAAGCCGTGGTAGCAGATGGCACTGCCTGAGCTTCTGCTACATAAACACCCGCAGCATGCGAAGAACCACTAGAACCGTATACAGATCGAGTAATGCCAGTAAAAGTTGTGGCGGTTTTACCTGTATAGTTAATTAGTTCGGTTCCAATCAGAATAGTGCCAGCAGACGCAAATCCAGTAGTAGAACCAACTACGATAGTCGCTGTTGAGCTTGCGTTTGGTATAGCATTAGTTAGGGTTGTATAGCCGTCTTGGTGAAAAGCACCTAG
>Ga0214921_10000813_pt1 | contig 55520 bp, 55 predicted proteins | sample LL1505_MetaG_FD_177992 | JGI IMG/M metagenome (GOLD analysis project Ga0214921, IMG submission 177992) | Freshwater microbial communities from Lake Lanier, Atlanta, Georgia, United States - LL-1505 | ecosystem: Environmental > Aquatic > Freshwater > Lake | place: USA: Georgia | collected... | reverse complement strand
CTTAACTGCTACTAATATTTTTGTTTCTGGTGTTACAACAGTTGGATTCTTAACTGCTACTAATGCTTATGTTGGAGTTGCAACAGTAGGATTCTTAACTGCTACTAATATTTTTGTTTCTGGTGTTACAACAGTTGGATTCTTAACTGCTACTAATGCTTATGTTGGAGTTGCAACAGTAGGATTCTTAACTGCTACTAATATTTTTGTTTCTGGTGTTTCTACTTCTGGTGGTGTTGTTGTAACTACAAGTAATGATTATAAGATTGGTGTTAATACTGTTCTTAATTCCACTACTTTAGGGTCTGGTGTTACAAGTTCTTCTTTAACTTCTGTAGGTACGTTAAGACAACTTAGTGTTAGTTCTACTGGTATTACGACAGTAGGTTTTATTACTGCTGCTAGTGCTTATGTTTCTGGTGTTATAACTGCCACTACGTTCTCAAGTGGCATTGCAACTGAAACTGTAGGATTTACCACTAGTACTATTAGTGGTCCACCTACAATTTATATTAGTCCATATAAAGTAGGTATATCTTCAGGAACTGTAAGAATTGTTGGAAATCTTATAGTTGAAGGATCAACAACTACTGAAACACAAGCAACTATACAGACAAGTTCTAAAACAATTGGAGTTGCAGTTTCCTTTGTAGATAATATTTTATTGGATGGTGCTGGAATTGGTATTGGTTCAACATCAATTCAAAAAACTTTATTCTGGAATTATGGTTCAAGTGCATTAAAATCAAGTGAAAATTTCAATCTTGCAAGTGGAAAAGTTTATCAAATTAATGATAATCAAGTTTTAAGTTCTACTGCACTTGCACCTAGTGTTACTACTGCTTCTGGTATAACGAGTGTTGGTACTCTTCAACAATTAATTGTTTCTAGCAACTCATCATCAGATGCAGTAAGAATTACTCAAGTTGGTTCTGGAAATGCTTTGATTGTTGAAGATTCTGCAAACCCAGATGGGACTGCTTTTATTGTAAGTTCTGATGGTTCTGTTGGTATTGGAACTACAGTTCCAGTATATAAACTTACAATTACCAATAATGCTCTTCCAACTTCAGGATTAACAAATGCGATTGCTGATTTTACTGGTAGTGTAGATGGTTATACACAACTTAATATAAGAAACTCTCTTGCTGCCGCAAGTGCTTCTTCTGATTTGATTGCTACGGCAGATACTGGGTCCGATACAACTAACTTTATTGACTTAGGTATTAATAATAGTGCATTCTCTTCTGGTTCTTGGACAGTTAATGGAGCATTGGACGGTTACTTATATACTTCTGATGGAAGTTTATCAATTGGTATTGGAACTACAAATACAGCAAAGTATCTTTCATTCTTTGCTGGTGGACTTTTAGCAGCAAACGAGCAAGTAAGAATCAATCAAACTGGTGTTGGTATTGGAACTACAAATCCAACTTCAAAACTTCACGTTGCTGGTAATGTTAGGATTACTGGGGTCAGCACCTTAGGTGTTACTTCAGCAACAAACTTAACTTCTCAACAACTTAATGTTTCTGGTATTACAACAGTAGGTTTTATAACTGCTACTAATGCTTATATTGGTGTTGCAACAGTAGGATTTATTACTGCTACTAATATTTGGGTTTCTGGTGTTACAACAACACAAACTTTAAATGTAGGAACTGGTGGAACTGTAATCATAACCACTTCTAGTGGTTCTGTTGGTATTGGAACTACAAATCCAACATTTGCACTAGATATTTTTTCAACATCTAACAACAGTAATGGTATATTAAGAGTTAGAAGTCAATATGCTACTGCCGAAACCGCAATAGGTGATAATTTTATTAAGTTTAATTATTCTGGTGGGTCTAGTATTGACTTTGTTTCATCTCTTAATTTTCGAGATTCATCTTTTAATCCTATTTTATATTTACAAAATAGTACTAAAAATGTTCTTATAAACACTTCAACAGAAACAGGAACTGCAAACCAATTTCTTCAAGTATCTGGTGGTGCTGCATTTTATGGAACTGGTTCTAGTGTTGGTATTGGAACCACAAATCCAACATCAAAACTTCACGTTCAAGGTGATGCTTATATTACAGGAGTTACAACTTCTACTGATTTTAACTCAACATCAGATATTAAATTAAAAACTAATATTCACCAAATTGATGATTCATTAGCAAAAGTGATTCAAATTCGTGGTGTAACATTCAATTGGAAAGACACAAATAGGTCTTCTGCTGGTGTTATTGCACAAGAAGTTGAGAAAGTATTACCAGAACTTGTAAATGGTGAAGAGACAAAGACAGTTAATTATAATGGTGTGATTGGTGCTTTGGTAGAAGCAGTCAAAGAACTCAAAGTTGAGAATGATGTTTTAAGAGAAAGATTGGACGAGGTTTATAAAAAAGTTTTCGGTTAAGACACTTTCCAAACTGGCACAGACCCTTCCCAAAGGGGGTCTAGTTGTGCTAGAATGATGGAGACACAAGAACTCACTACATATGATGATGATTTCCCGAGACACCCTTGCAGACCTACGTGAACTCCACGAAGATATGGCAGCACATTTTGTTGATGAGAACTTCCCAATTAGTGGTGAAACATATTGGACTTGTGTAGAGTGTCTTGCGACGACAAAACTTGCCGAACTTCGTGGTGAATTGAGTGAGTTAAATACAAGTATGTAGAATTATTAAAATGAAATACAAAATCACATATGCCTACTGCTGGTATAATAAAGGTAGTATGATTGTGAAGATGTATTTTATTTCCGGTGTTCCATTCACTTTTGATGAACTGCCACATTATTCATACGAAGACTCAGAATTAATAAAAAAAGCAGATTCACAAAGAAGATTTGAACCAGAAGATGTATACCGTTCATCTTTCTACCTGATAGACGAAGAGGTACACCCTTGTTTGTTTGATGTTGAACTAGAAAATCCACAAGATATGCCTTGTGATGAATAGATTTTTTTAGTGTCTAAATATAACTATAAAAGATTATAGTGCGAGTAAGATGCCTCTTTCTAGATTAGAAAATTTCTTAAAGAATGCAGAAGGTAATATTCTTTATGTAAGTCCATCAGATTTTGATGCTACTGATAGTTTTGAAAATCAAGGCAACTCATTAACGAGACCATTTAAGACTATTCAAAGAGCATTAATTGAAGCAGCAAGATTTTCATATCAGAACGGAAGAAATAATGATAAGATTGATAGAACTACAATTCTAGTTTATCCAGGAACTCACTATATTGATAATAGACCTGGATATTCGATTACGGCATCAGGTGCTAATGTTACTTATAAGAAGAGAACAGGTTCCACTACTTGGACTTCTACAACACTCGATGAGTTTGGTGTAAATACAAATTATGATATTTTAGATACAAATAACGACATATATAAGTTTAACTCAATTAATGGTGGTGTTATTTTACCTCGTGGTACATCCATTATTGGTTATGATTTAAGAAAGACAAAAATTCGTCCTCTTTATGTTCCAAATCCAGAGGACACTACTGTTGAAAATAGCAGTATCTTTAATGTAACTGGTACTTGTTATTTCAGTATCTTTACGTTTTTAGATGGAGACCCAACAAAGACAGTATTTAGAGATTATACAGACAATCGTTTTGTTCCTAACTTTTCTCACCACAAATTAGTATCATTTGCTTATGCAGATGGTGTGAATAAAGTTGTTTTGGGTGGAAACGAACAGACTGATTTGACCGACCTTGATATGTATTATTACAAGGTCGCAAGAGCATATGGTGATATAACAACCAGAGGAGTTCTTGACTATCCAAGCAATAATGATTTTGAACCTTCTACTGATGAATACCGTATTGTTGGTTCACTTCAAGCAAATCCAATTGGTATTTCATCAATCTTTGGTGGAAATGGAATAACAAATCCAAAAAATGTCATTACTGTAACAACCAAAGACAAATTGACAGGAGAAGATAAACCACATGGATTGTCTATTGATAGTCCTGTTTTAATTTCTGGAATTACAGTAGATGGAGCAGCATTTAATGGTTCATTTACTGTAAAAGAAGTTGTTGGTTTAACAACATTTACTTATACATCTACTGCGGCACCAGCAAACGCAGTCCCAGCAACAAGTGCTTATGAGAGTGGTATTGTAACAATTGAATCAGATACAGTAAGTTCTGCGTCTCCTTATGTCTTCAATTGTTCTATCCGTTCCGTTTATGGTCTTAATGGAATGTGGGCTGATGGAGCAAAAGCAGATGGATTTAAGTCCATGGTTGTTGCTCAATTTACTGGGGTTTCACTCCAAAAAGATGATAATGCTTTCTTGGTTTATGAGAATGGTGCTTATCAAAGCAATGCAACTTTAGATATTAATAGTACTCAAAGACCCTTGCATACGAATGGGAATGCGATTTATAGACCAGATTATGAAAGCACACATATTCGTGTATCAAATAACGGATTTATTCAGTGTGTTTCAATTTTCGCAATTGGTTTTTCTAAGCACTTTGTAACTGAAAGTGGTGGTGATATGTCTATCACCAACTCAAACTCTAACTTCGGTGCGATTTCTCTTGAATCTACTGGATTTAGAAATGAATCGTTTGATAGAGATGATGTTGGTTATATTACTCATATTATTCCACCAAAAGAGATTGATGATATTGAAAATGATGTTACTTGGTTGTCTTTGGATGTTGCAAAAACAATAAGTGTTGGAAATACAAGTAAGTTATATCTTTATAACTACAAATCTTCAAGCATTAAACCAACACATCAAGTTGATGGTTATAGAATTGGTGCAAGAGCAAATGATAATTTAAATCTTACAGTTGTTGTTGGAACAGCACAAACAACTTATACATCTCCAATTTTAATGCCAGTTCCAAGTGGAACTGGTGTTTCTGCAAAGAAAAATTATACTGTATTGAGATCAGGAACACAAAATGGTATTGGCACTAATACATTCACATTAACTACTAATCATCAACTTTATAATGGTGAAAGTGTAAGAGTTTTTAGTGATACAAGCCAAGCACCAGATGGAATTGATTTGGATACTGTTGGTTATGCAATCACTACAGGTTTGAATTCGAACCAAATTAAAATTGCATATTCACTAAATGATGCAATTGCAAATCAACCAATTGCAGGAATTAATAATAATGGTGGTGTTCTCACTATTGTAAGTTCCGTAACAGATAAACTCCCTGGTGATTTGGGACATCCCATTCAGTATGATACGGCACAAAGTCAATGGTATATTACAGGTTCAACAACTGCAACAAATCAGATTTATAATGCAATTGTTGGTCTTGGAACTGGCATATTAGGAAATGAAACTGCATCAACTTTTGTAAAACGTAAAGTCGATACTCGTTCAATTGAAGATAGAGTATATAAAGTTCGTTATGTAATTCCAAAAGAATTTGAAAATGCAAGACCACCACAAGGAGGATTCATACTACAAGAAACCAAAACTGTTGGTATAAGCACAATTTCTTTTGATAATAATTATACTCTCAATAATTTAACACCACCTGCTTATTTGAGAAATGAAAAAATCATTTCAAATGCAACAGTTGATGGAAATCAACTTGTAACAATCACAACAGAACTTCCACACGGATTTATAGTTGGGGATAAAGTTAAAATTCAAAAAGTTAAGAGTACAAACAACCCACTTGGTACTGGTTTAACATCAACTTATAATGGTTCATATCAAATTCTTTCCGTTCCAAGCACAAAACAATTCACTTATCAACTTTCTGGTGTAAAAGTTAATCCAGGAACTTATACAAACTTAATTAATGCTCGTAGTACTAGACAAGAAAGAGACCAAATACCTTTAGTATCAAGAGAACAATATACTGGAAATTATTTTATTTACAGAGTAAATACCATCAAAAATCATATTCCAGGAACTGGTGGTCAAGATGGAATTTACAATTTAACTGTTCTTGCATCAAATGTAACTCCACCAACAACAGTTGGATATGGAATTTCACAAAAAGCATTCAATCAGGATATAAGAAATCTTTATCCACAAATTGATCGTGATAATTTTAGTGCAGACCCAATTGAATCAGTTAGTTATGCAGATATAAAAACATTAGGTAAAGTAGTTACTGGTGATAAGAAAAAATCAATTACCAAAGAAGCAATCAATAGTTTTGTAAGAAATACAAGAATTGGTTTTGGAATTACTGGAATATCAATAGGGAGTGGTAATACTTCAGTTACTGTTTTTACGGATGTAGAGCACACCTTAAACTCATTAAAACAAGTATCACTTTCTGATATTGGTGCTGGTTATGGAAGCACTACGATTTATGCATCAAGTCTTACTGGTGGTGCTGGTGCAAATGGATCAGTAAGAGCAAATCTAGCAGCAGGAACAGTTCAGTCTGTAAGTATTGTTGATCCTGGATCTTCTTATGTGGTTGGAAACACCTTAACTATTTCAGGACCTCCTGGGATTACTCCTTCTCGCAATTCAACATTAACAGTTACAGAAATCAATAATAATGTTGGAGATGGAATTGAACTTTCTGGTTTCAATCAAGAAAATTTAAATGGTGTATTTAAGATTTTAAGTGTTCCATCATCCAAATCTTTTACAATTTACACTCCTGCTGGAGTACCTTCTTACACTCAAAACACAAATGGAAGAGTAGCAACAGCAGTTTTATCATCAAAAGGAGTTGGAATTACTTCATTTGCTTTTAGTTCTGTAGCAACTGGAATTGTTACTGTTACTACATCACCAGCACACGGATTGCTTCCAGGTAATAAATTCACAATTGTTGGAAGCGGTCATACGATTTATGATAGTTCTTTCTTTGTCAAAGAGAATGTTGGTCTCAATACATTCACATTCTATGTTGGTATTGTAACTCAAACAAAATCATCAACAACAGGAACTCTTCTTAAAGGTGCTATAAGTTCGAATGCACTTAACTTAACAAGAGGTGAAGAAAATCTTGGTTCCAGAGGTTCATACATTTATGCTGGTATTACTACTGCATTAACTACAACATTAACCACATCTAGTCCTACTGTTGGATTAAGTAGTGCTGCTGGATTTAATCGTGGTGATTATGTTCTTATTAATTCTGAAATTCTTCGTCTTGCGAGTGCTCCAACTGGAAATACATTTACGGTTCTTAGAGGACAATTTAGTACTTATAAAACAACTGCTGAAGTAGGAACTCAGGTTAAGAAGATTAAAGTTCTTCCTATGGAACTTCGCAGACCTTCATTTTTGAGAGCATCAGGTCATACCTTTGAGTATCTTGGTTATGGTCCTGGTAACTATTCAACTGGTATGCCCCAAAAACAAACCAGAACTCTTACAGAAGATGATATATTAACTTCCCAAGCAAGAGAACAATCTGGTGGTACAGTCGTTTATAGTGCTATGAACGACTTGGGTGAATTTTATTCTGGTACTAAGAAATTAAGTTCTGCTACTGGTGAAGAAAAAGTTATTGATGCACCAATTATTACTTTTACTGGTGATGATGCACAAGGAGAGAATCAAAATAAATCAAGTGGTATTTTTGATGATGTCATCGTAAAAGAAAGAATTACTGTTGAGGGTGGAGAAAATGGAAATCAAAGTTCTCAATTTTATGGTCCTGTAAACTTTACAAAGAAAGTTACTAATACTTCTGATGAAGGTATTAATACTAATAATCTATACATCAAAGGAACCGCAGCACAAGGTAAATTAATTACTGTTGGTCTTGGAACTCCATCATCTACAGAAATTTCTTCTCCTAATGATGGTGCTATTTCATTAAGAGACAAACCAACTGATGGTTATATCGGTCAAGTATATGTTGATAATAAATGGAAAAGGTTTGGTTTAATTAGTGATTCTGCTGATATTTTAGATGTAAAAGTTGATAGACTTGGAATTGGAAGTGCAAGTACATTTACAAATCAAAATGAAAGTATTGATGCAACTGTAAAATTATATGTTGCTGGAAAATCTAAATTTGAAGATGTGACTTTTCTTTCTCCTCCAACTTTTGCAAATGGAGTCACATTAAGTAATACTAATTTTGCTGGTCTTAATATTACTGGCACCGCAAGATTTACTGGAACTGGTGGAACTTCTTATGCGATTTATGTTAATGACCCAGTTAATTTGGGTTCTGGTTCTACTGCTATATCAAGACTTTATAATTTAGAAGTTGCAAATGCTGCTTATATTTCTGGTAATCTTGGTATTGGAACTACAAATCCAGGAACAAAACTTCGTGTTGTTGGTGATACACAATTTGATGGTAATGTAAGAGTCGGTATTTCTACTACATCAAACTATATTGCTTTTAGAGGAACTTTTAATGATGACCAAACGACTTATCTTAATACCTTTATTGGTGAAAGAATATATGATTATAGTGGTGTAAATGCCGAAAGGTCAGAACTTTTATTATTTAAAGGAAATGATGTTGCTGATAGTGGTGTTGGTCCAGATAGAATTCGTTTAGCAGCAGGAGAATTTAGATTTGATACGTATAGTACAATCGGTGGTGTCCTCCCTGGGTACGCAAGTCCTTTATCATTTGAATCTGCTGCTACTTTAGAAAATATCACCAATAAGATGATACTTACTGGTGCTGGAAACTTGGGTATTGGAACTACAAATCCAACATCAAAACTAGTTGTAAATGGAACGATTGGTATTGATGCTTCTAGTTCTACTGCTGGTAGAACTCAGTTATTATCAAGTGCTACTGGATTTGTTGTAAATCATAATCACAATTCATCAATTATAATTCAAAATCAATCAGTTGATAGATTAACAATTGGTGCTGGTGGAACCGTTACTGTAACCACCTCAAATGCTGCAACAGAAACTAGAGGAACATTCTTAAGACTTACAAACTCAGGAAATGGTGGTGATGCTGTAATCTCTTGGGATAGCACTTATAATAATGCAAATCAACGTTGGTATGCTGGTATTGATGTAAGTGATTCTTATTCTTGGAAACTTGCAAATCCAATTGCTGCTAATTTTAATAATGAGGAATTCGGTAGACCTACTTCTGGTGGCAATTTAGCAGAAACTAAATTAAAGATTGATACGAGTGGTAATGCAACCTTCCTTGGTAATTTAACGTCAATTTCTGGTGGTTTAACATTAAACACTAATAAATTTACTGTTGATGGTACTACTGGAAACACAACAATTGCTGGTACTTTAAGTGCTAGTTCCAGTAAGTTCTCTGTGGATGCTGATGGTAATGTAATTTCTTCTGGAAATTTAAAGGGAAATACATTAGAAGTTGTAACAGGAAATGCAACTTTTGGTGATACTATAGGTGTTACAAATGGTATAACTGCTGGATCAGTAACTGCTGGATCATTTAAAGTTAAAGATGCAACAGATCCATCATTATTGCTAAGAGCAACTGGTGTTGCTGCGGCATTAACAAAAACTGAACTTGATATTGCTGCTGGTTTTACAGTAAAAGAATCAGTTTCAAACAGCACCTTACCAAATGGTAATTCAATTTCACTTTATCTTGACGGTACTAATGCAAATCAAACAAATAGATTTGATGGAAACAGAAAAACATTTCCACTCAAAATAAATAAAGCTCCATCAGGTAATGAACCATTTACTCCAATTAGTTCAGCAAATTTACTTGTATCTGTTGGTGGTGTTATACAAAAACCAGAAACCGATTATACAGTTTCTGGTAGCGATATAATATTCAATTGGGCTCCTGCTACTGGATTATCTTTTTTCATTATTGCTTTTGGTGGATTGGGTGGTCTTCGTCAAAATCAAGATTGGGATGGCGATAAAGGAACACTTTTGGTTGGTTCTGAAACTGATAATTTGGGAATTAAATTTCCGGTTGGTGGTAACGATCAAGTATTAACTGTTAATCTTACCAAAGATTCTGGTCTTGAGTGGAAAACAATTCCAAGAGATGCCCTTAAAACAAATCCTGCTTGGGACGCAAAAGGTGATTTGCTTGTTGGAACTAATGCAGATACTGCTGATATACTTAGTGTTAGTACTTCAAATGGTCAAGTATTAACTGTTGATAGCGCTTCAATGACTGGTCTTGCTTGGAAATCAATTCCAACACCATCACCATCAGTACCTTCTGGTTCTGTAATGTTATTCTATCAAGCAACAGCACCAATTGGATGGACAAGACTTGATACACAAGACAACAAAGCACTGAGAGTTGTATCAGGAACTGGTAATGCTGGTGGTGGTGAAGGATCTTCTGTTGGTGGTACTGCCACTACTGACGGATTACCATTTACAACTATATTTTCTTCTTCTAGAACTGTTCCTCTTGTAGATCACAATCACAGTATTACTGACCCCACTCATTATCATATTTTTCCAGGTGATGACCAATTGAGTTTTGCAAATGGAAAAGCTGGTTGGACAGCCTCATCTGCGGATACTTTTGGTTATGATGCCATCTCCAACTCCAGCGGCGGAAACGGAACAATGTGGCATACTACAAACGCATCCACTGGAATCACCACAATTAATAATGCCAGTAATACGCAAGATACTGGAAATACAATGTCTTTTCACGTTCAATATATAAATGTAATACTATGTAAAAAAGACTAATGAAACTTGAACAAGGCAAATATTGCCCATTAATTAAAAAAGATTGTATAGGACTTCAGTGTTCTTGGTTCACTCAAATTAGAGGTATGAATCCAAATACAGGAGAACCAGTAGATGAATGGGGATGTGCGATTACTTGGTTGCCAATGCTTACAATTGAAAACTCACAACAACAAAGACATACTTCCGCAGCAGTTGAAAGTTTCCGTAATGAAGTTGCAGATGCGAATCAAAAAAATCAACAACTTTATTTACAATCATTAAATCAAGGAATTATTCCAGCACAAATCACTCCACTCAACCCACCACTTAATATTTTAGAATCAAGTGATTAAATAACAATAAAAAGGAGAGATACTCAAATGCCTACCGAAGTACAGATTTATAAAGACGGAACAGTTGTTGCAGATGATCTTGCTGATAATGCAGTTACCACTGATAAAATTGTTGATGGTAATGTAACTCCAGCAAAACTTTCAACAGGAGGTCCAAATTGGGATACAAATGGAAATCTTTCTGCATCTGGTGATATTACTGCATATTCAACTTCAGATGAAAGACTAAAAGATAATATCACACCAATTCCTGATTCTCTGGATAAAGTTCTTTCAATTAGTGGTAATACATTTGATTGGAATGAAAAATCCGAAAAGGAAGGAAATGATGTTGGTGTCGTTGCACAAGAAATCCTAGAGGTTCTCCCAGAAGCAGTTATAACTAGAGATAATGGTTATCTTGCGGTTCGTTATGAAAAAATTATTCCTCTTTTGATTGAAGCAATAAAAGATCAACAAAATATAATATTAGATTTGAAAAATAGAATAGAAAATTTGGAGAATATGTAAAATGACTTTACCATCTTCCCCCAATTCAATAAGTTTAAAGCAAATTCAAACAGAATTTGGTGGTGCAGATCCTATTAGTATAAGTGAATATTATCGTAATGGATCTTATACAACATCAAATAATACAAATGTTCCAGTAGATTCCACTATACATCCACCAATAAAGTTTTCTAATTTTCATGGTGCTGTAAGGGAAATTCTTGTTGTCATTTCAGCAACAACCACCAATTTAAACATTTCTACTCTTTTTGGTTCTTATTGGACACAAACAGTCCCAAAAAGAGTAGTTATTAATTCTGGTGTTATTATTGGAGCAACTAATACTTCAAATTATGCTTTAGATATTCCTTCTGGGTTTGGTGGAACTGTCAAAATTGATAATAATGGGTCAATTCAAGGCGCTGGAGGTGCTGCAAATAGTGGTAATGGAGGACCTGCTATTCTTGCTGGTGCTTCTGGTGTTTCTATTAATAATCAAGGAACCATTTATGGTGGTGGTGGAGGTGGAGGTAAAGGTGGTACTGGTGGTGCTGGAACTTATAATTCTCTTGGAGAATACGTATCTCTTGGTGCCAGTGGTTGGAACACTTTTGAGGGATATGGTGGTGGGCAATATGGTTATAGATGCCAACAAACATGCGTTGTTGCTTTTCCAAGTTATTCAAATGTTTATGCCTCTTTTGCTGGAGTTTCAAATGCCTATAGAAACAAATATTGTTGTGTAGCATGTTGTTATGGAAGTTGTTGCGATTGTTGTACTGATGATGCAGAACAAAATGCAAATGCCTCATGCTGTTATGGGCAACCTACTGTAACAAACTCCTCTGCTGGTGGTGCTGGTGGTTCTAGTGGTGTCGGTCAAGGATACAATCAGTCTGCTACAACTGCTCCCATTTTTGGAGTAACCAATGGACCTTTAGATGGCGGAACAAATGCTGGTAGAGGTGGTGTAGGAGGAAATGGATCAACTTGGGGAACGACTGGTATTAATGGTGTTGTTGGAGCACAAGGTACTGCTGGTAATGCTCCATTATTAGGAAATTCTGGTGGTCCTGCTTATGGTGGTCTTGGTGGATATTATATTGTAAATAATGGAAATGTTACTTGGATTACTACTGGCACTCGTCTTGGTAGAGTAGGATAAATATTCACAGATAATTTTTTATTACTTATGAAATATACTATTAAGGAAATTCTTCCTGGTCAAATTAGAGTTGAATATGAGGATAATTCTTGGGCAATTGTTCCAATTCCTGCAAACTCTACAATGGAAGAGATTGATCATGCAGTATCCCAATATGATCCAGATTTTCTGCCTAGTGTAGCAGAATTAATCAATTCAAATATTACTATTGGTTTAGAAAGGACTTCTACACAAAAACCAGAAAAATCTCAAGCGGAAACAACTCCATTACCAGCAGCAGCAATTCCCCAATATGAGGTGGAATTTAATAAGATAAAACTTAAAGATATTTTAATTGCAGATTATTTTTCTAATGCTGGTGATAATAGATTAAAAGAAGCAATAAATCAAAAAGTTAAGGCATATGTAGATGGAAATGGAACTAATATTAATTCTATTTTATCACAATTTATAAGTGATGATGATATTATGAAGCAAGCAGAGGAAGAACTCAATAATGGAAAATGAAACACGACAAGCAGTTGATAAAATGAAAATTTGCTTGCAGTGTGAGCATTTTTTCAAACTAACTCGTCAATGTAAAAAATGCGGTTGTTTTATGCCTGCAAAAGTTAGACTGCCAGGACAAAAATGTCCTATTGACAAATGGTAAGAAAAAACTTAAAGAACTAAATAATCACATAATTATTCTATAATCGTATGAAACAACAAGAAATGATTGAAAAACTCACCAAACAACTTCAAAGTTTGGCTGAAGAATTACAAGGTTTAGAAAGACAATTTGTTACTAAAAAGGAACAATTCTTAAAAGTTCAAGGAGCACTTGAAGCACTTGTGGAATTAAACAAAGAAGAAGAATAAATACTAGAAGGATTATATAATCCTTCTTTTTTTGCAGGTATATACCGATGTCCGAGCAACTACCATTTCGTATTAAACGATCTGCCGTAGAAGGAAAGAGACCACAAAACGCAGACTTGGAATTAGGTGAATTAGCACTTAATACTTATGATGGTCGTTTGTTTGCGAAGAAGAATACTGGTGGTGTCGGCGTCGGAACAACTGTAACATTATTAACACCTTGGACGGAAAATATAAGTGGTGGATTATATTATAATGAAGGAAATGTTGGTTTAGGAACAACAAATCCAACAACAAAACTTTTTGTTTCTGGTGATATTAACTTCACAGGAAACTTATATCAAAACGGAACTATCTTTCAAAGTGGTGGAGGTGGGTCTTCATCACAATGGACTACATACGGAGCAGGAATAAGCACAACAAGTAATGTTGGTATTGGAACGACAAATCCAACAACAAAATTACAAGTTAATGGAAGTGTAACTCTTGGTGCTGTAAGTAGTGATTTAATTACTTTTCCTGGAAGGATTGCTTCCAATTTTTATCCTACTGGTGATGGAATTTATGATGTTGGTAGAGCACCACAAATTGGATCAGGAGCAAATCGTTGGAGAGATGCTAATTTTCTTGGAATAGGTAAATTTGATGGTGGTGTAGATGCTCACGATCTTGAACTTGGTGTTAGTTCTGCGAATTTAATTTATAGTACCTCGGGGAATTTGGAATTAAATTCTCAAAGTGGAACAACAAATATTGATGATAATTTAACTATTTCTGGTAATACAGGTATAGGGACATCAACACCAACATCAAAACTTCACGTTATTGGTGGTGCCAATATAACTGGAATTATTACTACAACTTCAATAAAGTTTTTTAGTGGTGCTGTGCTAGGTGACACATACGATGATGGAGGATTTGGATTAAAATCTGCTCCCAATCAATATGTTAATCTTGCCAGCAACAATTTACAACAATATATTGAATTTAATGACAGTCAAATTGTTATAGGGGCAGGTTTTACAGGTGATGGCAATTACAAATATTGGATATTTGAAAAAGATGGTACTACGCAATTCCCTGGTAATGTTGGTATCGCAACAGCAACACCAACACAAAAATTACACGTTCAAGGTAATTTAAGACTTACTGGTAATCTTTATGATTCTAACAATAGTATAGGTATTGGTTCTATTTTAGTATCAACAGGTACTGGAGTTAGTTGGACTACTCCTTATGCTGCTGGTATTCAAGGAGTACAAGGTGCTCAAGGAACTCAAGGATTACAAGGACTTCAAGGCACTCAAGGAACTATAGGTATTGGTTCTACTGGTGCTCAAGGAACTCAAGGATTACAAGGACTTCAAGGCACTCAAGGAACTATAGGTATTGGTTCTACTGGTGCTCAAGGACTTCAAGGTACTCAAGGACTACAGGGGATTCAAGGACTTCAAGGACTTCAAGGAACTATAGGTATTGGTTCTACTGGTGCTCAAGGACTTCAAGGAATTCAAGGACGACAAGGACTTCAAGGACTTCAAGGAACTCAAGGCACTCAAGGAACTATAGGTATTGGTTCTACTGGTGCTCAAGGAACTCAAGGTACTCAGGGTACTCAAGGACTTCAAGGAACACAAGGACTTCAAGGTATTCAAGGAACTATAGGTATTGGTTCTACTGGTGCTCAAGGACTACAGGGACTTCAAGGACTACAGGGGATTCAAGGAACACAAGGACTTCAAGGTATTCAAGGAACTATAGGTATTGGTTCTACTGGTGCTCAAGGACTACAGGGACTTCAAGGACTACAGGGGATTCAAGGAACTCAAGGTACTCAAGGAACTCAAGGAACTCAAGGGATTATAGGTATTGGTTCTACTGGTGCTCAAGGACTTCAAGGTACTCAAGGTACTCAAGGTACTCAAGGAACTCAAGGAACTCAAGGGATTATAGGTATTGGTTCTACTGGTGCTCAAGGACTTCAGGGTACTCAAGGACTTCAAGGCATTAAAGGCAATGATGGGACTTCCGTTACCATTAGAGGTTCTTTAGCATTAACCCCAGGAAATGAGCAATCAGAACTAAATTCCATAAGCAATTCTTGGTATCCACCTCAAGCTGGTGATGGTGTTATTGATAGTAATACTGGAAATTTGTGGGTTTATAATGGAGTATCTTGGAATAATGTTGGATCAGTTAGAGGTCCACAAGGACTTCAAGGTACTCAAGGACTTCAAGGTACTCAAGGACTTCAAGGATTGCAAGGTGTTCAAGGAACTCAAGGGATTATAGGTATTGGTTCTACTGGTACTCAAGGTATTCAAGGTCGTCAAGGTATTCAAGGACTTCAAGGAATTCAAGGAGTTCAAGGAATTATAGGTATTGGTTCTACTGGTGCTCAAGGTACTCAAGGACTTCAAGGAACACAAGGACTTCAAGGTGTTCAAGGAATTCAAGGAGTTCAAGGAATTATAGGTATTGGTTCTACTGGTGCTCAAGGTACTCAAGGACTTCAAGGAACACAAGGACTTCAAGGTGTTCAAGGTATTCAGGGACTTCAAGGAATACAAGGACTACAGGGACTTCAAGGAATTATAGGTATTGGTTCTACTGGTACTCAAGGAACTCAAGGTGTTCAAGGTGTTCAAGGAATTCAAGGACGACAAGGACTTCAAGGACTTCAAGGAACTCAAGGCACTCAAGGAACTATAGGTATTGGTTCTACTGGTGCTCAAGGAACTCAAGGTACTCAGGGTACTCAAGGACTTCAAGGAACACAAGGACTTCAAGGTATTCAAGGAACTATAGGTATTGGTTCTACTGGTGCTCAAGGACTACAGGGACTTCAAGGACTACAGGGGATTCAAGGACTTCAAGGACTTCAAGGTGTTCAAGGAACTATAGGTATTGGTTCTACTGGTGCTCAAGGACTACAGGGACTTCAAGGACTACAGGGGATTCAAGGAACTCAAGGTACTCAAGGAACTCAAGGAACTCAAGGAACTATAGGTATTGGTTCTACTGGTGCTCAAGGACTTCAAGGTACTCAAGGACTTCAAGGAATTCAAGGACTTCAAGGAACTCAAGGAACTATAGGTATTGGTTCTACTGGTGCTCAAGGAACTCAAGGTGTCCAAGGTGCTCAAGGACTTCAAGGTCTTCAAGGACTCCAAGGACTTCAAGGAACTATAGGTATTGGTTCTACTGGTGCTCAAGGACTTCAAGGAACTCAAGGAACTATAGGTATTGGTTCTACTGGTGCTCAAGGACTACAGGGACTTCAAGGACTACAGGGACTTCAAGGACTTCAAGGACTTCAAGGAACTATAGGTATTGGTTCTACTGGTGCTCAAGGACTACAGGGACTTCAAGGACTTCAAGGACTTCAAGGAACTCAAGGCACTCAAGGAACTATAGGTATTGGTTCTACTGGTGCTCAAGGAACTCAAGGTACTCAGGGTACTCAAGGACTTCAAGGAACACAAGGACTTCAAGGTATTCAAGGAACTATAGGTATTGGTTCTACTGGTGCTCAAGGACTACAGGGACTTCAAGGACTTCAAGGACTTCAAGGAACTATAGGTATTGGTTCTACTGGTGCTCAAGGAACTCAAGGTGTCCAAGGTGCTCAAGGACTTCAAGGTCTTCAAGGACTCCAAGGACTTCAAGGAACTATAGGTATTGGTTCTACTGGTGATCAAGGACTACAGGGAATTCAAGGATTACAGGGTGTTCAAGGTATTCAGGGGTTAGAAGGTTCTCAAGGCACACAAGGACTTCAAGGACTTCAAGGTACTCAAGGTGTTGCCGGTCCAGTAGCAGGTTCCACAAATCAAATTGTTTATAAAGATAGTTCTAATAATCCTGCTGGTTCTAATAACTTAACTTTTGATGGTTCTAATCTTTATGTTGGTGGCAATATAACCATCGGTGGCACATCATCGTATATTGCATCTAATGAACTTAGAATCAAGGATAAGGATCTTGTAGTTGGTATTGTTACTGATGCTCTTGGTAATGATGTATCTACGGATATTACAGCAAACACTGGTGGTATTGCGATTGCATCTACTGAAGGTAGTCCATTAATTAGTTTAACCTCTTCTGGTGAAGTAACACCAGATACTTATAAGCAGTTAATGTGGTTTAAATCTGGTAGTTTTACTGGATTGAATACTGATGCTTGGATATTCAATTATGGTGTTGGAGTTGGTTCTACACAAATTCCATTTGGTGTAAGACTTGCTGCTGGTGGAATGCAGGTTACTGATACTACAATCAGCACTCCAAATTTGAATGTTTCTGGTGTTGGAACCTTTTTATCGTCAGGACTCAAGGTAAGAAACCCAGCAAACACTTTTGGTTATACAATTACTGGTGGTGCTATTGCTGCAGATAGAATTCTCAACTTGCCTGTAATTACTGCTACTGATACAGTAGCAACTCTTGGATTGACCCAAGCATTTACCGGAACTGTTACGTTCTCTGGTGCTCTTTCTGTTACTAGTGCAAACATTACTCATACTGGAACCACCAATAGCTTTACTGCTACATCCTACACAACAGGTACAGTCTCAATTGGTGGAGCATCACAGACTGGTGGAATTACTTTGGGGCAAGCAACTGTTTCACAAATACTCAACCTTGCTACTGGTGCTTCTGGTGTAGGAACAACCAAAACAATCAACTTTGGTACTGGTGGTGCTTCTGGTTCCTTTACCAATATTAACATTGGACCAACTGCTGGTGTTGGTACTGTTGTGATTAACTCTGGAACAAACTTATTAGTAGGAACCACAACAGCAACAGGAACCTCATCACAAAGACTTCAAGTATCTGGTGGTGCTTATGTTTCTGGTTCTGTTGGTATTGGAACCACAGCACCATCAGATCCATTGGATGTAAATGGAAATATAAGAGTTCGTTCTGCCATTAAAGATTATTATGGAAATGTAGGTGCTGCTGGATCTATTTTAACTGTTGTTGGTGCTGGTGTTGGTGTTTCTTGGACTACTCCTTATGCTGCTGGTCTTCAAGGACTTCAGGGTACTCAAGGTGTTCAAGGACTTCAAGGTGTTCAAGGTGCTCAAGGAACTATAGGTATTGGTTCTACTGGTGCTCAAGGAACACAAGGTGTTCAAGGACTACAGGGACTTCAAGGATTACAAGGACTACAGGGAATTCAAGGAACTATAGGTATTGGTTCTACTGGTGCTCAAGGAACACAAGGTCTTCAAGGACTTCAGGGCACTTCTGGTCCTTCTACAACTATTAATGCTACTGATGATACTTCAACCACAACTCTTTATCCAGTTATGGTTGGGGCAACTGGAAGTGACCAAACTGCAAAAGCAAGAAGTACTGCTACTGCACTTAGTTTTAATGCAAGTACTAACACTTTAGGTGTTGGTACGGTCAATTCAACAAATGTAACTATATCTGCAAATGCAACTGCAAACAATTCTGTTCTTTACTTATCTGGTACTCCAACTTCAGCAAGTGGCACGAATGGTCTCTTAGGTGTTGGAGCACTTAGTTTCTCTGATACTGATATTATTGCTAACTTTACGCATAATGTGAATAGTTATGCTCAATTGATCGTACAAAATACAAATAGTGGAACCAGTGCTTCTTCTGATATTGTTGTTAATAATGACCGTACTGCTGGTACAACTTATTATGGAGACTTTGGTATTAACGCAACTACCTTCTCTGGTGGTGGTCCATTTGGAGACCCTGATGGTACTTATCTTTATTCTGCTGGTTCTACTCTTTCGTTAGGTTCTTTGAATGCTTATGCTCTCAAATTTGCAACTAATAATACAGAAGCAGCAAGAATTTTCAGCACAGGTGAAGTAGGTATTGGAACTACAATAGCAACGGGAACTGCAAATCAAAAACTTCAAGTGAATAGTAGTGTTTATATTGCTGGTGATGGTGCTGTTGCTCTTAGTATTGGCACCACTACTAATACATTATATCCAATTGATTTAAGATTACCTTCTACTAGTGCTACTGCGGCAATGCTAAGAATTGCCCCGACCACTACAACTAAACCTGCAGGAATTGTTTATTCAAATAGTGGTTCCAGCAATATGTGGACTGGTGTTTTGAACAGTTCTGGTGCTGGTCAAAACTTAAGTGGTTTCCCTGCTTATGCTGGTGTTGTTGGACTAACTGCTGGAACAACTCCACTACTTCTTGTAACTAATGCCTTGGAAAGAGTTAGATTATTTGATACTGGTGAAGTTGGTATTGGAACCACAGTATTGACAGGAACATCATCACAAAAACTTCAAGTATCTGGTGGTGCTTATGTTTCTGGTAATCTTGGTATTGGAACCACAAATCCAACTTCAACACTTCACGTTGTTGGTGATGTAAGAGTTTCTGGTGTAGTTACTGCTACTGATTTTAACTCGGCATCAGATTTAAGTTTAAAAACTAATATACAACCAATATCAAATCCAATTGATAAAATTCTTCAAATTAATGGTGTTACATTCAACTGGAGAGAAAATAATAAGCCCTCTGTTGGTATTATTGCACAAGAGATTGAAAAGGTTTTTCCGGAATTAGTAAATGGAGAAAATCCAAAAACAGTTAATTATAATGGATTGATTGGATTATTAATTGAAGCAATCAAGGAACAACAAACCGAAATAAATAATCTTAAATATAAACTAAAATAAAAAAAATTTTATTAAATTATTATGAATTTTGCAAAACTTGCTCTTGAAAATGGTGGTAGTATCCATCCATTAATTATTCCCGCACATCTAACAAATGGGACAGGAATAATGAACCCATCAGTTTTCGTTGATGGAGATAAAATTATTGTAAATTTACGTCACGTCAACTATACTTTTTATCATTCTGAAGAAAAACTTTTTCAGCATCAATTTGGTCCATTAACTTACGTGCATCCAGAGCATGATATGCATTTGAGGACTGATAATTATTATTTGGAATTAAATGATAATTTTGAGATTACGAGACACAATAAAGTTGATACTTCCAAATTTGATACTTATGAACCTCAATGGGAATTTGTTGGACTAGAAGATGCAAGAATATTTCGTTGGGAAGATAAACTTTATCTTTCTGGTGTTCGTAGAGACACAACTACGAATGGACAAGGTAGAATGGAACTATCTGAAATTGTAATCAAAGAAGATACAGTAGAAGAAATTTCAAGATTTCGTATTCCACCACCAAATGATCCAAATTCTTATTGTGAAAAGAATTGGATGCCATTTTTGGATATTCCATATCATTATATTAAGTGGTCTAATCCCACCGAAGTTGTGAAAGTGGACATAGAAAATCAATCTTCACAAACAGTTTATATGGGAGAATGGATTAATCTTCCCAGAGATTTAAGGGGTGGTTCTCAAATTATTACTTCTGGTGATTATTATATTACCATCACGCATGAAGTAGATTTATTCAATAGTGAAGTTGGGAGGAAAGATGCTGTTTATAGACATCGTTTTGTTGTATGGGATAAGAAATGGAATATGGTAAAATATTCTAAAGATTTTTCATTTATGACTGGGCACGTTGAATTTTGCGTAGGACTAGCAGAATATAAGGATGATGTATTAATTACGTTTAGTTTTCAGGACAATGCAGCATATTTACTTCGTTGCCCCATTCAAGTTATAGAGGATTTTATTGACGAACAAACAATTAGGAGTATTTTACCAATAAACAAAGAATCAGAAGAATTTGATTGGGGAAATAATCCACAAGAGATGCCTGGGATTATAGGTCCTGAGATATTTTTAAATAGAATTTATGAAAAAATTGTTGAAATAAAAGAAGGTGATATCGTTGTAGATATTGGTGCAAATGTAGGTGCATTTGGATATTCTATTAAAGATAAAAATATAAAAACGATTTACTGTGTGGAACCTTCAAATGGTTTGGTGGATACCTTGGTTAAAAACTTAAATGGTATGCCTGCAATTATTATAAATAAAGCAATTTCTAATGATAATGATGAGAATAAACAACTAATCGGAGATCATAGTATTTACGGCAATATAGGAGATAGATATAGCACCATTACCTTTAAAAAATTAATTCAGGATTATAATATATCACATATTGATTTTCTTAAAATTGATTGTGAAGGTGGTGAGTATGAAGTATTTACTGAAGAAAACCGTGATTACATTGTAAATAATATAAAAAATGTTGCAGGAGAATGGCATCTCCTAAATGAAGATACTGTAGAAGTATTTAAAAACTTTAGAGACCTATACCTAAAAGGATATAAACATAAAGTTTTTGATAGATGGGATAATGATGTGAGTGAGAAAATCTTAGATGATCAATATATAATTGAGTATGAAAGGTTCCATAGAGAGACTTTAACTGCTCAGTTTATGGTTTATATTTCATATGATGCTCCTGTTCCAAATGATACTTCAAAAACTTTCACATTCCATAGTAATCCTAGACCAGCACTTTGGGTAGTTGATAATTTTTACGATGACCCCTATACAGTTAGGAACTTTGCGTTGAAGCAAGAGTATATTCAAGGTGGTCTTGGTAAAGGGTTTATTGGAAAAAGGTCTTGTGAACAATTCTTATTTCCGGGATTGAGAGAAGCATTTCAAAAAATTACAGGAATTCCTATAACTATATGGGAAGAGCACGGAATGAATGGTAGATTTCAGTCTACAATTGCGGGAGAACCTAATGTTTATCATTCTGACGAACAAACTTGGGCTGGAGCAATTTACTTAACTCCAGATGCTCCTTATAGTGCCGGAACCTCACTCATAGCACATAAACCCACAGGAATACGTCATAGTAGTCATCCAGAAGCATATAAGATGTGGTCAGACCCAAATACTTATGATATTCATTTAGACTCTTCGCCTTGGGAAAGAATAGATGTTGCTGCAAATGTATTCAATAGATTGGTAATTTGGAACTCTCACTGTCCTCACGCTGCAGGAGAATACTTTGGTGATACCTTAGATACATCTAGACTTATACACCTATTTTTCTTTGATTGATTATGAATAAATTTAAAAACTTTCCTCCAGTATATTATATTTCTCTTGAAGATTCATACGAAAGACAAAAAAGTATGAATCTTCAATTAAATTTATTGGGTATTATCAATAAAACAATGATTGCTGCTTATGATGGAAGAAATGTAGATTATAAAGACAATGAATTGGTTGAAGGATTGCATTTCAATCACATGGATTCTGGGCAAATTGCTGTTGTAATGACTCATCTAAAAGCAATTAAAGATTGGTATTATAATACCAATACTGATTGTGCTGTTTTTCTTGAAGATGATGTGACTTTTGAAACAAGTCAATATTGGAATTTTACTTGGGATGATGTGATGACCAGTTTTCCTAAAAACTGGAAAGTAATACAACTTGCTTTGATTAAGGAAGATAGTTTAAAAGAAACAGATATGAAATTTCACTCAAGAAATTGGTGGAATTGGTCTGCTGGTGCTTATTTGATTACAAGAGAATATGCAAAAGTATTAATAGATAATTTCTGTGATGAAGATAGATATAAATTAAAAATCAATAAAGATTTAAGACTAATTCCTTTAGTTGAAAATGTAATCTATATTGCAGCAGGAACAGATGCTTATACTTTGCCATTATTTACAGAAGATACAAGTCATTTATCTACATTTTATCAATATTTTATTGAAGATAAACATAAAGGTGGACAAATTCAAAGTTCTCAATTTATTCTAGAGTGGTGGAAAGAAAATGGAAAAACATTTAAACTCCAAGAACACAATATGGAAGAAAATAACATAACTACATTTCTTTATGCTTACATTCAAGATACAGAACTTGCTGAAAATAATTATAATCTTGCAACTTATTATGAAAATATAGGGCAAACTGCATCAGCAGTTTCTTATTATTTGAGAACAGCAGAAAGATCGCAAGATAAAGTATTACAATATGAATGTTTACTTCGTGCTTCTATTTGTTTTGATAAACAAGGTTCTAGGAATTTTACTGTGAAAGGATTATTACAAAATGCAATCTCAATTCTTCCCAAAAGACCAGAAGCATATTATTTACTTGCAAAGTTTTATAGTAAAGAAAATAAAGATGGTTGTTGGAATGATTGTTATTTGATTAGCACAATTGCAGAAAGTATAGTTGATAAAGATTGTAAAGAATTAAACAATAATGTTTCTTATTCAGGATTTCATAATATTCTTTATTATAAAGCAATTTCAAGTTGGTGGTGCGGATTATGTAGTGAATCTAAAAAAATATTTACTAAACTTCTAAATGATTATGATTTGAGTAAAAATGAAATTGAAATATGTAAAGAATATTTGAATAAATAACTAAAAGCCGAGTGTAAACGAAGATGGCTATTAAGGTTATTGGCACTACTGTTATTGATGATAGTAGAAATATAGCAAATATTGGTGTTGCAACCATTACCACATTAAATGTGGGAACTGGTGGTACAGTAATTACTACCACAGGGATTGGTTCTGTTGGTATTGGGACCATAGCACCAACACAAACTCTGCACGTTCAAGGTAATGCAAGAATTACTGGTTCAATTGTAGATTCCACAGGCAGTACAGGAACATCACCCCAACTTCTTCAATCGACTACAAGTGGTACTCAGTGGGTTACTTATAGTCCTACTATTGTTGGTACAAAATTTGATGCAACAATTGATAATGTTCTTTACGTTCAACCAACCGGAACCTTAGATATTGTTGGTGTGGGAACAACAGTCACACAACTCACAACACTTCCTTCTGGTTCAAGCAAGTATGCCATTCATTCAATTCACGTCACTAATATATCCAATGGTGATGCTGAAATCACTGCTGGTTTTGTAATGAATTCAAGAAAAGTTCCAGCAACTATTTCAGTCAGTGTTGGTTCTAGTGGTGGTGCGGGTATTCATACATTTACCGTAGGTTCTGCAAGTAGTATTACTGTTGGTATGGCAGTCACTGGTACTGGTAATATTGGTGAAACAACAGGTATTGGTTCTACTGCTGGATTCCAGTTCAATACTTATGTAACCAGTGTAGATGGAAATAACATTACATTAAGCAAACCAATGAGTGGTCGTGCAACTGGTGTTTTATACTTTTCACCAGTATCTAAAGTTTCATCCAGACTTCCAGTTCCTGTAGGTTCTGCTGTTGAACTCTTAAAACAACCGATGATTTTGAATGCATTAGACAGTATTGTGCTACAATCTACTGGTGCAGGTTCTGGTATTGGTTCAACATCAACATTTCAGTTACATCAAACGGCAAACGTTGGATTCCTAACAGTTACCGCAGGTGCTGCAATTACAAACTTCTTGACTTCTGGAATGTTAATTTCACCAACTGGTAGTAATACTGGTATTCAAACCAATACATTTGTAGGTGTTGGTTATACTCCTGGTACATTATCAATTCCAATTACAAGACCAGCAACAACATCAGTCGCAAGCACTTCTTACTCATTCACAGAAGTCGTTGTTCCACAAGACGGTGCATTACAAGCAACGATTGTTTATCAGTCATCAACAGATACTTCATATCAAAATGGAACTGGAACTGTTTCTGCTTCTTCAACTATTACATCTGTAACTGCTGGTCTTTCATCAGTTCCAGTTGCTTATTATTCAACGGGAACTACTTATCCATCAGTTATTCAGTCAATTAGAGTTTCTAATATTAGTGATGGTATCATTTATCCTGGTGGTGATTATCCTGTCTCCGTAGGTATTGGTAATAGTGATACAATCTTCTCTTGGTTAGCATATAATATGGTGATTCCAAAGAACTCTTCAATTGAACTTTGTGAAGCACCAAAAAGAATTGGTATTGGTCAATCAATCTTTGCGATTACTAATACACCATACGCAATTGAAATACAAGTCGCAGGAAAACAAAAAACTTCTTAATTTATGAGTATTCTTATATCATTACCTTGTTATGGTGGATTGGTGAATGAAAAAACAACAACATCACTCTTTAATCTTGGTAAACTTTTAGTTCGTAATAACATAGACCACGGGATTATGACCGTCGCAAATGAATCTTTGATTACTCACGGACGGTCAAGAATTGCTAACTTCTTTATGAATAATACAGAGTTTGAATATCTGTTTTGTTTGGATGCTGATGTTGCTTTTTCACCAGAAGATATGTTGAAGTTATATTCATATCAAAAACCAATTGTTTCTGCATCTTATCCTATGAAGACATTACCAATACGACACTGCTATGAACTTTATAATCCTGTAAAGTTATGTGGAAATCTGGTAAAGATTGGTGGAATTGGTATGGGATTTGTGTTGATACATAGAAGTGTATTTGAGAAACTAAATAAACATTATAGTGAATTAAAGTATTTTCCAGGATTGAATAATTCAAACTATCCAATTACTGAAAAAGAATATCATAATTCATATCACTACTTTGCCGAAATGAATAAAGAAGGAAAATACTTAGGAGAAGATATGAGTTTCTTTCATCGTGTAAGTGATATTGGTTATGATGTTTGGATGGATACAAGTATAGAATTACAGCACATCGGTTCTCACGTATTCGGTAAGTAAAATGGCAATTGGAGTATTTGGTCTACAAGTTGCTTACAGATTAAAGAGACTTGAGGTGATGAGTACTGCCAATACTCACGGTTGGTTTGGTGGTGGTTCATCTCCAGCACCAGCAGCGTTTTCAACAGTAGACCGTATAGATTTCTCTAATGATACTGGAACTGCAAATATTAGAGGTTCATTAAGTGCATCAAGATATAATCACGCAGCAACAGGAAACTCTAATTATGGTTGGTTTGGTGGTGGTAGAACTCCAGCAATAGTAGCAACAGTAGACCGCATAGATTTCTCAAATGATTCCTCAACAGCATCACCAAGAGGTCCATTAAGTTTAGCAAGAAGAGGTCTAGCAGCAACAGGAAACTCCAATTATGGTTGGTTTGGTGGTGGTTATGGAACAGCACGAGTATCAAGAATAGACCGCATAGATTTCTCAAATGATTCCTCAACAGCATCACCAAGAGGTCCATTAAGTTTGGCAAGACGTGATTTAACAGCAACAGGAAACTCCAACTATGGTTGGTTTGGTGGTGGTGATTCTCCTGGTGTAATATCAACGGTAGATCGTATAGATTTCTCTAATGATTCTGGAACATCATCAGTTAGAGGTCCATTAAGTTCAGCAAGAGGATATTGGGCAGCAACAGGAAACTCCAACTATGGTTGGTTTGGTGGTGGTTATATCGTTGCTCAAATAATATCATTAATAGACCGTATAGATTTCACAAATGATACTGGAACATCAGTAGCAAGAGGTCCATTATCTGCAATAAGACAACAATTAGCAGCAACAGGAAACTCTAACTATGGTTGGTTTGGTGGTGGTTCTCCCGGATCAATATCAACAGTAGACCGTATAGATTTCTCAAATGATTCTATATCAGCATCACCAAGAGGTCCATTAAGTTCAGCAAGATATCGTTTATCAGCAACATCAGGACAAGCAAAAGGACCAGCAATCAAACTACAAAAAGCAGGGAATTATGGTTGGTTTGGTGGAAGTGGCACTGGGTTTCCACTTCCTTCATCCGTAGACCGTATAGATTTTTCTAATGATTCAGTTCAGGCAGCATCAAGAGGTTCATTGACTTTAGGAAGGCAATTATTAGCAGCAACAGGAAACTCTAACTATGGTTGGTTTGGTGGTGGTGGTACTCCTAGTGTAAAATCTACAGTAGACCGTATAGATTTCTCAAATGATAATACGACAGCATCACCAAGAGGTTCATTAACTTCAGAAAGATCTTCTTTAGCAGCAACAGGAAACTCTAATTATGGTTGGTTTGGTGGTGGTTCTGGACCAGTAGCAACAGTAGACCGTATAAACTTTTCTAATGATTCCACAACAGCATCAGTTAGAGGTTCATTATTTACATCGAGAATACAATTAGCAGCAACAGGAAACTCTAACTATGGTTGGTTTGGTGGTGGTGATACTCCAGCAGCAGTAGACCGTATAGATTTCTCTAATGATTCTACAACAGCGTCACCAAGAGGTTCATTAAATATTGGAAGAAATAGACATGGAGCAACGGGAAACTCTAATTATGGTTGGTTTGGTGGTGGTGCTCCTGGACCATCAGCAGGAGTAACAGTAGAACGCATAAATTTCTCAAATGATTCTGTAACGACATTAACAAGAGGTCCATTAGTTGCTAGTAGATATTCTTTAGCAGCAACAGGAAACTCTAACTACGGTTTGTTTGGTGGTGGAAAAAGTGGTGGACCAGCAACGGCAGCAGTAGACCGTATAGATTTTTCTAATGATTCAGTTCAGGCATCATCAAGAGGTTCATTAAGTGCAGCAAGAGATTCCACATCAGCAACCTCCAACAGCACCAGATAAATACTCACACATATATCATAAACAATGAAGCAAAATATTATTATTGTTGATAATTTCTATGAGAATCCATATGAAGTTCGTCAATATGCACTAAATCTTGAATATCCACAACCACAAGACGGTTATACTTATCCAGGTAGAAACTCCAAAGGAACTTTTTACAATCAAGAGATTCACGATAAGTTTGAGAATCTCATTGGAAGACATTTAGTTCCTGCTGATTGTGGTAATCACGGAGATTTTAGATTATCATTAGAAGCAGATACATTTCAACAAGACATTCATATTGACCCAATCTGGGAATGGGGTTGTGTTCTTTATATGAATCTACCGCATCAGTGTATTGATGAGGCAGGAACATCTTTCTGGAAACATAAAAAGTTAGGATGGGAAAGATGCCCCGAAAGAGAAGAAGCAGCATGGTTTGGTTATAGTTCTTATGATGAAATCCGTGATAGTATCATCTATGGTGATGGACTTGATCGTTCCAAGTGGGAGAGATACTGTCTTGCGAATATGAGGTATAATAGAGCAGTCATCTTTGACCCAAAACTCTGGCACTCGCACGGAGCAAACTTTGGAGATAGTTTAGAAAATGGTAGATTAGTTCAATTGTTCTTCTTTAATAATGCATAAGACTTATTTTTTTGAGAGTGGATTACCTCGTTCTGGTTCTACATTACTTTCGGCAATTCTAAATCAAAATCCAGACATTCACTGCGGTGCAATCTCTCCTGTATTGGAGATTATGTATTATACGGAGCAATACTTTGAAGGTTCAGAGCAGGCACTTGCATATCCAAAACCACAACAGCATCATAAGATTATTTCAAGTGTGATTGATAATTATTATGATGATATTGATAAACCAATTGTAATAGATAAGTGCCGTGCCTGGCCGAATAACGTTGACAGAATACAAGAATACATCACAAAAACTCCAAAGATTTTGTGCCCTGTAAGAGATGTGGTAGAGATTCTTGCATCTTTTATTCAAATGATTCATCGCAATTCTAATCAAGTATCATTCGTAGATAAGGCACTCATAGACAAGGGATATACACCAACAGATGATAATAGGTGTGATTATCTAATGTGCCCTGAAGGTATTGTAGACCAGTCCCTGTATGCCTTTGGAGAGGGGTTCAGGAAGGGTTGTGAGGGGTATATGCATATGATTGAGTATAATGACTTGGTGAATCGTCCAGAAGACACTATGCGTAAGGTTTATCAGTTTTTAGAGATTCCTGAATATCAACACGACTTTGGGAATGTGAGTCATAAATATAGGGAGAGAGATGATGAAGTTTACGGATTGAGTGATATGCACGAAGTTCGTAAGCAAGTGAAAAGAACTTCTAAAAGACCTGAAGAAGTTTTGAGTGATTATGTATTGAATAAGTATTCTGGTATGGAATTTTGGAGAAAGGCAAAACAACCCATCAGTCTTTTCATATAAGTAAATGACAATCAACAATAATAATATATTTGGTGTATTTACTCTTAATGAAGCAAGAGGGTCAAGACTGACTGGTGATTGGTTGAATAAAGAATTTGTTGCAAATTATGGTTGGTTTGGTGGTGGTTATGTTTTTCCATCAAGTCCATCTCCATATAAGTCAACAGTAGACCGTATAGATTTTTCCAATGATTCAATAACAGCATCAGTTAGAGGTTCATTAACTTCACAAAGAAGAGAATTAGGAACAACAGGAAACTCTAACTATGGTTGGTTTGGTGGTGGCACTATTGCACCAGTAATAATTGTATCAACAGTAGACCGTATTGATTTCTCAAATGATTCTTCTACATCATTGACAAGAAGTCCATTAAATTTACCAAGAAATTTTTTAGCAGCAACAGGAAACTCTAACTATGGTTGGTTTGGTGGAGGCACTACTCCAACAACAGTATCAACAGTAGACCGTATAGATTTCTCTAATGATTCTTCTAATTTATTACCAAGAAGTCCATTAAGTTTAGCAAGAAATTCTTTAGCAGCAACAGGAAACTCTAACTATGGTTGGTTTGGTGGAGGATATTTTCCAACACCAGCAACATATTCAACAGTAGACCGTATAGATTTCTCGAATGATTTAGCACAAGCATCACCAAGAAGTCCATTAAGTTCAGCAAGAGGATATTTAGCAGCAACAGGAAACTCTAATTATGGTTGGTTTGGTAATAGTTCAAGAGTAGACCGTATAGATTTCTCAAATGATTCTTCAACAGCATCAGTTAGAGGTTCATTACTTTCATCAAAACAGAAGTCAGCAGCAACAGGAAACTCCAACTATGGTTGGTGGGGTGGTGGTTTCCCAGCAGTAGCAACAGTAAACCGTATAGATTTTTCGAATGATTCTTCAACAGCATCACCCAGAGGTGCATTGAGTGCAGCAAGATATTTCTTAGCAGCAACCTCAGGAGTTCTCAATATTCGCAGACAAAAAGCAGGGAATTATGGTTGGTTTGGTGGTGGATTTGCTCCTTCTCCTCTTGGTGGGACACGTTCAACAGTAGACCGTATTGATTTCTCAAATGATTCTGTATCAGCATCACCAAGAGGAACATTAACATTAATTTCTTCCGGTGATGGAAAATCTGCTTTAGCAGCAACAGGAAACTCTAATTATGGTTGGTTTGGTGGTGGTTATACCCCCACTACACCATCTCCTGCAAGTACGAGAGTATCAACAGTAGACCGTATAGATTTCTCCAATGATTCTCCAATAGCATCCATTAGAGGACCATTAACTTCAATAAGACAAGGATTAGCAGCAACAGGAAACTCTAACTATGGTTGGTTTGGTGGTGGTGAGTATAGTGGAGTAGCAACAGTAGACCGTATAGATTTCTCTAATGATTCTGTATCAGCATCACCAAGAAGTCAATTAAGTTTAGCAAGAGGTTTCTTAGCAGCAACAGGAAATTCTAACTATGGTTGGTTTGGTGGTGGATATATACAACCTGCTATTGTACCTGCTAACTTTTATTCCAGAGTAGACCGTATCAATTTCTCTAATGATTCTTCTACAGCATCAATAAGAGGTCCATTAAGTTCTCCAGCAGGAAGATCTCAATTAGCAGCAACAGGAAATTCTAACTATGGTTGGTTCGGTGGTGGTTCTAATCCAGGAGCAGTATTAGCAACAGTAGACCGTATTGATTTCTCAAATGATTCTCCATCAGTATTAGTTAGAGGACCGTTATTTACAGCAAGATATAATTTAGCAGCAACAGGAAACTCTAATTACGGTTGGTTTGGTGCTGGTACTAATCCATCTTTTATTCCCACTTCAATAGTAGACCGCATAGATTTCTCTAATGATTCAGTGCAGACATCCCCAAGAGGTCTATTAACTGCCCAAAAGTCATTGTTAGCAGCAACATCAAACACTAACAAATAAACATTATGAAATCAGGAGCAAGTGAAAGTTCTTATTATTTTCTTGAAGAATATTATAAGTTTCCAGAAAACATTATAGTTTCTCATTTACCACAAGAACTTCAACAATCAAATAAACCAATAAAAATCTTATGGTCGCAACATTCTTACGACCAACCACATTATCTTAACTTTGATTTTTCAATTTGCGATTTAATTGTTTCTCCATCTAACTGGTGCAGGGAGCAATTCATCCAGTATCATCACATTCCCGAAGATAAAATCGTCACAATTCCAACAGGAGTATCAAAACAATTCACATACTCCAATAAGAAATCAAAGACATTTATCTATACTTCCATACCATATAAAGGTCTTGAAGTATTAGGACAAATCATTCCTCATATTCCAGAGGCAACATTCAAGATTTTCTCTGCGATGAATCTTTATGATATTCAAGAAGACCCATACACAGAACTTTATGAGTATCTCAAATCACTTCCAAATGTAATCTACTCACCAGCAGTAGACCAGGCAGAACTGATAGAGCACTTACAAGATGCTGCATTCTTTATTCATCCAAATATCTGGGAAGAAACATTCTGTGTTTCATTAGCAGAAGCAATGTCTTGTGGATGTTTTCCAATTCTTACAGATATTGGAGCACTTCCAGAAGTATCAAATGAGATTGCAAATATTGTTCCTATGGAAGGAATAAGAACATCAAAAGGATATGAAGTCACAGACAACTTCCTAAATAACTTTATAGATGCCTGTAAGTCTGCATTATATTTCTTTGATAACGACAGGCAATACTACGACCAAATTTCACAATCTGTTTCACATTATGCTACTGAAACTTATGATTGGAAAAAAATTGCAAACGTTTGGAAACAAACATTAGAACCATTTAGTAAAAACACTATGACTGAAAATTGTAACCAACTGCAAATTATTTCCCCAGAGGAAGCAGTAAATAACGAAGAATATCTAAAACAAGCATTTCAAGAAGTGCTTCGTTGGGAAGAAGCAGACAAAGAACTCGCACAAGGAAGAACTAATTTCCAGATTGAAAAGTTCTTTCTGTTAGAGCAATACACAGTTCCAGCAGCATTCCAGGCAGCAATTAAGAATCGTCGTATTCTTGCCGAAGGTTATATGCAGAAACTGATTGAAATGAAAGAGAAGGTTCGTGAGTTTGAGTATCGTTGGAAAGATAAGAATACTGATGAACCTGTAGAGTGGCATACTTCTGGACCTAATGGTGGTTCAACGAAACTCTACTGGCACGATTTGGATTCAATTTCAACTCAAAACTATTTGAAGTCTTGTGAATTGGAGATTCGTGACCGCATTCAGCAAATGAATTTCTTTGATAAGATTATTAATCGTTTGATTGAACTGAATGGTGGTAAGACAGTCACTAAAGAACAGTTTGAGAATGAAGACCATATCTATTGGGAACGCAGATTTGCAGAGCAATCTTTGGATGAAATGGTAAGTTCCAAGACTGGTATTAGTATCGGTAATCTTCACTCTATGAGAAGAGGAACTGCTCCTACATTAGTGAGTGATGATACTAATAGAATCAAGAATGGTTATGGTTCACTTGCTGATGCGATTAATGACCCTGATAAATTCCTAAATACCTTACAGGAGAAAGTTCTTCGTGGTATTGAAGAAGTGACAAATACTGATTTAGGTTTGCTTGCACCTGGAACCGAACAACATCAACAACTTTTAGAATCCAGAAACTCATAAGGAGAAAGTAGATGCCAGCAGGAGACGTATTTGGTCTTGATGGATTTTTTCTAAACGTATCAAATCCTATTGTAGTTTCTACTGCAAATATTAACTCTACTGCTGCTGGTGCTGGTATTACCGTTGTGAGTGGAGTTTTGAATGCTGCTGCTGGTATTGCAACTCTCACTTTTTCAACTGCTGCTGGTCTTTCTACAACACCTTTTTATGTGGGTGCAAAGATTGCAGTTTCTGGTCTTGCTAATGCTGGTGTTGCATATACTGGATATAATGGAAATTTTGTAGTCACAGGATTTGCAGGAACTACAACAGTTTCTTATGCGACTACTGGTTATGTTGGTGGTGTAACTGCAAGTATTTCTGGTCAAACTGGTTTGGTAATGTTAGTAACTGATAGTGCAGTTACGAATACCACTTGGAGTAGTGCTCAAACTCACGGTTGGTTTGGTGGTGGAGGTGCATCATTAACACAAGTATCAACAGTAGACCGTATAGATTTTTATAATGATACTGGAACTGCAAATATTAGAGGTCCATTAAGTTTTCAAAGACAACAATTAGCAGCAACAGGAAACTCCAATTATGGTTGGTTTGGTGGTGGTTATTTTGATGGTCCAATACCATCAATGTATAGTATTGTAGACCGTATAGATTTTTCTAATGATGCAACAACAGTATCACCAAGAGGTTCATTAAGTGATGTGAGAAAACAATTAGCAGCAACAGGAAACTCTAACTATGGTTGGTTTGGTGGTGGTTCTACCCAACCAGCAGCAGTAGCAACAGTAGACCGTATAGATTTCTCTAATGATTCTTCCACAATATCACCAAGAGGTCCATTAAGTTCAGCAAGAAGACTTTTAGCAGCAACAGGAAACTCTAACTATGGTTGGTTTGGTAGTGGTTATCCAGCATTATCAACAGTAGACCGCATAGATTTCTCTAATGATTCTGCAACAGCATCAGTTAGAGGACCATTAAGTAATTTTAGAGATAGTTTAGCAGCAACAGGAAACTCTAACTATGGTTGGTTTGGTGGTGGTTATTTTCCATCATCACCAGTATCAAGAATAGACCGTATAGATTTCTCTAATGATTCTGCAATAGCATCAGTTAGAGGTTCGTTAATTATATCAAGAAGAGATTTAGCAGCAACAGGAAACTCTAACTATGGTTGGTTTGGTGGTGGAATTGTTTTTCCGTCATCTTATAATACAGTAGAACGTATAAATTTCTCAAATGATTCTGTATCTGTATCACCAAGAGGTCCACTAAGTTCCCCATCTGGTACTGCTAGGTTAGGAGCAACATCAGGACAAGCAAAAGGACCCGCAATCAAACTTACAAAAACTGCCGGATATGGTTGGTTTGGTGGTGGATCTGCACCATCAGTTCCTGGAAGAGTAGCAACAGTAGACCGTATAGATTTCTCTAATGATTCTACAACAGCATCCCCAAGAGGTTCATTATCTCAAGCAAGATATGCATTAGCAGCAACAGGAAACTCTAACTATAGTTGGTTTGGTGGTGGTAATACAGTTCCTACAGCAGTAGCAACAGTAGACCGTATAAATTTCTCAAATGATTCTGCAACAGCATTAGCAAGAGGTCCATTAAGTTCGGCAAGAGGATATTTATCAGCAGTAGGAAACTCCAACTATGGTTGGTTTAATGGTGCTACTGCTCCTGGTTTAGGAGTGGACCGTATAGATTTTGCTAATGATTCTTCATTAGCATTAGTAAGAGGTTTACTTAATAAAGGAACATATGCAGCAACAGCAAACTCTAACTATGGTTGGTTTGGTGGTAGTGGTCCATCATTAGCAATAGACCGCACAGATTTCTCTAATGATTCTGCAACAGCATCCCCAAGAGGTTCATTAAGTTTAGCAAAAGATTATTTAGCAGCAACAGGAAACTCTAACTACGGTTGGTTTGGTGGTGGGTTTTTTATTACAACTGCATCATCAACAGTAGAACGTATAAATTTCTCGAATGATTCTATAGCAGCATTAATTAGAGGTTCATTAAATGCTCCAGGAAGACGAAATTTAGCAGCAACAGGAAACTCTAACTACGGTTGGTTTGGTGGTGGTTTTGCTCCAACACCAGCAACATTTTCAACAGTAGACCGTATAGATTTCTCTAATGATTCTCCATCAGCATCACCAAGAGGAACATTATCTCAATCAAGAAGTACTTTAGCAGCAACATCAAACACCTCATTCTCATAAACTAAATACTTCCAACTACATTATTCTTTATGAATTTATTATCAAAAGTTTTGATTGCACCAAAAGTCATCAGTCAAGAAGGTATTGATGCTCTGGTAAATCATATGAAAACTTCAAAAACAGAAGACCTTTCAGTATTTGACCCAGACAAATCCAATCAGACACGAGGAACTGAATGGATTACTGATAAGAGAACAAGAGATACTCAAATTGCTCCAATTGAACCTGTATTTCCACAGGTCAATGAACTGATGCATCATATTGTAAAGCAAGTTATCAATCCTTTCTATCACTTTGAAGTTGATAGTAGTGAAGTTCCACAACTTCTTTGTTATGATGTAGGAGGACACTACCAACCTCATATTGATGGTGAAGGTGTATGGACTGCACCAGACCAAACACAACTGTGGAGAAAGACAGTAGACCGTGATTTGTCTATGGTCTTATATTTGAATGATGGTTTTGAGGGTGGAGATTTTGTATTTCCAGACCTTCATATTCGTATTCGTCCAGAACCTGGACTTCTTGTATGTTTCCCTTCAAATAGGTATTATAGACACGGTGTAGAACCAGTCACCAAAGGAAATAGATATTCTATGGTGACTTGGATGACGGTTAAAGTCTTTGAGAGTATGGAAACACAATCCAACAACCTCAAAGCTAAATATGGAGTATGCTAAGAACCGATGATTACTTATACTTGGAGTATTTCTAAACTAGATTGTGCCCCAGCAGAAAATGGATTGACTAATATTGTAAAAGTCATTCACTGGGGACTTGTAGGAGTAGACGAGAACGGTGTATCTGCATCTATGAGTAACTCTTATCCTCTCTCATCACCAAGTCCAGAAGCATTTGCCGATTATTCAACTCTTACACAAGAAACTGTGATTAGTTGGTTGGAAAGTGGTCTTGATGTTGGTTATATAAAATCAATACTTTCTAATGAGATTGCGTCTCAATATAATCCTCCAATCACTTCATTACCTCTTCCTTGGATAAGAGTAGAAGAACCTGTTGTAGTTGAAGAAGAAACTACAACTACTGAAGAATCTACAACTACCGAACAGACACTAGAAGAAAAGATTGCTGATGGGTATAATCCTGACGCAAGAGATGGTGATGAAGATGGTATAGTTCAGGAAGGTACTAAATGGGAAAGACCTGTAGGTACTGATCTATAATTTATCTTCAAACCCAACAGAGTGATTTTAGACAGGTTTTGATATCTTGTCAACACTTGACACCTAAAATTATCTGATGTATGATGTATAAGTCTTCACAACTTTGTATCTTTGAGTTGTAAGACCTGTCATCTCGTGGTGGTGTATGACAGTCAAATTGGTGGAACACGGGGGGTCGCAAGACCCCCTTTTTTCTGCTATAAATATTCATACCTGTGGTCTGCAAACTTACAGGAGGAGGGTGAAAGTCCCTCCTTTATCTTATAAATAGATATGCAGACCATAGAGTAGAATTATGAAAAATCCACAGAGATTTTATACCTACGCATATTTGCGTGAAGATAGAACACCTTATTACATAGGTAAGGGCACAGGAAATAGAGTTTATGATAATTATAAAAGAATTGCTAAATGCCCAAAAGATAAAGGGAGAGTATTATTTCTTAAGAAAAACCTAACAGAGGAAGAAGCATTTAGGCACGAAAAGTATATGATTGCCGTGTTCGGTAGAAAAGATTTAGAAACAGGAATTTTATTTAATTTTACTAATGGTGGTGAATGAACGAGTGGATATAATCACACAGAACAATGCAAAGAGATAATGAGTTCTTTGAAAAAAGGAAAATCTTTATCTTTAGATCACATAAAAAAATTAAGTAAAGTTAGAAAAAATAAAAAATGGTGGAATAACAGTTTTGTGGAGAAAAAATTTTATGATTATCCTGGAAAAGATTGGTTTCCTGGAAGATTAAAAAATGAAGAAATAAAAATAAAATATGGAAAACAAAATATAGGCAGAAAACCAACCAAAGAATTTTTGGAAAAAAATTTAAAAAGATTTTTAAAATATAACTATACAATTAAAAGTCCAGATGGAAAAATATATACAACGAATAATATGAAAGAATTTTCAAAAATTCATAATTTAACTTCTAGACTAATGACTAGTGTAGCACAAGGAAAATACAAACAACATAAGGGTTGGACCGTTGTGTCGGTTGATGAACTGTCCCAGAACCCCCCTGGAAAGTCATTTGACCTGCTATGATTACGGAGTAGTCAAAAGCACCCCTCAATGTCTCTTACGCACGAAGTTCGTGGTTCTCTTGCAAAATGTCTTGCCGTAGAAAATATTATTGTAGAACATAAAAAAGTCTCCACTGCTATGTTTGATGTTGAACGTAGGATTCTTACTTTACCAAATTGGTCCAAAGCAAGTGAGACAGTATATCAACTTCTTATTCTCCACGAAATTTCCCACGCAATTTGGACTGATAATATTGACTGGACTATTGATTACCCAGAAGTTCCAAAGGATATAGTTAATGTATTAGAAGATGTACGTGTGGAAAAACTCTGCAAAAGGAAATATCCAGGAGCAGGTAAGCATTTCTTCAATGGTTATAATGAACTCAACAGTGATGATTTCTTCTCCACAAAAGAAGAAAACCTAGATGAACTGACTTTTATTGACCGTATCAATCTTTACTACAAGATTGGAGCATTTCATAACATTGCTTTCAATGATGATGAAGAGCAGTTCCTAACTCGTGCTGGTCAAACCGAAACTTTTGATGATGTGCTACAACTTGCTCGTGAGATTGTAGAGTTTGTAAAATACAAACGGAAGAAAGTTGAGAATCCCCAAACCAGTAATGAAGAACAATCTTCTAGTGCTGGTGGTGAGGAAGTAGAAACTCCCAAACAGAATGAAGGTTCTGGTGATAATGCCGAAAGTGATATGGAGCAAGAAACAGGGGAAGGAATTGCCGAGAAGGGTGAAGGTGAAGGAGAAGAACTCTCTAAATCTATGGAAGCACCAAAAGGTGGTGGAAATGGAGTTGACCCAAGCAATCAGCACGGGGAAAAGAATGAATTGGAGTCAAAAACTTCAAAGTCTTTTGATGAAAAATCCAAAGACCTTGTAGATAGGTATTCACAGGAAACCAACTATGTTGAACTTCCTGAAATGATTCTTGAGAATATGATTATTCCGAATGAGTTCATTCACAGGAAAGCAAAGGAAGAGTATTTTAGGACTGATGTGAATAAGGATTATTTTGCTCTTGCTTGTAAAGAGTATGCTTCTTACAAGAAATCAGCAGAGAAAGAAGTATCTTATCTGGTGAAAGAGTTTGAGTGTAAGAAGTCTGCCGACCAATATGCTCGTGCCTCTACTGCCCGCACAGGAGTTTTAGACACGCAAAAACTTCATACCTATAAGTTCAACGAGGACTTGTTTAAGAAGGTCTCTGTGGTCCCTGACGGCAAGAATCACGGTCTAATCTTTATTCTGGATTGGTCTGGTTCTATGTCTAACTTCATTCTGGATGCTTATAAGCAACTGTTGAATTTGGTTTGGTTCTGCCGTAAGGTGAATATTCCTTTTGAGGTTTATGCTTTCACTTTGGATTGTAGTGCTTATATGGAACTACAACCAGATCATCCTCCTATTTACAACAAAGTAGGAGGTGTTATCGCACCAGAAGCATCATTCCGTTTGATGAACTTTTTTACCAGTAAAACGAATAATCGTGTTCTGGAAGAGCAACTCAAGAATATCTGGACTGCTTGTTATGCTTATCAAAATCATAGGGGTGTTGTTCCTCGTCATCTTGAACTCTCTGGTTCTCCGATTGGTGAAAGTATTATGGCTCTTCACTCTCTGATTCCTGACTTTCAGGCAAAGAATAAACTTCAAAAGGTTAATGTAATCTTCTTGACTGATGGTGAAGGATACCAGAATGCTGTAACCAAAGAGAAGAAAGGTCACTATGATGATACTTATATTGGTATGACGAAACATTCCAAAACTTCTATTCGTGATCGCAAAAGTGGTCGTGTCTATCGTAGTTTTAGTTATGATAACTTCCCGCAGTATGCTAAAATCCTTCTGGAAACGGTCAAAGATAGGTTCCCTATGGTAAATCTTATCAACTTCCGTATTACTCCTAGTCGTGATTTTCAAACCTGCTACCGTTGGTATGGTAATGGTTATAGCAACTATGAGACTGTGAAAGCAGAATACAGAAAGAACCAATGTATTAGTTTCAAAGATACTGGTTTTGACCAGTTCAATGTGATTGCTGCTAGTTCTCTCGCACAAGATGAAGAGTTCTCTGTTCCAGAGAATGCGACTAAAGCACAGATTAAAAGTAGCTTTAGTAGGATGCTAGGTAAGAAAAAGACCAACAAAAAACTTCTGGGTTCTTTTGTTGACCTGATTGCCTAGACCACTTCACGGGGTGTCCCAAGGGCACCCAAAACCACCCCAATCCCTGCTATAATTACGGAGTAATCAACCAAACACTATGACCGACCAAGCACTGATTATCTTGAAAGAAAAATTTGGCACTGAATTTGGTGCTGATGCTGTCAAAGAAGTAGCAGCACAACTGAATACTTCTTATGCTACTCTTTCCAAATATCTAAACCAGTATAAGGTTAGTCGGGGGAAATGGAACCTGGACGCAACTGTTCAAGAACTAGAAGATACTTATAATTCTCCTGCTGTTGAGGGTGTTGCTACTATGTCTGCTGTTGTTCAAAACCTTATTCCTGAAAAAGATGATACCTTCGTCAGCTTTGGCAACTTTAGTGATGTTAAAAAGGTTGTTCAATCTCGGTTGTTTTATCCTACCTTCATTACTGGTCTCTCTGGTAATGGTAAAACTTTTGGTGTGGAGCAATCTTGTGCCCAACTTGGTCGGGAACTTATTCGTGTGAATATCACAATTGAAACCGATGAGGATGATTTGATTGGTGGTTTTAGGTTAGTCAACGGAGAAACTGTATGGCATAATGGTCCTGTGGTTGAAGCAATGGAACGTGGTGCTATTCTTCTTCTTGATGAAATTGACCTTGCTTCCAATAAGATTATGTGTCTTCAATCTGTTCTGGAAGGTAAAGGTGTCTTCCTGAAAAAGATTGGTGTTCACGTTGCTCCCAAAGCAGGTTTCAATGTCTTTGCGACTGCGAATACCAAAGGTAAGGGTAGTGATGATGGTCGTTTCATCGGCACTAACGTGTTGAATGAAGCATTCCTGGAACGTTTCCCGATTACCTTTGAGCAACAGTATCCTACGATTGCGATTGAAACCAAAATCTTGACAAATGTTGCTCAATCACTTAAAATTCCTATGATTGGTGAGCACACCGATTTCATCAAGCACCTGTGTAATTGGTCTGACATTATCCGTAAGACCTTTGCTGATGGTGGTATTGATGAAGTAATTTCTACTCGTCGTCTGGTTCATATTATCAAAGCATATTCTATCTTTGGTAAGAAAGACAAAGCACTTAAGGTTTGCCTTAATCGTTTTGATGATGAGACGAAAGCAACATTTGTGGAACTCTACGACAAGATTGACGCAGAATTTCAACAAAACAACACAGAAGAGGGGTAATTCCCTTTTCTGTGATATATAGAACAACCTTTGCCACTTTTTCTTCCTATGACACAACTTTTTCTAGATAAAGACGCAGATTCAATCTACGATGAGCTTCAAGAAGGCTATGCCGAAGAGAGTCCAGAAGAAGACTATAGAGAGGATAGAATGGACCAAATGATTTCAAGGTATGGGTACTGATATGACAGACACAAACATTGCTAATCAGGAAACAAGACAGTTTATTAACAAAAGAGAAGATTTTGAGCAGTTTGCCAAATATCTTGGTTTAGATTACGATGACTACATTGCTTTTTACGAAGAAAAAGTCATTGACTTTGACGATTACTCAAAGTAAAATGTAAGAGGGAACTTTCCCTCTTTATGGGCATATAGTGAAGTGGACTATCACACGGCTCTTCTAAAGCCTTATCCCTGGTTCAAATCCAGGTATGCCTGCTTGTTTATTTTTATAATGCTTATGACCACTGACGGATACATTAGTAGTGATGGAACTTGGGCAGCAGTGCCCTGGTACGGTAAAAAGTACATCTCCATTTATAATGGTGAGCAAATTTGTGTTCATCATAGCCTTGAAACCGCAAAGAAATTCATTCAAAAGGAAACTCGCAAACAATGATTAGTCTAATTGAAACCATTGAACGAAATGGAAATGAAATTTATGTTCGTGGTGTGATGGAAGATGTAATTGAAATTTATCCAGCAACATTACAAGACCCACCAGAATATGGTCCTGCTTTTTGTGAAGCAACTTTCGTGCTGGATGATGATGAAATTCTTCCAGAAGGTGGAGATGCTTTGCTTGATTATATTAATGAACTTTATCTTGATTGGCAGATTGTAGATAATAGTGATGACTATGATTATAATCCTGGATTTACTGAATGACTTCCTACTACTTTTGGTTTGGAATTTTTATATTTGTTGGGTACTTAATTGTAACTGATAATAGTGTTGCTCATGCTTTCTTATTAGTATTAAAATTCATTAAATTCCAATACGAAAAACAAAAGTGGTGGTTCTTGAATAATCCACGCAATCCAGTGGTGAAATGGTTTATGTGGCGGAGAGCATTACGAATTGCGAAAGAACTTGAAAAAGAATTCAAAAAGTGATATAATTAGTATTGTGTTTATTCACAAACATTATGTCTAGAACTAATCGCAACCTTGAAGGAATGCATAGAGGAGCACTTAGGTTTCCTCATACCTTCAACGAAATCCGTCAGTTAGATGGAATTTTACACGAAGAAGACTTGGAGGGTCTTCCAGTTTCTAAGGTAAATCATATGAAGTCCCGAGAGCATCAGTTGCCGACTGCTTGGGATGATCGTGTCGTCAGTGGGTATTATCAAGAAGATTATGAAACAGACACCTAATTAAGTGTCCTTCACCTCTTCCCGTTTTTGGGAGGGGGTGTTATACTATAGAGAGAACACCAGGAGAACCTATGACTGAAAAATACTTAACGCATGAAGAAATGTTAGAGATTGCGGCACAAAGAGAAGCAGCAAACGAACAAGCAAAAAAAACTAATGAAGAAACTAATGAAGAAACCACAAACGATTGAGTTTCCCTACGCACAGTTTCCAGTTCTTGTTATACATAATGATGGAAAGGAAATGAAAGATACTAAAAGGTGTTATTTCCAAAGTATGCATTATGCTGACAAATACATTGTCAAATCCAATTTTAAAAAAGCAGATTACCAACTATTCGTTAAACCTGGAACAAATGTGGAAACTATGGTCTCTGGCACTCGGAGAAAAGGCACACAAAAGAGATCAAGTAGCTGATAAAGTTGCAATCCTTCGCACTATTATTTTTGCTACTTATTTAATTACAAATCTTTTTATTGTTGCTGGTGTTGTGAGACATTGGAATGACAATACTAAAATTTATATTCAAATTGATGGAGTTAAACTTGGAACAACTTTATGATGATGCATTCTATGTGGAAAAATGCTCTTGGGGTACTTGGAAGAGTTATGATAAGGACAGGAACGCACTTGTTACTTCACTCACACAAGAGACTTGTATTGCCGCAACGAGGTTTTACTGTAAAGGTCTCCAAGAAGGATTTGGAGAAGGTACAAAATCTTATGAAGGATCCGTGGCAGGCAAACTGTGATTGATCTTCGTAAGATTGTAGGTGATTATAGTATAGACTATCCTGCACTTGACCCAACCACTCCTTATTATGAATTTAATAGTTATGTTGAGTGCTGTGAAAGTTTAAATAGACCAGTAAGAATTGGTGGATTTATGAGATACCAAGCATATCTTAGAGAAATCGGAGTAATCTAATGTTTAACTGGTTTAATAGATTTATTGATGATTATGATGTAGAAGATGTAGATGAAAGTCTTCTTGATATAATTGCTAACTTGAAATTAAGAGTTTTAAAGTTAGAAGAAGAAAATGTAGAACTCACAAACTGTTTGTATGAAGTTGAAAACAGACTACAAGCACAGATTGACAATATTCATCCAGTGGTTTATAATTTACAAGACTATGGACTTGAAAAATAATGTATGAAAATCTTTCGGTGTATGAACGAGCACTTGCAAGGTTTGGTGATAAATGTGCCCTCATTGCAGGACTTGAAATCACAGATAAAATCACTCCAGAACAAGCATATCAAGAAATCAAGGAACTTTACAAAGAACTTAAGAAACTTCGCAAACAAGAAAAAGATGAATGGGAAGTAGAAGTATGACAGAAGACTCACTTAAGATTACTGAAAATGAAGATGGATCCTTTGCGATAGAATGGGATAAGGACGACCAGAAGTGGAACTGGCTCAATGGCAAGACTTCTGCTGAAATTTCTGCTATAGTAGAGGAAGCAATCAAACATTCACTGAAAGAAAATGACTAATTATAAAAAATACTCACTAGGTCAAGTTGAGAACTTTCTGTACGATGCTATGAGTTCTGGTGCAACACCACAAGAAATCTATGATACTATTAGAGGTGTTGTTGAAGATAACTATTATACCTATAAGAAGTGTGCATCAGAAGCATATGAACTTCTTGCTCTTCTGAATGGTAATGGTAAGGGTCATATTCAAGCATATGATGAATATCTTGAGAAAGGAAAAAATCTTCAATACACAGAAGAAGAACTGAATGCAATGTGCGATGCTGCAACTTCAGCAAAAAAAGGTAAGGTTAATAAGTGGGTTCTTCCTGTCGAAGAAGTAGATTGTGATGAGTGTATAATCAATCTTCCAGATGACTTATTGGAAGCAGCAAATCTAAAAGAAGGAGACGAAGTTGAATGGGTGGATAATGGGGATGGATCTTATTTGATGAAGAAAGTAACCAAAAAGGAGAACTGAAATGGCACTAGCAACACAAGTAGAAGAGTCAATGACCGAAGCACAAGAATCACTTCGTAATGCACTTGCATTTGCAGCAAGAACAGAACGACCAATGGTTTGTAGTGTGATTGCAGATTTGATTAGTCGTATTGATTCCGTAATGGATACTGATAAACTTTTGGATAAACTGGAATCACGTAAACCAGGAAGTAATGGAAATTTTGGAGTGTTTTTCAATGACTGAAGAAGCAAAGAAACCAAACGAATTTGGTACAGCACTAGAACAGTGGTGGGACTCTGAAGCATATAAAAAACTACAAGAAGCATCAGAAGCATCAGTTCAAAAAGCAGTAGGAAAGTATCATATGCTTTCTTCTGAAGATAAGTATGATATGGTTCAAGCAATCTGTCATATTATATGTAAGGCAGAGAGTGAAGGAACTTCTCATAGGGGATTGATGAATGAATTGGGCATTTATCCTGAGGCGTTCTGGATTTTGGAGTTGCTTACGGTACATAATTCATTGTGGTCTTATTATCACGATAAAAAACAAAAAGAAGAATTGGAAAAAGATATAAAAACCTTACAAGACCTCACAGAAACCTGAAGACATTCTTAAGGAACTGTCATATTCCTAGATAGTGTGTTAGAATGCTGACATACACATATGGAGAACTTTATGGAACTAACAACTGAAGAATGGTCGGAACTGGTAGCACTCAAAAACGCAATTAATTATAATCCAGCATCAGTTCATCCCAAAAAAATGGAACTATTCACAGAACTTCTTGTAAGGTCTTGGGAAGGAAAGGGGGATGATAGAACCTTTGATAAATAATCAAAGGTATTTTTGTATCTAAATGATTTCGGAAGCAAGTAGAAGAGAGAAGATTGCCAATGCTGTTCTTGGTGCAACATTTGCATTAAGTGCGGCACAATCACCAAAGGACTTCGTAAGAACAGGAAATATTGAAAGTCCTGGTGTTGCTTTGATGCAAACGTGGGGAAGAAAAAGAGGAGAAGCAGAAAGAAATCTAGACAGTGGAAGAGTTTCACATCCAGCAAGAAATAAAAAAATGAAAACATTTAGAGAATTTTTAGAAGAAGCATATCTTTCTGAAATGCAAAAGCAAGATAAAGTTGCTGGAAAGCAGAAGACTCCACTTTATAATGTTAAAACAAATAAAAAATTAGAAAAAACACCAGAAGGTAAGTGGGAAACGAAGACCACCACTTACAAGAGACCAAGTGCAGAAGCAACTTTTGGAAGGTCAATGCCTCTTCACGCACACGGAAAGCGTAATGGAGTATCAGGAATCAATCGTGGTGTGAAGCAAGCAGATCAAAAGAAACCTCATGTGCCAACAACAAACGCAAAGCAAAGAAAGCACACTAGTGATTTCTTTAGATATCATCACGGTGAAGTAGCAGATAATAAAAGAATAGAAAGAGAGAATGCTCCTGGATTTAAGCAAGCATCACAGTCTTGGAGTTCGTCTAAACCAAAGACTAAACCAAGTGCGGCAGAACGTATGTCGGCAGCAGCAGATAAACTGGGACTGAAATGAAAACATTTAGAGAATTCCTCAGAGAGGCAAAGGCATCAAAACCTGATGCTTTAGAAACGATTCAAAGAAAAACAAAAGCAAGAACACCAGGAATGAAGTATGTTGTTCATACTACAAATTCTGGTGATATTCGTGTAGATAACATTGAAGTTCCAGAAAATCAAAGAGGCAAAGGAATTGCAAAAAGAACATTTAAAGGACTTCATAAATATGCAGATAATATTGGTAAAAATGTTTCTTTGACCCCAGTTGCAAAACCAGGATATAAAGAAAAATTAGATAAGATGTATAGAAATCTAGGTTATCGAGACCGCACAACTTCGGATAAAATTGCTGGTGCAGATACAATGATTCGTACCCCCAAGGAGAAAAAATGAAAACATTTCAATCGTTTATTGTTGAGGCATATTTGATTGAAGCAAGGAGAGACACGGGACTTAGAGGATTAGCACATGGTTTGGGGGACTCAAAAGAACATGCTATTTCTAATGGATTGAGATTTTTTAAGGGAACTAATGGTAGAATTAGAGAAATTAGAAATTATGGTTCAAAGTCCAAACCAGGAGGAAGAGTTGTTGATTATGAACATGAAACAGCAAGAAGAGCAAAAAGACAAACAAGATTGCATGATGTGACCCCACCAGAACATCAGGATCATGGAGCATATGCTAGAAAATTATCTCATGCATCTATGAGGGGAATGGATTTGCATCATATGACCCCAGTACATCAATCCGCAAAAATCAAAGCATCTATGAGTGATGATGATTGGCAACAAAGACTAAAAGATGATGCCGAAAAAGGTGTTTATCATGGAAATCATCCACGCAATTTAGCACTCACAAAAAGACAAGATGGGTCTGGTCCTGGAATATCACATCACGGCACTATTCATAATAGAAAAAGAAATAATTTAACTTGGCAAGAACTTTCTGGCAAAATTAAAAAAGCAAGACAAGGTAGAAGAAATAATAACAAATAAATAATCAAAAAAGATATATGAAAACCTTTCAAGAGTTCGTAGCAGAAGCAAAGAAGTGTTGGCCTGGTTATAAGAAAAAAGGAACACAAAAGTTATTTGGAAAGACTTATAATCGTTGTGTGAAAGAAGAAGATGAACTAGAAGAAAATTGGAGTAATGAATACAAGAGAAGTATTGATTGTTCTAATCCAAAAGGATTTTCCCAAAAAGCACATTGTGCTGCAAGAAAAAAAAGAAAAGCAGGTGAAGAAACAAAATCAAAATCACCATTCAAAGAAATGTATGAAGTTGAACTAGAAGAAAGTTCTACTGGTGAAAGAAGTAAAGAGAGCAAAACTTTATAAAAATATTTTTGGTAAAAGGAGCACCGAAAAGTCAGAAAAAACGGGACTTATGACAGGTAAAGTGTGATTATACATAAATAAATACAAAACTACTTGTAACGATGAACTCACAAGACATTCAAAATATTCAAGAATCATATTTGGCAGTATATGATGACGAAACAAGAGAAAATCTAGAATTTGAAAATTGGGTAAATAATCTACTTGATGAAGGTTATGACCTAAGTGATTATACTTGGGACGAAATGGCTGAGATTTATATCGGCGAAGAAAGAGCAGAAGGTGTAAAAGAATACCAACCTAGAAAGCGTAATCCTCTTCCTAAAGAAAAGCCACTTTCAGGTGAAAAGGGAGATAGAAGTGGTTATGGTGATGATGGTAAAATGAAAGATTGGAAACTTAATGCGACACCAAGCAGTATAGATAGAAAAGGCAGAACTATTTCCCAAAGAATGAATGCTGAAAAACCTTATAAGAATAGAATGATGGGAGAACTTGGAAGAAGGTCAAGTCGTATTGGTGCTGAAGTTGATCGTGTCATTAGAGGCAAAGGAGAAGCAAGAGCAACAGTTAGCTTAGCACCAAAAACAAAGAATGAAGAGTATGATCTTTATGATGTAATCCTTTCACACCTTATTGATGAAGGATATGCTGATACTTATGAAGCAGCAGAAGCAATTATGGTGAATATGAGTGAAGATTGGAGAGAAAGTATTTTTGAAGAAAAGAAACCTCTTCCTGTATCAAGAATGGCTAAGCAAGCAAGAAGAATAGCATTTTCTCACGGTACTGATGTGAATAGTGATGAAGGTTCTTCTGGTAATGTTCCTCATAGCAATCCAACAAAAGCACTCGCAAAAATGGCTAGAATTGGTGGAGAAAAAGTGAAGAAACATATTAAGAAAGGATATGAACAAGGAAGTCAATATGACCCATATTATCAGGAGTTAAATTGGAGAAACCCGTCAAGAAATAAAGATAACTGATACCACTTTCCAAACCGGCACAAGACCCCACCCAGGGGTCTTTTTTATAAATACATAAAAAAGTATTTGTAAAGATGAACTCACAAGACCTTCACAATCTTCAAGAAGCTTATAATCAAGTTTATGAGGATTGGAAATCTCCTAATGTTGATAAATTAAAAGTTAGAATGGGTGATTTGGAAAGACAAATTCCAAGTAATGGTAGAGTAGATGGTAGCCCAGAATATGCCAGATATCAAAGAACGGCAGATGTTGTTTCACAATCAACTAGAAATCCAAATAAACCTTTCCAAAAACCAACTTTTGATCCAGGTGGACTAAGAGTAAAACCTGGAGGGGGGGTTACAAGTTCTCCAGAAAGAAATTCACAATGGCAACCATTTTCATCTAAATTACCAAATCAACCTAAACCAACTCAATCCAAACCATCTACATCAGCAACTCAATCTAAACCATCTACATCTTCTTCATCATCAACTCAAACGAGAGGGGCATTCGTAAATAGGCTTACTACAAATAGAAGTGGAAATGGCCAACTTATGGATAGAAGTGGTGATTATGGAGCAGCGTTAAGAACGAGAGGTTCTTCTTCAAAAGGTGGTGGTTCTTCTTCAAAAGGTGGTGGTTCATCGGCACAAGATGTGACTGATGATCCAAACTCAAAACCAATTGCTGCTCGTTCTCGTGGCTATACGGTGGGAGGTTCTCAAGGATATGGAATATCAGGAATAAAACTTGCTGATAGTTATGACATCTACGACATCATTCTTTCACACCTCCTTGATGAAGGGTATGCTGATACTCAAGAACAAGCAGAAGTTATTATGGTGAATATGAGTGAGGATTGGAGAGAGAGTATTTTTGAAAATGTAAGTAGTGGAAAGGGTCGTGTAACGAGATACGTTCAATCTAAACCAACTGGACCTGTAACTAATAGAGAATTAGATACATCTCGTCAAAAAAGAATGGATGCTGAGAATGATAGAATTAAAAAGATAGGTGATGAGGCACACGCAGCAGCAACATCTAAGGGTTTGAGTTTCGCAGAAGCAGAATTTCGTAGAAAAAGAGCAGAACTTCGTGCGAGAAAAAACTCTTAGTAAGACCACTTCCCAAACCGGCACAAGGTCCTCCCCAAGCACCCCAAAACGTGTTATGATGACTAGGTAATCAAATGAATGGGGCACGATGGAAGTTCTTGAGATTAGCACCTCTGGTGCGATTGCTAAACTTTCTTTTAATACTGAAACCAGTGAAGTTGGTGTTGCTTACACTTACAAACCTGATAAGTTTTATATCTTCAAGTGTGATAGCATTGAAGGTTTCAAAGGCAAACTTCGCAACACCTTTAATGCTGGTGAAAGTGTTGGTAAGATGATTTCTCAAATGAAGAAAGATGGTGTCCTTGTGACTGTCTAAGTCTTTATTTTTTCTGCTCCTTTAGCTATCTGGTGAAAGCAATCGACTCATAATCGATGTGAGGTGGGTTCGATCCCCTCAAGGAGCATCGCCGTGGTTCAAAACTTTAGATGAGAGCAGTGGGGCACTTATCAAAAAGATTTGATTTGGATTCACAACCACACGGCACACTTGACTATTGTGATTCTTTGAGTTATGATAGTCTTATACAAGCGAGTATGGTGGAATCGGTAGACACACCAGACTTATGAAAATTGAGCCTCATTTAGGAAACTTTATGAGTGTAATTCCTCAAATTCGGTGAAACCTGTAAAATGGCAATACCGAGCCAAGCATCGCAAGATGAAGGTGTAGAGACTAGACGGGGAACATCTAAACCAAAAGGTATGATGAAGGTATAGTCCAGACCACAAACCGAAAGGGTAGTGAAAACTATAGTGGTAAGAAAATCTGTTGACCTTAAGGTCGTGCCAGTTCGACCCTGGCTACTCGCACTTATAAAAGGTAAACTTATATAAATAAATATAGTTATGAGTTTACCTATGAAATTTAAATATACAGAAGAACAATTACGTTCAGCAATAGAAACTTCAGGCAGTATTCGTCAAGTTCTATCTAAACTTGGATTGAAAGAAGCAGGAGGAAATTATGAGACTACTAAAAGAAGAATTTCCAAATTAAATATTGATACTTCACATTTTCACGGACAAGCACATTTAAAGGGAAAAACTCACGAGTATACCAAAAGACCTATAGAATATTACTTAACTGAAAACTCGCACCATAAATCACATACACTTAAAAAAAGATTAATTGTAGAAGGAATAAAAGAACATAAATGTGAAGAATGTGGTATAATTGAATGGAGAGGAAAACCAACTCCTATTGAATTGGACCATATAAACGGAAATCATCACGACAATCGTTTGGAAAATCTTCGTCTATTATGTCCCAACTGCCACGCACAAACAGAAACTTACAGAGGTAAAAATAAAAAAGTTATATGAAACAGTTTCCTCTTAAGTGCTGCTTGCGCTACCCCGGAGGCAAGAGCAAAGCACTCAAAACACTTGCTCCTTGGTTTCCTAGTGATTTCAAAGAGTTCCGTGAACCCTTCTTGGGTGGTGGAAGTATTTCTTTAATGGTTTCACAGAACTATCCAAAAGTTCCTATCTGGGTGAATGATAAGTATTATTACTTGTATAACTTTTGGGTTCAACTCCGTGATAATGGACAAGTTCTCAAAGATAAACTAAGAGCAATCAAAGAAAAAGTTCTTAATGACGACAACGCACACCAAGAACTCTTTAATGATTACTCTCATACGATTGGTAATCTTGAACCATTAGAACAAGCAGTTGCGTTCTTTGTAATGAATAAGTGTTCTTATTCTGGTCTTACAGAGAACTCAACATTTTCAGTTCAAGCATCACGTTCTAACTTCTCATTAGTTGGTATTGATAAACTTCTACAATATTCTCATATTATTAAGAACTGGAAGATTACAAACATTGACTATGAAGAAGTAATGAATGCTGAGGGTGATGATGTGTTTGTATTTCTTGACCCACCTTATGATATTAAGGATTTCCTTTATGGAACTGGAAGAAAACTTCACTCATCATTCTCACACGAAAGATTTGCTGATGATGTGGACAAATGCCCTCATCGTTTTATGATTACTTACAATCTTAATGATTGGTTGTTAAGTCGTTATAAAGAGTATAATATAGATGAATGGAAGTTGAGGTATTCTATGGTCCATCGTGGTGAGAAAGGAACACAAGATAATGTGAAAACCGAGTTGCTGATTACGAATTATAAACTTGATACAGTTTTATAAATACTTTGATAGAACTGTAAAAATCAAATGAATTATAGGGACTTACAAAATATTTCAAATCTCTCTCAACAAATCTTAGTTGAGGGAGCAAATGAAGAGCATAACGTGCTGAATCGTTGGCCTTATACTTCTCCTTATCTTCAAGAATCAACTGAAGTTGATGAAGGATATAAAGACCTTGGTGATAAAGCAAGAGATAAGGGACATCAATTATTAAATAAATCAAAAAAAACTGCTACTCGTGGAAATATGTATGCCGGAACACTCCCCAGCAATACTCCCGAAGGTGAAAATTTAAAACAAAGAGCAAGTCAGCAATTTGCTGTTAGTGCGTTTCACAATCCAGAAAAATCGCAGGCAAAGGCAGCAGCAAATAAAGAAAGAGGTAAGGGAAAGAAAAAGGCATTTGGTAATCGTCTAACCAGAAGTGATAAGCAAGGTATTAAAGATAGTTATGACCTCTACGACATCATTCTCTCACATCTTTTAGATGAAGGTTATGCTGAAACACAAGAACAAGCAGAAGTCATTATGGTGAATATGAGTGAAGATTGGAGAGATAGTGTTGTTGAAGCATATGTGGATTATAAAAAAGGTAAACTTCCTAGTGGTAGAACTCCTCAGCAAGCAGCACAAGGTAGAACAGAATTATTAAATGCTAGAGACAGAAATCGTCCATCAAATCAATCACCATTGGACGGTACTTGGGGGAGACAACAACACCAAAATAGAATAACCAAAGAAATGGATACACTTACTGCAGGTAATCCAGTAAGTAGAGCAGTGCGTAGAGGACTTGGAGACATGTTGCCAGGCGGAGAACCAAGCACTAATCGTCATAGAGAGGCAATGGATCGTAGAAATCGTGTTGCTGATCTCCAATCAGCAGAAAAGAAAAGTAGAGGATGATAATCCACTTCCCAAACTGGACCAAGACCCCGCAAGCCAGGAAGAGCATCAGACCAAAATCAAGCTAGACAAATGTCAGGTGATATTGTTCGTATGAACCATAGATAATTTGATAAAAATCTAAAAAACTGTTATATATAATTATACACAAGAACAAACAATGACTAATCTCCATTCACAACCTAAGAGTGATTATCCGATGAACCGCTGGTTTATTGGAGAGACCCTCTTGGTTGCGAATATGGTAAGTCAAAGTTAAAAGAACTAACCATAAAAGCAACGAAGAGGGAGAATCCAAAAGATTCCCCCTCTTTTTTTATGGTCTTGAACCACTTGTGTAACTGGCACACTCAAAGAGCACGGACCTCAAAACGTGGTATTCTAAGGGAGTGGTGAGGGAAGCAGTCCTCAAAGAAACTTGACAATTTAACCTTTCTGGGGTGATTCCCGTAGCGGCGAACGGACCTGGCTTTTAACCAGAGATACAAACACCGTGAGTTCGAGTCTCACTCACCCCATAGACCTAGAAAGTCATTAAACTTATCTAATGGGAGGATGTCTACTGTTGGCAACGTAGTACCAGTCTGTAAAACTGGAGTGGTTTTTTAGCCTCGGGGGTTCAATTCCCTCTTCTCCCACCTTGACCCATTAGTCTAGCGGTCTATGACGCCACCCTGTCACGGTGGAGATCAGGGGTTCAAATCCCCTATGGGTCGTCGTGTTCCTGTCGTCTAATGGTTAGGACGATGCCCTTTCAAGGCATAAACGAGGGTTCAAATCCCTTCAGGAATACTTGGGAACATAGCTCCAATTGGTAGAGCACTTGTTTGAAGAACAAGGTGTTATCGGTTCAAATCCGATTGTTCCCACCTCAGGAATATAGCTCAATGGTTAGAGCAATCGGTTGATAACCGATAGATTCCAGTTCAAATCTGGGTATTCCTATTGTTGCCTTCGGGCAACATAAAACCCTTATGGGTTGCTTCAAGACAACATAGAAAGGTGACCGAGAGGCTTAAGGTAGAAGTTTGCTAAACTTCCGAGGGGAAAAACCCCTCCGAGGGTTCGAATCCCTCCCTTTCTGCTGGCAGTATAGTTCAGTGATAGAACAGAAGATTCATACCCTTCTCGTCGGTGGTTTGATTCCACCTACTGCCTTGTGTCGTTAGCCTAGTGGTTAAGGCATCTGTTTGTGGAACAGAGGAGATGAGTTCAATTCTCATACGACACCCCGCCCTTATAGCTCAGTGGTAGAGCAACTCACTAGTAATGAGTAGGTCGCTAGTTCAAATCTAGTTGAGGGCTTTGTCGGAAGTAATTAATCCGACAACGTGAAATAGTTGGTAGCTCCAACACTATGTTGAATAGGTTTCACGTTAATGTGTCTGTCGCCAAGTGGTAAGGCAGGAGTCTGCAAAACTCTTATCGTCAGTTCGATTCTGACCAGACACTTTTAATCCCGTTGATTTCCACGGGATTAACTTAATCCCAGATAGACAAATTGGTAAAGTCACCTCACTTTGAATGAGTTTTTTGGAGGTTCGACCCCTTCTCTGGGAGCCTTGCCCGATTGATGGAATTGGTATACATACTTGCCTTAGAAGCAAGGTTTTACAGGTTCGAGTCCTGTATCGGGCACCTTGTTGGACTAGTGTAACGGTAGCACTACAGTCTCCAAAACTGTCAGTCAGAGTTCAAATCTCTGGTCCTTCGCCTTGTCCTTTTAGCTCAGTGGAATAGAGCAGTAGGCTACGAACCTATGTGTCGGGAGTTCGAATCTCTCAAAGGACGCTTGACTTTCCTTAGAAAGTCATATATACTATTGATAGAGGTTAAGTCCCTGTTATATCCTTATGAGGTATATCACACTTAATCCATCATCGCAGGGTAGTCAAGTGGTAAGACGCTAGGCTCATAACCTAGAGATCGTGGGTTCAATTCCCACCCCTGCTCCCAATAACACACAAACATACAGGAGTAAAAGAATGACACCTTACGAACTACGATTTGAGATTTTTAAGCAAGCATATTGTATGCTACAAGATAATTATTGCAACCGTCTTGAAGTAGAACGCAGTAAAAATTCAGATCTAGCACTACCAGCAGATTTTGATGGTACTTATCCAAGTTTAGATCAGGTTTTGGTACAAGCAGAAATCATTAATGACTTTGTAAGTTCTAAATGATAAAGTAGGGTGGCAACACCCTTATGTGAATGGTAGAGATCCGAATGGTGAGGGCGCTGATTTGAAATCAGTTGGGTGTAAAAGCTTTGCAGGTTCGACCCCTGTCTCTACCGTTGTGCCACTCATAAGACTGGCACACAACACTTGGCATAATACTCGTTATGTTTTATACTTCACTTGTGTGAAGGAAGTGCTGAGAGTGATGCCAAAAGTAAGGCACCCCGATAAGGGATACAGTAGAAGGATGCGAAATCTTCCACTCTCACAAAATGCGAAATTAATTCAGCGGTAGAATGTCTGCCTTCCAAGCAGAACGTCAGGAGTTCGAATCTCCTATTTCGCTCCAGGGAAATTAGCTCAGCGGTAGCAGCGTCTGCTTTACACGCAGAAAGTCCACAGTTCGAATCTGTGATTTCCCATTAGCAATCTTATGATTGCTAAAAAATAACCGGGATTAGCGCAGCTTGGTAGCGCATCTGCTTTGGGAGCAGAGGGTCGCAGGTTCGAATCCTGCATCTCGGACTCGGAGATAATAAATATCTCCAAATCTTAAACTTTATGATTTATGTCACTTATTTCACAACAAGATAGGTCCCTTGCAATTAAAGCATTGGTACATTATGCTGCTTCATTTGAAGATATTATGTCTGAAAGTGAGAGAGCAGAAGTAAATGCTCTTCTTAATTGGATTAAAATAGAGAAATCTAAACATGAACATTAAACTCTGGTATTGTGAGTGTATGAAGCAATGGCGTTGGACATTGACTGATGATTCTAATTTAACTATCAAGCAAGAGTCAGGACAACAACCAGATTTGCGTGTTGCTATGAATGATGTAGCAACTACTGTAGAGTATATTTTAGAACATAGAGTTTAAACTTTTTATATTCCCCTGTAGCTCAGCGGTAGAGTCGTCGGCTGTTAACCGATTTGTCGCAAGTTCGAATCTTGCCGGGGGAGTTTGGGGGATTAGTTAAACGGTATAACGGGTGCTTTGCAAGCACTTATTAACAGTTCGATTCTGTTATCTTCCATTGTCCAAGAGGATAAAAATTCTAATGTTTCGGACGGGGTTT
>Ga0214921_10000812_pt1 | contig 55547 bp, 62 predicted proteins | sample LL1505_MetaG_FD_177992 | JGI IMG/M metagenome (GOLD analysis project Ga0214921, IMG submission 177992) | Freshwater microbial communities from Lake Lanier, Atlanta, Georgia, United States - LL-1505 | ecosystem: Environmental > Aquatic > Freshwater > Lake | place: USA: Georgia | collected... | reverse complement strand
TGCTCCATGTTGTCCAGTCCCATCCAGCAATAGATACGGATGGAGCATTTGGAGTTGAATAGTAATTTGATCCTTCATTCACTCCAAATGTTATTGTTGCATTAGAGCCTACATAAACATTGTTATATACAGTTCCGCCCATTTGCATACCAAATGGAAGATTCATCCGAACACCAGCATCATCTACTCCAGCCAAAACATTTGTACTTGTTCCAATAGTGGCTTGTAAATTATTAACTGCTGTTTGAGCATTATCAATTGCAATGTTGGCTTGAGTTAGTTCGGTTTGTGCAGTTGCTTGTGCTGTTGTTGCTGTTGTTTTTGCTGCAATGGCTTCGGATATTTGTACCTGTGCAGTTGATGTGTCAATATTATTTATAGAGGTTTGGGCTGTTGTAATTGTATTTTTTGCATCCTGAATTATTTGCGAACTTTGATCTATTTGTGTGACGGCTAAATTTATGTTATTAATTGTAACGGTGGCGGTGTCTACTAAAGCTACATTTGATTGCGCTACTGTTACTGCGGATGTTACTATGTTTACCGCTTCTTGAGCTTCTACTCTTTCAGCAACTGCTGTTACTACTGTGGCAGTGGCGGTATCTGTGGCTGCGATAGCCTGTTGAACTTCTGTGGTGGCTGTTGCGAGGGCTGAATTAACTGCTTGTTGGGCAGGGCTTACAACAACTTGTTCTTGTCCGCCATTATCTGTAGCCCACGCATAACTTGGGCCAATAAAAAATAGCCAACCTGTAACAAAAAGGCTAGCTAAAAAATACTTTAACTTTCTGGTCAATTAGGATCCCCTAAGTAATGCAATACTTTTGCTTACTCAGTAATTATACCATGTTGCTATTTAATATTATCTGTTTTGTAAAAGCCATTACCCTTAAACTGTATGCCAAATGGTGTAAAGTGTCTTTGTAATCTTTTACCACAACTTGAGCATAAGTAGTTTGGTTCTATTGAAGAGATTGATCTTTCTTTAGACACAATGTTTTCTGGACTACACTCACATTTGTATTCGTAAACTGGCATTACTTACCGCTCTTTTTTCTCTTTTCTGCTAAGGCTACAAAATCTTTAACCTTAGTTTCGCCCATGTATCCCCAAGCGTATCCATCTTCAATCATCTGTTCGTTAATAGACTTTGTGTTTTCGTCTATGTAAATCCAGCCAAGTATGCGACCATACTTTTCTGTGCTGTCTGGCTTTTCTGTTTTTACAACAATAACCTTTGCGTCTTTAAACTTAGACTTAAGATATTCTTTTGATTCAAGGCCTAATGTTTTTTCAAGCTTGTCGGTAGTTCTAGACTCTGGTGTATCAATGCCTGCCAGCCTAAGTCTTTGAGCATATGAAATACTAAATCCTAGATCTATGTCGACATCTACTGTGTCTCCATCTACAATTTTTGTTATCTGTTTAATTCTGTACTCAAACATTATTCCCCTTAAATTTAAATGAGCAGTTTGCGGACGTGCTCAGGTCCATCCTTCGGGTAGCGACCCGAATAGCCTGCGACTCCCCAGTGACGGGGTGCAGATTTCTATTATACTATTTATTTGATCTTGATGTTCTTTGGCTTCTTCTCTTCTGGCAGAATACGTACAATATCAATCTTAAGCATTCCATCCTTTAGTTCCGCTGCCTTTACTTCCATATATTCACCAAGGGCCCACTCACGAGTAAATTTACGGGCAGCAATTCCACGATGGATAAACTTCGAATCGTTATCCTCTGTGTTTAATTCTCCCTTTACAATGAGTTTGCCGTCTGCTGTTGATACATCAATATCAGTTTTAGCAAATCCAGCAACTGCTAGTTCGACAACAAAGTTGTCTTCGTCTACCTTGATTACGTTATATGGTGGATAGTTAGTTGCACTTGATACTGTTTGAGCGTGGCTCCATGTATCTAAAGCTCTATCGAATCCAATAAAAAAAGGATCCTTGAAAAGATCCCATGTATATGTTGTTACCATTTTATTCCTCCTTCAAGCGAATAAGTTAATTTGTAGGCCCCTATTGGCGACCTAGTATAATTATATCATATTCTAGTCGTTTGGAATGTCTCTGTTAATATCCATTTCAATCAATCCTTTTTCTTTAGCAATCTTTTGTCCCTCTGGAGTAATATGTAGAGTGGCCTCAAGGTTCTCATCATATTCCACTTCAACTAATCCCTGCTCATATAATTCCATTAAAGACCTATCTACATACTCTGTATGAGATTGCCATAATTCTGGAGCTAAAGTTTCAGCATCTTCGCTAATTGAATAAACTAGTTCTCCGTTTTCATCCATGCCTTCTAGACTAACGGCACCTATTTCTAGATAATATGCTAGTCTATCTGCATCTTGATCTTCTTCTTCTGTCATAAGGTTCCGTCTTCATTTTTGTCAATAGTAGACTCAACTACTTGCTGAACATAATCAGAAAAGTGTTTTCTTATACTTCCAGTAGGCCTATTGCCAATAGATTTCCAAATTCTTTTATATTCTATAACATTGGCAAAGCTCGTTGGGCAAAGTATTACTCCTTGATATTCTTTTAATGTAGTCGGCAGAGGAACGTGTTTTCCACAACACTTGCATTCCTTAGCCTGATCTTGATATACGCTCATATTATTTCCATTCCTTCTAGTGCATTTGATAAGTTTTGAGGCATTCTTGGTGCTCTTATCATGTTTGTAACAATTGTGTCTTCTTCTTCTCTATCCCACTTTAAAGAACTGTAAGTGTGAATATCTATCTCTTCGTTATTAGAAGGCCTACTCATCTTAATAGCATTGTATACCGATCCACATACTGCGTCCGCCAAGTCTTTAGATCCTTTTCTTGGGTGGTCTACTCTATCTCGCATAATCTTTAATTGCAAAAGCTCATCGACGAGCAATTGAATTTTTGGACCAGTGAGTCTATCTTCTGCAACTACCATTGCCATATCATCATAATGCTTTTTTGCAACCGACAAAGTTTGAGTGTCTATTCCGTATTGTTTTAGCTGCTGCATCATATCGTGAGAGTTCCATCTGTCAAACGTACACACACGTATCTTAAATCCTTTAGTTCTTAGTGATAATATATAATCTTTTACTTCTGTAAAGTCTACTGACTTATCTTTTGTCGGAGTCCAGAATCTTACTACGTCAACTTCAACAATTGGTGCAGGTTGAGAATAGGTGTCAGTTACTTTTACGTTTACCCATTTTTGAACATGTGCCATTGATACGGCACAATGATCGTGCTTCTGCGCTAAGTCTACGTGTATAAAATATTCTTTATCTGGATCTGGAGCAAACCAGTCTTCGAATCTTCCAAAGTTATCTACAGCTAAAGCCATGTTGCTAAATGCGTTTTCAATCTTTTCTCTTGACTTAAAAAATGCATCAATTGCTTCTGATGGCATGCAAGCAAATCTTCCTAGGGCGTCTGGAGCATTCTTATAAAATGCTACTTTAAAATCGTCAATCTTTCTTGTTGGATTAATATCCCATGTCGGTCTACGCAAGGCATACATTCTTGGATACTTATAAGATAGGATGTGATCTTCTTCCCAATCTATATCAAACTCATTGCCCTCTGTTCCGTCTGGAAGTAGGTCATCTAATTTAAAATGATGGGTTCTAATTACAGTTTCTTTTTCTGCAACTATGTCGTCGTACCTCTGTTGAATATAATCATTCTTGTATCTTGGGAATGAAAGAAGAATTACCTTCCCATAATCTGGAAAACGAGAGTCTACTGAGGCCCTATACATTTCATAAATCAAACTTCCTGTTTTAGCTTGCTCATGACCAGTTGTATTCTCTACGCTAAAGCCAGATATTTCGTCTAGAATAACTACTATTACGTTGTATCCTTCCCAAGCCTCTCGTTCTGAGTGACCTGAGTGTACTGTAATGTTTTTATTAAACTTTATTTCCGAAGCCTTTTCGCTGTATTTGCCAACAAACCAGGGGCACTTGTCTACTCTAGTTCTAAATCCTTTAAAGAAAACATTGTTGGCCTGCTGTGCGTTAATAGCAATATTGATAATATCAATTGAGTCACCTGGGGGCTTGCCATAATAATTTGCTGGATCCTTTAAACACAATAGTAAATATACTATATAGGCTACTGATATTGTAGAGCAGTAATCTTTGCCAGACCCTTTGCCTAATTGAGCAACTACTTCGTTAGCAGTTTGCTTAAACATTCTTGAGCCTTCTTCTTCGCCAAATAACTTGATAAGAGTGGACTCTTTATACACCTGAGAACTTTTTTCAATTAAAGTATATTGATACTCTGATAACTCTGGTAGTCCCAAATAGTCTGGGCTTGTAACAAATGTTCTTAGGTCTACTGGACGTTCATCAAACTCTTCACCATCTAGTATGTCAATTAGATCATCAAAATTAAGATCCACTTGTAACCTCCGCATCAATAATAACAGGCTCTACTATTCCAGTTATTTGAGAAAGGCGCTTTGCAACCTCCATTTTACATTTAGGGCAGGTAGCCGTAACTTCTTTTAATATCTTTACTAGTATGTCTTGTTTTCTTTCTGTATCTGCAATCTGTGTTGCTAACTCTGCATTGTCAAGGAGTCCAACTTCTTGTAGCATGCCAATTCTTTTTCCTTCAATATCTGCAATAAGCTTTAAAGCCGTGGCTTTAACATTTAATTGTCCTTGAGTATCGGCATCTTCTACGGTCTTCCACGCTTCTTTAATAAGCATTGCGTAGTGACGGTCTGCTCCAGAGATAGCCTCTTTAGCCCTGTCACGGGCCGCTGTGTCGTTGTGAGCAACATTCTTCCACTCGTCTACCAACTCAACTACTTCGGCTCTCTTAAAGCCCGTAATGGCGGCAATCTGGGTGGGGTTATTACCTTTAAGCAATTCTGAAACCACAGTATTCATGCGGTCAAAATGATGGGTTAATTCTATATCAGACATATATTAGAGTATACTCCTAGTCGACTAAAAAATCAACCTAATCTTGCTATTTTATATAGTATTAAATATCCAATTAAATCATCAATATCATTATCTCCAGCGTATCCTTGGTTATTCTTTACTCTATTTAGTTTATCATCAATACGAACCTTTAATTGTTCTGTTGAATCCGCCGTTGAAAATATTCTTGCAGGCTCTAAAGCAGAGTTTCCATATGAGATATTCTTTTCAATTAACATGTGTGCAATTTCATGGCATGCTGACCAAATCTTATTACCAGCTGGTGCACCGACTGATTTTAAATATAGATCATCACAATTAAAATTTGATACATCTTCAAACACTGGTCTTAATTTCATTCCATCTCCTTATACAATTGTTTAAGTCCTCTTAGCGTTCCAATATCCATATACTGTCCGCCTGGTCTTACCGCCTTAATATTAGAACCTCTAGATATCCATTCCTTTAATTGTTTTCCTGGATGATCTAGTGCTGTATCTATGTATCTTATCATATTCTTTCGGAATAGCATAGTGCCCCACATATCTGGGTAATCACAATTATCTACTTTATCTTCTGAATCAATTACTTTATCGTGTGATACTAAAACTTGACCAACACGTCCCTTTAATGTTTCTCCGCATTCCCAAATTCCTAGAACAAGGTCGGCAGTATTATCTTTAAATAAAGGCTTGTATATATTTCCAGGTGCGTTTAATATATATGTATCTGGCATTCCAATTAATACAGTGTCGTTATACTCGCCCACCATAAACTTTACTGCATCTGACATTGTTGAGGGCTCACGAACAATTAGTTTAATATTCATATCCATATTTTGAATAATTGGAACCCACTCAGCTCTTGTAGAAACCCTAACTTCATCACACACTTCAAGCATTTGCTCTACGTGCCATTGCAAAAGAGATCTCTCATCTGATATAGGTAAACAAAATTTAGGGATGCCACCAATTCTAGAAGCTTTTCCAGATGCTGGCAATACTCCTACAACACTCATTCTTTTTCCCATTCATGAGGATTAAATCCATTAGGGTAGGATTCATTAACCATAGGATCCTTTTTCCAAGCAATCCATCCCTCTTCCCTATCGTCTCCCCAATACAGATGAACTACATCTTTATCTAATAGCCTTCTGGCTTCTTCTCCATAAAGAATTTTTACTTTATTTTCTTTTAGAAAATCCATTTCCATAAGTTCTGGGGCCCACTCATTTATGTGTTTTTGATAAGGCTCAACTCCTAATTTTTTATACAATGCATCTGTAAACATTTGAACATCAGTATAGTAATGAACCATATGATTATGCTCAATAATTCCTTCAGAACATCTTTCAACACAAAGATCTATAGCCGCTTTTAGTAGCGGGTGCCCAGCTTTAGCGGCAATTGTTTGAGTTGCTAGCCATGGGGTATCTCTTTCAATATCTAAAATCATATCGTATTCAGGGTTTAACCAAGTATCTACTGGAGTCTTGCAGTGTGTATCCATATCTGTATATATACCACCGTGAATATAAAGAATAGCAAATCTCCACAAGCCAGCTTTCATTACTCCTAAAGGCAAGTTTACATACGTCTCATATGTTTTTGAGTCGAAGTGCTCCTTAAAGAAGTTCTCTCTATCTTGCCCACTCATGTATCCATAAGCCCATTCTGGATTTTGATGAGTCCATGTTCTTACGCTTTCTTTAGCGTAAATTGGCAATTCGTCAAAACTTGTTTCGTAAGTCTGCCAGATCTTTTTTTCTATACTCATACTATCTCCTTTTAATTAACTGAAACTTTTCTAAGTATCTCTGTATAGTCATAGCAGAAACTTTGCATTCATCAGCAATTTCAGTCACTGTTTTCTTTTGTATCACGTATCTTCTGTATAGCCATGTTTGACTTTGATACAGTTTCATATTGAAAACCACCCTCTATATTCTGCATTAGGGTTATCTATATGCCACTGCTTCATCATTTCATTTTGTTTTTTCCAGTCCAACGTATTTGATTCTAATCCACATTTAGGGCATAGGCCAGGGCCTATATTTGTATATACATGCTCACACATCATCGTTCAGTTAATACCTTATTAGCATAATGAGCAATTCCAAATGAATCTGCTACATCAAAATCATCTAACTTAATTCCATACTTGTTATTAAAATAATCTACTGTTCTTTGTTTACGCATATTACGTAGTTGAGTTTTATACCAAGAGTCTGCATACCCTGGATTTTTTGCTCTTATTCCCGCCTTCTCATCCTTTGTTGGATTCTTATTACCTATGTATGCCTGCCAAGAACTTGGGGCTATTGTAATTACGCTAGAACCAGTTGACATAAGCTCAGCAATAACTACCCCATAAACATAAGATAATTTTATTACAGCATCAGGAGACCTAACAAGTATTGCACCCTCTACTGCAATGTAATCGCTCTTTAATTCATCAAGCATCGCATGCATCTTAACCTTAGCATCATATATTTTTTCGTAGATGTCTGCCCCAACAAGATCGACCTTACCCCACTTTAAAGGTATATTGTTTTCCATTAAGCAAAACGCAATAGAGTTTGTAGAAGCGTCTATCCCTAGAACTCTGTTGGCTTTAGTCTTTATAAGGTCAGCTAATTTCATTTAGCCTCTCCAATATGTTAGATCTTTTAGTTATATCTATCTTTTTCTGGCAGGAAGCGCACAAAGAAGTTTCATTATATCTACTTAGTTGATGCCCACATCTTTTGCACCCACGAGCAGCGCCTTGTCTAATTGCTTTTTTTTCATAATACTTTTCCATAATTCTTCTATTTGTTGCCACTCTACAACATTCGTCGTTATGATATTTTTGATTATGTGTTTTAGGCTCAAATTCTATAGCGCATTCTTTATTAGAACATATCACAGCTTGGGCACTTCTAGCATTTCTATTTGTACTGTTCCCGTTAAACCAGAATAACATTCTTTTTTAACTGGGCAGTAAGTGCATGGAAGTTTAGACTTAGAAGATCCTGCTGGGCGCATAGGAAGATCTCCGTCTTTAAAGTTATCCCATACCTCACACATCCAAGTAAAAGTATCTTCTATGATCTTAGTATTTTTTTCATTCATAGAAATTGGAATAACAATCAACTCTTGTGTATTTTTATTCTCGTATAAAAAAAATCCTTCTTTAGCATTTTTTAATTTCATATACGTCAATAGCTGAAGAAGGTGATTGGCTGTGGGTTTCATTTCTGACTGACGGACATCCCATACTTCTTGCTTAGCCGTCTTAATCTCACCAATTACTTTCTCACCATCGTATTCCATAATTAAGTCAATGAATCCACGAACTGGAGGGTACTCATTAATAATCTCTTCTTCTTCTGTTCTAAACTCTGGCATAGTTGCAATAAGTTTTTGCAATCTTTCGTGAGCCTGAGTTCCTTGAGCCATGTTAGCAACTGCTACAGCATCATTATCGTCAATAAACATTGCACCGCTAAAAGCCATATACCAATATCTAGGGCAATTACCATGTCCGTATCCTAAAGAACTAGGACTAAATGACTTCTTGGTCATCTCTCCATCAGCACGTTTGGTATTACGATATGACTCGTCTAATAGAGAGGCAAACTTTTCTGGGTCAAAGAACTTGCCCGTATGTTTTTTAAATTTAAGATTCTTTACAATATCTCTACCCATTATGAATTATACCTAACGACATACTTAAGTGCATCTACAAGTTTGTCTATGGACTCTTTTGCTGAATAATAAATATTTTTCTTGTTATTGTTTTCCGTGCCAGCTTTGTCTTTAGCAATAGTTGAATAGTATGAGGCCATCATAGAAAACTTAGTAGACATTGCCTGTAGTTCTATAATTAAATAAGGTGCTTTGGCAGAAGGGACATCTGGATTCATAAGCAACTTCACAACAATTGCAAGGGCTCTATCTAATTGATCGTCTCTCATATACTCATGCAGATCGTTAAACTCTGTTATTGAACTTATTAGCTCTAATGTATTTTTATCTTCCGCCATTTTTTATCCTCTTATCTAATTTATCTATAAACAAACCCATAGGGTAACCAATTAAAAATCCTACTGCAACACCGCAAATAAAAAACATTTCCATTATTTAGCCTTTGTTTGTTTTCTATTGTAGGGGCCAAGATCAGCCTTTACGGAACCATCTTTTCTCACCCTGACAATTCTACCATTTTTAATAACTGTTTGATTAAACGGTATTTTGTTATTTGACCCCATCGTTATTGTCCTCCCAAAACTGGATCAGTTCTTCTAAAACTGCCCATTCAATAATTCCAAGTCTGACTTTGGAATCTTTACCTATAATAATCTTTAGTGCTGGGTGCATGTTCCTGCTTACCCTAAATGTATCTGTACATATCTTAGACCAGACTGGTTTATTTAAAGTAAATGAAGCAGAAGCCTCTTTGTAATCTACTAAAAACTTGTTCCATTTAGCATCACCTTTTTGGTAATCTCCACGCCCACTATTCTTTTGAGCCTTTGCGCCATCTCTTTTAACTTCAGATTTTTCTGACATTAGTTTAACCTGTAAGTATTCTTGTGTCCATCTGGGCAAGTCCATGTCATTGTTAAAGTGGCTACTTCCCAAAAATATTCTTCTGCATCTTTGTCGCATTTAGCACAAGGCTTTTTGCCACCAAACCTTTCAAGCTCAGGGGACATTATTTTTTCTTTTTCAAAGAACTCGTTAAGATTTGGCACGGATCTCCTCTTGTAAAATTTTAACTACTTCTGGATTTTCACGAAGGTACTGAACTGCTTTTGCACGTCCCTGGAATCTTTCTTTATTTACAGTATACCAAGCGCCACCTTTTTCTACAATGCCACACATTTCTGCAACATCAAGGGTCTCTCCGATAGCATCTATACCAAGAACTTCCCCTTGGTAATAAAAGTCGTACTGTCCTGATAAATTTGGGGGACCAACTTTGTTGTAATCAATAATCCAATTAACTGGTCGCCCAACTCTTTGCTCAATGATTTTGTCGCCAACTTTAATCCCAGCCTTAATAGCATTAGCCTCAGCTTCAGAAGACCAGAGCTTAACAACTGTGGAAGAAAAGAACTTGACTGCCATGCCACCTGTGGGAATGTGACTAGCATGCATAGATCCAAACTGATTTCGTTGCTGTGAGATGAGAACAAGTAGTGTGTCTTTGTTTGCATAATTTAACATTTTGACTGCGTGGGTCATATCCTTTGCTTCAGCACCTATTTGCTTAGTGTCTTGCAAATCTTTCATTTCATTTCCATCTTTTTCAAAATAAATTCCTGGCAACAATGCAGATATAGAATCAACTACAATCATATCTACGCCAGCTTCCATTAACTTAACTCCAACATCTACCATATCGTTAACTGTTTTTGCTTCAGAATAAATTAATTCTTTAGAGTTTACCCCTAGCTTTTCTGCCCACTCTGGATCATAAGAATGTTCTGCGTCAATCCATGCACACGTCTTGCCTTCTTTTTGTGCTAGCGCAATCATCTGCAAACAAAAAGATGACTTTCCAGCAGACTTGTTTCCCCATACTAATATTTGTCTACCATACGCCAATCCGCCTTTAAGGGCAAGATTTAATCCTATGCTGGCAGTTGGTTGTTTATCTACATGTACATCTACTGCAGACTGAACTCGTGCTCTTGTTTTAGGATCTAGTTTTGCTAATATGTCGTCTAATACAATTTTCATTATTGCTCTATTCTCTCTTCATCTATTGTATCATTTAAATTAGGTTTTGTCTCTCTTAGACTAAATGTAAATGATGGGTCTTCTTCATTATAATCAATTACCAATTCTTTTTCTGTAGATCCAGCGTCTAAAAATCTTAAAGTAGGAACTGTTAATTTACCATACTCTTCTAGAACAGCTACCAAAACTTGATTAATGCTAATTGAAGTTACTAGACCTTCGATATCTTGTGTCATTTTATCTCCTTGATCATCAGGGTGCCGTCGTCTAAGGTAGACAATATTACCTGACACTTCATTCCCTCACGCATTTTTGCTAAGGAAATTTTGTACATACTTGGGAAAACAATAGCTCTTGTTAAATTTTTATCTTTATCTGACAAGACTATGTGAGACATAATCTTGCCAGCTTTTGTTTTATAAGGAGTAAAGTCAACCACAATATGTTCTTTTTCATCTAAATCATATTCTTTCCTATATAGAAATTCTACAAATGAATCCTTTGATTCAGGGTTAATATCTTGAACCTTTACATATCTTGCTATTCTGTTGTCTCCAACTAATATAAAATACATTTGCCCAGTTTCAATTGAAGTTTGTTCATTGTGGAATAGGCCAATTGCACCAGTCTCATCTACTATCTCTACTCTTGCCCAGCCTGTTCCTCTTTTAATTGATTTAACCATTCCAAACATTACAAAAGCACCTAAATCATCAAACTCTGAGATAGGACGTGCTTGAGATTTAATTCGTGGGGGCAGATCAAGATTAAAGGTAGGTATGCCTAGGTATTCGTAGTACGATTCCTTTTCTTTACCGCTTCGGAGATTGTCCTCAAAAGCAGCACCGCCAATAGCATTAAGAGCAGATACAGCCCTACTGTTAATGCCGCTACCTTTCGTAGAGGCTTTTTGTATGAAATCGGAATAATCTGCATAAGGTCTCTTTTCTATAATTTTATTTGCAATACCATCTGAAATATATTTAACTTCTGCTAGGCCAAATCTAATTGCGTTGTCTTTTAAAGAAAAGAATACAGAAGATTCGTTAATGTGTGGGAGCAACACTTTTAGTCCTAATCGCTTAGCTTCAATTAGGTACTCTGTTCTTACATCCTTGTCATTTTCGTTTTTAAGAATCGAAAACATAAACTCAAGTGGGTAATAAGTTTTAAGCCAAGCCGTATAATAACTAAGCATGGAATAAGCAACAGCATGAGAACGGTTAAAAGAATAGCCAGCATGAGCTTCAAAATCATGCCATAAATGCTGGGCTTGTTTTTTGCTAATATGCTTCTCAGCCCCCTGAACAAACTTATCTTTGAACTGATCGAACTCTGTTGCATCTTTCTTCTTTCCAATAATTTTACGAACCTTGTCAGCTTCTGACCAAGTCATACCACCTAAGTGTACGCAAGCCTGCATGACTTGTTCTTGATAAATAATAACTCCGTATGTATTTTCTGTAAAAGGTTTCATGATTGGATGTACGTACTGTACGGCCTCTTGTCCCTGTTTTCTTTTAATATACGATGCGCCTACTGTATTCATGGCTCCTGGCCGAACTAAAGCGTTAGATGCGGCTAGGTCTTCGAACTTGTCTACACCCATTTTAATTAAAAGGTTTGTGTAAGGAGTTGCTTCTGCTTGAAACACTCCTTTAGTATATCCTTCGCTAAGAGTTTTATATACAGACGGATCATCTAAAGAAAGACTAGAAAGTACAATGTCTTTACCAGTACGTTCTTTAATTGACTTTAAAGTATCTGATATAACAGATAAGGTCTTTAGGCCAAGGGCATCGAGCTTAATAAGTCCTATGTCCGCAACAGTATCCATATCATATGCAACTACTGGAATTCTTCCAGAGACATCGTCGTTTGCATCCGCCCTAGATTCAACTGGCGCATATTTTCTAAGGTCATCTTTTGCAACAACCACTCCAGCAGCGTGAACTCCAACAGACCTAATCTTGCCACGTAGCCTGTCTGCAAGCCAAACTACTTCTGGGTATTTCATTCTAAATTCTTTTGTGTTAGGAGAGTCTATAAAATCTTCAAAGGTGTCAATTGATTTCATTGCACGATTAACATCTGAAAGTGGCACCATAAATACACGAGCAGCATCTCTAATAACTCCCTTATCTTTAAAATAAGTATATGTAGAAATAGAAGCAACGTATTTAAATTTCTTCTTAAGGTAATCCTTAACTTCTTTACGGCGACGGTCTTCAAAGTCTGTGTCAATATCTGGAAAGTCGTTACGATCTGGATTAATAAATCTAAAAAACAACAAGTCATATTCGATTGGGTCTACATCTGTAATGCCAAGGGCATAGCAAACCAGCGAACCTGCAGCAGAACCACGGCCTGGACCCACCAGAATATTATTTTCTTTTGCCCAGTTAACCATATCTGCCACAACTAAGAAATATGAGGAAAAGTTCTTGGATTTAATTATCTCTAACTCTTCAATAAGCCTCTGGTCATATATGTCATTGCCTAGCCAGTTCTCTCTGAGGCGTAGCCTTTCTAGGCCTTCAAAGGCCATCTCAGACAGTTTCTGGTCGGCATTGGTCTTAGGTACTGGCAGAAGGTCTAAACCCCTGTTAAAGTCGTATTCTTGAATTTTAGAGGCTATCTCCATAGTATTCTCATATATATCTGTACGAGTTATATTAGATTTGTTAAAGTCTGCTTCAATTTCAGCCCTTGTCTGGATAAATAGATTATAGTCGACAAATGAGATCTTTCTATCTGGATATAAGTAGTTGAATCTATCTAGCATATCTGGCATTTGGCGAGACATTTCAAAGTCTGCTTCTTTGTCTGCCTTTGGAGATGTAGATAAAATAAGCATAGCTTCTTCTAATATTCTATCTTCTTCTTTGGCAAAGTGGGCATCTCCTGTAGCCACCGCCTTAATATTTAATTCATCAGCCAACTCTAAAAGCTTAGAGTTAATTTCTAGTGGATTATGAGACTGCACCTCAATATAAAAGTCATCCTTAAATGTTTGTTTAAAGTCTTTAAGAACAAGTTTTGCTTCTGAAAATTCTTCACGCTCTATAGCTTTGCTAATAAGTCCGTTAAGACAGCCAGACAAAACAATAATGCCTTCAGAGTATTCTTTTAATACTTCTCTATCAATACGTGGCTTATGATAAAACCCTTCGTTCCATGCAAGTTCTTGAAGGATATTAATATTTTCTAATCCTTTTTTATTTTTAGCAAGTAGGATTATATGGTTGTATGCCTGAATGCTTTTATCTGTTTTAGATGAACGATCAAATCTATCTGTTGGGGATATGTATGCTTCTACGCCAAGTATTGGCTTTATGCCCTGCTCTTTGCAGGCTATCTGCATTTCTCTGTGTGAAGATAATGTGCCGTGATCTGTAATAGCTAATGCTGTTTGACCAGCGTCTTTTGCGGCTTTAACAAGTTCGGCAGGAGAATTAAGGCCATCCATTAATGAATAGTATGAATGCACATGAAGATGTGTGAATGACATTAATTCTCCGCCTTTAACTTTGTTTACCAGTCTACGCTGCTACTTGTAGCAGAAGGCTCATCTGAATTAACAGACTCACCCATATAGAAGGCTTCTTGTTCTGCATATGTTACGTGTCTCACTGCAGATTTTTCTAGGTCGTAAAGTTCCAAAGAAGAAGCATCAAACGGTGTTTCGTCTTTTGCTAATGGAATAATTGTGTAACTTGTGTCGGTCTTTGAGCCATTACGTTTAATTCGCCACATAAGATTTGAGATACTTCCCATCTCTCCAGCATATTCAATTAGGGTAGGAGTAATTGTTTTACCGCTAGTACCTTGTGAAAGAATTGCAACGTATGGCTCTTCTTTGCCATCGTCAACTAATACGTTAATGTAAAGGCGTGTTCGTGCCTTCCATCCAGCTTTTGGATCTTTACGATGTTGTTCGTTTGCCCAGTCACGACCTTCTGACTCCATTGTGTCCAGAGCCTTGCGTCGATAATCTTTTGGGTTTGTGTGCTCTAATGCAATAAATCCGCATCCAAGCTTGTCATTATAGTTTGGTGAATCTGGATCTAGTTCCTGAAGGAATCTAATCTTTACGCTTTCGCCGTCTTCAATTTTTAGCCAACGGCCTTTGCTTTCGTCCCCACCACTGTAGGTAGGTTTGTCTAGTGCCTTGTTAAGGTCTTTTAGACCTTTTACTATACTCATAGTATATTCTCCTTTATAGTTGATGGTATAAATCCATCTGTATTTTTTATTATATCACGAGTTCCAAGATCTGTATTCCATATTGGAAACAGAATTTTTAATACAGGCTTTAATTTCTTCATCAGTCATATCGCCAGCATCTTTTGCATCATGAGGGTATATCTTACCATATTCAAACGAAGCCCACAAGAGGTCTTTGAATTTTAATTTGTTGCAGATGCTATAGCCAAGCTCTCTGCCAGCCATATCGTTGTCGGTCATAATTGTTATTTTATTAAAATGTCTATTTAATAGGTTGTGTTGCTCTGTAGACAAGAAACCTCCTAGAGTAGCCACTACATTAGGGAAGCCAGCCTGATGTACACGAATTGCATCAAAGCTAGACTCTACAACTATTACATGGTCTCCAATTTTTTTAGCACGATGAATATTAAATAAAGTTTTGCTCTTAGGAAGATTGGTGCTGTTTTTAAATGACTTCCCTTTAATTGATCTTCCTACAAGGCCAATGGGTGTTCCGTCTGGACTATGAACTGGAACAGTAACCATATCCATATTCTTTGAATACCCCAATTGAAAATACACCGCAGCATCTTGCTCGATAGATCTATACTTAAAATAGTCTTGACCTTCTGTTGTAGACATAAGATCTACGTGTAGTTTATTAAGTGTGTCTATTGGAAATTCTTGAAACACTGGTTTTTCTTCTAATGATTCGGCAAGCAGTTCATCAAAGTTTTCTAATACTTCTGACTCTTTGGCAGAAATATATCTCATTGCTTCAAACTCTGTTTTGTTGGCAACACGTTTTACTAATTCTTGCAGGGTTCCCGCTTCTCCGCATGCAGGATTAAAACAAATAAATGCACCCTTCTCACGACTTACGCTAAAACTAGATGTGTGTCTATTGGAATGAAATGGGCAATAACATAGATAATCATTAGATGTTTCTCCAGTTACTTCAATGCCCAATGATTTTATTACAGACTTAATGTGTGCTGGTGTGTAATTCGAGGTATCAATTTCCCTTGTGTTATACCCTCTAATTGCCATGCTCGCCTCCTTCCCACATAGATACCATGAATGCTCATTAAGAACTTCCATGTCTCACCTGTAAATTGTACCGAAAAAGCAGGGTCTACGTCAAGTATCCTGACGTATCCTTTACCCCTCATGTCTTGAGTTAATAAATTTTCGTACTGTGGTCTTAAACTTATTAGCTGAGAGTTGTCTTCAAACTCTACGTCAATTTGAAATCGTTTAATTCTTCGATGAGTCATTGTTTAAATTTGGAAGGTTCTCATATATCGGAGTAATAACACCACGATTAATATCCCAATCAAGATAGAAGTCGAACTCATGTCCATGACGATTTTTTCTAGAAACAATTTCAATCATATTAGTTCCTGGATATCTGTGGACAGCCATAGCCATATCAGCATCATATTCAATAGCTTTTGACCATGCTACCTGACTCATCATAGGGGGATTCTCTTGATCAGATATATCATCTGCCGTTGCAGCAGTAATATCAATTACGGGAATGTTGTTAGATACAGCAAGTAGTTTAAACTCACGAGATATGTTTCTGTTACGCTCTACTTCGGAGTTACTTCTCTTGTTATCATTAAACAATTGGTGGTAATCTAGAATAACTAAATCTGGCTTATGTTGATCTATTTTACCTTGAATAGTTGCGGGAGTTACTTCTGAAGTTCCCTCGTTGGACACAAGAACAAAAGAGTTCTTGCCTTCAAATTTCTTTTTACCCCAAGACTTAAATGTGTCTAGGTCAATGTCTCCTCTAGAAAAATCACTAGCACGGAACAGACCTGATCCTAGCATTGTATAAATACGGTCACGCATATTCTCTGGAGACATTTCAAGAGAAACAATCATTGGCTTAAACCCTTGTTCCCACGCTTTACACGCTAAGTACGATGTAAACCATGTCTTACCTTTTCCTGGCCAACCAATAGCAACAATTAAATGTCCTGGAGCCATACCAGTTGGATAAGCTTTATCAATTGCATCAAAGCCAGTTAATATTCCTGGACTACCGCCCATTGCAGCGGAGCGTTCTTTAACAGAAAGAAAGTGATTCTCTGCTGCTTCTATATCTGTAACATCAACATCTCTTACGTGATTTGTAAACTTATTTAATGTTGCAAGCTTGCTCTGCATCTCTGATAGAACCCTTGCTGCAGTATCTTCTTTTAATGCAGACCCTGATTGAATTAAAATAGACTTAAGTCTGCTTCCAAGATACTCGTTCTTTAATTTGTCTAAGTAGTATCCAGTTTCTCCGCTGGTGGCAACGGGATCAAAGTCTTTAAATCTTTCTACAAGTATACCTACCTCTGGGACAGCTTTAAACTTATAGTAGTATGATTTTAATGAATCCCATATGTCACGATGTGAAGTAAATATATCATCTACGTTATCGGCAAGTAGTGTGCTGATATCCTTATTCTTACATACTGCGGATATTAGTTCTGCTTCTGTGTTCACTCTTCGCCCTCAACCATTCTCTTAGTTTCTTCTCTTAGAATACGACGTTTAGTTATATCCTTTTCAATCTCTGCTTTTAAATAATCAATCTTGTCAAAGTTATAAAAAAAGAAATTTAGTGGGTGTCCTGATTTACTAGTTTTAAAATAGTAAACAACTAATTCTTTTGCACGTTCAAATCCCACACTGTCAATTACATCTTGCATAGCCCATTTCTCACGAAACTTATTTACCCTAGGCTTTTTGCCGTATCGTTCTTGGTAGAGGTTTTCATATAGGCCAATTAAAACATATGGCTGTTTTTCATTTGCCACTGGTTAGCTCTTTCTCTACTTCACGAGTTTTCTCTATCAACTTATTTTCTACAAAAGCATATACTCTCTCTGTAGCAGAATCTACATTCTCTCCACTACGGACATCATCTTCTATGCCTATGTTTATTCTAATGCTTTCATAGTTTCCTAGATTGCGTGTGAATGACAAGTCTACCTTGACTCTTGTCTCTGACATTATTCCGCCTTCCATATTGGAGTAAACTCAAACTTATTAATACACTTAACACAAATAGCAAAAACATCTGGCTCCATAATAACTGGATACACCTTAGCCTTTTTACCTAAATCCCTACCGCATTCCTCACAAGAATTCATTACTCCGCCTTCCATACAGGTACAAATTTTCCGTCTTCTGTCTTAGTATACATTATTAAATTGTGTTTGAGAAGAGCCTGCAATTCTGATCTTGAAGGCAGGTCCCTAATATGACCTGCATCTATAATAAATTGGTGAATGTCCAGAATGTCCGATTCGCTAAGCATATACTTAGACCAAGTACTATCTGGATTACTAATTGGATATACCTTTTGAGGCTGCTTGATCTTGCCCTGCAAAATATATTCTTCTATTGTTACTCTGTGCCTGCCTAAAATTTTACTAGCTTCTAATATAGTATAAGCCTTTTCCATGTTCTTATCTACTTGAGAATAAGAATACATCACTCTTTTTTTATCTAAATAAGACCACGCTATTACTTCGTCTTTAGCTCTTGATAGTCTAAGTACTTTATGTACTTTACCATTTAAGAAGAAATAGACGAATTTTTTGCGTAGTCTCTGTCTGTTTTCTCTAGCCATTTAGCGAATGCATTCGTTTCTTTATTAATCATCCAACGCTTTCCGCAAAGGATGCAAAACAATTCTGTATGTAGTTTTTGAGAAAATACTCTATCTACAAATACTCTACCCGAACACTTTTCGCACTTCATCATAAAGAAAAGGATTTCCCATCTACAACGCATGAGTAGTCTGGTGCAACGTGTATCATTTGAATATGAGGATAATCATTTACGATATGAGCAATGGCAAAACCCTTTTGCCAATCATGATGTTGGGTATATTTCATACCTGGGCCTTTCTCATCACACATATGGCCAATCTCATAGCCTCGCAAAGTTTCACCTTCCCCGTTATTTCTTAACTCATATGTCACCATGTGAGATGCAATACGATGGGAGTGTCCTCTAATTAATGAGATCTGCATGTCTTCCATATCTTTTCTTGCTGATCCTGTTGCTGCAATAGACATGCCGTGGTGAACGTGGATATCTCCAAAGCGGCGCTTAGGAAGCTCGTCATAATAAATGTATTCATATCCAAGTGAGTCTAAAGACCACAATGCTTCTGGGGTTACTTCATTAATATAATCAGGAAGCTTAGCATCAACATAATTAAAAATACGAATGTCGTGATTACCTAGAGCAGAAAATAATTGTGCGTTGGGAAGCATCTCTCTTGTTTTTGCATAGAAATCTCTTGCACCCTTTGCTTCGTGTCGCATCATAGGAACAATTAAATCCTTGCTATCTGTCTTATGCAGGTTTAAGAATTCTGCTGAACGACCTTCAGTATATTTACTGTAGCAAGCCTGATCGTCTGTATCTCCAAGGTAATCAACTACGTCTGGCTTAAACCACTTCATTACCTTAAACCATAGGGCAATCATGTTGTCGTCTTGATACGGAAATTGCTGATCAGATGACAGCATCCATTTTAAATCGTTTGTCATTAATATCCCTGCGTGAAAAAAGAGCCACAGAGTTGTGGCTTTAATATTATCTAAATTGTAGCATATCTTGCTAGGCTGTCAATAGGCTATTGCTATGTAATTTACACCCAAGGAGTGCTTCACTCCAGTTGTTCCTAGTGGACAGCTTACTGTAAATCCAGTTGTTGAGACTGCTGCTACGTTTACTTGACCGTGAGTTTGTTTTCCACCTGTACCATATCTACCGCAAACTACAACTACTGGGGTTTTGGTAAATGTTTTTTTAAATGCGAACTCTTTCAAATTTTGGCTTCCTGGAATTAATTCATATACTTCTGTATTACCAGCCTCTATATCTGGGCCAGTAGAGATTTGATTATTTGTTGTGCTAGTATTTAAAACAATATCCCCATTACCAAATTTAGGCACAGATGATTTTAATAAATTTAATTGAGTTTCTAAAGCACCCAGTTTGGCTGCATCAATTGGCTCTCCGTCTACAAATGGCATTATAAGTTTTCTCCTAAATCATGTGCTAAAATTTCTTTATCAGAGACTTCAACTACTTTAGACCTATCTAAACCATATCGATCAAACGAATCTGGGTCTACTATATGTCTTAGCTTGTTCTGTGATACTAAATACATTCTACCATCTGCTAGGTTTTTTATCAAGGATCCGTCTCTGAATCCCAGTTTGCCTACCAGTTTAATTCCTGTTAACGCCGCCTCTGTTGCTAATACCGTAGTAAAACACCAGGACTGGGCGGCTCTATTAGAAATTAATCTATATCTTTTGCCATCTTTAATCCAGTAGGTATCTTTATCTGTTTTAACAGCAATACCAGAAGGAAAATTAGTTGGCTGTGATATCGTTAAGCTGGGTTTCGAATTCTTTAACAGCCTCAACCTTAGCCTCTTTTTCTTCCATAAGCTTTGTAATTTCTGCCCTAAGTATTGCAATCTGAGTCTCATAATTTGATACAATCTCTCCTATACGCTGTTGTAGGGCGGTAATAATTAGTTCTGCTTTTTCTGCCAATTTATGCCTCTTCTACTGGGTATTTAGCAAGCTCTGTTGTTAGAGCAGCAATTTGTAAATTTACTTCAGAAATTGAATCATTATATTTTTCAATTACTGACGCAACTGGAACAGATTTTGCATTTTCAACAATCTTGTCTACATCTAAATTATACTTTACGTATAAAAGATTTTTAAGCCTTGAATTAATTACTTGAACTTTATCTGCATTTGTCAATGTTGTCATTTTGTGCCTCCTTTCATATTATAGCAATAAACAGGGTATCTGTCTAGTCTACTAATACCCCTAATTCTTTAAGAATATCTAGCAAGGCCTTTTTGCCAAAAACTAGGTCCATAAACAATAGGGAATCCTCTTCGCTTTTATTTTCGTAGTCCATAGAAACAATTTGATTGTCTATTTTAGTAATTTTATTGTATACAATAAGTATTTTTTCTTCGTTTGTCATTAGCTGTTTGCCGTTCTTGCTATGCCATCAAAAGTTAATCTTACTTGAGCCTGATGAGAAAAGCTAGTACTTACGCCAGTCCATGTGTAAGATAAATCATTTCTTGAAGGAGTAGCTGTTGTAAAATTTGCATTGCCTACGCTAGTTCTGTACAAAACAATTGAGAAAGCAGTGTATATAGGAGTGTCTACGTTCTGAGTTCCTGCGTATGTCCAAGCACTGCTTTCTGTTGCGGTAGTAGATCTTACCCAGAAATAATAAGGCGTATCTACACCACTTGAAGTACTTGCGGCACCAACGTAAGAAAAACTTCCAGATGCATTAGCGTTTGATCCACCATTTGCACTAGTTCCTGAACCTGGAGTAGAGCTGCTAGTACTATAATACATTTCACTGGAAGTGGCGTTGGAGCCTCTTGTAAAATTAATTGTAAATGTTGTATTGCGTCCAAAAGACCAAGTCTGAGTTTTTGAACTGAATCCTGACCCAGAGGGACTTAAAGAAGTACTTATAAAATCAGATCCAACGAGTCTACTAACACTTAGTCCAGTTGGTGCACTAGGAGATGCAACTGGTGTTGCACTGGTTGTACCAGACTGATATGTTGTTGTAGAGCTATCAGCATTCTTTGCTCTAACATGTAAATAATAAGTTGTGCTTGCGGTTAAACTGCCTGTAACAAGAGGGGACCCAGATGTAGGTCTAGTTGTTATATTTGTCCAGCTGCTAGGAGTTGTTGTAGAAGTAGAAATATTATAATCCCAGGACGTTGGTTCGTCTTGAGATGCTGATGGGGTTGGTTGGGTCCAGTGCCAGCTTAAGCTTGTTGATGATTGTGCAGAATTTGTTATTACTGGTGTTGCTGGTGCAAATAACGGGAGCCTGATTGATACAGATGAATCAGAAGGGTACCAGTTAGATCTAGTAGAACCAGTTGATTTTCTTACCCAAAACCATCTTGTAGTGTCTCTACTTGTAAGTGGTGGGTCATATGGGGATGTTACATTTGGGTAATCTGCAAATTCCTGTCCGTCTGTAGGCCTTGTACTACTGTTTCCATAATACACATCATACTGATCTCCCGAACCTCCGCTAAAGGTTAATCTAATAGCACCACTATTGTTTGTTGCAGATAATGCTGTAGGAGTAGTTGGGACTGGAGCTTGCTGATTTGCAGAAGTTACTACAGAGGTAAAGCTATCATCTATTTGAGTAGTTGTAATATCTTTCCACAGGGTGTCCGATATTGAAGTCCAGCTTACTCCAGAAGTTGTAGCTGGAGTTATTTCATTAAAATATATTCTCATTACGGCTCCTGCACCCCAAAAAAATGGTCCCATAACTCCAGCAGTATTTCCAGAGGTAAGATCGTCAACAAAATTTTTATAATACCCTGGACTATCTAGATAAGTAGGAACTGATGATCCTTTTCTAAATAAATAAACATCACAATAAGGCTGTGCTGTATAAAATTTAATTTGATAGTCTAGTGCATTAATTGCAGATTGTACAAGAGGGTTCTGATATCTATATGACCTAAAATATAAATGATAATTACTGCTATCAGAGTATTCTTGAAGCCTGTATTGAACTAAATCTTCATTCCATATATTAATATTTCTTCCGCTTCCTGATAAGCCAGCAGCGTTTCCTCCATTTTGTAATCCAATGTATCCATTAGAACCAACATATAAAGTATTGCCAAAAGAAAATTGATACGGAGCCTGTATAACTCCTGAGCTGTAGGATGCTATTTGATAATCTGGAAAAGATCCTCCATACCCATTGTTTGTTGTCCATGAACTAACTCCAATTATTTCTACTACAATGTATGAGTTATTGTCACTGCTAGCGGCTACGGTATATGTGCTAGTTCCAATTAAACTACTGCTATCGGAAGAAGTTGTTGTTGCTGATATTGTTTCTTCTTTTACAATCACTCCTGATGCAGTTGTGTTTGGTGACCTCCACCACCTAATTTTAGAAGTTGCAGGAACTACTCTATTATAATAATAATTTTCAAGGCTGTAGTTAAATGTTAAAACAGAGTTTGGAGAAGACTGGCCAGTTAATGCTGTAGTAAATGAACCCAAGGCGGGTTGTTTTTTAATCATAAGTATGGGATCCGAAACTGCTTCTATAGAGTCTAGAACGTCAGTGCCATTTGATACAGTTAATTCGTAAAATAAATATTTGCCATCTACGGTTAGTCTGTCAGATGTTGTTATGCCAGCACCAGTAGTAAATAAGTCACCAGATATAATTGTATTTCTAACTAAACCGTCGGATGTGTCTGAATATGTTATTTTTCTACCTGTAATTCCTGTATAGTTAGTATATGATCCGTCTTTACCATACAAGCTTTGATCTAAAAATTGAGGACTTGTTGCTGCAGCACCACTATAAGACAACAAACGAAAACTAGGCTTTGATACAATAACTGGGGGGTCTGACAAAAAAACAGATTTCCATAGGTTAACAACCTTTACATATATTTGTTTTACTGGACTCCAAGTAGTTCTTTTAACATAAGCTCCAGTTATATTTTTCCAAGTCGAGTCTTTTACTTTAATTGCCATTGGTCATCTTAATATTGTATCCATAGGTCGCCATTTATACCAGTGCCTGGCCCTGGTGCCCCATCTGAAGTTGGCCTTACATAAGTATTTCTAACATAACCAGAACTACCAGATCCAGTAACCCCGCTATAATTTTCAGCTATTCTAAAAGTTCCAGTATTTACAAAATTATCTTTACCATTTAATATTACTCCATAATCATTTCCAGAAGCAGCATATGCAGAGATTCCGCCTTGTCCACTATTGCCAGATAATAATTGAGAATAAATTGATACTGAACTTATTACGTAGCTGCTAATTGTAGTTAAAAGATTACTTATCTCTCCTGGAGATGTTTCGTTACCGCTTCCAGAATAAAAATATAAAGCGTCATTTGCCCCTGAAATTTCTATTCTTTTTCCTGAAGATCTTGTTCTAATTGTTCCGCCAGTAATTATTGCAGATGATGTAATATTGCCATTAAATTGACCATTAGTAAAAACTGCATCTGTAGCAGACATGTTACCACTCATGTCAACTGTAAACTTTGCAAGGGCTGTGCTACCAACTTTAATTCCTACAGAAGGATCTAGCTTAATAAAATTACCAGAGTCTGATGCTCCTGCGGTTGCCCTTAATATAATTTGAGGATTCGCTGATATTGGATCAAGCAGTATGCTTGGATAGGCATCAACTGAGCTTTTAAGAACTCCAGAATTAATTTGCCAATTACCAATTGATCCAGATGATGCAGTAATCTTTCCAGTTAAATCTACATCACTTGCCGTTAATACCCCGCCTGAGTTAACTGCAAACTTTCCAGAAGAAGTTGATATTGATGTTGCTGCAAGAGAGCCAGTTATAGAAAGGCCACCAGTTAAAGGAGCACTTAATATTGCTGCTCCTGCAGAGTTATAAATATGAAATCCTGATAGGACAGATCCTACTGTAGAGCTAGATAATTCTATTCTAGCACTAGATGATGTTCCAGCACGTATAAATGATGTTGCGCTTATATCTCCAGATTCAAGATTATTTACTGATATTGTACCAGCTGAGATATCAGTTATACCAGCTTTGCCTGGTCCTAATGCTTGATTGGTTACATTTGCTTGTATTGTTCCAACTGTACCGTTTTTATTAACTGCCGCTGCATGAATGTAAACCGCTTGTCCATATGCCACATATGTTCCTAAAGGAACAACAATTGTGTTTTTAACATTGTTGCCAGTTAAAACGCCAACCTGTTCATATGTTCCATTAGTTGCTGTGGCAGAATTACCTGCATATATATTAATTGCTTCAAATCCAGTAAATGTTGAAGATGCATATGTTCCAGCCCAAGAGACTTCTATTCCAGCTAAGATACGTTTTGAAGTAAATCCGTTTGGATTTGTTGGGGACTGTATTGTTTCGCCAACATCTGCAACTGTTATTGTAAAAGTAGTTCCAACACTACTTGTAACTCCTGTAGGAGATATAGATCTTAATTGAACAACATAAGATCCCGCTGGTGCCGCAATTGTTATTGTTCCTACTGTCGTAAATGAGTGTGCTACTGTAGATGTTCCAAATATTCCATTAGTTATAACCACATCTACTCTTTTAGCATTTGTTGGGAATGCAGAAAGGGTTACTGGGATACTTCCAGTTGATGTTGATGGTACGCTTGCTGAAGATGGAACTGCTGGGGCTGTCTCATTTGAGGTTGTAATAAAAAATCCTGGAGACCAATCGCTTTTAGCGTCATTGTCATATATCCATTGAAATTTAATAGCATATGTTTCATTTATTTTTAAGCCAACAGCCTTAAAATTAAAAAAGTTTTTATCCGTGTCTGGTTGAGGGGTTATATTTAAATCTGCTGGATTAGACATTAGAACCCTAACTGCAACTTATATTCTATATCTACCTGTCTACCAGAAGTCTTTGTTACTATGTTTCCTCCAGTTAGTACAGACCTACTTATCATTCCGTAGTTGGCGTCAAATGTATCTTCGTCATTAATTCTGATCCCGTCAAAATAAACTGTCGTTGTTCCACTTGAGTTTGCTGTAACCTCAACTCCTAGTTTAATTATATTTTTAAAATCTGGTGCAGTTGCGGAAGTGTTTGAGAATAAATTATTTAATGTTGTAGACTGTATTTTATCTGGAGTTGCTCCTATAGCTTCTGGAGTAAAATCAACAAAACAATACTGTGTTGGAGAACTGTAAAATTTAAGTCTAATCTTAGAAACATTGTTATCTGCCTTTTTATATGCAATAGCAATGCTGTCATTTACGCTATATCCAGAAAGATCTAAACTGCCTAGCGGTGTTGTATATTCTTTAACTGTTGATAATGGAGTTTGAACATAAACCATGTTCTCTCCAATTTTAGAAACTAATTGTGATGTGTTTAACTGCAGCAAAGGATTGAATCCATCAGAGTCTGTCCACAATAAATTATTGTCAAACTGAGTAATAAAATTACTATCAAAGTTATTTCTAGAAGTTCTAGATGCTGGGTACAAAGCTATTTCAGAAATTACTCCTGCAACATCCTGTGGTATTGTTGCTTGATAAACTGCCTTGTATACATATACTGGTGACTGCTCTGTGCCAGTATTTGTAATATCAATGCTTCCAATAGTTACTGGCACTCTATAAAATTCAAAATTTAGTCTTGTGTTGTCTGCGCTTGCCGCAGTGCTTCCTATGCCAAAGGCTAGCTCTTTCTGCCCAAAGTCGGCATTGCCAGCTAAATAGTTAGTTAAAAATCTTTTTCCAAATCTTGTTATCATATAAGTTCTACCTTCGCATTCATTCCTTTTAGAGTTTCTCCACTTGAATTTTTTACTTTAAATACTAATGTAACGCTTGGTTGCCCCGCCGCATCATAAACAACCGTATTTGATACTATTGATATATCGCTTAATGATGGAACTCCTACCCTTAAATTTGTACCAGAAGATTCTCCCGCCTTAGCAGAAGCCTCAGACGATTCCGATCCTTCTACTAAAAAAGCATCTCCATCTGAAATATCATCTGATTGAACTTCTCCGCTAGATAGATATAATGAAGATAAAGAGTTTCCTCTAATAATTCTAACTAAGGCTGGATCAAAATCATTTACCTCTGGAGAGTTGCTGTAAAGGGCAAACCTGCCTCCACTGGTGACTCCAGTTCTAGATATTCTAGGGTTGTTTTTAGCCATATTTTTATTATACCATTTACTGACTATAAATAGATCTAGCCGTTATACTGGTACTTAGCCCCCCGTCAAAATTAGAATTTACATTTGTTACTAAGAACTTTTGGGTTCCGTTCAAATCATTTTTTGGGTAATTTACTGTAATTATATCCCCTACCTCAATTACTGGGTTTCCAAAAATTTCCATATTAATAGATTGCTGTTGCTTTGACCATTGTAATTTAATCCAATTAAATAAAGACTTGGCGTCCGCCTCTGACTGTATCCATGTGGACTGAAAAGTGGCTGGCTCTAATGTAGTGTAGTCACTTGTGGTAGTCTCAGTATATTCATGCTGAGCGGTTATGTCAACATAATTTCCAAGAACAAAGAATTTATTTTCTGCGGCCTGCAATGGAATAAATGAGGATGCGTTGTTAATAACAAAAATTTCAGCAGAATGATTAGAAAATTTAGATCCCAGGACAGTTGCAAACTTATTAGTTCCCGTACTAGCGTAAAGAGGGATGGCGGCAGGCTGATTAAAGTTTGCCTTTACGTATCTTATTTCACGAGCAACAGTTCCAAATTCTTCTAGGTAGGCAACTTTTCCTGTAGGAGAATTAAAATTTTGTGCAATCTTTTCTCCAAATGTGAAATCTAGGGTAGAGTTAGCGTACTGCCCGCTATATAAACCTCTTGAAGCTGCGTCTGTAACTTGAGTAGCACTTACTGGATTTGCATAAACATAATCAAAATTTACTTTTTCTAAGACAGAAAATAGCGCTATGTTGGCTGTTGGAGAAATTGATTTTAATAAAGGGCTCACGCTGCCAGCAGTATTTGTATCTACTGCACTAACTTTAAAGTTATTGACATATACAGTAATTATTGTAGCAACATCTGTTATTACAACATCTATATCTAATTTATACAGAGTTGAAGATAGTACTCCTCCATATAGCCTTCCAGAATCAGTATCTTGAGAGTCTTGTAAATATACTCTTTTGTTTGCTACAACTTTGTATATTTTAAGAGATTTGTCTTTTAAATCTTTATTAGAGGCGTCAGTTTGTAGTTCAACAAAGTATCCGTTTGACCCTACATCATCTGTAAAGAACCCTATGCCCCCACCAGACATTGGAGTATCTAAAGAACTTGTAAACAATATACCTGCTCCAAATGAGTACTTCTTATAGGATGTGGATATGTTAGTATTTTTTATTTCTAGCGCATACTTACTTCTATCTTTATACTTATTATTAACTTTAAAATATGATCTTTGAACTTCTCTATTGCCATAAGCTGCATAAGAAGATCCAGTAGCTGCGGCAGACAAAACAACTGCGTCTGTAGAGGCTCCTAAATCAATGCTTCCTGCTGAGTTAGCTAATGCTGCTGCTTTTTCTGCGGCAAGTACTTGAGCAAGACGTGCTTCGTCCATTGCGTCTAAAGATCCGCCTGTGCTTGTGTTTGTTGTTGGTGTTGTAGTTGAAGTAGTTGAAGCAGTTATTCCTCCAACACTTGCCGCTTTAGGCATTGTAAAAGATTCATAAATATATTCTCCATATGTACCAGTTGCCCCAGCTCCCGAATGTGCTCTGGCACGTAAGTTATATTTTGCTCCTGGTGTCAAATTTTCTCTTACGTAAGTACCACTTGTTGTTGTAAAAGTAAAATCTGGATTACTAAAAGTTCCATTGCTTCCCACATCCCCCGCATAACTTCCTGGAGTAGATAAAGGGGTGCCAAGTGTTATGACTGCTCTGGTTGGAGAAGTTGTCTGTACCGATATCCATGGAATTTTTAAATTAGCAGGTGTAGCAGCAGTTGGTGTAGTATAAACTTCGCCAAACATGTAGTATTGAAAATTACTGGTCATGTCCAAACCACCTCATATCCACTCCAAGAGTTTACTATGTCTTGAGCTGTTGCATTGTGAGCTTCAATTGTTGTACCAAAAGCTCCTCTGGTTTTAATTCTGTATTTTCCGCTAGGCTTAAAGGTTCCCTGTTTAGCCAAACCTATATATTTATTATTATCTGTTTTGCTTATTAAATCCACAAACTGTTTTGTTCCGTTAGAGTCTTCGTATTCAAATTGCACTGCGTCATACTCAATAATTTCAGAATCAATTGCTAGGTAGCCTGTGTAGTTGTAAGCTGTGGTTCCTAGCTCTTCTTCATTAATTACAGAAGGGCTTAAGATTAAATATGTTCCTGCTGCCTGATTTGAAGCCACTGATTGATTTAAAGAAAACGCTGACAGAAAATAAGTGTCTGATTCCCAGGGAGCCTGGGCGCTTTGGATTAGGTTAGATGTTAGTACGCTATTCCAGAATACTTTTATTTGGTTGGCTGATGCCAAGTCGTTCTTTTCAAAAGATAGTATGTTTGATAAGTTAGATCCAGATGTTTCACTTCTAAAATCCCAATTAGATGTTCGTGCAGAATCAAATATATAATCTCTGCTATAGAACTCTAAAACATTTTTAGATGAAAATACTGCTGTCATTTGAGTGTCTCTGCACAATTCTTGCAGGGAATCCCAGACAGTTTGATTATTTTCTGTCCACCAAAATGTCGGTGTAATAATGGAGGCGTCTGTAGACTTTATATTAATATTGTAATTAGTAAATCCAATTGCATCTAGCATTCTTCTTATAATACCAGAAGCAGAAAAATTTTCACACATAATCTTAGGGGCAATTGTTTCCTGCAGTACCTTTGCTCCATCTAGTGCAGTTAGTGATATATCTCCATACTCTGAGAAAGACCATGAGTCTGCATAGAAGGTTCCTTGGAGTATGTTATCGTATGTACCCTTTGAATCAGATAGTGCTCCTCCAGAGTTATAAACTTTAATGTATGGCTTAATTTCCATCTGCTTATACAAATATATCTTAGAGTTATCAAACGCAAGTGTCTTGTCAAATGATAAAATCTTTCGTACCGTTTCATAAGATATCAAAGATAGAGATAATGAGTTTGCAGATATCTTGCCTACTGGCATTAGATCTTCAGAGCTTGTTGATGATTCTTTAGCTATATCAAATGACACTAAATGTTCTGTAGCATCTACTACCCACTTAGGAGATAGTTCAATAAGTCCTGTGTATTTTGAAGCCACCGCTCCAGTTGTAATCTTAACGCTTGTTAAATTAATTGGGGCGGATATAGTAGAAGGCTCTGTCTTTACCCAAGAGGTTCCATTGTAATATATAGTTACTGTACCAGCATTATAATTCTTAACTCCACTTGTAGTAAATGGGACAATATCTGCATTAGTGCCAGATGCAAGAACTGATCCATTTCCAAATATGCTCCATGTGGCTGGAGTTGAATGAGATAATTCAAATCTTGCTACTATCTTATTAGTTATAATAGTTTTAGGATAACTTACAGTTACATCTAATCCAGTATTAATATTAGAGACATAGTATTTATATGTAGTATCTACTCCAGGGTAATATATTCTAAAGTTTGGGGTATATGTTAATGATCCTGGCTTCTTATATCCTGAATCAACATCTCCAGAGATGGCATATTTTACTCCCGCCCCCTGTGGTCTAAATGGTTTAATAATGGAATCTACTGGGAATAGTTTTTTAAATGGGGTATAAGTGGCTCCAGATGAATCTGTCTTTGATATATCCGCTCCAGATACGGTAACATTATCCACAAGGGAGTTCATATTATATTCAAATATTAATTGTGTGCCGTAGGTAACAGAGGTATTTTGCTCAATAGCATTTTTGGCAGTTTGCGTTAATGTAATCATTAGACCTCATCTAAGGTCAGGGATACGTTAAAATGGGGCTGTAAGCCTCTCTTAACAACTGTAAAATTACAGGATGAGATAATAACTGTATATGACTCATAACCTGCTGAGGATTGATCTGAGCCCGTTTTAGCTAGGTTGACTCTTATATTAAAGCTTTGTTTGCCTTCGTCTCCAAAATAGAATGTTCGAAGGTCTTCTGCTCCCCACCCACCGTCTACTGTAAGGGTTCGGTATGCGGGCAACATTTCCCAAGATAACTGGAACTGTCTTTTATCTGCGATATGATTTTTTCTTAGGGTGCCATTTGAAGTTCTAACTATCTTTTCAATTCTTTCTGTTCCTAGCTCTAGGGCACTTCTATTGTGCTCTGTAACTTTATTCCAAATCTTGACGGTTCCAGCGGGGCTAGCCAATAAGTCTTTAGCCTCAATATAAAGAATAGAGCCTCTAGGTAAAAATACAACAGGCATTAGTAGTTACCTCCTAAAGTTCTAACTCTTCCTTCTTTAGCACCAATTAGCGCCAGCTCAGACTTGAACTTTCTCATTATATCATCTGCTGTAACGTTTGTCCCGTTTAGATCTATATCAATATTATAAACAACATTGCTAGATGAACTATTCATTCCGCCTTGAACTGAATTAGAACTTCCACGAGCAATATTATAACTTGGTCCTAGTATGTTATTTGGAATAATTTGTCCTCCAGAGGAAGGCACGAATAACTCTGGTCCACGCTCTCCGACAAGGTACGGCTTTGAGGTAGTCATTCCAGATATTCCATTTGCGGCACGAGTTACATATCCTCCCATGGCCATTCTTTCAAACTCAGGAATTCCTGATGTTCCTTTTACTCTATAGGTTGATCCCTTATATGTAAATGATTGTCCTTTTGTAAGACCCTCGCCCTTAATAAGTTTTGACATATTATCAGTATTGGCCCAGGTTCTTGGATCAAACTTATTATAATTAATATTTCCATAATCTTTATTTACATCTTTTACAATATTTTTTGCTTGAAGATCATACAATTGTTTAAAGGTTACGCCGCCAGTAATTTTAAGAGCAAACGCTTCCATGTTGGCACCTATACCGCTAAACATTGAATCTGCTTTTGAAGGGGTTCCAGGAGCAAATGGGATTTGCGTTCCAGCTTTTAAAGGAATAAATTTTCCATCTTTATCTTTTATAGGAGTCTTACCATTTTTTTGTAGGTAGTCACTAAAAGCCTCCATCACGTCTTTATTTCCTGCGTTATCTGCTATTTTTTGCATAACATTGCTTGCGGCAACTTCATATTCTTTTTTAAATTTAACATTATCAGGAACAGCCTCGGAAGCTTTTTTCTTTGCAGCTACGTCTGTAATTTCTTTTGCAATTTCAGCAACTAGTGATTTTGTTTTTGCAATATTATCTGCAGATACTCCCGATTTACTAGCACTAGCAATTTTATCTTCTCTCTTTTTATTTTCGGCATCAACTGAAGCATTAATTCTTTCTTCTTCTTTTCTTTCAGCATCATTAATTTTTGCTAGAGTTAATTTTTTACTAGTTTGATTTTGAATTTGTTGAATTAAAATTTGTGCAGACGCAATTGCTTCATTGTCTCCACGGGCAACAGCCATTTGCAAATCTAGTTTTGCTTGTTGTAGTTCTAACTCAGCATTTTCTTTATCGAAAGATTCTTCTAAAGCTCTTCTTTTAGCATCAGCTAGTTTTTTAACTTCTTTAAGTTCTTTTTGAAGACCTTCAACTTTTGCTTTATTATATTTTTCAGCAGCTGCGGCCCCATTTGTAGATGCTGCTCTAGCTGCCTTTTCTCTTGCAGTCAATGCATCAAGTACCCCTGCGGCAGACTCTAGCCCTGAAACTCCACCTTTTGTTATTAAGGCGGCGTCTGATGCCGCATTCATTGCGTCATAAAACCCAGCTAATTGTTCGGCTTGTAAAGATGTAATATTTTTTAAATCTATAGATACATTCTGAGTGTGAACTCTCCATTTAGCTATTAGTCCACCAATTGTGTCAGAATCATTTAAAATATTTGCAAATTCTGGTCTAGTCTTTTGAATAACCGAAAGGGTATCTTTTCCAATTTTATTATTTTTTACTCCAGAGTTTACAATTCTTTCGTATTGAATGGCTAGCGCTTTGGTCTCATCTATTAATTTACCATTAGCATCTTTTGTTCCTATTAAAGATTTAACTGCACTGTCTAGCGAAGTTAGGGCAGTGTCTAGATTTGAAGCAAAAGCTTCGCCATCGATTTTTGAAATATTTTTAATATTATTTGCTAAATTCTTTAAAATATAATCTGAAGCTTTACTTTGATCAGTTATTTGGCTAAATAATTTAGTAGATATAGCTCCAACACCTTGGCCAACTTTGTTAGAAGATTCAATTAAAGCATATATTAAATTAGTTGCATCTTCTACACTCTTACCGCTAGATACCATTTGAGCCTTTAGGTTTGCAGCCCAATCATTAATTTTGCTGGAGTCAATATTGTTTAATATTTTTAATGTTTCTGGCATGTCTGACTTTACACGTTCTTTTAATTCTTTGAGTTGTTTAAGTGTTAGGGTTAATCCTCCTACACCAGATCCTGTATATGACTCAAAATAAGCTTTTGCTTTATCTGCTGCAAGTTTTTGTTCTTCTCGGACAGCCTTTAATTTATCAGATAAAGATACATATTGAATTCCTAATTCCTTTGCACCGCTTTTTGAAACTCCAAATAATGAGATTTGTTCTTTTTTAGTATCTTCAGAATCTTTTCTCATTTTTCTAATAAGCGTAATAATTCCTGCAAGTGCCACCGTTGCCGCTAGAAGATACGGGTTAGATAAAGCAAACATTTTAGCTGCAACCGTAGCTCTTCCAATCATTCCAGTTAATCCCTTAAATGCTCCAGTTACTACGTTTGTTCCTGCTGCAAGTTTAGGCAGCATTCCAAGCATAGGTATAAAGTTCATTGCTAGTCCAGCGCTACTCATTAGTGAGCCTGCTGTGCCTCCCACTGATTGGCCAGCCATTTGAAGGCCCATTCCGCCCATCATAAATCCCATTCCGCCCATTCCTGCAGAATTTCTTACAGGTGCACCAGAGCCTTTGTTTAGGTACTCAACCATTCCGCCTTGACTATATCCTGCTGGTGCTGGCTCAGGAGTTCCCATTCTAGGAACCATTCCACCATTAGCCATATACACCATTCCACCATTTGCGTATCCACGACGCCATTTATTAGTTAAGGCAGCCGATCTTGGATCTGGAGCTAAAGGTGAAAACCTAGATTTATTTTTTATCATGCTAAGCAGAAGATTAAATTTAGAAGGTTTAATCTTAGGACCTATATGTCCACGCTCTGCATCAAAAATTTTACTTATGGTATTACCAGATCCTATTGGACCAGTATATTTGTTTGCTGGAGGAGTTTCATAAAGTTCTTGGGCTAAAGAATAATGTGCAGCATTTTGTGAACCAGAAAAACCACTTCCTGTTCCAACTAAATGTTTTGGCATTGTTTGACCATCAAAGCCTCGATTTCTTCTAGAGCCCTTAAGCTCTCCCTTGCCTGAGCCATCTCTTTGATGACCTATAAAGAGCATTTCTTCTGCCATGCTAACTCTTCGATTCATCATTGCAGGACTTACTCTAGTTACTTTTTTCAAATGCTTCATTGCAATGCTGCTTGCAACTTTTTCAAAGTAGTTTGAATTTATTGTAGCTGATCCTTTTTTAGAAAAAGTACTTATTAGTTCTTGATATGCATCTCTAAGAGCTGTTTGTAATTCAGGTTTTGAATAACCTAGTCTAACTCCTTGATCATAAAATAAAGACATTGGGTGAAGTCCTCTAGAATGAAGAGCTTCAAAATCATTTGCTAAGAACTGTCCAGTCAAATTAATTCCTGGTCTATTTCCTGCAAGAGCTTGGTTAGCATCTCTGCCTTGGAACATCATGTTTGCTGGCATAAAATCTTTTTGAGTTCCTGAATCATTTAATGATTTAAGATAAGGTAAAGTTTCTGGAGTTACTGCATCTGCTTTAACAACAAACTCTCCAGGAGTAAGCATCGCTGGAACTGTATCTGTTCCCATTGGCTTAAACTCTGGGCCCATGCTTCCATCTTGTCTATAAACCATTCCGCCAGTAGCCATTCTTCTAGGCTTGGTTGTTTCAATATTGTAACCTGCGCCTGAAGTTCTTACTCCAAGTGCCCCTGCTACTTTATTAATAAAGTTTTTGGTGCTGCCCTTTTTAAATAGTTCTCTCATATTAGACTTACCAGTAGGATCAACTACTGGTTGATTTAATGTAGGAATCATTGTTGGGTTAATTGTTCTTCCCATTGAAGCTGCTTGAGCTTGTGTTGCTTGAACCATCATTCTTTCTATATCTAAGTTTAATTGTATAATTCTGGCTTTTGCCTGCTCTATATTAATTGTTCCTGCTCGCAACTGTGAAACAATCGCTGCAGACTGCTGTGCTGCACTAGTAGTAAGTTGAGATACTACGGGAAGCATTCCATCAAATTGAACCATCAAATCTTTGCTTACTGTTCCAGTTGCAACAATTTGTTTCTTAAGCGTAGCAATTTCTTCTTTAGATTGCATTGCTAATGTTGCCATCATTGCGTGGTGCCTTGCGGCTTCCCCAGCAACAATTCCTGTTGATACTCCGTTTATTCTAGTTAATCCAGGAACATTTGGAAGATCTTGCTCCATATATATCTGTGGGTTTTGACCAATCTTTTGATTTACTGGGCCTGAGCCTGGAACCATGCCAAACATTGTTTGCTGAAGTCTTTGTGATTCGGTCATTCCAGAACGTGGAACCATGTGAGAACTTGACCTTGTTCCCATTGGTCCAACTAATGGGTGTGAAGGATCTACTACTCTTCCGCCTGCCATAACAAGATTACCAGCCATTGTTGAAACTGCTGGATTAACTGACATTGCGCCAGCCTTAGCTTTTGTTTCTAATAACGAAAATTCGTCAAGCAAGTTTCTAAGTGCTTGCTGTAATACTGATGCTGCTTTAGCATCGCTATAAAATGTTTCTTCTACTAACTTTCCAGCTTTTTGTGCCGCTAACATTTCTGGAGTTAAATATTTAAATCCTTCTCCACCTTTAAAGAATGCTTTTAAGTGAAATACTCCCTTTGCCATATTACCAAAGAAGTTTGCAAGCAAACCAGTTAACATAATTAGGGGTCCAGCAATTGCTGTAACTCCACCAAGAAGTGCTAGGATCTGTTTAACGGGTCCAGGCAAATTCATAGCGAACTGAACTATCTTGTCTATTACTGTAATTAAAACTGTATTAATTGTTAAGAACTGTTCTCCAACTTCAGCTAGAGATGCTTTAAGTCCTTCTAATGCTCTTCGGTACTTACCAGATGCCGACTCTGTTACTGCTGTTAATTCTCGGCTAGCTACTGTTGCTAATTCTTCTGAAGAGGCTTTCATTAAATCTAAAACTTGTAATGTTTGGCTACCCTGACGACCTAAATTTTCAAACAAAGCGTTTAGTCTTGAAAATTGAAACTTGCCGAACAACTGTTCGATAGCCTGTTGCTTTTTAAGTGGGTCTAAAGTATCTAACGCTCCTTGAAGAGCCATAAGTGTTCCAGTAAGGTCACCAGCATTATTGTTTACTATTCCAAGCAAATCAATACCCAGCGTTTTAAACTTTCCTACTGCTACGTCTGTTGGGTTAATTAATGATGCTAGTGCAGACTTTAAAGCGTTTGCACCTTCTGATGCATTAATACCACCTTCACGCATCGCAGTTAAATAAAGAGCTAAGTCTTGTACGCTTCCGCCTAATCCTTGAATAATTGGACCTGCTTTTGGAATTGCTTCTACAAGGTCATTTAGGGTTGTTGAAGTTTGGTTTTCAACTGCGTTAAGAAAGTTAATTGATTTTGAAAGTTCATCTGTGTTTTGTTTAAATGCAGACTGAATTGCAAGGGTGGCTTTCATGGCATCTTGTCTATCTACTTCACCAAGTACTGCAAGTCTTGTGGTTTCTTTAATTGATCCTAGTAATTCATCGCCAGTTTTTCCAGTTGCTGCAATATCAGCGGCAAGGCCGATTGTTTCTTTAAAAGATACACCCATTGCTGCAGATATTTCTCTTGAAGTCTTAACAACATCTTCTCTTACTTTACCTAATTCTATTGCTGATGTTCCTGCAACGCCGCCGTAAACCTTCATTAAACGAACTAATTCTTGATCGGCTTCTCTAAATGCTTTTGATGCCGCATTACCAAAAGCCACTAGAGGGACAGTTAATCCTACAGTTAACTGACGTCCCGTCCACTGAGTGTTCTTACCAAAATTAATTACCTGTGCAGCACCGTCTTGAACAACTTTGTTCATGATTTGAAGTTCTGTTCTTGCTAGAGCTGTTTTATTCTTTACTGTGTCTAGGCCTCTTGGAACATGCACATTGAACTGCATAAGTCCTTGTGCGTTTCTTCCTAGTGGCTGAAGTACTGCGTTTTGTAGGGCTACTTGCTGTTTTGCTAAATCTCTTATAAGTCCGCCAGATGTTTTGGTTTGATCTCTAAAGGCGTTAAAGTATTGATTTAACTTTAACTTTCCGCCATCTAGATTTCTACCAAACTTCTCTACATCTGAAGTTAAACTTACAAAGTGTGTGGAAAATTGTCCTGTGCTTCTAAGAGTATCTGAAAAAGATCTATTCATAACGGCAATTTGATTTGCCATCATCTTATTAGAGCTTGCTAATTTTTCTTGTAATCGAGATAGGCTGGCCGTAACCTTATGCACATCGGCAATAAGAGCTGAGAAGTCGGCATTAGCGACTATGCGGGTACTGATTGTTTCGTCAGCCATTTGTATTCAAATTACTCCTTAGCGTATCCTAGTCCTTCTCCAATTCCAAAACCAGCTTGTGCTGCGAATCTTCCTTGAAGTGAAACAACATCGTCGGGGCTTGTTGTGATTCCTGCTGCCCTCAACTCTATCTCTTCAAAACTAGAACCTTTCTTTCCTTCATCGTTATACTCACCTAAATCTACTCCCTTTAAAGATGCTTGAAACTTTTTTACATCGTGTTCCTTTTTCTTTAAAGCTTGAAAAGTAGCTATTAATTCTGGCATTGATAAATTTTCTTCTAGTTCATCGTAGTTCTTCCAATGTCCTAGTAAAAAAAGTTCTCCTTCTAAAGCGGCTAAATCTAGTTCTGACCAGCCAGAACCGCTGCCGCTAGTAGGTTTGGGTCGTCAAGTTTAATTCCTCCGCAAACTTCAAGGATGCGGTTCATCGTTGGAACATCTAAAGCGTCTTCAAACGTTTCTCTGTCGGCTACCAATTCTGGTAGTTGTTTTTCTAATGCAATTGCACATGCATCAATTAGGATATTTAGAGTCTCGTCTTCTGTTTGTGACTCTCCTGTTTTCTTGATTGCTATCATGAACTTACGAAGTTCTTTGATTGATAGGGGCTTTAGCTTTACGGTCTGCCCGTTTTGAAGCTGTACCTCTTCTACGTCATATACTGTTGTTGCCAATTTAGGTCCTCCTAGGATCTACTCATAAACATTATACTAAAAGAAATATACTAATACAACCACAAAACCCCCAATTTCTTGGGGGCTTTGAGTATAGCTAATAAACTAAATTATTATGCTACTAGAACACGGTCAATAATCTTGCCGTACTCAGAGCCAGCATAGCTAGCATCTGGTAGTAAACGGAAGGTTACTGGGAATGTTGTTGGAGTTGTACGTGCAAGTGAGAATTGTGACTGTTGTACAGACAATACTCGACGAGCATAATATACACGCTCTGATGATGTTGAAGATGCTGTTGGAGCAAGTCCAACTGCAATTAGCTGACGCTCTGTTGGGGCTGCACCAAGTGCACCTGCCTCAAGACCGAGTGTCTTAACGTTTGATGCTCCAGTCAGACCATTGTCTGCTAGAGTTGATGCTGCCTGTCCAAATACTGTTGCAATGTTCTCAAGAGTACCTTCTGACATTTCTGTTGCAATCATAACTTCCATTGCTGACTTGAACAGCTTAGCTGTATCAAGCAACTGATCTACAGTTACTGAGTCATATGTTGGGTTGTATGTGATTTGAAGACCGTTGTTAGTAAAACCAACGTTACGATATCCAAATAGTCCTGCAGTTTGGTTTACATTGTTAAGCGAAGTTGTATAAGATACACCTGATGCAAATGCTGGTACTCCAACTGTTCCTGGAACTCCAGATGAAGATGCAACTTGTGCTTTAGCTATTCCTGCTTCTGCGTTTGGGATATAATCTGCGTCGTTGATGTCAGTATTTGACAAGAACAACGGAGATGCACCAACTAGAATATTTCTAGCATTACCTACGGATTGTGCCATAGTTTTGTTTCCTCCTATATTTCAATATATATATATTTAAATCTTAAATTCAAGCTGGCTAGGCTTCTTTCCTCTTAGGACAAGTTTATAATATTATGGGTAAAAAGGCAAACCTTAGAGGAACCTGCCCACATCGTCTGTAATCCTGGAATACTTTATTTCTAGGATAATCTCGGATGAGAAAAATCCCTGAAGTTCCTCTGACGGAGCCGTTGGGGATATGTCTGCTATATAGACGCTATGGAATTTGAATTTATTTGAAAGGCCTACCCATTTGTTTATATCTTGAGCCGAGCTATCCATTCTTCTAAACTCATCTGTCATATAGTTTCTGATCTCATTAATATCTGCCACCGAAGTTGAATATACGGTAAATAGAATCTGCTCACAGCATATTAGCCAGTTGTCTTCATAGGACATACCAATCTTGTCATAGACAATATGCTTCTTGCCGCTTAAAAATTGATTTAGTTCTGGTGCCTGCTGGACTGGAATAATTGGGATAATGTTTTCATTTAAATTCTCGCTCCAATAGTCGTTTTCATCAAAGATGTTTCTGGTATAAAGTTCTTTCCATAGATACTTTCTTAGCTCTAGCATTGCGTCTAATTTATAGTTAGCCGTCACATCGCACCCCCAAATGATAGGGTCAATGCTGAGTCAGCTTGAGACCTTATTGTGTTTGCTGAAAATGAGTATTGAACTTTTTTAATATTAGACGGAACTCTTAATGCTTTTGTAATGCTTGAATTAAATAGTTTTTGAAATCCAGATCTTTTGATTGAATCATTTACTAAATTACCACTAAAAAATCTTGAGTGAGCTAATGTGAATTGATTACGTGCTGCAGATCCACCAGGACGCTTTATCGTAACTGATGCACCCTTTGGCATAAATATTGTTTCTTCATCAATTTGAAATACAAGTCTTTCGGCATTCTTTGGTCTAATTACTAAAGGCTTGCCTTGCTCCATTATTGAAGCTTTGTTTGCAAATACGTGTCTACGTCTACCGCTTGATGCAGGAACCATTGATTTTGATGGGAGGAATTCATAGTTAACTCCAAATGACAAACCTATCTGGGCAGTCTTATTTAATTTAAATAATCTTGCGGTTTTGTTACCCGATTTTTTCCATTCGTAAACATGGTGTAAAGATTTAGGCTTGCTTCTAGCAAGTGCGTCTATATAATTTCCAAAGTCTGAGTCTATCTGATCAAACATCATTTTACCAAATGCGTTTTGAAATGACTTGTTTGTTGTTAGTTTAGATATGACTGCTGCCTCATAATATACGTATGCTGATATTTGAGCTACTGTGCTATCTTTCAACACACCTTTTTGATTTGCATACATCATTCTTTCAAGTCCGCTTGCTGCTTGAATCAGCATTCCGCTATTGTCCAATTTGCTGATTCTCCGATCTCTTTAGGGATGAGTTATACGCAATCACTCTTCCAAATGGATCTGTTATTGGTGTTGTTCCCATTACTTCAAATACTGTTGGAGTCTCGTTTGGATAATTAATTTCATTCCAAATTGTGTTATTTTCAACATCTCTTATGTTAGTTACTTTTTCTCTAATCGTTAATTTTTCAGAAGTTCTTATTTGAATAACTTGATCATTTAAATACTTATTTGAAAATATTTGTTTATCGCTAGAACGAGTAGTTGCAGAGTTACTGATCACACCTTTTGCGTGACATGCAATTGTTTTGTAGTAGTTCCATTCTTTTACAATGGCGCCAGTATCTGGGTCTTGAATTTCAGACTGTCTATAAACATCTAAATTCATAGACAAGACAGAGTCTACGATGCTATTCATTATATAATCTCTGCTTTAATTTTTAAGACATAGTCGGCTAGAAGATTATCTGCTAAGGCATTTCCTGTGCCAGTATAGGCATCTCCAGTGTACTCAAAGTCCCAATCAAATGTCGATATAGACTTTACGTATTTGTTGCGCCAAATAGTATCCTTAGAAAAATAATCTTTCATCAATTCAGCGGTTGCTAGCTCTACGTTTTCAGGAACTTTCTCCCAGCCAAATCTTGCAAATACTTTGTAGGGAACTCCAGAGTGAAACACTCCTGAATAATCGTGAATACTTGGAGGAACCATTCCATTAGCAGTGTATACGGTATTGTCTACCATTCCTGCTCTATTAATTCTAATTGAATATCCACTCTCAGAAATTTGAACTGGGAAGTTCCAATTATCAATATTATTAATATTGTCTCTAAGAAGTATATCGTTTACAGACAATGTGTGTAGTTGATTAATTTTAGCTGGTAGTGGAAGCGTGTCATACTCATACCCATAAACCATCAAGGTCTCGTCATATAGATAAAACTTTTGACCTGTGTATTGCTCTATTTGTTTTCGAGCATATCTTTCTGCTCTAAGTAATTCTTTGTAAGACTTATATGATGGGTCTGAGGGATCTGTGCTATATCCAAGATCTTGAATATAGTTAAAGTCTATGTATGGAGTTACTACCTGTACCTCATCTGATCTTACTACCGCCACTCCTCCTACAGAGTATTCCCAATTTACCTTCAATGTCTTGTTTCTATTTGTAAGAGCATATGGTACGTTAATAGAATACGTTCCAGGATTAGTTTCGTCTAGGGTAGAAGTTATTGTAGCAAGTACGGTTGTTGGGAGTACGGCAGGACTAACTCTTGCATCTAGCGTTACGTCATATATTTTTACAACAGGTTCGGCACCAGGTGCAAGTTCTGCAATGTCACCGTTCCAAAAGATCTGATGGAAAATCGGTGATTGTGAATTAATTAATATCTCTGCCATTTTATAGGCTTAGATTAACTGTAGTACTCCTGTACTTCTCTAGGAGACGCTAATCTAAAGCCCTCCTCCTTATCAAAAATTTCTTGTGCTACATCTTCAGATACTGCTACGAATGGGTGTTCTTTTGTGAACGTAATTCCCATAATATCATATCTAAAGTTCTCTCTGGTCATTCTTACTAATACTGTATCCGCTGGCTGTGCTGCTTTTGGATCAAACTTTGGCAATACTTCGATTGACATTTCTTCCGTCTCTTCTTCAATCTTTTTAATAGTGCTGTTATATACAGACCAAGTTACTCCCTCTTCTGCAAGGGCGGCAATGATGTCGGCTTTATTTTTTAGACCGTCGGCATCGACTGCAAAATCTTCTGCAATCTTTTTCAACTCTGCTACTTTCAATGTCTCAAATGACATGCAAATCTCCTATTTCTACTTAAAACAATTATAGCATTACTAAATTAAAATGAAAAGCCCCTAAAATTAATTAGGGGCCTTTCCAGCTAGTTAAATCCTATAATTAGGAAGCAACCTTAACGTTTTTCACTACTACCCAGGCGTTTGCCTGCTCGATTTGAACGCCAACACGAGTATACATTGTGTACTCGATTGAGTCCTTACGTGGCTCGAAGAAGCGGTAAACAGTTACATCACGCTTGATACCAATAACTACGTTATTTGGGAATGTCAAGTGGACGTCACCGTGTGATCCTGATGGAGCTGAATATGTTCCAGTCTGTGTCTCATTAAGAAGTGGTACTTCAACAATCGGAATACCGAATGCGAATGGTGCCACATATCCTGCTGGTCCACCTAGACCTGGAGTTGCTCCACGGATTACGCTTGATGCGATGTCTTGTGGAATTGTCTGATTTGTTCCAATGCTGTTAGCATATAGGAAATCTTGAATCAGGTTTGATCCTGCTAGGAAGCGAAGATCTGCACGACGTTGCTTGTACTTACGTGGCATTGCTTTAAGTGCTTTGTTAAACAAATCACGGCTTACGCCTGCGCCACCAGCTTCTACTACGTGTGCTGAAGCCTTTGCCTTCTTTACAACGCCATCAAATGACTTGTATAGGGCATCGCCTGTTAGGGCTGTATCGCCATTTAGAATTACGTCTTCAATGTCGTTACCTGCCTGTGTTGCCATCAAACGTGCAATATGATCTTCAAGATCTGCACCTTCGATATTATCTTCTAGAGACTCTGTTGAAAGCTCCCAGTCCATGCGGAGTTTCTTTGTTGTCAAAGAGATTTTTGAGAAAGTTACTGCGCTGTTTGAAGCGTCGTTATCACCTTCGGTTGCAAGCTTCATAAGCTTCTCACCAACGGCCATACGATCAATCTCAGATGTGTCTGACTTCATACGAACTGTACGGGCGACCTTACCGATAACGGTAGCGTCGAACATGTAGTCCAGGAAGCGAGCTGATTGTTCTGCGTTTAGGAGACCTGCGTTGCCAGATGATCCAGCTGTGTGGATGCTTGTGTTGGCTGCGCCTGTAACTCCTGCAAAGGTACCTGTTGCAGTTGTACCTGCAGCGATAGCTTTTTCTAAGTTTTCATTACTCATTTTATATTTTCACCTACCTTTTTTTAGTTAAAAATTTCGTTCACGGAACCAAGGAAAGAACCGTTCCACTTTGATTTTTTGATCATTACTTCCTGAGACCCGCCAAGGTCCGAGGACTTCTTAATTGCAGTCTCTGATTCTACTGCATCGACACGCTTTTGTACACCATCAATTGTGTTCTTGATGCTTTCAACTGCTGTTGAAAGTGCTGTGTGTTGTTCTGCCAACTCTGAAATTCGGCTATCTACGCTCTTGCTGAACGTTTCAACTGTATCTTTAATTGTTGAAACCTGTACTGCATTTGCTTCTGAAGCCTTATTCAATGTCTCTGAGAAAAATCCCTTAAGGTCGCCAAGCATTTTAGCAAAATCAGGTTCATCAACCATAACTTCTGATACATCGGCTGCTTTTTCTAGAGTTTCGGCAGGAGCGTCTTCTACTGGTGCTTCTACAACTGCTGGTGCTTCTTCAGCAACAACTGGTGCGTCTGCTACTACAGTCTCTTCGACTGCTGTGTTTTCTGTGTTTTCTGACACTTCATTACCTCCTTCTATGTCTGCCTGTTTTGCAATTTGTGTTTCAGGCGTGGACAATCTTGATTTTTTATGTAAATCAAGAATCTTGTTTATTTCTTTTGCTTTGTTAACATCGTTTGACTCTACCCATCCAATTAGTGTTGCAGGCTTTCCTGTAACTGGGGAATCGTATGATGATTCTGTTGAAATAAATACTGAGTCTGAGTCTGCACAATAAAAAATGTTTTCTGCTTTTACTTCAGTTGCTATTCCTTTAAATATTAGTTCGCCGTTCATCTTAGAGATAGAAAGAATGTTGCATAGCTCGTTTGCTGGAGAGTCGACAATTGAAAGTTCCATCAATGAATAATCTTTGATGAATCTTGTAGTCTTACCAGTTGCTTTATTAACTTCGTTGTCTGATTCAATAATCTTTCCGCCGATTGAAAATCCTGTTAGAGTTCCGTCTAGAACTTTTTCCCAAGTATCCTGAGCGCCCTTAGAAACATATGCGTCAACATATACTCCGTTATAAAACTCTTGTGACTTTGCATCATAGTATGTTTCTGGCTTAAATGAAATCATCTTGCCTACTGCGTTTGAGCTGTGCATCTCACGAATGTTTCCACGGAAATTTTCAAAAGCTTTTACGCTTGCTTCCATAGTAACGACATCACCAGTTTGATCAACGTTGTCTAGTGTTGCAAAACCTGAGACTGTACGCTTTTCACGGTTGACTTTTGTAAAGGGGACCGATAAAACTATCTGATCGCCAGTTGAAGACCATAGGGATTTTTCAATGTTCATATGCTTAATTTTATAGCGTTATTGACTATAACGCAAATAATGGTTGAGCAGGGTCAGTCGACTTGTCTTCCATCTCCTTGAGCATTTCTTCCCTCTCCAGAAATATCGGGGGAATTTGCAGACCTTTCAGAATCTCTAGTTCTGGTTTTTCCTGCCTGTGCTCTTACTTCTGCCTGTGCCTGTGGTTTTAATTCTACAACTTTATCCCCACCATCAATTGGGACCATGCCCATTCTAATTCTAATTTCATTAGGGGTCACTACCTGCATCCTTAAATATCGCTCATCAATTTTAGATTGAGTATCTTCGTCGGTCAAAGTAAGCTCATTAAATTTAAGAATTAAAGCATCTGTCATTTCTTCAATAATTTTATTTAATTTCTTTTCTAAATTCATTTGGGCTGGACGGCATACTTGCTCTCTAAATGTTTTATCGGCATCTCTGGCCACCGCTAGATTTACTCCTTCTGGAGTTCCAATTTTATTAATTGGGACACGGTGAGATAATAGGATTTCATCTCTATTAGATTTGCGATATACGTTAAATGAAGATTCCTGAGTACCTGCCTCAATTGGCTCCATTTTAAATTCAGTCTTAGAATCTGGAGAATCTGGAGGAAGGGGAATATACAAAGATCTGTGATTCTTGCCTCTTAGTCCAACTTGGAAAAACTCAAGTAATTTACGCTCTGATTCTGTAGAAAGCTTTGCTCCCTTTACTGTAATAATATATCTTGGAACCGCCTTATTCTCAAAGTAGTCAAGATTGTACTTACCAGCAAATTCATTTCCTGCCATAGCATTTGATGAGGCTACAATATCTGGAATACCGTAATAGTTATTTGTGGGAGTGTATTTCTTTAAATGAATAATTTCGTTAGGTCTATCTAGCCCGCCTGCAATTGGGTTCTCTGTTTCTTGATCTCCAAAGGTTCGGAAGAATACTGCCTTACCGTAAAGTAATTGAATAAATCCATCACGCAAACGACGTACACGCATTGTCTTTGCAGGGATATGTCCGATATAACCAATCTTACCAGCAGAGGTTCTACCAATTTCAATGTAGCCATTTCCTGTTGCTTCAACATCTGTGTATGCTTTAATAAGTGTTTCTGTAAATGTTTCTTCTTCGTTGCAATTTTCAAGCCAGTCATATAGATCTTGGCGAAGTCTATTTAATTTTCTACGTGCTCTATCTAATGATTTTTCATCTGAAATATTATCAAATGCTTCCATTGTTTTTCTTGTCTCAACAAAGTCGTGACCTAGTCCAACAATATTTGAAACCTTAGCATTAATTGCTGAATAATTATATGGGGAAATTTCATAAATAGTTGATAAATAATCTAGGTTATATGGAGGCTCAACAAGGTCAAACATTGCATAGCCAGTGACTGCTTGCTGTAATAGATTCTGTTGTGTTTCTGTTCCATCAATACCCTGAAATCTTTTTTGTAAATCACGATTCATCTTACGACGAAATGCAGGACTTAATCCTGAAATTTTAGATAGGTCTTCTCCGCTTACTTTAAATAGGTCAGTACTTGTTTCTTCTCTTGGAGTATTAAACTTCATCCAGTCCGCCACATTTGAAACTACAATATCTTGAGAGTCATCATCTTCTACAAATTTTGTCATCTTAGTTTACCTAACTTTTTCATTTCGTCTTTGTAGTTTCCAATATCCAAAGGATCTGGAACTAGTCCCCACTCAAGTCTTTGTTTTTGATGGTCAAAGTCTTCGTCTGATATTTTCCGCCTAGCGGAAAGAAATTTAGGCCCGCCTTCATATATGCCGTATGAGCGAACTTCACGAGCCAAAGCATCGATGAGGGATCTATTTCCTTTTTTGGACGTGACTGAAAGAAAGTTCCCATCATCGTCTCCAATCCATCTACCGTCTGGCATTTCCCAAACATATATGCCCAGGGTTGATTCCTCTTGCAACATTCTTGTACTCTTCTTAGTAATGTCCATAGAACTTTATTTTACCATTACTTGCTGTCTAAGTCCAGCTTTTTGTCAAGGGTTATGACAAAATTATACGCTTTGTAGCACGATCCAGTCATTATTGTATGCAATAACGTTAGATTCTGTCAAGGTGATGGCGGGTTCAGTAACAGAAGAAACAGACTTTCCCGTATATAGATCATAATGAGTATCTACAATTCCAGCCGTTAATTCTTTTTCATAGGTCGTAATATTCTTATATAGGTTGCTTGGTCCACCAGATGACTCGTAATTTAATTGCAATGATCCAGTTACTGGGGTAGTAAATACTATTACGACATGATGTGGTTCTTCTGCTACTAAATAAGTGTTAACATCTGTTAGATTAGTTACATCTACATTGTTGACATAGATCTTTGCTATATTAGCCTTAGAGACCGTTCCAGAGCCGTTCCAGGCTACTCTGGTAGCGGAAGGGGTAGAAGCATAGAATAGGGTGTTAGCGGCCAACGTGAGCGGTGTAAAGAACATCTCTACAGACTTGATAGAGGACAATGTGTTAATATTAAATCCTGTGGCATTCTTAGGCCTAATTCCGTTTGTATAATTTCTAGAAAGAATAGGATAATTTAATGAGCCTAAATAATATTCTGTGCTTGAGGTTATTTTATCTCCAAAGTTATCTGCAAAGATATCTTTATTTGAATAGAAGGCAATACAGAAAAATGATAGGGTTGGCAAATATTTACTGGCATCTGTGGTACTCATAGTAATTCTAAGATATACATTTCTGCTGGAATGGAAGGCATCCTTTGTATATTGAGGTAAAGGTTGTCCATTTGTACAGGATGAATAGTTTGTTCCATCTGTACTGGTTTCTACTGTAATTCCTAAATCATTCCGCCACTCTACTTTTGATGTTACTAGATTTAGTCCAGAAGGGACTACAAAGAAATCGTTTATTACAAATGACTTTGCTACGACCGTTTCTGTTTCATTAAAGCCGATGCTTTTTTCTACTAGATCAAAATAGGTGTCTTCTGTTAACCAGTAAGTCCAGGGTTTATTCACAGGGTATGAGTAATCAAACACTGATTTTATATTAGCGTCTGATCCAGTATATAAAACTCCCTCATCTGGATAAGCTACTTGAATTGCAGAAGATGTAACATTAGCATTTACATAATGTCTAATTATTGTTTTATCTGATAGGCTGTACCGATATATGGCTGGAGCATCAACAGTAAATTCATCACCTGATACTGTGGTTGGCCCTATTTGTAAATTTAAAGTTGTGTTAGCAAACTTGTATCCGCTTACTGATTTAAAGGCTACCGAGACTCCGTCGATATATAGCTCAATAGACTCTCCTGTGTACTTACCTACTAAATGTAATACTTTTTTAGAATAGTTAAGCGGTGAGATAACATACTCTGTAGCAGATACTTTAAATACTATATGCCCTCTGTCCCAAAACAATCCGATATTATTTGCGGTATCTCCAAACAGCCTGACTGCTGAAGATGATTCTATTGAGGCATTAATAAATACCTCCATTGTAAAGTCATTATCTGAAGTGTAAGAGGTTGCAAATCCTGCTCCTACTGCCGCTCCGTAATAGTCTTTAGTAACAGGTACAGTTATGTACGCTGTATTTGTTATCTTTGTTCCAGATATTCCGCCAGAAACTAATGGTAATATATTTGATGCAGGAGATCCTACATATGTAGCATTATTACCGCATCCCGATGAATCGACAGCGGTAGAACCAGAAGACTCATCCAATGGCCAGAAGCCAATTGGATGGTCTTTAATTACCTTTAATTGATAGCTCATTTTATTTCCTAATCTGATTCTTTAACTAAGCAGGCAGAACTAAGATCGTCCAACGTATAACAAGATACTGGAAAATCTGTCAACATAGTTCTGTAATAAGACATTAAATATCTTACGCCATTGCTTGAAGTACATTAAGAATAGCTTTAGCTTTGCTCATTTCTACAGTTTCAGAACGAATTGCTGCATAGCATTGATCTGCATACCATAGATTTGACAATAGCTCTACATCTGCCATATCGGCAACTGATGCAATTGCTGCATGCTTATCAGATGAATTGCGATAATCAAGTAGACGTGCTGGCCACTCTGTAGGCAATGTTGCAATAATTGCTGTGTACATAGCAATGTTTGCTTCGTATTGTGCCACCTCGGCTTGTCTTGCCTGTAGTGGTGTCATTGGTGTATCTGTCATTTTATTTCTCCTTTTCTATTTTTTTTAATTAAAATTAATTCCACCGTAATACTGGCTACCTGTGTTTATTACTGAGGGGTCTGCGTATTTTGAACCAAAACCAGTTGACTCTGAAAATGCATAGGCATATACCCAGGGACTTGAGGTAGTAGCATAAGCTATTGCTGTAGTACCAAAAGTAGATGTTACCGCATTATAACTAGCTGCTGAAACAGTACTTGTTGCAGGATTTGCGTATTTTGTTCCAAATCCCGTAGATGTATTAAATGGATAAACATGAAGATGTGCGCCACCAAAAGTTGCAGATGTGCTAGTAATTATTACTGAATTTCCACTTGAAGAAAATTTCATTGAATATGCGTAAGGATCTCCCGATGGCTGAGCATACTTTGTTCCAAAGCCCGATGATTCGCTCCATGGATACGCTGTAACACCACTGATTCCTCCAGATATAACTGTCTGTCCTGTTGGGCTTGCGTCTAATCCATTACCACTATAACTTGGCAAAGATGGAGCATTTGCATATTTTGATCCAAAACCACTAGATGTGTTAAAATAATATGCGTTAATAAACGGAGTTGAACTCTGTGATGTTGCTATTGTACTTCCAAAATATTTGATTCCGTAGCCTGTAGCAGATGGTAGGGATGCTGGTTGTGCATACCTTGCTCCAAAGCCTCCTGATGTGCTAAATGGATAAACACTAATATATGGAGAAGAGTCATGATTAACGGAAATAATTCCATTATCAGTATCTAAGTGTACCCCATTTCCGCCGCCTGCAGGAAGTGTGGATGGATTTGAATACTTTGTTCCAAAGCCTACGGCATCATTAAAAGGATAGACAAGTACGTATGGAGAAAAGGCATTTGTTGTTGCCAAATAACCCTTTGCTCTACTCCAAGATGATCCACTTAAAATATAACTGGGTAGGGTTGCTGGATTTGCGTATTTGCCATTAAAGCCAGTAGTGGTTCCATTAAACCAGTTCTGTACTTGCATGTAGGGAGATGCTTCAAGATTTAAAATAATAGCAGTAGAGTTAGTTGTAGGAATATATGAAGCAAGTCCAGCCAACATATTTGCGTATCTGTTTAAAGAAGATAGACCGCCTATTGTTTTAAGTCTTTTTATAAACATTATGCTATTTCAACTCCTGAAATATGAAAATTAACAGATGTTGCAGTAGCCCCGCCTGCAATTATTTTAGTTGCTCCCAATACCTGCTTCATGTCAATTACAACTGAATCGTTTGCTGATATAGAGACTGTGGTAGCAATACTTACTCCGTCAAGAGATAGACTGTAACTTTGAAGGGATCCAGAAGTATTTGTTACTACAATATTTGTAATTACCGCCGTTGTTGCGGTGGGAACTGCATAAAGATTAGTAGCAGTATTAGTTGTTGCTGCACCTCTAAATAGTGCCTTAACTGTTGTTGCCATTATTTATTACCTCCAATTCTATAGTATAGCATATTAGTATGCTCCCATAATATTCATTAATTCTACATCTGATGTAGTAGGCGTACTTGTAATTGCTGCGCCATTTACAGTAATTGCTGTTACATCTAATGCTCCAGATGCAGTAATTTTAGCTAATACGGTTCCGCTGTTATTCTGCCATTCCTGAAGGTTGGCAGTTTGGGAGGCAATACCTCGGATAACTTGTCCAATATTTGTTGTAGCAGTTGTGGTAACTTCCATTTGTGCGCCGTAGTTAGTAGCACCACCAGTACGCATTTTTCCAGTTGATGTTACAAAAGATACACCTGTAATAAAATCTGAAACAAATGCGCCATCTGATTGAATTCTTGCCAATAGTGTGCCAGCACTGTTCTGCCATTGTTGAAGGTTGGCGGTTTGAGAGGCTGCGCCTATAATGGTTACAGGAATTGTACTAGGGTAATTTACCCTTGCGGTTATTGTACTAGCACCTGTATATGTGTTTGTTAAGTCAATACCAGATACGCTTCTTATTGTTCCATACTGACCATCAATGCGTCCTATTACAGTACCAGCCGAATCCTGCCATTGCTGTAGGTCTGCAGTTTGTGAGGCTGAGCCTGCTACTACTAATCCAACTCCACCTGCTGCTGCATATATAGTAACATTTGGAATAGTACCAACGCCTTCAAAAACAGAGCCGTATCCACCGTTTGGCTGAACTACATATAATGCACGACCACCAGCATCACTAGATGTATTAATTGCTAATCTGCCATTTGAACTAAATGAAGATAAAATTGTTCCTGCATTATTTCGCCATTGAGTTAAATTACCTGTTTGGCCGTTAGTACCCTCAAATACAGAAACTATATCTGCAATACCACTACCTTTAACTCTAAACCAAGAAACGTTATTTGAACTTGCGCCAATTCCAAGATTAAAAAATACTGAATCATAATTTGCAGTTGCGGTTTTACCATTAGTTGTTATGCCAGTAAATCCAGCATTACCATTTTCTTTAACATTAGCCAATACCGTACCACTACTGTTCTGCCATTGTTGAAGGTCTGAGGCTTGTGATGCTTGTCCTCGAATAATTAAGCCAACGGTACCAAGGTATCCTGTGTTTATGTTTACCGAAGCGCCATAATCTGTTGCGCCACGAACCATAATTTGTCCATATGCGGCGCCAATAAAAGTGTTATTTCCTGAAATTAAATCGCCATTTGCAGCAACCTTTAGATGTACAGTTCCTGCAGAGTTCTGCCACTCCTGGAGGTTGGCAGTCTGAGAAGTAAAACCTTTGACTATTAAACCTGCAGAAGATAAACTGTAAGGAGTAACATATACTGATCCGACATCATTTCTAATAGATAAAACTTCTGAACTTCCGCCTGTGGCATTTGTTGCTGTTTGGAAAGATAGTCTTGGTGTTCCCGCACTGTCTGTATTTCCTACAATTCTATGAGTAAATCCTGAAGATGATGAACCTGTAACAAACTCAAGATGTGTCACTGCTTGATTTGCTGCATAGGCTCCGCCAGTAAATCTTCCAGCTCCCACTACATCTAATTTTTGTCCTGGAAGCAATTGATTAATTCCAACATTTCCATTATTATCAATTCGCATTCTTGGCGCACCAGTTGAACCAACATTGAATATCATATCTGGACCAGTGGGTGATCCTGAATATACCGAAGAAATAGATGCATAATTACCGCCGCCATATCGGAATATAATTTGCGTTCCTGTACCCGTTCCTACACCACTATTATCCATAACTAATGCGGTAGTCAGGGTTGAGTTTGCAATGTTGTTTACATTAAAAATTCCAGTAGATTCAACCTTAGCCAAGACCGTACCAGAACTATTTTGCCATTCTTGTAAGTTGGCTGTTTGAGATGCTGCGCCTTTAATTACTAGTCCAACTGATGCAGCGGCGGGAGTCATAACTACTGCTTTACCACTATTTATAGATATTGCACTGCCAGCGTAATCAGAAGTTGACCCTATTGCCTGAGTATAAATTGTTCCATTAATTGTAGCGCTATTTTGAACATTAAATCCAGCAAACTGTGCATTACCAGTAGCATCAATTTTTGATAACACAGTACCAGTAGAGTTTTGCCATTGCTGCAAATCTCCTGTTTGAGAAGCAGCGCTTTTAATAATTAAAGGAACATTTGCTGCAACACTTGATGTAATTGTAAGCGGGTTAAATATTGCAGTTGTTCCAGCTTTTGATGATAAAAAGTTAGGCAATACACCTGATGTTGTAAAATCTGTTCCAGTTGAGGATAATTCTGTAACCGTAGAATTTGCAAACTCTTCGCTATGCTGAATATATACGTCAAATAGTGGATTAGATGTTAACTGCCCAGTTAGTTTAATTCTAAAGAATATTGTGTTGCTATTTACCCTAGCCTGGAATTTTAAATAATCATTTGTCATTAAATGTCTTGGAGCAAATGTAATTGGTGTTAAATCTACCCATGTACTTGAATCTGTAAATGGGTTTGTTATTCCATATTGAGATAACCAGTCCATAACATAGGTGACTGGGAGAGTATAAGACATACTTTGTCCATACCCTGCATTTCTTATGCTTACCTGCATTGTAAATATTCCTTGTAGTGATGATGAAAATTGTATTTGGAACAAATCATATGTGTTTCCTGCTATTGCATTTTGTGCAGGATCAATAGTTTTTTTAAGTGTTTTTTTAATATTATATAAAGAATTTGAAAGGTTATAATTTGTGGCTGTAATACTTCCTGCAGAATCTACTTTAGCAAGTACAGCATCACTGCCATTACGCCATTCTGTAAGATTTGCTGTTTGAGAAGCATTGCCTCTTATTATCATACCAATTTGTGAGGCACCAACAGATGCTACAGCAAATCTTGTATCTCCTATAAAACCTGTATTTAAATATAATCCTCTTGAGGAGCTGGCATACATATGACCATTAGAATCGATAATATATGTAGCAGAACCATCAGATTGTTGCCATTCTTGCAGGTTGGCATATTGTGAGGCATTAGCACGAATTACTTGTCCTATAGTAGATATTGATAATGGGGTAACAGATAATGAAGCAGAGTATGTGTTAAGTCCACCTAGCGCAAACTGTCCGCCTCTTCTAAATCCTGCACGATCTGCTGATGAAGAATCGTTTGGATTCTTTTCTGTAAATATTAGACCTCCTTCTCCTATATAATTACCTGATTGTCCAGCAAATCCGCCTCCGCCAACAAGTAGCTGCCAATTTCTATTGTTTGCATTATCTGTATTTTTTATTCCAATTGTTAATGATCCGTTTGCAGATTGTCCGAATCCAATTATACTAAATGCACTGTTTCCGCTTGCATTATTTAATATTTCAAATGGACCGTATGCTTTATGTGTGCCTGCTGTTATCTGCATTGATCCTAGGGTTGTTGTTCCGTCTGACGATACAGAAGACAAAATTGTTCCATCGGATCTCTGCCACTCTTGAAGGTTGGCAGTTTGGGAAGCAGCACCTCTAATAAGAAGCGGTTTTATTGCTGGAAGTGAACCAGCAATGGTTACATATCCACCATTTATTGTTTGTCCGCCAAAGTTGCTAAATGTATTACCGACATAAAAGTTTCCAACTGATGATACTGATGCCAACACAGTTCCACCCGTATTCTGCCACTCTTGTAGGTTGCCAGTTTGAGATGTTACGCCACGAATGACGATTCCTTTGTCTGATGCATTAAGTGTATTTATGTTTAGTCGTGAGTCATATAATGCATATGCACCTAAGTACATACGACTGTTAAACCAATTGCCTGCTGAGTCAATTATAGCTAAGGTCGTTCCAGCACTATTCTGCCATTCCTGCAGATTGTCAGTTTGAGAGGCTTTACCTTTGACAACTAATGCGGCACGCTCTGGCCCAAAAGGAGATACAACAAGTTCCCCGCTAGAAGTTGAAAGTATTGCTTCATTTCCCCAATTTATTGCAAAAGACCATTGCTCTGTAAACTTTAAAACATTTGTAAGATTAGATGTTGGCTTTATGCTTACCTGAACTTCTCCAGCAGAGTTTTGCCATTGTTGTAAATCAGCAGTTTGAGAGGCTGCGCCTTTGACGATTAAACCAACCGTGGATGCCGTGCTAGATGTAATTGTATCTCCACCTGATTTAGATACTTTACCTGTTAAAAGATTATTTACTGTAGTTGAAAATGAAGCATCATTATTTATTGCCGCCGCTAACTCATTTAATGTATCAAGGGTTGAGGGGGCTGCGCTTATAAGGCTATTTATTTGAGAAGTTAATTGTGCTGGTGTTACGTTTGCGTAACTAGATAATTGTGACCATGTGCTAGATCCATTACCAATTTTTATTTTAAGTGTGTCTGTTTCTATTCCAAGTTCGCCGTTACCTAAGATTGGGTTAGCTGAAGACCATTCAGCTGCCGTACCTCTTCTTAATAGAATTTTACTGGACATTTTCTCACACTCTTATTTTATGACATGTAATATATATATTTAGCATAGGCCCGAAGGCCTATGCTAAATGATATTAGTTATTCTGCTGCTGCTGGTGCAGGAAGCTTAGCTATTTCAGCTTGGTGAACTGTAATTGCTGAATCAAGAATTGCAAGAGCATCGTTTGCTGCCTTAACGCCCTCTTCATTGTCTGAATCATCAGCGACCTTTTTATTGATCTCGTGCTGATATGCTTCTGCGGCAAACTGTGTCAATCTTTGTGACAAGATCGAACGCTTTTGCTCATCCGTTAGTAGGCCTGAGTAGTCAATTGCCATAGTTTTTTTCTCCTTTAGGTTTTACGTAAAACCGCAGATTTATCTGCGGAATATCATTAGTATATCAAAATATCGCTTATCAGGCAATAGGTCATTAATTCAATATATTGCTTATTACTCTGTTTGTGCTTCTTGAATAAGTAAATTAATTTGTTCTTCAGTAAATCCCGCCGAAATAAACTGATCTCTCATTGAAGCAATTTGCTCACCTGAATCCTGATAAACAGATTGAGGTATTGTTTCAATTTCTGTCTGTCCTATCAGTTCATACTCACCCTGACCGCAGACATTACACTTAGTAACTACCTGAGCATCAGCATTATTGCGAGTTTCAATATAGTAATGAGAGCAACACTCTGAACTGTATTCGTATTTAATAGCCATTAGAACTCCTTAGTAGTAAATATAAACAACGCCGTTACCGCCATTACCGCCTGTGCCGTTTGTACCACTACCACCGCCACCGCCACCGCCTGAGCCACCATTACCGCCATTTACTCCAGAAGCGTTTGCGCCAGCGCCTGTATAACCTGCTCCGCCTCCACCTGCGCCATAACTTGTTCCTGTTCCTGAT
>Ga0214921_10000811_pt1 | contig 55575 bp, 51 predicted proteins | sample LL1505_MetaG_FD_177992 | JGI IMG/M metagenome (GOLD analysis project Ga0214921, IMG submission 177992) | Freshwater microbial communities from Lake Lanier, Atlanta, Georgia, United States - LL-1505 | ecosystem: Environmental > Aquatic > Freshwater > Lake | place: USA: Georgia | collected... | reverse complement strand
GCCAAGCTTTAATGCACCGATAATTCGCTGAACCGCTTTTTTGGGTTGACCCCTTCATGCCATTGATCGCTACGTCTCAGTCGATGTTTTTTGAAGCGCCACTTGCTTTGCAAAGTGGCGCCTCTATTCGCGCCTATCACTTGGCCTTCGAGACTTACGGTTCGCTTAACGCCGACAAATCCAATGCGGTTCTGATTTGCCACGCGCTGAACGCGTCGCACCATGTCGCGGGCGTCTACGAAGGCCAAGACAAAAGTGAAGGCTGGTGGGACAACATGATTGGCCCAGGCAAATCTGTCGATACAAACCGTTTCTTTGTCATTGGCGTGAACAATTTGGGCTCCTGCTTTGGCTCTACCGGCCCCATGCATGCGCACCCTGACACAGGTGACATTTATGGCGCCGATTTTCCGGTCGTCACCGTAGAAGATTGGGTCGACGCGCAAGCCAGACTGCTCGATGCTTTGGGCATCCAAACTTTGGCGGCGGTCATGGGTGGCAGTTTGGGCGGCATGCAAGCTTTGTCTTGGACCCTGCGCTACCCCGAGCGCGTGGCCCATGCGGTGGTGGTCGCAAGCGCTCCCAACCTCACCGCCGAGAACATCGCTTTCAACGAGGTGGCAAGGCGCGCCATCGTCACCGACCCTGACTTTCATGGTGGCCATTTTTACAAGCACAAGGTGGTGCCCGCGCGAGGTCTGCGCATTGCGCGAATGATTGGCCACATCACCTACTTAAGCGACGATGTGATGAATGAAAAGTTTGGCCGTGAACTGCGCGATGCCGTCACGCACAACGCCACAGGCTATCGCTATTCCACACAAGACGTCGAGTTTCAAATAGAAAGCTACTTGCGCCATCAAGGCGATAAGTTCAGTGAGTACTTTGATGCCAACACCTACCTTCTGATTACTCGGGCCCTGGATTATTTTGATCCAGCTCGCACACTGGGTGGCGATCTCACCATCGCTTTGGCCAAAGCCACTTGTAAATTTTTACTGGTCAGCTTCACCACCGACTGGCGCTTCTCTCCCAAACGAAGCCGCGAAATGGTTCGCGCTTTGCTCGACAACAAACGCGATGTGAGCTACGCTGAAATTGATGCGCCACATGGCCATGACGCTTTCTTGTTAAACGACGAGCGCTACCTGAATGTGGTGCGTTCTTATTTTGACAACATGGCACATGCCCAACCTGCAAGAGGTGCCAATTGAGCGAGCACGTTAACCTGCAAGCCATCGCGCGCTTGGTGCCTGAAGGCTCGCGCGTCTTGGATTTAGGCTGTGGTGATGGCGCGCTGCTTGATTACTTGCAAAAGCATCGCGCTTGTTCAGGCTACGGCGTGGAAATTGACGACCGAAATATTCAAGCTTGTGTCAAACGCGGCGTCAACGTCATTCAATTGAATTTGGACGAAGGTCTCAACATGTTTGCAGACCAATCCTTTGATGTGGTTTTGCAAATTGACACGCTTCAGCATTTGCGCAATGCCGAAGTGATGTTGCGCGAAACGGTTCGTGTGGGGCGCACAGGCATTTTGGCATTCCCTAATTTTGCACACTGGCCCAATCGTTTGAGCATTTTGACGGGCCGCATGCCTGTGACCAAACGACTGCCTTTCCAGTGGTACGACACGCCCAACATTCGCGTTGGCACCTTCGCCGATTTCGAACAATTGGCATTGCAAAATCAATTGAAAATCATCGACAGTTTTGGCTTGCAAGAAGGCCAAGAAGCCAGGTTCTGGCCTAACTTGATGGCGGGCACCGCTGTCTTCAAATTGCAGCGCTAGTTCGCCAACCGCACTCACAGCAGAAAGAGTTCCATGTCAAATCCAAGCACCATGCATTTTGTTGACCACGGCGCCGGCGGAGGGCCTGAAGTCTTAACGCCCAGCACCTGTGCAACACCCACACCCAAGGCGGGTGAGGTCTTGGTCAAGGTCGCCTATGCAGGCGTTAATCGCCCTGACTGCTTGCAACGCAGCGGTCGTTATCCGCCACCTGCCGGCGCATCCAGCATTGTGGGCTTAGAGGTTTCGGGTGAAGTGGTGGCACTGGGAGAAGGCGTGACCCAGTGGCGTTTGGGCGACAAGCTTTGTGCACTCACCAACGGCGGTGCCTATGCAGAATTTGTCACTGTGCCCGAAGGGCAAGCGCTGCCGATTCCCAAAGGTTTCTCGATGCTGCAGGCTGCTGCACTGCCTGAAAACTTTTTCACCGTTTGGACCAATGTTTTTCAGCGCGGCAAGTTGAAGTCGGGTGAAAGCATTTTGGTTCACGGTGGCTCTTCTGGCATTGGCTTAACCGCCATTCAACTGGCGCATGCTTTTGGCGCCAAGGTATTTTGCACCGTCGGTAATTCCGACAAGGTGGCAGCCTGCTTGAAAGTGGGCGCGCATGCGGCCATCGATTACAAGACCCAAGACTTTGTTGAAGAAGTCCTCAAACTCACCGATCAAGCCGGTGTGAATGCCATTTTGGACATGGTGGGCGGCAGCTACATGCAGCGCAATTTGCGCGCCTTGGCCATTGAAGGCCGCTTGCTTCAAATTGCTTTTTTGCAACCCTCCAAAGTCGAAGTCGACTGGGTCTCGCTCATGGCCAAACGTCTCACGTTCACTGGCTCAACCTTGCGTCCTCGCAGCGCGCAAGACAAAGCTCAAATTGCAAATGAGTTGAATGCGCAAGTTTGGCCCTTGCTCGAGGCTGGCGACGTCGCGCCCGTCATTTACCAAGTTTTCGATTTGAAAGATGCGGCCAAGGCCCATGCACTGATGGAGTCATCGCAGCACATCGGCAAAATCATGCTCACGGTTGCGGGAGAATAAGTTCATGAGCGCTCATTTGTCCGTCGGTGTCATTGGCTTAGGCGCCATGGGCATGGGCATGGCGCAATCATTGCGTCGTGCCGGCCATGTTGTGAATGTCTTTGATGTTCGCGCAGAAGTCGCGCAAAAGTTTGCTGCAGAAGGCGGGGTCGCCTGCGCTTCCTTAGAAGCCATCGCTGCAGCGTCTGACATTTTGGTGTCTGTGGTGGTCAATGCCGCCCAAACCGAATCGGTGTTGTTTGGCGATGGCACGCCAACAGCTGGCTGCGCCAGCCACCTCAAGCCTGGCAGCGTCTTTGTCATGTGCTCTACCGTCGAGCCTGCGTTCTCGGTCGGCCTTGAGAAAAAATTAAACGACAAAGGTCTTCTCTACATCGATGCGCCCATCTCTGGTGGTGCTGCCAAAGCAGCCTCAGGTCAAATGACCATGATGACTGCTGGCACGCCTGCGGCCTATGCCAAGGCTGAAACTTTTCTCAATGCCATGGCCGCCAAGGTTTACAAATTAGGCAACAGCGCAGGCGCCGGCAGCAAAGTCAAAATCATCAACCAGCTGCTGGCAGGTGTTCACATTGCCGCGGCCGCAGAGGCCATGGCCTTGGGTTTGCGCGAAGGCGTTGACCCCCATGCAATTTACGAAGTCATTACAAACAGCGCGGGCAACAGCTGGATGTTTGAAAATCGAATGGCACATGTGCTGGCTGCTGACTACACACCTTTGTCTGCTGTCGATATCTTTGTCAAAGACTTAGGTCTCGTGTTAGATATGGCGCGCGCCAGCAAATTTCCACTGCCCCTTTCTAGCACCGCGCATCAAATGTTCATGCAAGCCAGCACGGCTGGTTTTGCCAAAGAAGACGATAGCGCTGTGATCAAAATTTTCCCCGGCATTGAATTGCCCAAAGCCAAATAAACGGCTCGCAAAATTCCACCATTTGCGGCTTGAACTGAGCGAACGATCAAAGGCGAGACAACATGAAATTGGGTTGCATTGCGGACGACTTCACGGGGGCAACAGACTTGGCCAACAATTTGGTTCGCTCCGGGATGCGGGTGATGCAAACTTTTGGTGTGCCTCAAGCTGCGCTTTCTTCAGACGTCGACGCGGTGGTCGTGGCTTTGAAATCTCGCACCCTACCCGCCCAGGAAGCCATTGCACAATCTCTGGAAGCCCTTCAATGGCTTCAAGCGCAAGGCGCAGAACAAATCTATTTCAAATACTGCTCAACGTTTGACAGCACCCCTGCTGGCAACATTGGCCCTGTGACAGAAGCCTTGATGGATGCGCTTGATTGCCAATTCACAATTGCCTCACCGGCATTCCCAGACAACGGCCGAACGGTGTTCAAAGGCTATTTGTTTGCTGGGGCCGTGCTCTTGAATGAAAGCGGCATGCAAAACCATCCGCTCACGCCCATGACCGATGCCAATTTGGTTCGCGTGATGCAGGCGCAAACCAAGCGGAAAGTTGGCTTGATCGATCACACCGTGATGGCCAAGGGCAGTGCCGCCATCAGTGAAAAAATCAAACAACTCCAAGCCGATGGCGTGGGTGTGGCCATTGTCGATGCCACCAGCAATGAAGATTTAAAAACGCTTGGCCCCGCCTTGAAAAAAATGCCCTTGGTCACTGCGGGCTCGGGCGTGGCCATTGGCCTGCCTGCCAATTGGAACTTGCACGCATCGGCCAGTGCGGCCGCGCTGCCCAAAGCCACCGGCCATCAGGCCATTGTGTCTGGCAGTTGCTCTATTGCGACGCAAGGGCAAGTGGCGCACTACCAAAGTTTGGGCTTGCCTAGCTGGCAGTTCAAGCCCTTAAGCTGGTCTTCCCACGATGTGCCTGCACACATCCAATCTCAAGTGGCACAAGCTCTGGCTTGGGCTGAGCCCTTGCTTGGCAAAGGGCCTGTTCTCATTTATGCCACCACCGATGCCGACACACTGCAACAAGTGCAGGCCAAGTTTGGACGCGAGCAAGCGGGTGAGTGGATGGAGTCTGCCTTGGCGCAAGTCAGCGTGGGCTTGTTGCAATTGGGTGTGAAGCAATGGGTCATTGCGGGCGGAGAAACTTCGGGGGCTTGCGTTCAAGCTTTGACTATTTCGCAAATGCAAATTGGCCCACAAATTGATTCGGGTGTGCCTTGGTGTTATGCGCCACAACATGCGGCAGGGCACCTCACTTTAAAGTCCGGCAATTTTGGAACGCCTGATTTTTTTACCAAGGCCTTGAAGCTTTTGTCGGAGACATGCGCATGAGCAACAGACAAAATCAGACTCTGCATCTCACAGAAGCGCAAGCGCGCGAAGAGATTTGCCGCGTTGGTCAAAGCTTGTTTGACAGGGGCTATGTGCACGCCACAGCTGGCAATATCAGCGTGCGACTTGAAGATGGCTTCTTGATCACGCCTACCGATGCCTGTCTGGGCTTTTTAGAACCCGCCGATCTGGCTTTGCTGGATGCACAAGGCCAGCAATTGAGTGGCAAACGCGCCAGCAAAACGATGGCGCTGCACCGCAAAATTTATGAGGCTAGCGACCATGCACTGGGCAGCTGGCCCGCTCAATGCGTGATACACACACACAGTACCCATTGTGTTGCGTTGAGTTTGAGCACAACAGGTCCTGAGCTTTTGCCGCCCATCACGCCTTACTTTGTGATGAAAGTGGGGCATGTGCCCTTGATCCCTTATTTTAGGCCCGGTGATCCCATGGCGGCAGATGCGGTGGCCGACGCCATACTTCATTACGCCCAATTGGACACACCCATTCGCGCTGTGATGTTGTCCAAACTTGGGCCCAACGTTTGGCATCAAGATTTGAGCAGCGCTATGGCCGCACTTGAAGAGTTGGAAGAGACTGCCAAGCTTGTGCAAATGACAGGGCCTCAAGCTCTGGAAAATTTGTCGGAGGCTCAAATAGAAGAACTGCGGCAGAATTTTGATGCAGCTTGGTAGTTTCTTGCCGAACTTCAAATTGACCTTTTTTTCATTGCACCACCCTTCGCCACTTGAAAGCTGAACATGCCTCAATTCGCTGCCAATCTTTCCATGATGTACCCGGACATGGATTTCTTAGACCGCTTTGAAGCGGCGGCCAAAGATGGTTTCAAAGCCGTTGAGTATTTGTTTCCATACGCCTATGCCGCAGAAGAATTGGCCGCACGACTCAAGGGCAACGGCCTTCAGCAGGTTTTGTTCAACATGCCGCCCGGCGGCATTGACGATGCAAGCACCTTGAGCGCTTGGGAAAAAGGCGATCGCGGTACAGCTTGTTCGCCAGGCCGTGAGGCCGAATACAAGGCGGGCGTGAAGCGCGCCATGCGCTATGCAGAAATTTTGGGCTGCCCCCGCATTCACTCCATGGCAGGTGTGTTGCCCGCTGGTGTTTCACGCGATCAAGCGCAAGCCACCTTGGTGGCCAATTTAAAGTGGGCTTGCCAAGAAGTGCGCGCACAAGGCCTAGATGTTTTGCTAGAGCCCATTAACTTGCGCGGCATTCCTGGATTTTTTGTCAACCGCCAAGACCATGCTCACGAAATACTGGAGCAGGTGAACGAGCCCAATTTGAAAGTCCAAATGGATTTGTTCCACTGCCAAATTGTGGAGGGCGATGTCACCACCAAATTGGAGCGCTACTTTCCCACAGGCAAAGTGGGTCACCTTCAAATTGCCGATGTGCCACTTCGTCACGAACCTGGCACTGGTGAATTGAATTGGCCTTATTTATTTGACTTGATCGATCGGCTGTCTGCACAATGGGGCTGGCAAGGTTTAATCGGTTGTGAGTACGTTCCTGAAGACACCACCTCGGGTGGCACTTCTCGCGGCTTGTCTTGGTTGAAATCAAACTGAATTTTTGGAGAGCATCATGAACGCACCCATTCACAAAGAACTTCCTGCGCACCTATTGAACGCTGAAACAGCTTTGCGTGATGTCACGCAATCGTGGGACAGCAGCATTTTGAAAGAGCTCACTGGCTACATTGAAATTCCCGCCAAGTCACCGTCCTTTGACAGCAACTGGGAAGCCAATGGTTACCTAGACACCGTACTTCGCCAAACGGCCGAATGGATTGAGGCGCAAAAAGTGGCTGGTCTGAGCTTAGAAATTTTGCGCATGCCTGGCCGCACACCTGTTTTATTTTTTGACATTCCCGCTACGCGAGCTGCGTCTGAAGGCTCTGGTCAAACGGTTTTGATGTATGGCCACTTGGACAAACAACCCGAGTTCAGCGGCTGGCGAAATGACTTAGGTCCCTGGACGCCCAAATACGAAAACGGCAAGCTCTATGGCCGCGGCGGTGCAGACGACGGCTATGCCGCTTATGCCAGCATCGCTGCTGTTCAGGCCTTGAAAAATCAAAATACGCCACACCCCCGCATTGTGGGCTTGATTGAAACGTGTGAAGAGTCGGGCTCCTACGATTTGTTGCCCTACATCGATGCACTGCGCCCGCGCTTGGGCGATGTGGGCTTGGTCATTTGCTTAGACAGTGGCGCAGGCAACTACGACCAGCTGTGGCTTACCACCAGTTTGCGCGGTATGGCCAGTGGCACTTTGAAGGTTGAGATTTTGACGGAGGGCATTCACTCAGGTGATGCATCAGGCTTGGTGCCCTCCAGCTTCCGCATCATGCGCCAGGTGCTCGACCGTTTAGAAGATAGCAAGTCGGGTCGACTTTTGCCTGACAGCTTTCACTGCGAAGTGCCTGCCGATCGATTGGCACAAACCAAAGCCACCGCTGCTATTTTGGGTGAAGAGGTTTACAAACGTTTTCCTTGGGCGCACTACGACTGCGGCGGCTCCACCATGTTTGCATTGCCCACCACCACCGACCCTTTGCAGGCTTTGCTCAATCGCACTTGGACACCCACACTGAGTGTGACGGGTGCTGAAGGTTTTCCCACATTAGAAAACGCAGGCAATGTGCTGCGGCCTTACACGGCGTTCAAACTGAGCTTGCGCTTGCCACCTTTGGTCGATGCAGCAGCCGCTGTTGCCAAAATGAAAGCGGTGTTAGAAGACAACGCGCCTTACCAAGCGCGTGTGACTTTTGAATCCAACGGCGGCGCGACCGGTTGGAACGCACCCAGCAGCACACCGTGGTTTGAAAGTGCCCTGCAACGTGCCAGTCAATCGCACTTTGGCGCATCGGTGGGCTACATCGGTCAGGGCGGCACCATTCCTCTAATGAGCATGTTGAGCCAGGGATTTCCAAAGGCGCAAATGATGGTGTGTGGTGTTTTGGGCCCAAAGAGCAATGCGCATGGCCCCAATGAATTTTTGCATGTGCCTTATGCGAAAAAGTTGACCGCCTCAGTGGCCGAAGTCATGGCCTCCTTGCCCTGACATCTGAGCTCAAGTTGCGGTCTGGTTTTTCCGGATCCAAACCAGCCACATCAAGGCCAGCGCTGTGAGTGCCACAGGCACGACCGAGCCGTAGTTCAGCAAAGTCCAGCCTTGTGTGGTTACCAACGCGCCAGAGGCAAACGAGGTGAAGGCCATGGTCGCAAAGACACAGAAATTGACGGCCGCTTGGCCGCGGTCTTTTTCTTCTGGTCGCCAAGCCGTCATGGCGAGCGTGGTGGCGCCTGTGAAAACAAAATTCCAACCGACACCCAGAACAAAAAGAGCCAACACAAATTGATGCAAGTCCGTGCCCGAAAGCGCTAAGGCGATGCAGACAAAGTTCAAAAGCAGGCCCACCGTCATGACTTGCAGGACGCCAAATTTCTTAATCAGGTGACCTGTGAAAAAACCAGGCGCAAACATGCCAATGACGTGCCACTCTAAAACCAATGCGATATCACTGAACTGATAACCGCACACTTGCATGGCCAGAGGTGTTGCGGCCATCAACAAGTTCATCACGCCATAACTGAGCGCGGCTGCGGCTGCCGCCACAATGAACACCGGCTGTTTCATGATCTCGCTCAAGGGGCGACCTTCAGAGCTGCCTTTGACTTTCTCAACCACGGGCGGAAACTTTACAAAGTGCATCAGCACCATGCCCAAGACCGCCACGGCGGTGAGGGCCACATAGGCACCCATGAAAGGCGTTTCAAACCAGCCTTTGCTGTGAGAGGCCAAATTAGGACCCACGATGGCGCCAATCAAACCTCCCGCCATGACCCATGAAACAGCCTTTTCTCGGAAGGATACCTCCGCCAACTCAGCGGCGGCAAATCGGTAAAGTTGGCCGTTGGCACTGTAATAGCCAGCCACCAAAGTTGCGAACACCAGTAATTCAAAATGACGGGTGTAAGTGGCATAAGCACACAAGATGGCCGACAACAAGCCCACCAACAAACCCAACTGAAAAGAAACTCTACGCCCCCACTTGGCTTGTGACTTGGCCACCAGGCCTGTTGACAAAGCGCCGCCCACCACATAGCCCATGACCGGCAGCGTGGCCATCCAACCAACTGGCGCAAGGCTTAAACCGACAAGGCCATTGATCGCAATGAAGGTGACGTTGTTGGTGAGAAAAATACCTTGGCACAAAGCCAGCAAAAAGAGGTTGGAGTTCATACACCGGAGTGTATCTAATCCCAGCAACTCAGTGCAGATAAAACGGCGACAGGCGCTGTTTCAGCGCGCAACACCCGATGGCCTAAGCTCACAGGTACAAACCCTGCTGCGATGGCCTGTGCTTCTTCTGAGGGACTCAAGCCACCTTCTGGCCCGCTGAGCAAAATAATCTCGCCCCTCTTGGCCTCGCCGTCTTTAGAGGTTTTGAGCATCTGCATCATTTCTTGGAGCGACCGGGTGCCGGGTGCCAATGACAAGACCCACCTCGCGGCTTGCAAGGGTACGCCGGACAACTGCGCAATGGCCTGGGAAAGATTAAGCGGCGTGCCCACTTGCAAAACCCGATTGCGGCCACACTGCTCACTGGAGGCCACCGCAATGGCTTGCCAATGCGCTAATTTTTTATCTGCGCGTTCACCCTTGAGTTTCAAAACACTGCGCTCGGCCGTGATGGGCAAAAGCGTGGTGGCACCCAACTCAGTGGCTTTTTCAAGCAACCAATCCATGCGCTCATTGGCCGTGATGCCAGACCATAAATGGACGTCCATGTTCAACTCACGCTCAATGTGGCTTTGCTCACCCACGCGCACCGACACATCACTGCGGCCCATGTGCGTGACCACGGCTTTGAACTCACCCCCTTGGCCATTGAAAAGGGTGATCTCATCATTGGGCTGAAGCCTCAAAACTTGCACATGCCTAGCAGTGCCTGGCGGCAGATTCAAGGCGTCTCCTGGGATGAGCGCCGTTGGACAATGAAAGCGTGGCAGGTTTGACATCAATGTTTGACTTTCAGCACTTACATACGGCCAAACGCAAAACCCGTTACACCGTCTTTGCCTTCTACTTCTTCAATCAGGCGAAGCAAGGGTCTGAGTTCAATGTACCGGGCGGCCGTTGAGCGAATGTAGGCAATAAAACGTGGTGCATCGGCCAAGTATTTTTCTTTGCCATCGCGCAAAGTCAAGCGCGCAAAAATACCCGCCACTTTCAGATGACGCTGCAAACCCATCCACTCTACGGCGCGGTAGAAAACACCAAAATCTTGGTGCCAATCTTCAAAGTCGAGCAGGCCTGCCTTGCGCGCTTTTTCCCAATAGCGGATGGTGACATCGAGCACAAAATCTTCTTCCCAAGTCAGAAATGCATCGCGCATCAAACTGGCTACGTCGTACGTGACAGGGCCATACACCGCGTCTTGAAAATCCAACACGCCTAAAGCGGCATCACTGCCCGTAGGCATCATCAAATTGCGCGGCATGAAATCACGATGGACAAACACCGACGGGCTGGCCAAATTGCGAGTCACCAGCATTTTGAAGGTGCTGTCTAGCGTGTTTCTCATCTTGCCTTGAACATCAATTTGACGATGCTGCGCAAGGTACCAGTCTGGAAACAAGCTCAACTCTCGGTTCAGCAGCGCTTCGTCATAGTGCGGCAAGACGCCTGATTGTGAAGACAACTGCCACGCAATCAAGGCATCGACAGCCTGCATGTAAAGCGCATGGTTGGCTTGCGGGTTTTTGACGTCAATGGCGGACATCATGGTTTGGTCGCCCAAATCTGTGAGCAGCATGAAGCCTTGTGCTTCCTGCCATGCTAAAACCTCGGGCGCTTTGAGTCCTGCCAACTGTATGAGTTTGGCAACCTTGACAAAGGGTTCACAGTTTTCTTTGTCGGGCGGTGCGTCCATCACAATCAGGCTGGCGCCCGCCTGCGTGTCAACGCGCAAATAACGCCTGAAACTGGCATCGGCAGATGCAATTCTTAAACTGGATGGCACAAGGCCATGGGTTTGCGCCAAAGCCGTTAGCCATGCACCGCAAGCCGATTGGCGCTCTGGGTTGGCCCAAGTCACATTCGACGTCGAAATTTGATCAGAATTCAAGTTCTCATACCAGTTGTAAAAGTCAAGCTAGGCCAACCAACCGCGTGACTGGGTCATGTTGGGCGGCACTCATGGATAATCCATTCTACAAACACCCGTCAACCTGGACGATAGCCCTTTGAAGACACGCCCCTCATTTCAGACGCTCAAGCACCTACAAGCCCTGCCATTGGCGGGTATGTTACTTGGGCTCACGCCGGTCTGGGGCCAAGTTGCGAGTCCCGCCAAAGGGCCTTCAGCGCTCAGTCAGCCTGCCGCCATCCCTGGCGTCATTCTTCGGAACAGCATTCACCTAGAAGAAAAAATTTCTGAAGTCGAGCGCAAGCAATCGCCCTTGTTTATTTCGGGCCAGCGCATTGATGCCCGGCCCGACCTGGACATAGTCATCGAAGGCGATGCTTTGCTGCGCAAGCAAGGCCTGACTGTGAAAGCCCAACGCATTGAATACGATCAGTCTCAAGACACCTTGAAAGCCACCGGTGGTGTCAAAATCAATCGAGAAGGCAATACATTTCAAGGCAGCTCCTTGATCTTGCAGGCGGACGCCTTTCAAGGCAAATTTTCGCAAGCTGACTACACCTTGCTCAAAGGTGGCGGCCATGGCAAGGCTTCTGAAATTGAGTTCATCGATCAGCAGCGCGCCATCATTCGCAATGCAACCTACACCACCTGCGCGCGCTTGCCAGGCCCTAGCTGGCTGCCTGAATGGGTGCTCAAAGCGGCCAGCCTTCAAGTGAATGAAGAAAACGACACCATTCAAGCCAAGGACTTGCAACTTCGCTTCAAAGATGTGCCGATCTTGGCTGCACCCTCACTCACTTTTCCGCTCAACAGCACCAGACAGTCGGGCTTGCTGTCGCCACTGGTTGGCATTGATACCGTCAGCGGCATTGAGATTTCTTCACCTTATTATTGGAACATTGCGCCCAATCGCGATGCCACACTGACGACCACTTTCATGAGCAAGCGCGGCGTCGCTTTTGATTCTGAATTTCGCTACCTAGAGCTTGACAGCCAAGGTCAGACACGTTTCAACCTGATGCCCAACGACACCCTCCGCCAACAATCGCGCTGGGGTCTTTCGACTCAGCATACCGGCGGCATTGAAACCGGTAGCAGCACCTTAGGCCGCTTAGGTTTGAATGTGAATTTGAACCGCGTCAGCGACGACAACTACTGGCGGGATTTCCCTCGAGCCGGCTTGTCACTGTCACAACGTCTGCTGCCTGCCTCTGGTAGCCTGCATTGGGCGCAAGGTGATCTCTCCATGATGACCCAGGTTTTGAAATTTCAGACTTTGCAAGACATCAGTTCACCCATCACGCCGCCTTACGATCGCTCACCTCAAATAGTGGCACGTTACAACAGATGGGATCTCAACGGTTTTGATGTGGGCGTCATGGCTGACACCACCCGCTTTGAGGCGGACTACAGCCGAATACCCGGTGGCACGAGTTCTATTTTGCGCAATGGTCAGCGCAGCTTTGCAGCCGCCCAAATCAGCCGGCCGTGGCTCAAACCTTGGGGCTTTGTGATTCCAAAAATACAGCTTCACGCCACACGCTACCAGTTGGACTCAGCGCTTGCTAACGGTCAATTGGAAGCCAACCGCTTGCTGCCGACTTTCAGTTTGGACACGGGCCTTGTGTATGAGCGAGACGCTTCAATCTTGGGTCGAGGCTTAAGACAAACCCTGGAGCCTCGGGCCTTTTTTGTCAGAACACCTTACAAAGATCAAAGCCAACTGCCCAGTTACGACAGTGGCGCAACAGACTTCAACCTCACCACGGTCTACTCCGAAAATCCATATGTGGGTCAAGACCGCCTTGCAGACAACAACTTGGTGACTTTGGGCGTGAACAGCCGGTTTTTTGACAGCAAAACGGGCGCAGAGCTGGCGCGCTTTGGTTTTGCTCAGCGGTATCGCTTCTCGGATCAGCTGGTCAGGTTGCCAGGCGAGTTGCCTGTGTCCTCTGGCTACAGTGATATTTTGCTGGGTGCGGGTGTCCGTTGGGACAACCGCTGGACCTTCGACTCAAGCTTGCAATTTGATGCACAAACCCACCGCACAACACGCACCACGCTCAGCACTCGCTTTAATCCGACGCCCTACCGTGTTTTCAATACAGCCTACCGCCTGGCGCGCGATCAAAGCGAGCAAATTGACGTGGGCTGGCAATGGCCTTTGCGTGACTTTTCTTTTGCCAAGCATGACGAGGCTTCTGGCAACCAGCAGGTGCTGGCTCCTGGCCAAGGCTTGGGCGCCGATCGCTGGTACAGCGTTGGACGCATGAACTTCAGCTTGAAGGATCGCAAAATGGTCGACACCTTGCTAGGTTTTGAATATGACTCAGGTTGCTGGCTGGGTCGCGTAGTTTATGAGCGCCTTCAAAGCACAACAAGCGCCTCACGCAGTCGTATTCTTTTTCAACTTGAATTTGTGGGATTGGCCCGTGTAGGCTCTAGTCCTTTGAAAACATTGCGCGACAATATCCCCCGTTACCAATACCTCCGCGAAGATTTAGCGCCCACTACCAGATTCACGACATATGACTAAAATTTTGACATTGAGCATAGGCATGATCGCAAGCTTTGCGGGGGCGCTCATTGGGCCGAGCCTGGCGCAAGCCCAGAGCAATTTGAAATCACGGTCCGTTGACTACATTGTTGCCGTTGTGAATTCAGAGCCCATCACCAATAACGAAGTTCAAAATCTAAAGCTGCGTTTAGAAAAGCAATTACAGCCAGGCACCGTAGCACCCAGTACACAAGTTTTGACGCAGCAGGCCCTTGATCAATTGATCAATGAGAAAGCCCAACTGCAACAAGCTCGCGACAATGGCATTCGCATTGATGACACCGAAGTCGATCAAACAGAACTCAACATTGCGCGTCAAAATCAAGTCTCCAAAGAAGAGCTTTACAAACGAATTGTTTCGGAGGGCTTAAGCGTCTCTGCATTTCGCGAGCAATTGCGAAACCAATTGATGATCAGCCGTTTGCGTGAACGGGACGTTGACAACAGAGCCCGTATTTCCGACACCGATATCGCGCAGTTCCTTCAAAGTCAGCTAGCAGGCAAGCCCGTGGCCAGCAGTCCAGTGGACATCAACCTGGCCATGATTTTGATTGCCGTGCCAGAGAATAGTTCTGAACAAGAGGCCGCTGAATTAAAAGTCAAAGCACAACAAATTGTGCAACGCGCCAAACGCGGCGAGAGCTTTGCGGCATTGGCACAAGCCTTCTCTCAAGCCCTTGACAAAGGCGCCAATGGTGGCGAAATGGGTTTGCGCTCCGCCGACCGTTACCCCACACTCTTCATTGACAGTACCCAAAACCTGAACAAAGGCGAGGTCTCAGAACCTGTTCGATCGGGTGCTGGTTTTCACATCTTGAAAGTATTGGACAAAAAACAAAGTGAGATGAGCAGCACTTTGATTTTACAAACGCGTGCGCGCCACATTTTGCTGCGTACTGGCAGCGAATTGTCCGAAGCCGCCGCACGCAATCGCTTAGTCACTTACAAGCAACGAGTGCAAACTGGAACAGATTTTGCCGATTTGGCTCGGCAGTTCTCGCAAGACGGCAGCGCTTCATCAGGTGGCGATTTAGGTTGGGCAAGCCCCGGGCAGTTTGTCCCAGAGTTTGAAGAGGTCATGGCGCGCCTGCAGCCTGGGCAAATTTCTGACCCCTTGATTTCTCGATTTGGCGCGCACCTCATTCAGGTCATGGAGCGTCGCGAGGTGTCATTGTCGGTTCGTGAACAACGTGAAATGGTTCGCACACAATTGCGCGAAAAGAAAATCGAAGAACTTTATGCCGCTTGGGTTGAAGAATTACGCGGTCGCGCTTATGTTGAATTGCGCGACCCTCCCCAATGAAGCACATTCCACGCAAACGTTTCGGCCAACACTTTTTATCTGACGGCGGCATCATTGATGACATCGTGAATGCCATACATCCGCAAGCTGGGCAAGCTATGGTTGAAATTGGCCCTGGCTTGGCGGCACTCACACAACCCTTGGTTGAGCGCTTAGGGCATCTGACTGTCATTGAGTTAGACCGCGACCTGGCTTTGCGTCTTCGCTTGCACAAACAACTCACCGTGGTGGAGTCGGATGTCTTGCGCGTTGACTTCACGGCACTGGCAGCAGGTCAAAAACTGAGGGTGGTTGGCAACTTGCCTTACAACATTTCTACGCCTATTTTGTTTCACTTGCTGGCGCATGTCAGCACCATTGAAGACCAACACTTCATGCTGCAAAAGGAAGTCGTTGACCGCATGGTGGCCTCTCCTGCAACCTCAGACTACGGCCGTTTGTCTGTCATGTTGCAGTGGCGTTATGAAATGGCCAATGTGCTGTTCGTGCCACCAGAAAGCTTTGATCCACCGCCACGCGTTGACAGCGCAGTTGTGCGCATGGTGCCGCGCAGTGCGCCTGCTAACATCGATGTGAAGCTTTTGGAAAAGATGGTTCAAGTGGCCTTCAGCCAACGACGCAAACTGCTAAGGCACACGCTGGGAGCTTGGTTAACTGAGCGAAATTTTGCGGGCCCTTTTGATGTGCAACGCCGTGCAGAAGAGGTTCCAGTTGAGGAATACCTTCAGTTGGCAATGGCCTTGAATTCTTGAAGTTCAATGAAAAAAGCGCATCGGCGTTTCGGCCTTTGCGCTTTTTTAACTCAGCGGCAGATTGAGGTTTGCTGCTATCAGTTTTAGATCAACGTGTGCGAGGTTTTTAAGCAGCTGCAAGCCAATAGCCTGCATTGAAGGGGCTGCTCATGCGAAGCGCCAGAGGTGAAACATCGACCAGCTTGTCGGTTGGCATTTTTTCGCCTTCTTCAACCAGCATTTCAACACCATCGGCATCCAACTCGGGAGCAGCATCTGCCAGCTTCTCGGAACCCGCAGTAGCAGCGCGGGCAACAGAGAAAGAATAGAAGCAGCGGAATGGCACTTTGCGGTCACCCCAATAATCGGCCGTGTCGCGGAAAATATCGAGCAACTGTTCGCGGGCTTCTTTGTCAAACTTTAAATTGGCTGGAATGTGCTCCAAGACCACGATAAAGCCAGGCTGAGGGCCAGACTTGTGCAGCGGGTCGGTCATGCTGTCATACAAGGCATCAAAATTCTTGCCAAAGTGCGAAGGCAAGGTGAACTGTGCTGCGATCAAATCGAGCACATCTTGTTTGCTTTGTGCTTTCGACAAATTGGCATACAAAAAGTGTTGTCCCAAACCATCTGCCGCTTCTTGCAGGTCGCTGACGCGAAATGCACGAATCGACTGGACGATGTTTGCCCGCACACCCTTCAAAGGTGTTTCTTGGTCCTGTCGAATTGGCTTGTCCATCGCCGTTCTCACTCTCTAATTTTAAAACCAGCCTTTTGGGCTTTTGATTGACATATACCGAATGCTCGCTTGCAAGCACTCATCTTTAGAATCACTTCAAACAGTGGCCTAAAAGTCGCAAAGACCGCTTTCACGGCACATTTACAATTTCCCTAAAACTGCTGTAGTGGTCTTGCGTGTAAAAACAATGTTTTGGCACGCGAGGTTCTTCCCCTCCACACACAATTCGACGGGCGCCACGGCTCTTTTCACCTGGAGTTTTGACGGTGTATTCGCGGTAAAAACCACGCTTTGCTTGAGGCAAGAGCCGCTCTCGATTGCCAAAAACAACACCATCTTTTTCGTACCGAAACGGCCCACCCTGACGGATGAGTAGATAGGTTTCTTGGCCTTCTTTGGGCAAGTCCTGTAAAGCAATGGGTGCAACGACAACTGATTCGGCCACCGATTTGGCTTGCACCAAAATTGTGCAAGGCGCAAACAAGAGACCCAAACAGACGGCTAGCGCAGCAAAATCAAGCGTTTTAGAGCGCATTTCATTCCTGTGACACGATGCCGCACACCCACTTTAAACCTTCAAAACTCACGGGTAAACCCGGAAATTCGAAGTCGCTAGTGTGCCGCAATGCTCTAAAAAATGCAAGTACTTTCCCCAATAAAAGGGAATTACCCGAAGAGCGCTATCGAACGGCGTTAGCGTCCGCTACCGTCAGGGCTGTCATATTCACGATTCGGCGCACAGTGGCGCTGGGCGTCAGGATGTGAACCGGTTTGGCTGCGCCCAAAAGAACGGGGCCGACGGCAATATTGCCACCTGCCGCTGTTTTCAACAGGTTGTAGGAAATATTGGCCGCATCAATATTGGGGCAGACCAAGAGGTTGGCATCGCCATGCAAAGTGCCATTGGGCATTTGTAGGGCGCGTGCTTCACCATCCAAGGCAATGTCACCATGCATTTCGCCATCCACGTCCAACCAGGGTGCGTTTTTCTGCAACAAGGCCAAGGTGTCACGCATTTTCACAGCGCTCGGCTCGTTGGAGGTGCCAAAGTTCGAGTGCGACAACAGGGCCGCCTTAGGGTGAATGCCAAAGCGCTTCATTTCGTGGGCGGCCATGACCGTGATTTCTGCCAACTGCTCTGCCGTCGGGTCGTAATTGACATGCGTGTCTACCAAAAAAACTTGGCGGTTGGGTAGCAGCAAACCGTTCATGCAAGCAAAGGTATTGACGCCAGGGCGCTTGCCGATCACTTGTTCCACGTAGGGCAAGTGGGTTGCATTGGTACCCCAAGTGCCACAAATGAGGCCATCGACATCGCCCTTGTGCAACAGCATCGCTCCAATCAAAGACAAACGGCGACGCATTTCTATCTTGGCCATTTGAACCGTGATGCCCTTTCGCTCTTGCATGCGATGGTAGGTTTGCCAAAAGTCACGGTAGCGGTGGTCGTCCTCTACATTGACAACCTCATAATCGAGGCCTGCTTTCAATCGCAGACCAAATTTTTCAATTCTTTCAGCAATGACCACTGGGCGACCAATCAGGGTAGGGCGCGCCAAACCTTCGTCGCTCACAATTTGCGCGGCACGCAAAACGCGCTCTTCCTCGCCCTCGCTGTAGGCCACGCGTTTTTTCAAACCGCGTTTGGCCGCCGTGTATATGGGCTTCATGGTTGTGCCGGACGCATACACAAAATTTTGCAGCCGCTCGCGATAGGCTTCCATGTCAGCAATCGGCCTTAGTGCCACGCCGCTGTCAGCCGCAGCTTGCGCAACCGCCGGCGCAATTTTGATCATCAAACGCGGATCGAATGGCTTGGGAATTAAATACTCAGGGCCAAAAACCAAGGGCTCACCCGCGTACGCAGCGGCCACCACTTCACTTTGTTCTGCTTGCGCCAATTCAGCAATGGCATACACCGCAGCAATCTCCATCTCTTGCGTGATGGTGGTGGCACCACTGTCTAAGGCACCCCGAAAAATGTAGGGGAAGCACAAAACGTTGTTGACTTGGTTGGGGTAGTCGGTACGCCCCGTGGCCATGATGGCGTCATCGCGAACCGCTTTGACCTCTTCAGGCAAGATTTCTGGATTGGGATTGGCCAAAGCGAAAATCAAAGGCTTGGCCGCCATTTTCTTCACCATGTCTTGTTTTAACACGCCGCCAGCGGATAAACCCAAAAATACATCTGCACCCTCAATAGCCTCGGCCAAGGTACGTTGCAATGTTTTTTGCGAAAACTGAATTTTGTCTTCGTCCATCAATTCGGTGCGACCTTCGTAGACCAAGCCAGCCAAATCGGTGACCCAAATATTTTCTCGCGGGATGCCCAGTTTGACCAACAAGCTTAGGCAGGCCAAAGCTGCCGCGCCCGCGCCTGACGTGACCAATTTCACTTTGCTGACGTCTTTGCCCACCACCTTCAAGCCGTTCAAAATGGCGGCGCCTACTGTGATGGCCGTGCCGTGCTGATCGTCGTGAAAGACTGGAATTTTCATGCGTTCGCGCAATTTGCGCTCTACATAAAAACAATCAGGCGCTTTGATGTCTTCTAAGTTGATGCCGCCAAATGTGGGCTCTAGCGCGGCAATGATCTCGACCAGTTTTTCCGGGTCTTTTTCATTGATTTCGATGTCAAACACATCAATGCCAGAGAATTTTTTGAAAAGAACCGCCTTGCCCTCCATGACGGGTTTGCCGGCCAAGGGGCCAATGTCGCCCAAACCCAGGACAGCTGTTCCGTTGGTGATCACCCCGACCAAATTACCGCGGCTGGTGTATTTAAATGCTGCGTTGGGGTCTTTGACAATTTCTTCACACGGCGCTGCCACACCTGGCGAGTAGGCCAAAGCCAAGTCGTGCTGATTGACCAATTGCTTGGTGGCTGCAATGGAGATTTTGCCGGGGGTGGGGAATTCGTGATATTCGAGGGCAGCACGGCGCAACTGAGCGCGGCGCTCTTCGGCATTGTCTTGGGTCATGTTTGATCTCCTGTGAGGCACGAGGCGACGGCTTCACTGGGTGAAGGGACTGGCGTTCTACTAAGTCTGATTCTAGACCCCCGATTTGGGAGTCTGCTTTGGGGTTCAATCACGCATTCAATCGCGCATGATTGCTTCAATTTCATCGGCTTTCACAGGCACGCCGCGCGTGATCAATTCGCACCCTTTTGCGGTCACGACCGCATCGTCTTCAATGCGAATGCCAATGTTGTGGAAACGCTCGGGCACCCCTGGGGCGGGTCTGACATAAATGCCCGGCTCAATGGTCAAGACCATGCCAGGTCGCAAAATGCGGCTTGGGCGGTCCTTGATGAGTTCTCCGCTTAAGGGGTCTTTGCGCTCACTGAAGGTGCCCACTTCTGATGGTTCGACATAGCTGCCGCAGTCATGCACATCCATGCCAAGCCAATGGCCAGTTCGGTGCATGTAGAACTGAAAATAGCTTCGATTGGCAATGACATCTTGCACATTGCCCACCTTGTTGGCATCTAAAAGACCGACATCGAGCATGCCTTGCGCCAACACCTTGACCGTTGCTTCGTGCGGATCTACAAAACGTGCGCCTTCATGCGTGGCTGCAATGGCAGCCTCTTGCGAGGCCAATACCAAGTCATAAAGTTCGCGTTGTGCCGAGCTGAATTTGCCGTTGGCAGGAAACGTGCGTGTGATGTCGCTGGCATAGCCGTCGAGTTCACAGCCCGCATCGATCAAAACCAAGTCGCCACTCAAAATAGGCGCAGCATCTGCGCGGTAGTGCAGCACACATGCATTGGCACCGCCGGCCACAATGGAGCCATAAGCTGGGTATTGAGAGCCGTGTTGGCGAAATTCGTGAAGCAGCTCAGCGTCCAAGTGGTATTCACGGACGTCTTGCCCTGCTCTCAACATGCTTGCTGATCTTTTCATTGCGCGAATGTGAGCGCCTGCACTGATTTGAGATGCGCGGCGCATGATGCCAAGTTCATGTGCGTCTTTGACCAAACGCATTTCATCCAAAATACCGCACACATCGCGTTGCTGCTCTGGGCACAATGCGCCGTAGCGCACGCGCGCACGAACGGCATTGAGGCCTGTTTCAATGCGCGCAGACAAATCTTTGTGTGTTGCAAAGGGGTACCAAACGACCGACTTGTTTTCAAGCAGGGCCGGCAATTTGGCATCAAGGGCGGACACCGACCAAGCTTGATGCACGCCCAATTGAGAAGGCGCTGCTTCTGGCCCCAAACGAACACCATCCCAAATTTCGCGCTCTAAATCTTTGGGCTGACAAAACACAGTGGCCTGGCCATCTGAAGTTAAGACCAACCAAGCATTGGGTTCGGTAAAGCCGGTTAAGTAATAAAAATAACTGTCATGTCTAAACAAGAAGTCACTGTCGCGATTGCGTTGACGTTCTGGCGCGGTGGGAATAATGGCAATGCTGTTGGGGGCTTGCGCTGCCATTTTGGCGGCCAATTGAGCACGGCGCTTGGCGTACAAATTTGAATCACTGGTCATGTTGTTGGGTTTTTTTCTGAATATGTACAAAGAGTTTAAGGCGTTGCTGGTGATTGGTTCAAGTCCCTCAATCGCTCAGGGGTACCCACATCCGTCCAAGCGCCCGTATAAAGGCTGGCACTCACCAAGCCGCGGTCCATGGCGGCGCGCAACAAGGGGGCCAAGGGTGCGGCTTTGCCTTGCGGGTTGCCTTCTGGCATGCCTGTCAATGCGGCGGCGAAGAACTCTTTTTTGTACAAGGCGAATGTGCTGAAAGTGAATAAAGTGGCCGTTTTGGGTAAGTTCAAAGCCAAACCCTCCGAGGACAAGCCAAAATCTCCTTTCGGATTGTGCGCGGGATTGGGGACCAGCCAAATGTGGGCCAATTTGTCACTGCGCACAAACTCTTTTGCAATGGCGGGGGCGAAATCAAATTGGGGCGCGTAAATGTCGCCAGCCACCACCCAAAAAACGGGCGCCAAGAAGGGCAGGGCCCGCACGATGCCGCCGGCCGTTTCGAGGGCGTAGCCAAACTCTTTGCCCTCGTGCGAATAGCGCAAATGCACCCTGCCGCCATTCGGCAAATCGGGATTCAAGCCAAAATGCGCCTCAATTTGGGGTCCTAGCCACGCGGTGTTGATCAATTGGTCAGGGTGGCCAGCCTTGGCCAAAGCTTCCATGTGCCACTGCATCAATGGTTTTCCGTGCACCTTTAGCATCGGTTTGGGCGCGGTATCGGTTAAGGGGCGCATGCGCTCACCACGACCGGCAGCCAAAACCATGGCGCTGGCCAAGCCCTCAGGCGAGGCGCCCACCCAGCGCTGGCGCGCATAGGTTTCTAAATTTGATTCCATGGTGTTCAAACGCATGCCGCTATGTTGCCATGCTGTGCGGCTTGCGCAAGCTCATGGGCAGTAAAATATCGGGCTTAGTTGGTAATTTCATTGCCAATTTCACCCGACCTTTTATTTGGAGCCCCCATGGCAATCACCCAACCCGCAGCTCAACAAATGGCCAATGCAATTCGTGCCTTGGCCATGGACGCTGTTCAACAAGCCAATTCGGGTCACCCAGGCGCGCCTATGGGCATGGCCGACATGGCCGTGGCTTTGTGGGGCGAGCACTTGCAACACAACCCGAAAAACCCGCATTGGGCCAACCGCGATCGATTTGTTTTGTCCAATGGCCACGGCTCGATGATCATTTATGCATTGCTTCACCTCACAGGCTATCCCTTGCCCATGACTGAGTTGAAAAACTTCCGCCAGCTGCACAGCAAAACCGCCGGTCACCCCGAAGTGGGCATCACACCCGGCGTTGAAACCACCACCGGTCCTTTGGGACAAGGCATCACCAACGCGGTGGGCATGGCTTTGGCCGAAAAATTATTGGCCGCTGAATTTAACCAAGCTGAACACACCATCGTTGACCATCACACCTATGTGTTCATGGGCGATGGTTGCTTGATGGAAGGCATCAGCCACGAAGCATGCGCGTTGGCTGGCGCCTGGAAGCTCAACAAATTGATCGCCATGTACGACGACAACGGCATCTCCATTGACGGTCAAGTGGCCCCATGGTTCATTGACAACACGCCGCAACGTTTTGCCGCGTACGGATGGAACGTGATTGATGCTGTTGATGGCCACAATGCTGCGGCTGTGGCAAAAGCCATTGCAGATGCCAAAAACAGCCCTGACAAACCCACACTGATCGTTTGCAAAACGGCCATCGGCAAAGGCAGCCCCAACCGCGCCAACACGTCCAAAGCACACGGGGAGCCTTTGGGCGCCGAAGAAATCAAACTCACACGCGAAGCATTGGGTTGGTCGCACGAGCCTTTCGTCATTCCGAAAGATGTATACGCCCATTGGGATGCCAAGCAAAGTGGCGCGGCCCGAGAGGCTGCGTGGAACAAAGCTTTTGCAGCCTACAAAGCAGCACACCCTGCCTTGGCCAAAGAATTTGTGCGCCGCATGAAAGGCGAGTTGCCCAAGAACTTTGCACAAACTGCTGTCGATGCGGTCATTGCAGCGCACACCAAAGCGGAAACTGTGGCCAGCCGCAAGGCCAGCCAATTGGCCTTGGAAGCCTTCACTGCAGCTTTGCCTGAAATGTTGGGCGGCTCTGCCGACCTCACGGGCTCGAACCTCACCAACACATCTTCCACGCCCGCTTTGCGCATCAACTTGGCAGGCGATGTGGTGAAGAACGACAAAGGCCAACTAGGCCGTCACATTAACTACGGTGTGCGCGAGTTTGGCATGGCGGCCATCATGAACGGTGTCACTTTGCACGGCGGCTTCATTCCTTACGGCGGCACCTTTCTCACCTTCAGCGATTACTCACGCAATGCCATTCGCATGGCTGCGCTCATGAAGCAGCGCGTCATCCACGTGTTCACACACGACTCGATTGGTTTGGGCGAAGACGGCCCAACACACCAGTCCGTTGAGCACGCTGCCAGCTTGCGTTTGATTCCTGGCCTTGATGTGTGGCGTCCTGCTGATACGGCAGAAACCACTGTGGCATGGGCCGTGGCTTTGGAAAACAAAGACCGCCCCACGGCCTTGTTGTTGTCTCGTCAAAACCTGCCTTACTCTCCCAAGTCGGATTTGGGCGAGATCAGCCGCGGTGCTTATGTGTTGGCTGAAGCCTCACGCGTTGGCATCAAGAAAACCAAGGCCGTGATCATTGCCACTGGCTCTGAAGTTCAACTGGCGCTGAAAGCGCAAGAGTTGTTGGCCGCTAAAAACATTGGCGTGCGCGTAGTCTCTATGCCCAGCACCACCACCTTCGATCGTCAAACCAGCAGTTACAAATTTGAAGTGTTGCCAGCCGGCTTGCCCCGTGTGGCGGTTGAGATGGGCAGCACCGATGGCTGGTGGAAATATGGGGTTGCTGCCGTGGTAGGCATCGACACTTACGGCGAGTCTGCGCCTGCACCTGTGCTGTTCAAACACTTTGGCTTCACGGCAGAGAACGTGGCCGAGACCGTGCAAGCGGCTTTGCAGAAGAAATAAATCTTCACTTCGCGCTGCACTTGAAACAAATTCAAAATTAACTTTAAAGGGAATCGATCATGGCGATCAAAATAGGTATCAACGGTTTCGGCCGCATCGGCCGCATGGTGTTTCGTGCCGCTGTTCAAAATTTTTCTGACATCGAAGTGGTTGGTATCAACGACTTGCTCGAGCCCGACTACTTGGCTTACATGCTCAAGTACGACAGCGTGCACGGCCGCTTCAAAGGCGAGGTGTCTGTGGAAGGCAACCACCTGATCGTGAATGGCCGCAAAATTCGTTTGACACAAGAGCGCGATCCTTCTGCGCTAAAGTGGAACGAAGTCGGTGCCGACATCGTGATTGAAGCCACTGGCTTGTTCCTAGACAAAGCCTCTGCCGAAAAACACTTGGCTGCAGGCGCTAAAAAAGTGCTCATGTCTGCACCCTCTAAAGACGACACCCCCATGTTCGTGTTTGGCGTGAACCACGCCACCTATGCCGGCCAAGCCATTGTGTCCAACGCCTCTTGCACCACCAACTGCTTGGCGCCTGTGGCCAAAGTGTTGAACGACAAATGGGGCATCAAGCGCGGTTTGATGACCACCGTTCACGCCGCCACGGCCACTCAGAAAACCGTGGACAGTCCTAGCAACAAAGACTGGCGCGGCGGCCGCGGTATTTTGGAAAACATCATTCCTTCCAGCACGGGTGCTGCCAAGGCTGTGGGCGTGGTCATTCCTGCCTTGAACAAAAAACTCACGGGCATGTCTTTCCGCGTGCCCACATCCGATGTGTCCGTGGTTGACCTCACGGTTGAGTTGAACTCTGAGGCCACCTACGCAGAAATTTGCGCAGAGATGAAAGCCCAATCACAAGGTGCCTTGAAAGGCGTGCTGGGTTACACCGAAGACAAAGTGGTGGCCAGTGATTTTCGCGGCGAGCCTTGCACCAGCGTGTTTGACGCCGATGCAGGTTTAGCCCTAGACAGCACCTTCGTGAAAATTGTCAGCTGGTATGACAACGAGTGGGGCTACTCCAACAAGTGCTTGGAAATGGTTCGCGTTATTTCTAAGTAATTTACTTAGCCCCAAGTTCACGCTTCAAGGCGTGAATGCAAAAAGCCCAACCATTTCTGGCTGGGCTTTTTTTCGACTGATAAAAACTTACGCAGTTGTCACTCGACGCAAAGAATCAACTCAGGTGTTTGCCGATCAACCCTGCCAATTCAAACATGGTGATTTGGTCTTTGCCAAACACCGGTTTGAGTTTGGCATCGGCATTGATGGCGCGTTTGTTGGTGGGATCTTGCAGGCCTTGCGCCTTGATGTAGTCCCACAACTTCTTCACCACTTCTGTGCGCGCCACTTTGTCGGTGCCAATCACTGCGGCCAAATCGGCGCTAGGCGTGAGGTTTCCCGCTGCGGCTTTGCGTGGCGTTTTGGCTGCAGCTGTTTTCTTAGCGGCGACGTTTTTGGCTGGGGTTTTGGTCGACTTGGCCGCAGCTTTGCCTGCCGTTTTTCCAGCCGCCGTTTTAGCGCCAGCTGCATATTTCGCCGGCGTTTTGCGCGGAGGGAACTTGCTCTTGCGAGGTTCAAACTCAAACACAACTTTGTCTTCTTCGGCATTCCACGACAAGAAAGCCTTGAAGGCGCGGCGCGTTCGATTGCTCACAAACTTTTCTAACAAATCGGTTTTGCCGTCGCTCAACAACTTGGCAATTTGCTCGCGCTCTACCACTTGTTGCAACACAATTTTGCCGCTCTTGAAATTACAGGTGGGTGTGGGTTGACCTTCTGTGGGCACGGCTTTTTCGCACACGTAGTTGCTGCCATGCTCATGCACAGCACCACCGCATTTGGGGCAAGCACCCAAAGATTCGCTGCCTTCAAAATCAACGATCTCGCCCGTCTCTTCGTTCTTTTTGTCATTGCCAAAATCAAACTCGAGCTTCCAGTTTTTTTCTTCTTCGTTGTACTTCAAGGCAATTTCTGAAGTGAATGGCCAACCGGCTTTAGAGCGGAAGCCTTCTAATGGGCCAATCTTTTTGTCGCGCAAAAATTGTTCAACTTCAACCTGCTCAAAGGTACGACCTGCAGGTGTTTTGCCAAATGAGAAGCCACAACCTGCTGCGGCCGTGTCATCGGCAGCCGCATCTTTGCCCACGCAGGCATACCGACGATAGTTTTCTCTCACGATGCCGCCGCACGTGGGGCAGGGTGTGCTCAAGGTGGCGTAGTCACCAGGAATGGTGTCGCGGTCGTATTCTTTGGCTTTCTTAACGATGCGCTCGGTCATGTCGGCAATTTGGCGCATGAAGTCTTCGCGGCTGAGTTTGCCGTGCTCCATTTGCGATAGCTTGTATTCCCAATCACCTGTGAGTTCGGGTTTGGACAACTCTTCCACACCCAAGCCGCGCAATAAAGTCATTAACTGGAACGCTTTGGCAGTTGGAATCATTTCGCGGCCATCGCGCAAAATGTATTTTTCGTTGATGAGGCCCTCTATGATGGCCGCGCGTGTAGCAGGCGTGCCCAAACCTTTTTCTTGCATGGCTTCGCGCAACTCGTCGTCGTCGACCATCTTGCCTGCGCCTTCCATCGCGCCCAGCAAGGTGGCTTCTGAATAGCGCGCGGGGGGCCGTGTTTTGAGGGGCTTGCTTTCAACCGAGCCCACACCCACTTGCTCACCTGGCGCAACGGCCACCAAGTTTTGTCCTTTGTCACCTTCTTTGGCATCGTCCACCTCATCGGCCGCTTCTTTGCCGTAAATGGCCAACCAACCGGGTTTGACCAAGACCTTGCCTTCGGTTTTGAAGCTGTGTCCGGCTGCGGTGCTTATGCGCGTGGTCACCATGTACTCGGCACTTGGGAAAAACACCGCCATAAAGCGACGCACCACCAGGTCATACAACTTTTGCTCCGCATCAGACAAGCCAGAAGGGGCCTGCAAGGTGGGAATGATCGCAAAGTGATCGCTGACCTTGGCATTGTCAAAAATACGCTTAGAGGGCTTGATATAGCCGTTGTTGAGCGCTGTGAGGGCATGCGGCGCCAAATGCTTCATGCCGCTGTCGGCCAACATGTTGAAGGTGTCCTTGGCCACCGGCAAGTAATCTTCAGGCAATGCACGTGAATCGGTACGCGGGTAGGTGAGGGCCTTGTGGCGCTCGTACAAAGACTGCGCCAGCGACAAGGTGGTTTTGGCAGAGAAGCCGAACTTGCCGTTGGCTTCGCGCTGCAAAGAGGTCAAGTCAAACAACTGGGGGCTGGCCTGAGAGGTGGGCTTGGCCTCTTCTGTGACGCTGGCTTTGGCGCCTTTGACGGCCTGCACAATGGCTTGCGCCTGCGCTGCTGTCCACACACGATCGGCTTTTTTCTCTGCGTCCTCGGCATCTTTTTTCCATGCGGTGTTGAACCACTTACCTGGGTAGGTGCCCGCGGCGGCATCGAACTGCGCATGCACTTCCCAATAATCGCGGCTGATGAACTGGCGAATTTGCTCTTCGCGCACCACCACCACTGCCAAGGTGGGCGTTTGTACGCGGCCAACCGTGGTTAAAAAGAAACCGCCATCGCGCGAATTGAATGCGGTCATGGCACGGGTGCCATTGATGCCCACCAGCCAATCGGCCTCAGAACGGCTGCGCGCCGCATCGGCCAAGCCTTGCATTTGTTGGTTAGAGCGCAGCTTGTCAAAACCGTCGCGAATGGCTTGCGGCGTCATGCTCTGAAGCCACAGGCGTTGCACAGGCTTACCCAACGGAATGGTCTGCCCCGCCTTTTGCGTGCCTGCATATTGCTCAATCAACCGAAAGATGAGCTCGCCCTCGCGCCCCGCATCGCAGGCGTTGATCAAGGCGTTCACGTCTTTGCGCTTGGCTTGCTTCACCACCGCGTTCAGGCGCGTTTTGGTTTTGTCGACCGGCTTTAAGTCGAAGTAGGGCGGAATAACGGGTAAATGGGCAAAGCTCCATTTGCCGCGTTTCACGTCAAACTTCTCCGGGGCCTGGATTTCCACCAAATGGCCTACCGCGCTGGTGACCACATAGGTTTCACTCTCAAAGTGGTCCTCGTGTTTCTCAAATTTACCTGCGATCGGCGTTAAAGCGCGAACGATATCTTGAGCCACTGAAGGCTTCTCTGCAATTACCAATGTTTTCATCTCATACAATCCGGTCTCGCGTGCGCGCATGCGCACGTGTACACACACGGGCACGCGCACACGCGCGCCCACATGTTTTCACAATAACAAATTTTTCACGCCGTGGTCAAAAAAACTCATCTGTCGACAAAATCAAGTTTGAAGCCCGCCGCCAAGGTCAAGTCAGTGACCTCTTCTGCGGCAGGCCGTCGGGTGCAGGTGCGTCGCTCTGGTGTGCACGGCAAAGGTGTATTTGCACTCATCGATATTGCAGAAGGCGAGACCTTGTATGAGTATGTTGGTGAGGTCATCAGCTGGGATGAAGCGCAAGACCGCCACCCTCACGACCCCGCAGACCCCAACCACACCTTCTATTTCCATGTGAACGAAGACAGGGTCATTGACGCTTTGCACGGCGGCAACTCTTCGAGGTGGATCAATCACAGCTGCAACCCTAACTGCGAAGCCGATGAAGAAAATGACCGCATCTACATCAAGGCCCTGCGCAACATCAAGGCCGGGGAAGAGCTCAACTACGACTATGGCTTGATCATTGACGAGCCCTACACGCCTAAGCTGAAGGCGGAATACCCCTGCTGGTGTGGCAGTGTCAATTGCCGCAAAACCTTGCTGGCCCCCAAACGCAGACCCGCCACACCCAAGATTCCCAGCCAAATCAAAAAGATTGAAAAGAAAATCAAGAAGCTCAAAAAAGAGCTGAAGATTGTGAAGAAAAAAGCGGCCTGACGGGACTGAACTGAATTGAGGTGACCTTGAACTCTGGGGCTCCCCATCAACGCTGGCCTGCGGAAGCCATCTGGCAGACCGTGGTGCCGCAATGGCCAGGATTCAGCATCGAGATCCTGCCCGAGATTGACTCCACCAACAGCGAGTTGATGCGGCGCGCACGACAAGGCAGCCAAGACCCTATTTTGTTGCTTGCAGAGCGTCAATCGGCAGGGCGCGGACGTCAAGGGCGCGCTTGGATTGGCCAGCCAGGGCATACACTCACTTTTTCCATTGGCTTGCCCTACCACCCCAGCAATTGGTCCGGTCTTTCGCTGGCTGTCGGGCTCAGCTTGGCTGAGTCGCTTGGTGAGGACATCCAACTCAAATGGCCCAATGACTTGTGGTGCCATCAAAGAAAGCTTGGCGGCATCTTGATTGAGGCCGCCAGCCAAGGCGACCAAAGCTATGCCGTGATCGGCATCGGCTTGAACATCCAACTGCCCGCCAGCCAAGGCCTCAGAACGCCCCCTGCCGCCCTTTCTGAATTTTGGCAAGGGGTTAGCGCACCACTGGCTTTAGAACGGGTTGTCAAGCCCTTGTTCGGCGCATTAAGAAGCTTTGAAACAAGCGGATTCAGCCCCCTGCAAAAACGCTTCACTGCGCGCGACGCTCTTTGCGGTTTGGACGTCACAACCAGCGATGGCCTGTTCGGTTTGTGCGCTGGCGTAGACGATCAAGGCGCGTTGCAAATTGACACGCCCGATGGTCGGATAAAAGTCAGTAGCGCAGAAGTGAGTGTTCGGCCAAAATGAAACACTTGAAGCTGCGCTGGTTGATTCTGGCCTTGATGCTTTCAAATGCGCTGTTGTATGGTTGGCGCGAAGGCCTCTTTGAAGCTTGGGGTTTTGCGCCTGAAAGTGCGCGTGAACCCTCGCGTACATTGCAACAGATCCAGCCCGACAACGTGATCATCACGAGGAGAATTTCATGAGCTTGAAACTTTATTTTGCGCCAGGCGCTTGTTCATTTGTGCCCCATTGCATGCTGCAACGGGCAGGCGCCGAGTACGAGCCCATCATGGTCAAGTTGCACAAAGGTGAGCAACACGAAGCCGACTATCAGGCCATCAATCCTCGCGGTCAGGTTCCGGTGCTGGTTGACGATGGCCAGGTGGTTACGCAGATTTTGGCCATCGTTTTGCACCTCGATCAAAAGTTTCCAGACGCGCAGTTTTTGCCAACATCGCCCTTGGCTCGGACCAAGGCCATTGAAACTTTGGCCTGGATGAACAACACCGTTCATCCCACTTTCACACACATCTTCATGCCGCAAAAGTTCAGCGACCAAGCAGACGTTCAAGCCAACTTGAAAGCGTTCAACACGCAGACTTACAAAGGCCTTTTGTCTGAATTAGAAAGTTTCGTGAGCGCCAAAGCACCTTCTGCATGGTTATCGGGCGACCAACTTGGACCGCTGGATGCCTATGCGCTGACGCTCACTCGATGGGGTTCTATCGCCGGCATCAACCCTAGCACTTACGCTTTATTGTGGGCACACGTTCAAAGGGTCGCGGCTGACCAATCTGTCGCTGTGGTGATCGAGCGGGAACGACTTCAGTTGAACTTGTTCAAAGGCTAAAGTCTTTTTTGCTTTGAGCGCAAAGTTAGCGCGAAAAGCGAATGGTGAAACAAGCGCCAGGGGGCGTCTGCCCCGGGTGTGCCATTTCAACCGTCACAGTGGCGCCATGGCGCTTTGCAATTTCTCGCACAATGGGCAAGCCCAAGCCAGAGCCATCTACATTGGTTCCTAAGGCTCGATAAAAGGGTTCAAACACCCGCTCTCTTTCGGCCGCGCTGATGCCAGGGCCGTTGTCTTCCACTTGCACGGCCAAGGCTTGACTGTAGGGGTCCACCAGGAGGCGCACAGTAATGACACCTATTCGCTCATGGGTGCTCGGGGTGTAATGAATGGCGTTGTCAACCAAATTTCGAATCATTTCTTTGAGCAGCGTCGGGTTGCCTTGCAAGGTCAAAAAGCGCCGTTTTTTGTCCGTGTCGACGCCGTCATAACCCAGGTCCAAGCCCTTTTCCATGGCGTGTGGCAATGAGTCATTGAGCACCTCGCTGATCAAGGCCGCCATGTCACACGACTGCAAGTCTATGGACCCAGCGCCTTCTGCCCGAGCCAGTGACAACAGTTGATTGACGGTGTGCGTGGCTTGCACACTCGCACGACCAATTTGTTGCAGCGACTGTTTTAACTCTTCTTCTCCAGCCTCTTTTCTTTGCGCCAAGTCAGCTTGCATGCGCAAACCTGCAAGGGGTGTTTTCAATTGGTGCGCAGCGTCGGCTAAAAATCTTTTTTGAATGCCTATCGACTCTTTTAATCGACGCAACAAATCATTGACAGAGGAGACCAGGGGGGCCACTTCCAATGGCACTGTTTTTTCATCCAAAGGACTCAGGTCATCGGATTTTCTGGCGCGTATGCGCTCTTCCAATTCCGACAGTGGCTTGATGCCGCGGACCAAGGCCAACCAAACCAGCAAAACAGCCAGGGGCAAAATTGCAAACTGAGGTAGCATGACGCCTTTGATAATTTCAGTGGCCAAGACTGATCTTTTTTCTCGGGTTTCAGCCACTTGAACAAGGACTGAGCCTAATTCTGAGGTCGACTTTTCAGAAGTTAACTGAACCCATGTGTAGGCCACCCGAACCTCGAGGCTGCGCATTTCATCGTCGCGAATTTTGACATCGTAGCTGCCCAGTTTTTCCTCGTCTTGTGGTTGCGGCAAATCACGATCGCCACCGAGCAACTCGCCTTTGGGTCCAACGACTTGGTAGTAAACCAAGTCGGCATCATCGGCGCGCAGCAATTCGCTGGCGGGTTGGGGCAAGTTAAATTGAATGCGTTGTTGATCGGGGCTTAGCTTGACCAACTGCGCAAGCACTTGGACGTTGTAAACCAATGCGCGGTCAAACGGTTTGTTGGCAAGCCCCTGCGCCACCAACCAAGTGAGCGCCAAACTCACTGGCCATAACAGCAGAAGTGGGGTGAGCATCCAATCCAAAATTTCGCCAAACAACGAGCGCTGCTCGCGGCGAAAAAACGACACTTGCCAATTTTTACGGCTCATTCACCCACGGTGTTCACGGCACCGTTATCCTGGTATTTTTTCAAGGCAATAACCCAGTCCCCGTACGGTTGCAATGCGAATAGGACCCTTCTCAATTTTTTTGCGCAGACGATGGATGTACACCTCAATGGCATTGTTGCTCACCTCTTCACCCCACTCGCACAATCGCTCGACCAATTGGTCTTTGCTGACCAGACGTCCCGCGCGCTGCAGCAAGACTTCAAGCAAGCCCAATTCACGCGCTGACAACTCCACCATCTTGCCGTCGATGGTGGCCACTCGCCCAGATTGGTCGTAGATCAAGGGTCCATGTTTGATTTGCGAACTGGCCCCACCCATACCGCGGCGTGTCAGTGCCCGCACGCGCGCTTCAAGTTCTTGCAAGCTAAAGGGCTTGGCCATGTAATCGTCTGCGCCGTAGTCCAAGCCTTTGACGAGCTCTTCCACGCTGTCGGCTGCAGTGAGAATCAAAACGGGTAGCGTAGAGCCCCGTGAGCGCAGCTTTTTCAAAACCTCTAAGCCGTGCATTTTGGGCAAGCCCAAATCCAAAATGAGCAAATCAAATTCACTGTTGGTCATGAGGGCCGCATCGGCCTCTGAACCGCTGGCCACATGGTCCACTGCGGCGCCGCTGCTGCGCAAGGTTCTCAACAAGCCATCGGCCAATACCTGATCGTCTTCTGCAATCAAAATACGCATCTTTGTCTCCTGCTTTTGCCATTGAACGGCTTTGCGAGGCCCTGTGAGGGTCAGGGACAAATTTTAGGCGACTCTGGGTCTTTGCAGTCGAATCTTTCTTCAAGCGCTTAGTTTGCATTCGTGCGCCGTGCCATTTGGCAAACGCCTCACATGCAATAGGCTTCCAATCCAAGCGCGACGACCGTTGCAACGTCCTTGCCCACAGAGGCCTTGAACTCTTCTTCCGCCTGTGCCACAGCCATTTGAAATGCGGCCAACCATGCCAAGCCTGCTGGTGTAAAAACGACCTGCCTGGCCCTGGCATCTCTTGAGTCACTTTCTCTTTTGACCAAGCCCCATGCTTCGCATTGGTTCACCAAATTGCCCATGGCTTGCTTGCTCATGCCGGCCGCTTGCGCCAGTTCTGTCAGCCTTGAGCCCTGCAGCGACAAATGGCGCGTGATGTGAATGTGGGCTGCACTGATTTGATCTCTGGCCGCCAAGTTGGACAGCGCCAATGGCACTTGGTCGTTGTTGGCCATCAGGCTCAAAACGCGCGCATCAAATCTGCGCATCGCATGACCCAGTAGGCGACCCAAATGGGTCTCACGCCAGCGGTCGTCCAACGATGCCGTCAGCGCATCTCTGGGCTCTAAATTCGGTGCTGAACTGTCATTGACTGGCATTTGCTAATAGTAAAGCAAACTGACTAAAAAATCTATTTACTGGCTGAGACAATGCGTTTACAGTACTGTTCAAGCATCCAGTCTTTGATCAACATTCTGAATGCAAACTTTTTAACCCATTGATTCTCAAGGAGATTTTCATGAGCGAGCAAAACAGCGACAGAACCAAAGCCCTGCAAGCAGCCCTGGCCCAAATTGAAAAACAATTCGGCAAAGGCACCATCATGCGTTTGGGCGAAGGCGAAGTCATCGAAGACATCCAAGTGGTGTCTACCGGCTCTTTGGGTCTGGACATTGCTTTAGGCGTTGGCGGTTTGCCTCGCGGCCGCGTCGTTGAAATATACGGCCCAGAGTCCTCTGGCAAAACCACTCTCACCTTGCAAGTGATTGCGGAAATGCAAAAAGTAGGCGGCCAATGCGCCTTCGTCGATGCCGAGCATGCCCTAGACATCCAATACGCCCAAAAACTGGGTGTCAACTTGCAAGACCTGCTCATTAGCCAACCCGACACCGGCGAGCAAGCCCTTGAAATTGTCGACAGCTTGGTCCGCTCAGGCGCCGTCGATTTGGTCGTCATTGACTCTGTGGCCGCGCTCACCCCAAAAGCCGAGCTCGAAGGCGACATGGGCGACTCACTGCCTGGCCTGCAAGCCCGCCTCATGAGCCAAGCCTTGCGCAAGCTCACCGCCACCATCAAGAAAACCAATTGCATGGTTATTTTCATCAACCAAATCCGCATGAAGATTGGCGTCATGTTCGGCTCCCCCGAAACCACCACCGGCGGCAATGCCCTCAAGTTCTACGCGTCTGTTCGCTTAGACATTCGCCGCACGGGCACCATCAAGCGCGGCGACGAGGCCATCGGCAACGAGACCAAGGTCAAGGTGGTTAAAAACAAAGTGGCGCCGCCCTTCAAAACAGCCGAGTTCGACATTTTGTTTGGCGAAGGCATCAGCCGCCACGGCGAGATCATCGACATGGGCGTCGAAGCCAAAATCATCGATAAGTCGGGCGCCTGGTATGCCTACAACGGCGAAAAAATTGGCCAAGGCCGCGACAACGCCCGTGAGTTTCTGCGAGAAAACGCAGAGCTGGCCGCCGAGATCGAAAACAAAGTTCGCGAATCTTTGGGCATTCCTTTGTTGGCCGAAGCGGTTAACGCCGCCTAAGCGGCTGCATTGCTAAGTCTATTTTCCAGTTGCGCTCCTTGATCAATGGCTCAGTCCGGGTTTAAGTTGTCCCTCAAAGGACGTGCGCTGCGGCTTTTGTCGCAGCGCGAACACTCACGGGCTGAGCTGGTTCGCAAACTGTCGCCACACGAAGAAGTGCCAGGTGAATTGACCCAAGTTTTAGACGATTTGCATGCCAAGGGTTTCATCGATGAAGCTCGCGTTCTAGAGTCCGTCGTCAATCACCGTGCAAGCAAGCTGGGCAATGGCCGCATCAAGCAAGCGTTGCAAGCCAAAGGCTTGGCGCCTGAATCGGTGGCTCAGGCCATGCACGATTTAAAAGACTCTGAATTTGCGCGAGCTCAAGGCGTTTGGCAGCGCAAGTTTGGCTCACCGGCTGCCGACGCCAATGCGCGCGCCAAGCATTACCGCTTTTTACTCACGCGCGGCTTCTCTTCAGAAGTTGTCCGCAAGGTGGTGAAACTATCTGGCGCTTCCGACGAAGACTTCGAAAGCTAAGTTTCGTAGCACTGAGTTTCGGGACAAGCGCCTTAGAGGCCCAGCATGAGCTTGAGGTTTTGAACTGCAGCGCCGCTGGCGCCTTTGCCCAAATTGTCTAGGCGGGCAATCACCACGGCTTGGCGATGGACCTCATTGCCGAACACCCGAATTTCGAGTTTGTTGGAGTCGTTGGTGCCAGTGGCACCTAACTTGCCGCTTTCTTCCGCAGGCACCACGCTCACCCAACCACCTTCGTTTTGGCTGTTGGCGTAGTGAGCGCGCAACACTTCGTGCACATCAGACACTTTGGGTCGGCCTGGCAAGTCGTCTAAAAACAAAGGCAACTCGACCAACATGCCTTGCCGAAAATTACCAATCGCAGGCAAGAAAATAGGCCGGCGCTTGAGTCCGCTGTACTTCATGATCTCGGGGACGTGCTTGTGCTGAAGGCCCAAAGCATAAGCTTCATGCAAAGGTGCGCGACCCGCTTCAAAGTCTTCAATCAAGGCTCTGCCGCCACCGGAATAACCACTTACTGAGGGCAGGGCTAAAGGAAAATCAGGGGGCAGGACACCCGCACTGACCAAGGGCGCCAAGATGGCAATGGCACCGGAGGCATAGCAACCCGGGTTGCTGACACGTTGCGCCTTGACCACAGCCTCGCGCTGGCCTGCGCGCATTTCAGGGAAACCAAAGACCCAGTTGTCGTCTACACGGTGCGCTGTGGAGGCATCAATGATGCGCGGCTTGTGGCCAGATAAGGCGTCCACCATGGCCACGGACTCTCGGGCGGCATCATCGTGCAGGCACAGAATGGCCAAATCGACTTGTGCCATGAGTTCACGCTTGGCTTCGGGGTCTTTGCGTTTTTCGGGCGCAATACTCACAAGCTGTACTTCAGGCATGGCCAACAGACGCTCACGGATCAAGAGTCCGGTGGTTCCAGCTTCGCCATCGATGAAAATTTTGGCCATTCAGGGCTCTCCTAAGAAAATTCGTGCCGCCGTCATGTCAATGTAAGTGACGCGGCTCAAGATTGGTGCGTTGCAACATGATACAGTCGCCGGCTGAAGTGTCCAGTGCTTGTTTAGGGCGAATTGCCCTGACGGGCTGGTGAATATAACCACCCTCTGAGAGAAACCTCATGAAGATCCACGAGTACCAAGGCAAGGAAATCTTGCGTCAATTTGGTGTGCCAGTGCCCCGCGGCATTCCGGCCTTTACAGTGCAAGAAGCGGTGGAAGCCGCTCAAAAATTGGGCGGCCCAGTGTGGGTGGTCAAAGCACAAATTCACGCGGGCGGCCGCGGCAAGGGCGGCGGCGTGAAGCTAGCTCGCTCTATTGATGAAGTGAAACAACTGGCCACAGAAATTCTGGGTATGCAGTTGATCACGCACCAAACTGGCCCAGAGGGTCAGAAGGTTCGTCGCCTCCTGATTGAAGACGGCGCCGACATCAAAAAAGAATATTACATTTCTGCTGTCACAGACCGTGCTTCACAACGTGTGGCCATGATTGTGTCTAGCGAAGGCGGTATGGACATTGAAGGTGTGGCACACGACACGCCAGAGAAAATCATCACCGAAATCGTCAATCCCGCATTGGGCCTTACAGACGCTCAAGCCAAGATGTTGTCTGACGCCATTGGCGTGCCTGCTGGCTCTACGGCCCAAGCCGCCGACGTGCTGCAAAAGGTTTACAAGTGCTACATGGACACTGACGCCTCTTTGGTCGAGATCAATCCTTTGATCTTGGAAGTCAACGGCGGCATCCGCGCTTTGGACGCCAAGTTCAACTTCGATTCCAACGCTTTGTTCCGTCACCCAGAAATCGTGGCATACCGCGATTTGGACGAAGAAGACCCTGCAGAAGTGGAAGCTTCTAAATTCGACTTGGCCTACATCAGCTTAGATGGCAACATTGGTTGCTTGGTCAACGGTGCGGGCTTGGCCATGGCCACCATGGACACCATCAAGTTGTTTGGCGCCGAGCCAGCCAACTTCTTGGACGTGGGCGGCGGCGCCACCCCCGAGAAGGTTACAGAAGCTTTCAAGATCATGTTGAAGAACCCCAAAGTGAAAGCCATTTTGGTCAACATCTTCGGCGGCATCATGAAGTGCGACACCATCGCAACCGGTGTGATCACCGCTTGCAAGGCCACGAACTTGAACGTGCCATTGGTCGTTCGCATGAAGGGCACCAACGAAGACTTGGGCAAGAAGATGCTCCAAGAAAGCGGTTTGCCCATCATTTCCGTGGACACCATGGCAGAAGCAGCACAAGCTGCCGGTAAAGCGGTGAAAGGTTAATTACATGTCTATCTTTATCAACAAAGACACCAAAGTCATTACCCAAGGTATCACCGGCAAGACCGGTCAGTTCCATACTGAAAAATGCCAAGAGTACGCCAACGGTAAAAACTGTTTCGTTGCAGGTGTGAACCCCAAAAAAGCGGGCGAGTCCATCTTCAACATTCCTATTTACGCTTCCGTCAAAGAAGCGGCTTCCACCACAGGCGCCACGGTGTCTGTGATTTATGTGCCGCCCGCTGGCGCGGCTGCAGCCATCTGGGAAGCCGTAGAAGCCGACCTCGACTTGGCCATTTGCATCACCGAAGGTATTCCTGTCCGTGACATGCTCGAAATTCGCAATCGCATGCGCGCCAAAGAAGCGGCTGGCGGCAAGAAGACTTTGTTGCTTGGCCCTAACTGCCCAGGTTTGATCACCCCCGACGAAATCAAGATCGGCATCATGCCCGGTCACATTCACCGCAAAGGCCGCATTGGTGTGGTGTCGCGTTCAGGCACATTGACTTATGAAGCTGTGGCGCAACTCACCGAAATCGGTCTGGGCCAGTCTTCTGCAGTCGGTATTGGTGGCGACCCTATCAACGGCTTGAAGCACATCGACGTGATGCGCGCTTTCAACGACGACCCCGACACCGATGCCGTCATCATGATCGGCGAAATTGGCGGTCCCGACGAAGCCGAAGCCGCTCGCTGGTGTAAAGACAACATGAAAAAACCGATCGTTGGCTTTATTGCTGGCGTGACGGCCCCTGCAGGCAAGCGCATGGGCCACGCCGGTGCCTTGATCTCTGGCGGCGCCGACACAGCCGATGCCAAATTGGCCATCATGGAAGAATGCGGCTTCAAAATTACCCGCAATCCTTCCGAAATGGCCCGTTTGCTCAAGGCCATGCTCTAATTGCGATAAGCAGTTTTACGCACCACACGGCCCCTTTGGGCCGTTAAAATTCAAGTCCCGACAAAAGAGATGGCCCTTTGGGGCCAGTTCTTATTCCTACTAAAAATGAAAAGGGCATATCATGGAAATGCTACAAACAGCCGAGTTTTGGATCGGCTTGATGAAGATCGTCTGGATCAACATCATCTTGTCTGGCGATAACGCCGTGGTGATTGCTTTGGCCGCTCGCTCCTTGCCTGAAAATCAACAACGGCAAGCGATCATGTTTGGTTCAGGCGCTGCAGTTGTGCTTCGAATCGCCTTGACTGTTGTCGCTGCCGCGCTGCTAGAACTCTCTTATTTGCAAATCATTGGCGGCATCTTGCTCTTGTACATCGGCGCCCAACTCTTAAGCGAGGATGGCGATCATGAAGAGGGCGATGTAGAAAAAGCCAGCTTGATGGTGGCGATTAGAACCATTCTGATTGCCGACTTGGTCATGAGCCTTGACAACGTGATTGCTGTTGCCGCTGCAGCCAAGGGCAATATGACCTTGCTTATTTTAGGTCTGGCCATCAGTATCCCCATGGTGGTTTTTGGCAGCGCCATCATGATCAAGCTCATGGCTCGCTTTCCCATCATCGTTACCTTTGGTGCATGCCTCATTGGTTGGGTGGGCGGCGAAACCATTGCCAGTGATGTGGTGCTTCGTGAGTTCTCGGAAGCGAACCCGTGGCTTCATTACGCAGCGGCCACCGCTGGCGCTTTGGCTGTGTTGGGCATTGGCAAGTTCTTTCAAACCAAGCATGCAAGCGTGGAAAAAACAGACGCGTCTGCTTGATTGATCGCAAGCATTTGTAGCCAAGCCGACCCCCCGTGGTCGGCTTTTTTACGTCCTAATCAGGGTCTTCAAGATTAAAATTAACCACCACCTAGGAACACCATGACACGCCAACGCTCCCTCTATTTTCGCGGCTTCACCCTGATCGAGCTCATGGTGGTCATTGCCATCATTGGCATATTGGGATCATTGGCATTGCCTGCCTACCAAGACTACGCGGTGCGAGCCAAAGTCTCTGAAATGATGTTGGCGGCCACGCAATGCAAAACGGCCGTCACCGAAGCGGTCAGCACCGCATCCCAAGCCGATGTCAGCGCAGCTTTGCCTAGAGCATGTGAAACACAAACTTCCAAATACGTAAGCGGCATGGTGGTAGACGCCAATGGTGTCATCACCATCACCGGTAACACCAACACCCTGCGCGGCAATACCAGCGCTACGGCCAATGCCCTGTCCCTCGTCCCTGTGCAAACAGGTAGCAATCTTTTAAACGGCAGCACCGACGGCGGCAAGTCCATCAGCGCTTGGAATTGCGGCCCCGCAGCGGCCAACCCATTGGACGTGAAGTACCTGCCCAATTCTTGCAAAGGTGCGACCTAAGTCAGAGTGAGCCAACATGCCCAAGCTCATGCATCAAAGAAGTTAAACTCATTGCAACGCAGCCGGCGATGCTTGCTGTTAACAATTAACCCCTTGATGACGGTGCTTCCATGAAAAAACGCTACCTGCTCAGTGCCATCGCTCTGATCGCTTCTACTTTGCTCACCCCCTGCGTTGCCGGTGCACAAGACTTCCCCCCTAAGCGCCCTGTGACGCTGTTCGTTGGTTTTGCGCCGGGTGGTGCAGCCGATGCGGCCGCCCGTTTAATTGCCAAAAAGCTCACCGAAAACATAGGTCAAAACGTTATTGTGGAAAACAAGGCAGGTGCTGGCGGCAACATCGTGCACCAGCAAGTGGCCAACGGTGTGGCTGATGGCTCTGTCATTTTGCTGGGCTCGATTGGCCCCATGACCATTGCCCCGCACATGATGAAAGTAGGCTTCGAGCCTTTCAAAGACTTGGCGCCCATCTCGGGCGGCGTGAACTTCCCCAACATGCTGGTGGTCAACAAAGAGTCCGGTATCAAAAATCTGGCCGACTTTGTCGCAATGGCCAAAAAAGCCCCTGACACGGTTTCTTTTGCCTCAACCGGCGCGGGGTCTGCATCGCATCTCACTGGCGAGTTGTTTGCCATTCGCACGAACTCAGAAATGCTGCATGTCCCTTACAAGGGCGGCGCCCCGGCCATGCAAGACCTGTTGGCCAATCGCTTCACAGGTTATTTTTCTGCACCGCCCACGTCCATTCCGCACGTCGAGTCTGGCAAGTTGGTGGCCATTGCAACCACTGGCCTCACTCGCCCAAGCTATCTGTCCAATGTGCCCACTGTGGCTGAGTCTGGCTTTCCTGGATTTGAAGCGCTGAACTGGTATGCGTTCCTTGCCTCTGCCAAAGTACCTTCGGCCATTTTGGACAAATGGAATGCAGAGGTTGTCAAAGTACTCAACGACCAGAGCACCAAAGACTCACTCACCAAGCTTGGCCTGTCTGGCGCCCCTTCCTCCCGTGCAGAACTCACCGCCTTCATGCAGAAGGAGTCAGACAAGTGGGGAAAGCTGGTGCGTGAGCGAAAAATTACGGCTGACTAAATCGCTTTGTTTTCAGCCACCCAATGCCCCGACTTGCCGCCTTGCTTTTCTAACAGCCTCACATCGGTGATGGTCATGCCGCGGTCAGCGGCTTTGCACATGTCATAAATGGTCAGCAAGGCCACTTGCACTGCGGTCAGGGCTTCCATCAAAATCAACAGCTTAGAGCACAAGACGGTAAACTTAAAACATTGATCTGTCCCAAATTCTGCGGGTTAGTGGGACAAGATTGGGACAAAGATTTATCCCGAGCAAATGATATCAAGTTCTCCAAAAGATTGATATCACTGACTGGCGGTTATGAAATTCCAGCCTGACCAGACCCCACCTACCCCGTACCCCCACTTATCGGATAAGGGACTCCTGCCGCTCTATACGCTCTAATTTGCTCGGTTGATATGCGGATGCCCCCCATTCAGGTTTGAAATGCTTTGGGCGGGGTATATATAAATTTCAGGAAAAGATACGAACGTTCGCATCGCAATCTAGTTGCCGGGTACTTCACCGTAAAAAACGACACCCGCCCCCGTGACACCAACGAGTTTTATATACCCATCGTATTCAACCTTGTCTGCAGTGAACAGAAGTCCACCTGACAGGCCATTAGAAGGGTTGAAATCAGTGTCATCCATCCATACGCAGTAAATAGGTATTGCATTTTTGCCAAGATCATCTGTTGGTGCTGATGACGTGTAGACACTGAAACCAGTACCGGCATATTGCCAGTCATAACCGTTTTTACCTGTTAAAGACCAAGAGATAATTTGATCTCGCTCAGCGGTGCTTATGGTGAAGTAAGGAGCTTGTAACTTATCTGACCAAAACTTAAACACTGGTGTTGAAAGACTAGGATTACTATGTGCGGCCTCAAATGTTGAAGCCTTTTGAACCCAAGGCCAGTTAGCTTGCGCGTTGATGTACTTAACTTCATCCAAATTAGATGTGTAGTAGTAGCTGTAAGACGCAGGATTTACTGCTGGCCCTGTCTTTTCACTTTTAAACACATAAACCAAGTCTGATGCGGCCGGGCCTTTATTTACTTTGGTGATCGAGGTGTCATTCACAATAACCGATGCCATATTCCCTTCAAGATTAATGTAAAGCGTCTCAGCACCTTCGGTTATTTCGTCATTTAGCAAGGTAACTGATATCTTTGCCCTACCCTCTGAGTCGATCACCGCATAAAAATCATAAAAACCACCTGAAACATCTAGGCTATTTACTCCTGAAATTGTATAAGGCACTCGAGTACCCGAAGCCACATTTGTCGACGTGATTTCAAACTGGACTGTTGAGCCTTCATTTATATTTTTTGCAGTGGCAAATAAACTATACGAGGGAGTGACGCTATATTTAATTAGGTAAATATCATAGTTTGCCTTTGAACCAATGCCATTTTGAGTTTGACCATCCAAAGATAGTCCAGGAAGGCCGTAAATTCTTCCAGTTACATAAAGCGATCCATCGAGTCCATTTGCAATAGCAAATGAGTCATCACTAGCACTATTCCCTAATATTTGAGTCCAAATTTTATTTCCATTTGTGTCAAACTTCGTTATGAATGAGTCTCCCCCTCCCGGCTTTATTTGATTGTCAAGTGTGTCATAAGGAAACACACTGACTGGACTTCCTCTAACAGCAAAGGAAGTGCCACTAATAAAAATTGAGCCATCAATACCAATTGAGATTCCTCCTGCTAGTTCGTGGTTGTAAGTGCCAACCATGCGTGTCCAAATTTTGTTTCCTTCAGTATCAAATTTTGTAACAAAGACATCAAGCCATCCGTTGTAACTATTCTTCTGGCCATCAATAGAGGAGTCAGTTGTACCAAGAACGTAGACGGCTCCATCAAGCCCGGTTGTAACCTTTCTTGCAACGTCATCTCCAGTTGTTCCAATTAAGCGAGTCCAAACTCTTACTCCGCTCGTACTGTATTTAGTTACAAATGCGTCATTTGAGCCGCCATTAAAGGTTTGACCATCAATTGGTCCAGATGTATATCCGCTTACGTATAAGCTACCGTCCTTCCCAGTTGTGATGGCTTCACCATAAATTGAATAAGAAGCTGAATTGCTTCCAGTAATTAATCTAGTCCAAACATTAATTCCATCAGCACTATATTTCGATATAAACCCAGATAGGTTATCAGTGGATGGATTTCCGTCTAAACCAAAACTTCCCGCAGAATTCCAAGTAAATCCGCTTAAATAGATGGAACCATCCAAACCAGTTGAAAGGGCTTTTACTTCCTCTGTGCCTCTAGTACCAATTAATCTCGTCCAAATCTTAACTCCAGCTGGGCTGAACTTGGTCAAAAACCCATCGCTATTGCTACCTGTTATTGATTGCCCGTCAAATGAGGATGAGGTGTAGCCACCAACATAAATGGATCCATCTAACCCTTCAGTCAGCCCGTTAGCGAAGCCACTTGCGCCAATTGATCGCGTCCATAGCTTTACTCCTTCGGTTGAGTATTTGCTAACAACGGCACCCGTTGCGCTTACGCTGGATTGATCATCAATTTTTCCGCCTGCGATTCCTGCTAAATATATTGAACCATCACGACTTGTTATTAGAGCCGCAGATCGATCATCTAATTCTGAGCCTAACAATCGAGTCCACAATTTGACCGGAGAATTTGCCATGACCTGATTTCCTCAATTTAAATTTATAAAAATCCAAACGCTCTTGCCATCTCGAGTGCTTCTTCACGAGTAAGCTTTGGATTTCTATTCATAGCATCTTCAATCGGGTCATAGCCCGGTTCAGGCTTTTTAACCTTTGGAAGACTGTCCACAAACTCTCTAAGCTTTTTAGATCTTTCCTCAGGGGTCATGCCTGCGGTCAAGTTATCTATAGATGACCACATTTGATCCCGTTCGTCTGTAACTCTTACTGGTTTAAAAGATCCTGCGGTTTTCTTAGACTTCAATTGATAGCTCCTTAAAGTTGCCGCATCTAAACTAGTATTTGAATTATTAGGTTGGAAGAAATTCAATCCCTGTTAAAGCTAATCCTACTAAACCAATGTTTGTTGCGTTTAAAGCTGAGTCACCTACTGAAACAATATAGTCCCCCGGTTTTAAACCATCATTTAGTTGCTTAACAATTGACGATAATTCATTTGCAGTTGGATTAGTCCCATAAATATTGCGCCACACAGTTGAAGCAATTGACTCATTGGTTGTTGCACCAACAGCGGCTAGTGCCAGCGCTCCAAGATCTGAGTAGCTCATGCCTCCGTCTAAAAGGCTGAGTCCAATACCCATGAATGCTGGAATTTTGACGGCTTCTTTGCCGAGAACTGCACCAATTATCTTCGCTGATATTCCTGCGTTTCCGTCTAAATCAATAGCAATTGATTTGTCTGAAAATTTAAGTCTTTCTACGCCACTTAGAGAGTCAGAGCCATCACTGTTTAAGCGTTTATCAATTACAGTAGTTTTTGATTTTGAAGCACTGATTGAATAACTTGCCGATGTTCCGCTAAATTGTGCGGTATCCACTCCAAGCCCTCCAATAATTTCATCGTCGCCTTGACCTCCAATCAATAAGTCATTTCCAGCCAAGCCGTTTATTGAATCTTTACCTGCACCACCACTAATGGTGTTGATTGTGTCCGTACCAAACAAATTATCTGCATAACCAGTGCCGATTAGGTTTTCAATGATTGACCCAAAATTGACTGTTACTTGGCCTGCTGAAGTGATAGTAGTAGTTTTATTCGTTCCGACAAAACCCCAGTAGCCGGGAGTTAAATAAATAGTCGAGCCTTGTCCTAGGTCTGAAGCATCTAAGGTGTCTGTGCCAGCACCATCCCAAATGAAGTTGGCAGAGGTTGATGAAATTTTATATGTGTCATTTCCAGTACGGGAATATTTACTTGGGCCGTACATGTACTGAAGTGCCGCAATGTCTAATGGGCTGTAATTTAAATCCCACTCCGCAGATGTGTCGTTATAGCTCATATATGTCCAAGCACCGCTATCTTCAGAACCTTGCAAGTAAGGTGGCGGGCCAATATCACCATCTGCGTCAGGCTCATCAAATGGGTGCTTTAGCCCTAGTGCATGTCCTAGCTCATGCATCAACACATTAGCGCCATAAGTTCCATCAGCCAAAGTTTTGTTGTAATCCTTATTATTCAAAAATAAATCACTTCCAGTGAAGCTCTCTGATGGATATTGTGCATATCCACCAGACCCAATTTGTGTGTTGCTGGCAAAATTGATTGTGTAAGAGGCCGCAGTGACATTTGTCTTTAAAAATCTCAAGTCCACAACAGATGCGACAAAGTCAAGAGCAAGTTGCGTTCTTGCAATTTGTACTTCACTAAATCCAACATATCCAATTGCATGATCTTTGTTTGTATCGTATGAAGGTAATGAAGTAGGAAAAGCGTAATAAAAAACTTTTGATCCACTTAAAATCGATTGGTAACGTAGGCCTGCACCTAGATCTGGAATCAATGCATCAATCCAGTAGGGAAGCGCTAAAGCACCATCTGTATAAATTACTTTTTCAATTGAGCTTGGAATTTTGACGAAACTTGCCGACACATAGGCTGTATCTGATCCAGACGAGTCATAGATGTAATCGTATGCATCGCGCACGTAGTAAGTGTCATTGCCTTCATATCCTCGAAGTTCATCGACACCCGCGCCGCCATCTAATATGTCATTGCCTTTGCCACCACTTAATTCGTCGTTGCCGTTTCCACCATATAACTTAGCGTTACCTAAACTGCCATATGTAGAGAGTGTGTCATTGCCATCGCCGCCATTAAGAGTGTCATTGCCAGTGAAATCATACAAGCTGTCATCGCCCCCATCACCGCTTAACTCATCATCGCCAGCTCCTCCGTATAACTTATCGTTACCGTTGCCACCGAATAGTTTGTCATTAGCTTCATACCCATAAAGCTTATCGTCGCCTTCGCCGCCATCAAGCAAATCGTTCCCAAGACCGCCTGTTAATTCGTCTACGCCATTCCCGCCATAAAGTTTGTCATCTCCAGTACTCCCATAGGTGGAAAGTGTGTCATTACCATCTCCGCCATATAACGTGTCACTTCCATTGGTTTGGTCATATAGTTTGTCGTCACCTTCATCGCCATTTAATATGTCATTACCTTCGTCTCCATACAAGGTGTCATTTCCTAAACCACCAAACAACATGTCGTTGCCCAAGCCCCCTTGCAACTGGTCAGTCCCATCACCGCCCTTTAAAAGGTCATCACCTGCATCACCATACAGCTTGTCATCTCCTAGTCCACCATAGATAGTGTCATTTCCTTCATAACCTTGAAGGCGTGGGTCGTTACCTTCCCCGCCGTCGATCGTATCGTTACCTAAGCCTCCAAGAATCGTGTCATTACCAGCACCGCCAATAAAATTTCCAAATCCCTTTTCTGAATATTTACTCAGATAGTCATCTCCATTACCGCCATCAATAAGGTCATCCCCGCCACCGCCATATATTGTGTCGTTTCCATCACCACCATAAAGCTTATCGTTATCATCTTGACCATAAATACGATCTGTACCAGCTTCACCGTAAATTAGATTTTTACCTGAGCCACCAACTAGAAAATCGTTACCGTTTCCGCCATAGAGTGTTTTATTACCTGTGGACGCATAGAAGGAATACGCATTGCCTGTAGTTGGGTAACCATTGACTTCATCATCACCATCACCAGCTTCAACATAGTCGTCGCCGTCGTCTGTAATTATTCGGTCGTCTCCTGCAAGACCGTAGATGGAGTCATTTCCAGTTGTGCCCCTTAGTGGGTTATCGTTGCCTGAAGTTCCGTATTTGGTAGCCATAGTTTCGCCTTTAAGCTTTATGTTAATTGGCTTTAATCTCAGGCAGATAACAAAAAACAACCTGAACAAAATAACCACGTATCAATTAGATTGATTTGCACATTATGTAAATCAAACACCCAATTCGTTATGATTATTACAGGTGTTAAGTGATATAGATAGGGCTAATATGACTGAAAAAGATGGGGTAAAACAAGGCAAACCGCAGGTGCGGGCTGAGGGGTGTACGTTAGTTAAGGTCAAATGGAACGGCCCGCGTACAGCCGAAGGCAGACAGCGTATAGCTCAGGCACAGCTAAAGCATGGGGCCTTCTCAAAAGTTGGCCTAGAGGCCAAACATGTTGAATCCATTCAACTGCGTCAGTTAGAAGACATCGCCTACTTAACAGGCCTAATTCAAGGCCCAAGGACACGTGGCGCAAAGCCACGAGGGTACAGGCCAATTACGTCGATGGAAGCTGTGAAGGCTATGGTTGCACTGGAATAACGGCTCAAGCAATCCTCTAAAGGATTTATTCAGCGGCAAGTCCCATCGGGAATGCCATTTGCAGGTCTTGCCTGTAGCGTAGAAACGTTTAATTGGGTGTGGCAGGTAGGTGGGTAGCTTGCCAGAAAATAAACGCTGTTATGAGTTTGCCAAACGGTAAAGGGTTGTCGACTGGTTTACTTAAAGTTGAGAACACTACACAGGATAGTGTTCTCAATTTTCTTCAAATGCGGAGCTTCAATTAGTCCGAACTGACGCTCTAACTGTCCCCTTTATTTTTGACTGTCTTTGAACTGGGAAGAAACTCAATCCCAAGTTCGGAGGCGAATGGAACAGGATCGTTTTCAATGAAACGCCTCAAGGAATTGAAACAAGCACTTTTAAGCAATGGGTCATCCAAACTTTCTAACCTCAGCAAGACTTGATGGCCTAGCTTGGCTCGATCCATTTTATTGAGTCCTATAGATGGGGCCTGAAGGCCGTAATGTTTAGCCACTTCATCAAAGAACCGAAAATTCCGAAATTTGAAAGGCTTTCCATAGCTGATTGATTTGGATCCGAGCAAACGATCAGGTAATACACATCCAATTAAAACGTGCATATGCTTGCAAGCCTCATCAAGGTGAACATCAGCAGATACCAATGGATGGCCCTTGAACTCATTTTTGCACCAGTCTAGGCAATCTTCAAAAAATGCTAAATGGTCAATGTCACCTCGATGGAACGGAATGCTAAAAATCATTTCTGCGGCAACAACTGCATTTTTTTGAAGTTGTCTCCGTTTATTGTTACTGTATTGCTTGATTAGATCTCGCATTGTCTCGTAGCCATCTTCAGGCTTTGAGCAACCTGCAAGGCAATAATTGAGATTCGTTTTCTCTGGAGCAATATGGCTAAACGCTCCAAGCTCAGTTTGAATTTGTCGTTTATTATGTTTAAGTGCATCAAGCAATTTGCGAGCAGGCTTAATCCTAGCAATAGAGAAAAAAAGAGTGTTGTTTCCAAAAGTTGAGTTTGGCATGTGCGCCCCTATTAACGATGAATAAGCCATCAACTAAAAAGTTGATGGGCAAATTTCCGTCTGAGGTGGACGCTCCAATTAGGAGGTGATGTCTTTCCATCAGTCATCAAGACAAGGCCTGAGCGCACTCATGTCAGATTTAACCGACAATCAAATTGTAATTTTTTGATATGGCGTGTCAAGCGCTTTAAAACTGCGTTTAAACGCTAAATCAACCTAACTTTTGAGCAAGCTCTTCAGCGTTAGGATGATAGTACCGTTGAAGCATTTTCAAGCTCTTGTGTCCTGAGACTGCGGACAGTTCTAAAAGGTTCGGAAGCTTTTTGGCAAGCTCAGTTATCGCTGTGTGTCGCAAATCGTGAAACCTAAAATCTAACAGGCCAGCACGAGACACTGCTCGATCAAACATCGCCGCAAGCGCACACGCAGAAACCGGAAAAACTTCACCGCTGATGTGCCTTGGCAAGTTGCTCAAGATATCAAGTGCGCTTGAGGACAACGGCACTATGCGGCGCTCACCATTTTTTGTTGTCTCAAGAAGTGCTGTTCGGCGCTTCAAATCTAAATTGCTCCATCGCAGTGATAGAAGCTCACCTCTTCTCATCGCAGTCTCTAAGGCAAGCTTTACAACAGGCTCAAGCCAAACATTTCTTCGCCCTGAGGGTTTAACAGCCACAAGCAAGGAATGCTTTTCTGTACTGCTCAAAATGCGGTTGCGGCCTTGCGGACTCTGCGGCTTACGAACCATCCGAATGGGGTTCTCAATGTTGATACCCCATTCACGTCTAGCGTGATTGATGATGCTTGAGAAATATGCAAGTTCACGGATGACTGTTCCTGCACTGATCTTCGTTAGCCGCTCGTCCCTGTATTGCCCCATTACGGTTGGAGTTAGGTTCGTCAAGCGCATTTTGCAAGCTGGGTGTCGCTTGATGGCATTGAGCCTAATGCGGTCTTCTTTTTCACCCTTCATGCTAGGAAGAACCTCTGCGATGTAACGGTCAATCAAGTCCGCCATCGTCGTTCTCTGAGCATTGGAGGAGTCAACGTACGTGCCACGGTCAATCTCAATTTCAACCGCTCTAGCCCACTTCTGAGCTTCTTGTAGGCTTAAGAAGCTCTTGGTCTGATCGGGAGTACCCTTGCGCCGGACACGAGCCTGCCAGCCATTGCCGTGTTGTCTAAAAGATGCCATTTCCATTCCTTCATTGGGACAGGAATGGGACAGACTCACATTTTCAGTTCACCGTCAGCGCAGACAGGTTTGTAGTCACTTACTTGCCACCCAATGCCCCGACTTACCGCCTTGCTTTTCTAACAGCTTCACATCCGTGATTGTCATGCCGCGGTCAGAGGCTTTGCACATGTCATAAATGGTCAGCAAGGCCACTTGCACTGCGGTCAGGGCTTCCATTTCCACACCTGTCGGCCCAACTGTTTCTGCGGTCGCATTGCAGACGATGGTCGGAATGCTTTCTTCTGACAAAACTTCAAACTCAACGGCAACACGTGTAAGCGCCAAAGGGTGGCACAAAGGAATCAAGTCAGCGGTTCGCTTGGCACCCTGAATGCCAGCAATTCGGGCGATGCCTAAAACATCCCCCTTTTTGGCAGTCCCAGCCTGCACCAATGCCAATGTACTAGGTAACATTTGGATTCGGCCAGTCGCTACGGCCACACGATGCGTAGTGGCTTTAGCACCGACATCCACCATATGGGCTTGACCTTGAGCGTCAAAATGAGTCAAGGGTGAGGTTGAATTTGGCAGAGAATGAGGCATGGCAATGGGCTGAAAAATTGGTAAAACCATTTACAAAAAATTGACGGAGTTCTAGCATGATACGGTTTTCGGATTCCCCATCCTTGTTGGTATCTATACTTTGAAGCTTGCGCACCCAAAATCTAAGCCCCTGCTGGCATTGTTGGCCATCTCCCTTTGGATCACGCCGGTATCTTCTCAGCTGCCTACATCGGCAACAACAGGAGGCCTTCCCGCATTGGGCGATGGCGCAGACATCACTTTAAGCGCAGAACGCAAATTAGGCGACCGCATTGCGCGCGAGTTGTTCAGGGATCCGGATTATCTTGAAGATCCGGTCTTAGATGAATATTTGCAAAATATCTGGCAGCCGCTTGTCAAGGGCGCTCAAGCGCGAGGCGAGTTGTCGCCCGAATTACAAGAGCGCTTCGCTTGGAGAGTTTTGATAGGGCGCGATCGATCGGTCAACGCATTTGCCTTGCCGGGTGGCTACTTGGGCATTCACTTAGGGCTGATCAGTGTCGTCACCACGCGCGATGAGTTGGCTTCCGTCATGGCCCATGAGCTTAGCCACGTGACGCAAAGACACATCTCTCGGTCCATGGGTGATCAGGCGCGCATGACCCCTTGGCTGATTGGCGCCATGATCTTGGGCATGTTGGCCGCTAGCAAAAGTGCACAAGGCGCGCAGGCCATGATTGTGGGCGGTCAAGCCATGGCTGCACAGTCGCAGCTGAACTTTTCGCGTGACATGGAACGGGAAGCCGATCGAATTGGGTATGGCGTGATGTCTGAAGCTGGCTTTGACACGCTCGGTTTTGTCACCATGTTTGGTAAGTTGCAGCAGGCCGCTGGTTTGAACGACAGCGGCTCTTTTCCTTATTTGCGAAGCCACCCCTTAAGCAGCGAACGCATGGCCGACATGCAGTCACGTCAACAGCTGCAAACACCGCGTCCAGCCAATTTGGAAAGTGATCTGATTCAAGCCATGATGTCTTCTAGGGCTCGCGTGTTGGCACAGCCAGGCGTTGATGCACTTCGCGCATGGGCCAATGAGGCAGCCGACACACACATCGACAAGCAAGTGCTAACGAAGCGCATGGGCGTTTTGTACGGTGCCGCTTTGTCTTGGATGCAATTGCGGGATATGAAGCAAGCCCGCGCTTTGATACCTCGCATGCAACAAGCTGCGGGTGATCACGCCACTGCGCTGCGTTTGATTCGTTTGTTTGAATCAGAATTGGCCTTCAAAGAAGATGACATGCGCGCTGCACTGCGCGCCCTAAGTGCAACAGCCAACTTGGCTAACCGCCAATGGCCTCGCCCAGAACTCATTGCTTTGGCGCAGGCAAGCGCTCGCTTGCATGCAACTTCAAGCTCGGTAGAGACTGCACAGCTATTGGCCAACAGCATTGCGGCACTTCAAGCTTTGGTTTTGCAAAATCCTCAAGATGCCCAGGCCTGGCAGGTACTAGCCACCGCATTGGCTGCTCAAGGTCGGCCTTTGGCATCCTTGCGCGCTGAAGGGGAAGTGCAAATTGCGCGCATGGATTTTGGTGCAGCGGTAGACAGATTCAGGGCGGCTCAAGATGCCTCAAGAAGAGGGCCGGCTCAAATGGGAGATCACATTGAAGCGTCCATCGTGGACGCTCGGCTGCGATTTGCACAAAGCATTTTCAGAGAGCAAATGTTAGAAAGAGACCGCTGAAGGCTGCAAGTTAATGATCCTTTGCGCGATGGAGTGGCTCACAAACACGCCAGCCTTGAGGGCTTTTTTCACAGACCAAAACCCCCTCTGGCTCTGTCTTGGCATGTTTTTCAAATACCCAATTTTGCTTGTTTGATTTAAAAATATAGTTGTCTCTGTAGAACACAAAGTGACCGTCTTGCCCTGTATAAAAGTAATCGATGTTGAATTGGATGTGTTGCGCTGTGATCTGCCAGTTTTGAATGGTTTTTACAGCCAAGAAGGTGTCTGAGTTTAAGTTTAGGATGTTTCGAATGCTTCTGACTTTGGTTTCAGAGGTCGGTAACAAGGCGGATGAAACGGCATTGCCAAGCTGAGCATTTGTGAAAGCTGCAATGAAAGGCATTGCATCTGAAATTTGCTGAAGTTGCCATGAACTCAAATTCTCGGCTCTGAAATTGAACGCTTTTTTTTCATTCAAATAGGGCGGCTTGATTTCAAAAGAAATACCGCTAACACCATCGACATGACCCTTGTCCACAAAAAAATCTGTAGCGCACCCTGAAAAGAACAACCAGCCAAACACCAACACCAAAGACCCAAACAGTTTCAGGTATGTGTGCAAGCGATTGACTTGTTGTTCTTGGTACATGCCTTGGCTCAATAACAACTTTGCGCCTGCGCTTGGTTGAAAGCGCTGGCACCAAACAAGGAAACGCCGACGCCGTAAACACCCGCAATGACATTGCAAGTCAAAGCGTTGCCACCTTGTGCCTTGCAGTCATTGAGGATGTTGTTGGACAGGTTGGTATCGGCGGTGAGCCTGCTGAAACCACATGTTGAGTAACTTTGGTCATGCTGGAAGCAAGCTTGCGACACATCGATGCCAAACATCATGTCGGGCACGTAGGCATCACTTTTAACGGTGCCACAACCTGCGCCCAAAGCATTGCCGTCTTCTCTCGCACCATTTGAGGTGCCTGATTCAAATTTCAAAAAATCCCAAAATCCGCCACCTTGAACTTGGCGTGTGAGTTCGATACTGCATTCTTGCATTTGTTTTTCCTTTGTTCATTTAAAAATAGTCGATGATCAAAACGTCTGATGGTGCCAAGACCCCGACCAAATGGATGGGCCTCCCTGAGAGGGTGATGGCTGGCGTCAAAATGTCGCTGGCTTGATCCCCCTCAGGGAACACTTCTTTGACAAAAAGGGCCTGGAAATCGAGTTGGGCTTGAGGAACCAAGCCGAGCTCTACCAAGCTCCAAATGACAAAATGTGGCCCCTCTAATGAGGCAAAGTCTGTGGTGCGCCAAGAAACGAATGACCCTAGGTCTGAGTTGATGGTGTGTGTGTTTGGAGTGTTTGCGTACATATAAAGTTCTTTTTATGAATACCAAATAAGTAATCATGTACAGATCTTAATGTCGCAAGTCTCTTTTGGCGCTTGCAAGCGCTTGCAGCATCACTCTGAGAAAAACGCCTTTCACAAACCGCTATGATCGCTATCCCCCTTCAAAGTACCTATGGCTGGCATCCACATCACCGACATCGAAGCGGCCATCAATTACTGGCGCAAAAAAAATCCCTCCCCAGACGGCGTCACGCTGCCGCGAGAGCTCAGAGCCCTGGCAGAGGTTTATGCCTTGATGATTTTTTTCAAAGAAGATGAAGCCGACGAATTCACATTGCCGATCGCGGCGGCAGAGGCTTGGCAAACTTGGTATGCCAGCACGCCCGATACACCCTGCATTGCCATTTGCTCTACGTCACAAGGCGACCCCGAATGCAAGGGATGTGGCCGTACTTTTGAAGAAGTTCAGTACTGGACAGAAATGAGTGCCGGGGAAAAAAGATCTGTTTGGCAGCGCATCACGGTAGATGGCACCTCATGGCGATTCAATCGCTATGCAGAGCGCGCCGCTGAAGATCGCAGCTTGTCACGTGCTGCGGCAGAAGCGCAAGTGCCGCTCAAGTTTGCCAGCTGAATTACTTCCAGCGCAACACTTCAAGGTGTACGCTGTCTTTTGAATTGCTCAAGGTCAGGGCGCCCTCTTGCACCGTTGCTTGCAATTGCATGCTGCGTTCTGCCAACTTGGCCAAGGCCTGACTGGCTTCTGTCGGCACGCGCCACACCTGCAGTTTTTCCATGCGCGTGAGCTTGTTTTCAATACCGCGCCACCAAACTTCAGCGGCATGGTTAAAGCAATAGACCATGACGGCATCGGCTTTTTGACAAGCCTTGTTCAAGGGTTTGTCTTCGGGCTGACCGACTTCCACCCACAAGCGCGTTCGCCCCGTAAAGTCTCGCAAAGACAAATCGGGATCATCGGGGTCTGACAAGCCCGAGCCAAACGCCAACACGCCATCGCCATTTAATTCGGCTTGCAGTTTGAAGGCATTGAGGGCCAGCGCCAACAGACGGATCATCATGCGTTCGTCGGTTTCGCTGGGGTGGCGCGCGAGGGTCAGGGCATGGTCAGCATAGTAGCTGTTGTCAATGTCGGCTATTGAAAGATTGACTTTGTAGATCGTAGACTTGAGGGCCATTGAATATGAGCTCGATGAGGGCGAATTAAACGCGTCGGGCCAGCTCAATGGCTTTGCCAATGTAGCTGCCAGGCGTCATGGCCAAGAGTCGATCTTTTTCTGCTTGCGGTATTTCAAGTTGGCGAATGAGTTGGTGCAATGCTTCAGCTGTGACGGTTTTTCCGCGCGTCACTTCTTTCAATTTCTCGTAAGCGCCCTGCACACCATAGCGACGCATGACTGTTTGAATAGGCTCTGCCAAGACCTCCCATGAAGCTTCCAAATCTTGCGCCAAGGCTTCTTCGTTCAACTCCAGTTTTTTCAGGCCCGTCATGAGTGATGCATAAGCCAATGCGGTGTAACCCAATGCAACACCCATGTTGCGCAGGACGGTAGAGTCGGAGAGGTCGCGTTGCCATCGACTGACTGGTAATTTTTCTGACAAGTGCTTGAGCAGGGCGTTGGCCAATCCCAAATTGCCTTCTGCATTTTCAAAGTCAATGGGATTGACCTTGTGGGGCATGGTGGACGAGCCGATTTCACCGGCTTTCAAGCTTTGCTTGAAATAACCCAAGCTCACATAACCCCAAATGTCGCGAGACAAATCAATCAAGATGGTGTTGGTGCGCGCAATGGCGTCAAATAACTCGGCCATGTAATCATGCGGCTCAATTTGAATGCTGTAGGGTTGAAACGACAAACCCAAACCCCAGTGTTCTGCGGATGCACCTGCCTCTGTATGCTCTGGCATTTCGACGACCGATTTGGAAAAGGCCTCCCAATCAAATTCGGGCCAAGCAGAAAGGTGTGCGTTGTAATTGCCAACAGCGCCATTCATTTTGGCCTTGAGTGACACAGCCGCAATTTTCTCGCGCGTGTTACGCAATCGGACCACCACATTGGCGAACTCCTTGCCAACCGTTGTGGGACTCGCGGTCTGACCGTGCGTTCGGCTCAACATGGGTACCGCCGCATAGGCATGTGCCATGCTTCTCAATTGATCAATCAGTTCATCAAGCGCAGGCAAGATGACTTTGTGCCTGGCGCCTTTGAGTTGCAAGGCATGGCTGGTGTTGTTGATGTCTTCGCTGGTACAAGCAAAGTGCACAAACTCTGAGGCTTGCTCTAGCTCTGGGCGATCTTTGAATTTGGATTTGAGCCAATATTCAACTGCTTTCACATCATGGTTGGTGGTCTTCTCAATGTCCTTGATGGCCAATGCATCTTGCTCAGAAAAGTGCGCGACCAAACCAGTCAAGTAGCGCCTTGCACCCAAAGACAAGGGTTTGAACTCTGCAAAGCCAGCATCCGACATGGCCATGAACCATGCAATCTCAACTTGCACACGGCGATGCATGTAGCCCTGCTCGCTCATGAGAGGTCGCAAGGCATTGAGTTTGTTGGCGTAACGACCGTCCAACGGAGAAAGGG
>Ga0214921_10000810_pt1 | contig 55591 bp, 36 predicted proteins | sample LL1505_MetaG_FD_177992 | JGI IMG/M metagenome (GOLD analysis project Ga0214921, IMG submission 177992) | Freshwater microbial communities from Lake Lanier, Atlanta, Georgia, United States - LL-1505 | ecosystem: Environmental > Aquatic > Freshwater > Lake | place: USA: Georgia | collected... | reverse complement strand
ATTTTGACCGAGCAAAGGAAACGAAGCCCAGCAAGAAAAAAGGAAAATCCAACGTTTCACAACCCAAAGTTAGGAGGATTATTGAATTAGGGTAAGTCTCCGAGAAAAAAACAGCCTAATCCATGCAAGAGCAAGGAGGATCGATGAGCAATTTACAATGCTTGAAATCTTGAACCAATTTTCCGTGCATTTCATGGCCGTACATGACTCCTTGAATATCCAAGGAATGAAGGTTTGGAAGGGCTTTAAGGTTGGGTGAAAAGTACTGGATTGCATTGTCGTAAAGATTCAATACCTCCAATTTCGTCAGATAGCCTATTTCGTCCGGGACGCGGTCGATTTGATTCAGACCCAACGAAAGGTGGGTAAGGTTGGAAAGTTGATACACCGCGTAGGGAATCGCCTTCATTTTGTTGTTACTCAAATCGAGACGCGTGAGGTTAGTGAGCATTGTCAGGGAATCGCCAATCAACTCGAGCTTGTTTTTAGCAAGATTGAGCACCGTAAGGTTAGGAAGTTCGTAAACGATTGAAGGAATTGCGTAAAGTTTTTCACGACGTAAATCCAAGGAGTAAACACTGTCTTTAACGGCGTTTTCCAATTCCCAAAGTCGATAAATTCGGTTGGGTTGCGCTATGCTCCAAAAACTAAGAGTCCATAAAACGACGACGAACGTATGCTTCATCCTTTACCAGTTGTTCCTTGAGTTCATTCAAACCGTTAAATTTTTGTTCATCTCGAATGCGATCGTACAGCTGCACCCGAACGGTTCTTCCGTAAATATCCGAATTAAAGTCGAGAAAATGAACTTCCAATACTTCCTTTATTCCGTCCACGGTTGGTCGCGAGCCATGGTTCATCATTCCTAAAAACGGTTGATCGTCCAGGGTACACTGAACGGCATAAACGCCGGTTCCTGGAATTACCTTAGATGCAGACTTGGGTGCTAAATTGGCGGTCGGAAAGCCGATAAGACGTCCGTTTTTTGCCCCATGTACCACAACTCCTTCGAAGGAATATGGATAACCCAACAAGCGCATGGCCTCAAAAGGATTTCCCGAACTCAAGGCATGGCGAATCTTCGTCGAGCTGATAATAATTTCATCCACGGCCTGAGCAGATATTTCCTCCACGGCAATACCCAAGGGTTCGAGTTCATGCCGCAAAAGGTCAATATTTCCTTCCCGCCGATTACCAAATTTATGGTCGTAACCCAAGATAATTCCGGAAATATTCAACCGTTTTACAAGATACTGATCAATGAATTCTTTGGCCGTTAATTGGGAAAAAGCTTGCGTAAACGGGATCACCAACAAGTAATCCAGGGCAGTTTCCTCTAACAAAGCGATTTTCTCCTCCAAATCCGTCAATAGTGCGATTTTACCAAGCCCTAACGCTTCACGAGGGTGTGGGTCAAAGGTGATCAACATGCTCGCAACCCCTTGCTCCTGGGCGCGTTCCACAAGTCGTTGAATCACCTGTTTGTGGCCTCGGTGCACTCCATCGAAAGTGCCAATAGTCACAAAAGGACGAAAGGAGGAGGGTAGTTGGTGGATGTCGTTTAGTACCGTCATTTTGCAGGGGCAAAGGTAACCATTCCGCCGCTTCATCATTGAAACTTTTCGAGTACTTTTGACAAAATCAATCGTATGAAAAGAAACCTCTTTCTTGGTGTGGCGTGTTTTTGCCTTTCCATAGCTAAGCTTCATGCCGACGAGGGAATGCTGATTCCCCTAATAATTAAAGCTTTCGAATCGGACATGCAGGCTCGAGGAATGAAACTGACAGCCGAACAAATTTATAGCGTAAACCAAGCGAGCCTCAAAGATGCCATTCTGCAGTTTGGAGGTGGGTGCACCGCAGAACTCGTTTCTAGCCAAGGACTTTTGCTAACGAATCATCATTGCGGGTATTCACAAATTCAATCGCATTCCAGCCTCGAGCACGACTACCTTAAAAATGGATATTGGGCGGCAACCTTGCAGGATGAATTAGCCAACCCGGGCCTTACTGCTACACGTATAGTTCGTATGGAAGACGTAACCGAGGCGGTGCTAAAAAACGCATCCAGCAAGCAGGATCAAACACGAATTTCGGCGAATATTGCGGCGCTGGTGAAGCAAGCCGTAGAAGGCACGCATTACGAGGCGGAGATTAAAGCCTTCGATTATGGCAATGCCTATTATTTGATGGTGAAAGAGGTATTCAAAGACATTCGATTTGTAGGGACACCCCCGAATTCCATTGGTAAATTTGGCGGAGATACGGATAATTGGGTTTGGCCACGGCATACGGGCGATTTTTCCGTTTTTCGAATTTATGTGGGAAAAGACAACAAACCTGCAGCCTATTCGAGCGAAAATGTTCCGTATCAACCCCTGAAGTATTTGAATATTTCTTTCAAAGCCCGAAAGGAGGGGGATTTTACCATGGTGTATGGTTTTCCTGGGATTACCGAACAGCATGTAGTTTCCGAATACCTCAAGTTCATTGTGGAAAAGGAGCGTCCAGCACGCATTCAAATGCGCGACGAAAGCCTTGCGGCAATAGATGCCGGCATGAAATCTTCCGAGTTAATTCGTATTCAATATGCGGCTAAACAAGCCTCAATAGCGAACGGGTGGAAGAAATGGATGGGGCAGGTTGAAGGATTGAACAACCTGGGAGGGGTAGCGGTAAAGCAAGCATACGAAGTGAAATATCGTCAAACGGCGGCAAGCAATCCCGCGTGGAACATCTATTCGGATGCCCTCGACTCGTTGAATCAATGGTATGCCAAAAATGCCGATAAAGAGTATCGCTATGCCATGGGTTATGAGTATTTTTTAGTGGGTCCGGAGTTCTTTAAATTAGCCAAATCAACCGCGGAGTTTATCCAAATGTTCCCCAACAATAATGAAGAAGCACAGCGCGAGGAAAAGCGAAAACTGCTGGCTAAGGCGCGTGGTTTTTTTAAGAACTATGCCAATTCTGTGGATCGGGCGATTTTTAGTGCATTGACAATACGATATTTAGCTTCGGAGCAATCCTACCTCAAGGATAAGGAGCGCTTGGCATTCCTCAAAATGTCGGTAGATGAACTGACCACGGCAATTTACGATCGTTCCCTTTTTACAGATTCTACCCGGTTTATACGGGCGATTGAAGGGTATTCCGCGAAAGCGCAGAAGAAGCTCCAAAAAGACCTCGGGTACACCTTCTACACCGCCTTTTATCCCGTATTTGTTCAAGAAGTAGTTCCCGCTTTTCAAAAGTATCAAGCGCGAATAACTCCTTGGATGCAGCGGTATGTGGAGGGCAAATATGTCATGTTTCCGAAAGAAAAACATTGGGCCGATGCCAACTCAACGCTGAGAATAACTTACGGTCAACTAGAAGGATCGTCGCCCGTTGATGGCATGGCCTATACCGAACATACTACATTGAATGGAATAATCGCTAAAAATAAAACAGGAAATCCAGATTTTGAAGTTTTACCGAGAATGGTGGAACTCGCGGCAAATAAAACATACGGACCCTATGCACAAGGGGATGAATTATGGGTTTGTTTTACAGGGTCGAACCACACCACCGGCGGGAATTCGGGTTCACCGGTTCTGGATGATAAGGGAAATCTCATGGGGCTGAATTTCGACCGATCCTGGGAGAGCACGATGAGCGACTACCTGTTTGATCCTGATCGATGCCGTAATATCGTAGTGGATATTCGTTATGTACTTTGGGTGATGGATATTTATGCAGGTGCCAAGCATTTGGTGGATGAAATGACATTAATTAAAGAATAATATATCTTTGCCTTAAATTTCGCTTTGCATATGAGGTTTATTTTCTGGGTTGTAACAACCTTATGGCTCTGTAATGGTTTTTATGCCGCGACCCTTCCGAAAACCCAAGAAATAAAAGGGTACATAGTCGATTTCAATACGAAGTCCGAAGTGGATAAGGCGGAATTAGAGCTCGTTTCCATAACTACGGGACAACATTTCAAGGCCGAAACAAGCGACGGTGAATTCGTGTTCAGGAATGTTCCCATTGGCGAAAATGTCCTAATCCTCGTAGATAAGGATTACCTTCGAGACACGCTCAAGCGTTTTAAAACGAATGCTAAAGAGCATTTAATTCATTACACGTTCAACGAAAAGGATCCATTTACTGCGCGCTTGAAAGTAACTTGGTTCTTTAATTGGGGTGATAGAACCTTTACGCGTAAAAACGGCACAACATATACCCAAGAGCATTATTGGTCTCACTTTACCGCTAAAATTATTCTAGGAGTTTACTTCTTCTGCCTGTTGATGGTCTTTTATTACAGCGTTGTTCAATTAACGCTGGCCATTAATTACCGAAAATCGAAAAAACGAGGAGAACCCGTTACACCACCATTCAATATGAATGAAGCTCCAAAAGTAACGGTACAATTACCCATGTTCAACGAAATGTACGTGGCAGAACGAATTATTGAAACAACGGCGAAATTGAATTATCCTAAAGATAAGTTGCAAATTCAAGTGTTGGACGATTCTACGGACGAGACGAAGGAAATCATTGCCCGAAAAGTGGCCGAGATTTCAGCCCAGGGAATCAACATTCAGCATGTGCACCGTGTGGATCGAACAGGGTACAAGGCCGGGGCTTTGGATGCTGCGATGGATCAAGTAGAAGGAGCGTTCATTGCCATATTTGATGCGGATTTTGTTCCTGATCCAGACTTTTTACTTAAAACAATTCCGCATTTTGGTCAAGAAAATGTGGGTGTGGTTCAAACGCGCTGGGGGCATTTAAATAAGACCTATTCCATGCTCACTGAATTGCAAGCTTTTGGGTTGAACGGGCATTTTGCCATAGAACAACGCGGACGAAATGCCTCGGGACACTTTATCAATTTTAACGGTACAGCAGGAGTTTGGAGAAAATCCTGCATTGAAGACGCCGGCGGCTGGGAACATGACACCATCACGGAAGACCTTGATTTGAGCTATCGTGCGCAGATGAAAGGTTGGAAATTCAAATACCTCGAGAACGTGGAATCACCTGCAGAGCTCCCGATAACGATGTCTTCATTAAAAAGCCAACAACATCGATGGATGAAAGGAGGAGCGGAAGTGTTTATTAAAATCAGAAAACGTTTAGTATCCGAAAAAGGACTTCGGTTTTCCGACCGAATTCATGGACTTGCGCATCTATTCAATTCTTCGGTGTTTGTGTTTATTCTCATCCTTTCCTTACTTAGTCTCCCCATTTTGCACATTAAAGATTCGTTTTCTGATTTGAATTTCTTCGTGCAGTTTGGCGCTTTCTTCATTATCAGTACCGTATTTTTAGGGGTTTACTATTGGAATTCGTACCGTGATAAACAAGGGAAAATTATTCCTGATTTGGTGCGTTTTTGCTTGCGCTTTTTTCAATTCCTTTCCGTTTCGATGGCTCTATCTTTAAGCAATGCCGTGGCGGTAATCGAGGGATATCTTCGAATTAAAAGTTCATTTGTTCGAACACCGAAGTTCAATGTATCAAAAAAGGATGAGTTTAGCGGGAATCATTACGATAAAAAGAGCCTATCCATAGTGAATATTGCCGAGGGGATATTAATGCTTTTATTTGCCTATACAGCAATTAACCGGTTGATTTTCGCAGATTTAGGAATGGTTCCATTTCACGCGATGCTTGCCGCTGGGTATGGAGTTATATTCTTCAATACGTTGAAAGAGGTTCGCCAGAGAAGGTAATGAAAATTCGATTGTTGGTTGTTGGTAAAACCACAGATAAAGCACTCAAAATGCTCGAAGAAAATTACACGCAACGCCTAACCCATTATATTTCCTTGGAACGCGTCGAACTTCCAGATATAAAATACGCCAAAACCCTTACTACCGAGCAACTTAAAGAAAAAGAAGGAGCATTGTTGCTGTCGAAGTTGGAAACTGACGACTATCTGATGTTGCTCGATGATAAGGGAAGACAAATGACTTCGGTGGATTTTGCTAATTGGTTGGAAGTTAAATACCAAGCGCCATTCAAACGTATCAATTTTTGTGTAGGAGGTGCCTTTGGATTTTCAAAAAACGTCTATGAGCGCGCAAATGATCAATTATCGCTTTCAAAAATGACCTTTTCCCATCAAATGGTACGAACCGTTTTTCTGGAGCAATTATACCGAGCGTGTACCTTAATTAAGGGAGAAAAATACCACCATGAATGACCTAAACCGATAAATCTTGAGTTCAAATATTTCTTTATCGGCGGTTGATATTTTTGTTCTAGTAATTTATGGAGTACTGATTTTTCTTGGCCATAGATGGGTTCGTAAACGCTATGATAGCAAGGATTTGCTTCCCTATTATTACAGTGGTTGGTTGTTTAAGGTGTTGTTTGCTTTTCTTTTTGCCCTAGTTTATTTGTTTTTCTTAGGGGGAGGCGATATTAATGCTTATTGGGATGGAGCATCTTGTCTGGCCGATTTATTTTATTCCAACCCCGAAGCATATTTTTCGGAATTATGGGAGACAAAGCGAAATTTAGGAATTGCTTATCATTTTAACGGCACAACGGGTTTTCCGCCGGGATGGATTTGGCGAGAAGAAGAAGCGTGGAATTCCACAAAAATTATTTCGCTTTTAGCCATCATAACCAATAAAGGATTTTGGACCGTTACCCTTATTTTGTCAACCTTCGCGTTTTGGGTTTCATGGCTCTTGGCTGTCCAACTTAATGCTAAGGAATCCATGCACCGAAACACCTTACTTTCCGCCCTTTTTTTTGTTCCTTCGGTGTGTTTCTGGTGTTCAGGTATTAGCAAAGACAGTTTATTGTATACCCTGGCATTATTACTGATTTATCAGTTTTTTAGTCTTTTAAAATGGAAAAACTCCTTCAGTATTCGCCGCGCTTTGATGGCCGCAATACTCCTTTGGTTCATATATTCCTTACGGCATTATCTTGCCTATGCCCTTGCTGTTCCTTTGATCCTCGCATGGATGAGCCGCTACGGAAGTCGTTTTACGGGCAGACCTGTGCTTTTATGGTTATTTCGACTCGTCCTTTTTACGGGACTGGTATTCTCATTTTCCTTCATCATTAACTCCAATCAAACCCGAGAAATCATTGCCGAGGCAAACGTAACCAAATCCGATTTTAGCCAAAACCCCATTTATAGCGGTGCAAAATACGACATGCCTTTTACAACCGGTTCGCCGGGCGAATTATTGGCCCTGTTTCCTTTAGCTGTTTTTACTGCGCTACTCCGTCCGTCCATTCTTGATCCGGTAGGGGCAAGCTACCTCTTGAACCAGCTCGAGAGCTTACTACTCCTTTGGCTCATTTTCAGGTTCCTGTTTCTTGGTAATAGCTTGCTACGATTGCGTAGAATACTTAGCCATGAATTCCTACTGTATTCTTTGATATTTGTGCTGATAGTTGCTTTCATGGCAGGTTATTCGTCGATTCTTTATGGCGTACTAGTAAGAATTCGTTCAATTGCCTTGCCTTTCTTTATACTTTTGTTACTTCATAGGCCCAGTGCCATAGCTTCTACGGAATAATCATGTGTGGTATAGCAGGAATCATCGATAAAACAGGGATTTCAAACGATTTTCTGCTCCAACGAATGAGGGACGCATTAATCCATCGTGGACCCGATGCTGGCGGACAAATTTCATGGAAAACGCCCGGCTATCTAGGGTTGGCCCATCGAAGGTTGGCTATCCTGGACACCTCCGAACAAGGGCATCAACCCATGCATTTTAACGCATGGTCGATCGTTTTTAATGGAGAGATTTACAATTTTAAGCAGTTGAAAAACGAACTCCTGGCCTTAGGACATTCTTTCAATACCCAAACCGATACTGAAGTGATTTTACACGCCTTTGATGCTTGGGGAATCGAAGCAATTCAGCGTTTTAAGGGCATGTTCGCTATGGCGTTGGTAAATCACACTACCCGAGAACTTTTTTTATTTCGAGACCGCTTCGGGGTTAAACCGCTCTATTTTTTTGTTACTTCTTCCTGTTTTCTTTTTGCAAGCGAATTGAAAGCGTTTCAAGCACATCCATCCTTTACCACAGAAATTAGTCTCCCCGCCTTGGCCCAATTTCTCCTTTATGGAAATGTTCCAGCGCCCAATGCAATTTTCAAGGATACGTTCAAACTTTCGCCCGGTTCTATGCTGCGATTGAACGTAGACAACCTCACGTTGGATATTCAATCTTTTTGGAGTCCCATATCGAGCTTCGATTCACCTACCAAGGAACTGAGTTTGATGGATGCGAAGCATACCATTAAGCCGCTTTTGGAAGATTCCGTAATGCAGCGAACGGTTTCGGACGTTCCTATTGGTTTATTCCTTTCGGGAGGTTACGACTCCGCTACCACGGCTGGAATCCTTGCACAATCGACGGATTCCTTGAAAACCTTCACCGTTTCCGTACCGGATGCAGGGCTAAACGAAGGCCCGAAAGCGCGAGAAATTGCCCGATATTTAGGTACAGACCATACAGAAATTGAATGTTCCGTCGAGGAAGCCCTAAAGGTAATTCCCATGCTCCCGGTCATATACGATGAACCTTTTGCCGACAGCAGTGCCATTCCCACCTACCTCGTAGCGCAAGAAGCCATTAAATCCGTCAAGGTTGCGTTGAGCGCGGACGGTGGCGATGAACTATTTGGAGGCTATAACCGATATTCCTATTTCCTGAAAATCCCTCAAGCGGTAAAATATCTCCCACCGTTGGTAGGAATGGCCGCAGAGCAAACCATTCACCTGTTGAAATTAGAGGGAATTAAAGCGCAACGCATGGTTAAGTTTTCGCGCCTTTTCCAGAATTTTTCCTTGGAAAAGTACATGAAAGCCATGACAGAATCGCTTGCCGAACACCAACTTCGAACCTTTTTACGGCAAGATGTAGCCATGGAATACCCACCCTTTGCCCGAGCAAGCAGCCCGTTGGCCACCCTCATGCTCAACGATGCCTTACATTATTTGCCCAACGATATTTTGCATAAGGTAGACCGTGCCACCATGGCCGTTGGCTTGGAGGGCCGCGAACCCTTTTTAGATCATCAGCTTTATGCAGCTGTAGCCGCCTTGCCCGATTCGTTGAAATGCACTAAGAATAACACGAAAATACTGCTGAAGGAAATAGCTCACGACTACGTCCCAGCTTCGATTTTGGCGGGTCCCAAAAAAGGGTTTGCGATACCTATAAATGCTTGGATGCGTACTTTTTTAGCGAACGATTTACGCGATGTTAGCTCCTTCGAATTTTTAGAACGACAGGCTCTATTTAAGGCTGAACCCCTACAACGGGAAGTAAACCGTTTTCTGAAGGGCAACGAATCCAAAGCCCTGTTTATTTGGTATTTTTACTGCTTTCAATCCTGGTATAAACAATGGATGATGCCTGCAAAATAATCCTAAGCAAACATCTGCTCGATTTCAATTTTCCTGCCGGTACGAGCCGCGGCGTGTTGCGCCAAAAAAAACTGTGGATTCTTGAATTGACCTATCAAGGAAAAACAGGAAAGGGAGAGTGCAGTGTAATCGAAGGATTAACCCCCGAGTTTTTGGACGATTCATCCTATGAAAAAAGGCTTCTTGAACACATTACGGTTCTTGAAAAATGCACGTTATCCCCGAAGGAAATCCTTCAAGATTTATTGCAAATCTTACCTGAACTCTTATATCAACCTTCCATGCGTTGTGGGTTGGAAATGGCCCTTTTCGATTGGCTTAGTCCCATTCCCGAGGTAATTTTTGATAACGCTTTCGCCCGAGGTAAGCAGGCGATTTCCATCAATGGATTAATTTGGATGGGAGACCATCCTTGGATGCAGCAGCAGGTGGAACGAAAAATCGCTGAAGGTTATCGCATTTTGAAATTCAAAATTGCCGCACTCCCATGGGAAGAGGAATGGAATTTATTAAAAGCGGTGCGCGATCGATTCCCTGCCGACCAACTTACCCTACGGGTGGATGCCAACGGGGGATTTCAGGAGCCTGAGGTATTCGAAAGGTTCATGCAGTTGCAATCCTTGGACGTACACTCCATTGAACAGCCTGTAGCCCCGAAGCATCGCGCGCTTTTGAAGGACTTATCCGAACAAAACCGGGTTCCTGTGGCGCTGGATGAATCGCTCATCGATTGCTACACCTCGGAACAACAACAACAAATTTTAGAGGAAATCAAACCGCAGTTTATTATTCTTAAGCCCAGCCTTCATGGGGGATTTTCAGGAGTTAGCACTTGGATCCAACTCGCTGAAGAACAAGGAATCGGTTGGTGGATAACCTCCGCCTTGGAGTCGAATATTGGACTCAATGCGATTGCGCAATTTGCCGGAAATTACCCGCTAACCTTGGCTCAAGGCTTAGGTACCGGGGGATTGTTTGTGGATAATTTCCCTACCTTGCTTGAACTGAAAGGTCCGTCTTTATACCATCATTTGCCCGAAATTGGAGCAATGGATTCACAATTCGAATAAATATAATCATGCAATAGCCATTGCGCAGCTAACACCAGCTGCGAGTAATTCTGCGAATTGTTGCCAAAACTGGCGGCGGTCGTAACCCACATTTGCTGAATGAGTTCCTTGAGGGAGGAGGTCGGAGGTATCTTTTGCACTACCGCAGAGACGTTGCCGGCTCCAGCATGGTAAACGTGCATCACCAACAAGCGAAACCCGAGTTCATCTTCGGTAAATTTTATGCCTTGCGCATGGAGTATCTTGCGCGCTGAAGGAATGCAGGATTCTGATAGAAGTTTGGACGCAGCCATGGCACTTTTAGCAAAATCTTCCCGATCATCTACCTGACTATTAACCCGCAACCCGTAACGTTTTGCCACATCTGGCATCAATTGAAAAGCCCCGTAGGCACCACTCACGGATTTTTTGAGTTGCGCAGGACTTTCAATGAGCAAAATGGCTTGAGCATACCAAGGATCTACAAGATGTTCTTCAAAAACTTTGAGGCCAAGCCCTAAGGTTGGAAACACTTCATGAAAGCGATAGAAGTCACTTTTTCCGGTGGTTACATAGAGCGATTCGGTGGAGTCTAGACCGTAGCGCTCCCGGAGGGCTCCCTTGTAGGCACTTTTTTCCGATGCGCTTTTTGAATTCCATAAACCAACCGGGAGAACATCTAAAACTTGCCGATTTCGAGCCACGTTAATCATGCAGGAATCGGGGCTTAATTGCATGATTTTTCGCCAAAATTGCGGTTGGGGTAAATCTATCCATCGTTCCTTAAATAGCGCTTCCGAGTGCATGACACGCGTCAGATGGTGTTTCGTCTTAACTTCCAATTCTTCTTGAATCCAAGGTTGAGCCGACGAAAAGAACGGCAGTAAAATCAACCCAGCCATAACGACGCAATACTTCATGTAACCAAATTAAGGCTTTTAAACCGGGTGTGGCAGCTTTGGTTACTTCAATTACCAACAATCGGTGTTTAGTTACTATTTTTGAAATCGATGAAATTATACCGCTGGTTAGGGTTTCCTGTTATTTTTTTAGTTCGAATCTATCAATGGTTGATTTCTCCTTTGTTTCCGCCCAGTTGTCGATTTACACCCACCTGTTCGTCCTACATGATTGAAGCCATTCAAGAATGGGGGGTGATTAAAGGACTTTTCTTAGGAACTAAGCGAATTGCTCGATGTCATCCAACGGGAGGATTCGGGTATGATCCGGTTCCGAAGAAAATGCCGTCTCCTCCACATACCAACCCCGATCCTTCAATAAATTCCGATAAGCCAACAAATTGAGGATGGAATCCGCTAAATCGGCATTTCGGGATAGGCTGATTTTTCCCTGCGACCCACTTAAACCGTTGGATAGAAGTACCTCATGGGACGCTCCTTTCGTTTGCTGCTCCAACCAAACTAACCAACGTTTCATTACCTGCAATCCTTGACTATTAACCACGCCAAAATCCGAAGCAACCAATGACCGAACAACGTGCAATTTGAATTTTGCCCGAGTCAATAATACGTTCAATCGTTTTTCACCCCCCGGTTGAGTGAGAGGCCCCATGCGTAAATCCAGTTTACCTAAATGGTTTTTAGCGTATCCCAAGGAAATGATTATCTCATCGCACTCATCGCCTTGAACTTGCTCTAAGGTTTTAAGAAATAGCTTGCCATTTTCCAAGTACTCCCAAATCTTCGGCTGATTGGCTTGTTTCAGCACGACCAATAGGGCCTCCAATTGACGCTCCGAGAAGGTCACAATCCCTAAACTTGTAGCGTGCTGATGGATTCGGTCCTGAAGGATCCTAAGCACTTCTTGGAGTTCTTGTAAATTCACCCCTTCCTGGTATTGAGCATTTGTGAGTAAAGTATCGGTAATTGCTTCATAATCCGGGAAACAGGGCACTACCACCAATTCGTTCTGGTAAAATTCACTATTGGAGAACGCGATCAGTTTTGCATGACGGCTACGATAATGGAATTTAAGACTCCTCGCAGGAAGATGGTAAGCCGCGTGTTCCAATAAACTCATTCGATCTCCTTGCCCTCGGGAAAAATAAGAAGATGGCGGCATTTGCATGAGGTCTCCCGCCACCAGGATTCTGTCGCAACGGTACAAAATTCCCAAAGAATGAGCTAAAGGCATCTGGCTAGCTTCATCCACTAATGCCGCATCAAAACATCCTGGGCTCAAGGAAAAGTCCAAGGGTAAAAAGTTTGGACTGGTAAACCAAAGCGGTTTGAATAGTGCCACCCAATCCGACGCTGGACTGGCTAATACTTCACCAACGGTTGGGAAACCACGCTTGCGGGCAAACCATTTCACCAACATTCGTTTACCTTCGCGTAGTCGCGTTTTTTCCTGACGTTCTTGGGCTGTTAATCGATGGTTTGGAGTAGCCAATAACCTTTGAAACGCATCGAATTTCACGTTACGTTGGTGTTTTAGTTGCGCCGCGAAAGAGGATGCCGCCGCTTCAAAGCACTGAGCTAAACCTTGCAACGTTACTTCCGTCGTTTCAAAAAACCTAACCATTGAAGGATTTTCGGCTAAAAATCGGTTCCATTCGGTAGCGATGACCGCTCGTTGAAGGTTTGGCAGGTTTTGTTCGTGTCTTAAGGCACTTTTTGTTCTTACATGTAATTGATCCCATGCTTTTAAGTAAGGTATATAGGCCTTGGCATCAGTAATCAACCCCGCCATTAACTCCTTTACATCCCTAAATTTGGCGGGTTGAAAGGTTCGGTTTACAATTGAAACCACTTTGCTTAACGCATGGAATTGTTCACGATACATCGCCACCTCGCCAGGATTAAAGGATTCAAAGAGGGTAAATAAAGAGGATTGTTGAAGTTGCAAAAAGGATTTATACGCCGTAAAATCTTCGTTCAAGTTTCGAAAGCCTAATGCAAGAAGTTTCTGCTGATAGGTTTTTTCCTGATCGGTTAGTCGATAATAATCCAGCGTAATGTTAATTAAAACACGCCAATCAATGGATGCCAACCGTAGCCATACGGCCCGTTGTTTTCGTAGTTTTCGACGCTCCCAAAACGCGTTTTTTTCCCATGTTTCCGCTAATACCTCGAGTTCTTCCTGCGTTGGAATCTGCCTCCATGCGGCTAATTTCTCCTGCAGCGGCGCTTTTTTTAGCGTTAAATTTTCCAACAGGTTCTTCCACTTCGTAATCCGTTTTTCCTGGGTGCGTAATTCATAGAATCGCTCGTAATTTTCACCTGAAAACACATAGGCAGCCTGACAACGGCGGTGGTATTCCGACAGGGAGTCAGCATCGTGGTGTGTCAAACTCAAGGACGACAACAAAGAAAGGGCTTGGGTCCATTGCACGATTAAAGATTCGAACGACGTGTGAAGGACTTGATCCGGAGCAATTTGGCTCAAAACTCGAAGCACATGGGGCGGGAAATTGTTCAAGTATTTTTGGTCGTTGCACCACTGGTCATATGATGGAAGCCCCGCTTGAAAGACTCCTTTTTCCGAAGGATTGATGCCGGTTTGCACTATAAATTCTCGGGGACTTAATCGACCAATTAACCCAGGCTTGTGGTAACAGCGGAGATTTTGGTCATATGCTAATATTGCTTCCGTGGAAGTTATACTGTGTTCCACAGTAGTGGGTTGATCCAATATACTCCAGGATTGCTGCAACGCTTGGAGTAAGGACTTTGCACTATGTTCTCCATTTCGCAGAAAGATTAAATCTTCTAAAGACCTCGATTTCAAGCGGTGGAACAAAACTTCTAAGGCCTCTTTTTTTGAAGAGCAAACAAGTACACGTTGGTTTTCCTTAAGTAACAAGCCTAGGAGGTTCGATAGCACCTGCGATTTCCCTGTTCCTGGCGGACCTTGTATCACCATGGAGTTTTGATGGCCCAACTGTAGGGCTTCGTATTGGGATTGGTCTGAAGGAAATAACAGGGGCAACATTTCCGCTTGGGCTTGGACCTCGTTGGGAATACTGTTCTCAAAAAAATAATTCAGCCGATGTAAATCCGGTTTAGTTTTGAGTTCGACTACTTCACGGTAAAGCGCAAACCGAAAAGGGTGAAAAAATCCTAGGTAACGGTCTAAAGGGTAAACTTCAACACCAAGGGCCGCAAGATGCTCTAAGACATAGGATTTTTCGGTCGAAATAAGAGATTCCTTGGAAGTTGGGAAAAAGTCGAGTACATGGGGGTTTACCATCCATTCGTCCTCAGCCAAATTCCAGTTGACCGTATTTAGAACCGGGTTTTCTTGGGGGTAAAGGGAATGGATAAACAAAGGAATATATGAACCGTCCTTGGCGCGTATCGTTCCTTCAACGACACTTAAAACCTCATAACCGTGAAGCTGCTTTTTTTTCTTGGATTCTTGAATTAACCGCGAAATTTCGGGCGTTAAAGGAATATTTCCCGATTCAAAAAGGTGTACATCCTTGGGGAAAAATCGAACCAATAGGTCGTTGGAATTAAAATAACGCAACTCTTTCTCAAGGGCGTTTAATTCCGAAAGAAGCAAGGGAGGTTCAGGATTCACCCCGCTAAATTAACCCAATTTCTTTTTTACTACAATTTAACTAACTTTGAGGAAAATCCTGAATATGAGAGCTTTTGTACTCCTGTGCTTCGTGTTTGTTTGTAGGTGGTTGGAGGCCCAAATTACGTTAACAGTGGCCGATTTTGGTACCTCCGGAGATACGGTTCGCATATCTCAAGCCCCTCCGGGAAATTTGGATTTTACCTCGACAGGCACCAATCATACCTGGGATTACAGTTCTTTGGTGGCGAACAGCCAATATCTGAAAGAATTTAAACCCATTGGCTTTGCTTCCTTATTGGTGTTTGGTACCTTCGGTCCCATTGCCCCAGCGAATTATCGTGCAACCTATTTTAATCCCACCAAAGATTTGCCCTTGGCGCAATTATCCCAGTTTCTCCCGGTATCCTTGAGTGATTTAAACCAATATACCAAACGAACCGCCGACTCCATTACCTCCTTGGGGTATTCCATTGCGGTTAATGGGCAGGGTGTGCCTTTTAAATCCGACACCATTGAAACACGGTATAAATTGCCTTTAAATTACAACGACTCGCATTATTCGCGCGGCTATACCTACATTGATTTAAATCCAGTCATCGATTTTAAAATCAAACAATACCGGCAAAGAACTTCCCACGTCGATGGGTGGGGAACCCTCATTACCCCAAAAGGAACCTTTCCCGCCTTAAGAATTCGTCACGACATCAACGAAATCGATTCCGTGTATCAAACCTTCTTTGGCGCAGGTCAATGGTTTGGAACGCCTCCTACCCAACGGGTGGAATACGAGTGGTTTACCAATGGGCAAAAAGATTGGCTCTTAAAGGCGACTGAGACGAACGGTAATATTACGCAAGTAGAATTTCAACAAAACTATTTAGGGTTGGATGCTTCCCTCGCAGAACCTACGCTTAAAGCCATGATTGGCCCGAACCCCGTCACCAACCAATTGGAAATACAGGCTGAAAATCCGTTAAGTGAGGTGCGCATCTTGGATGGTTTTGGTAGATTAGTGTTTCAACAGTCCGCGTTTAATGCACATTCCACCACTGTCGATATCCATTCCTTAAGTCCTGGTTCGTACCGTTTGGTGCTATCCAGCCACCAAGCCAGCAAAGAATTTCCGTTAGTTAAATTCTAATCGTACCTTTACCTCGGCAAATCGGCCTATCGCCGTCTCGTTTTCGAGAAGGAGGAAAGTCCGGGCAGCACAGAGCATCGTACTTCCTAACGGGAAGGGTTCACATTGTGAATACAGAAAGTGCCGCAGAAAATAAACTACCTTGACAAGCACGCTTCGTCAGGGAAAAGGTGAAAAGGCGAGGTAAGAGCTCACCGCTTCAACAGCGATGTTGTTGGCAGGGTAAACCTTACGAGCTGAAAGACCATGTATACCGGAGCTTGTCTTGTACATTAAGGGTTGCTCGCCCGATTCCGGAGGGTAGGTCGATTGACGCTGACGGCAACGTCAGTGCTAGATAAATGATAGGCAGTTGCGTCACGTGTGACAAGACGAACAGAACCCGGCTTATGATTTGCCTTTTTTTATTTTAGATGAAAAAATCCATGACCCGTGGTAGTTCTTCCATCGAAACCTACTGTATCGTATTTATAGAAATAGACGCCATCGGTGGCTTTAACTCCGTTCACAGTTCCATCCCATGTGAGTTGCGTTCCTGTAAGCACTTGCATCAGGTCTCCCCAACGATTGATAATCAAAATGGTCACTTTCTTATAACCTTCCAGATTCAAATCAAACAAGTCATTAATGCCATCGCCATCCGGGGTAATCACGTTAATCAAGTGCGCATCGTTCCCCGGCGCATACAGAGGTACTTGTGAAAAATAAGTATCCACACACCCATTGGCATTAACCGTTAATAAAACACCGTAGGTTCCAGGTCCCGTATAATTGTGAAGAGGATCCATACTCGTAGCATTGCCACCATCCCCAAAGTCCCAAGCATAAGAATTGACAGGTGTTCCCATGTAGGTAAATTGTACACTATATCCGTTAATATCAGAGAGGAATGAAGCGTTGGGTGCGGGATTTACTGTTACAAGAAGGGTGTCACAACCCGTACAATTTCCAACAGAACCGCATACTACATAGGTAGTGGTTGCTCCCGGCGTAAAAGGAATTCCATCAATAACCCCGTTGTTCCATTGGTAATTGCCGCCGCCGCTAGCTTCTAAAATCAAGGTGTTTCCGGCACATAGCACAGTATCATTGCCTGCATTGATTTGAGGATTTAATACTGTAAGTGTAAGTACCGTATCCGTTGCACAAACTCCTGGATTTGGCGTGAACTGATAATTCGCCGAACCAGGCTGCGCCGTATTCAGAACCGGAGGATTCCAGGTTCCGGAAATTCCGTTCACACTAGGGTTGGGTAAGGAGGCTACATCCCCCACGCAATACGGACCAAGATTCGGGAAGATAGGCGCAGTTACAGGACTTACTTGAATTTGAAGAACTACGGTGTCGCCGCATTGGCCTGCATCAGGGGCAAAGAGGTATTGCCCTGAACCTGCTATATTCGTATTTACCGTAGGGGGTATCCAGCTTCCCGTAATTCCGTTATTTGAGCTAACGGGTAAAGGAACACCTGGGGTGTTTTGACAATACGGACCAAATCCGCCGAAGGTTGGAAGAACGCTGTTGGTGATGGTAATTGACAAGGTTTGTACTGTGGCACATTGCCCAGCTAAAGGAGTAAACGTATAGTTGGTGCTGCCAACCGAAGTGCTGATCGAAATTGGATTCCATGTTCCATTGATCCCATTAAGCGAGGTACTCGGTAAGTTCGGTAGCGTGGCTGTTGGGCAATAAGGTCCATAGCCGTTGAAGCTTGGGCTTACGGCTGTGTTGACCACTACGGTTTGTGTCGCGTTGTTGGCACATTGTCCCGCACTTGGGGTGAAGGTGTAGACAGTACTTCCACTGGCCGCGGTGCTAATGGCAGCTGGCGACCAAGTTCCGTTGACGCCATTGTTGGAGGCCAGGGGCAGGGCAGCCGGAGCCGCGCCTTGGCAATAAGGTCCGAAAGCGGAAAAGGTGGGGCTCGTGTTGGCGTTGACCACTACGGTTTGTGCGACGTTGTTGGCACATTGTCCTGCACTTGGGGTGAAGGTGTAGACGGTATTTCCACTGGCCGCGGTGCTAATGGCAGCTGGCGACCAAGTTCCGTTGACGCCGTTGCTGGAGGTCAGGGGCAGGGCAGCCGGAGCCGCGCCTTGGCAATAAGGTCCGAAAGCGGAAAAAGTAGGACTCGTGTTGGCGTTGACCACTACGGTTTGTGCGACGTTGTTGGCGCATTGACCCGCACTTGGGGTAAAGGTGTAGACGGTACTTCCACTGGCCGCGGTGCTAATGGCAGCAGGCGACCAAGTTCCGTTGACGCCGTTGCTGGAGGTCAGGGGTAGGGCAGCCGGAGCTGTGCCTTGGCAATAAGGTCCGAAAGCGGAAAAGGTGGGGTTGGTATTCGCGTTGACTACTACGGTTTGTGCGACGTTGTTGGCGCATTGACCCGCACTTGGGGTAAAGGTATACACGGTGCTTCCACTGGCCGCGGTGCTAATGGTTGCAGGCGACCAAGTTCCGTTGACGCCGTTGCTGGAGGTCAGGGGTAGGGCAGCCGGAGCTGCGCCTTGGCAATAAGGTCCGAAAGCGGAAAAGGAGGGGTTGGTATTGGCATTGACTACTACGGTTTCTGTAGTATTGTTGGCACATTGTCCGGCATTTGGGGTAAAGGTATACACGGTGCTTCCACTGGCCGCGGTGCTAATGGTTGCAGGCGCCCAAGTTCCGCTGACGCCATTGTTAGAGGTCAGGGGCAGGGCAGCTGGAGCCGCGCCTTGGCAATAAGGTCCAAAAGCGGAAAAGGTGGGGCTGGTATTCGCATTGACTACTACGGTTTCCGTAGTACTATTGGCGCATTGACCCGCATTTGGGGTAAAGGTGTAGACGGTGCTTCCACTGGCCGCGGTGCTAATGGTTGCAGGCGACCAAGTTCCGTTGACGCCATTGTTGGAGGTCTGGGGCAGGGCAGCCGGAGCTGCGCCTTGGCAATATGGTCCGAAAGCGGAAAAGGTGGGGCTCGTGTTGGCGTTGACCACTACGGTTTGTGTGGCGTTGTTGGCGCATTGACCGGCACTCGGGGTAAAGGTGTAGACGGTACTTCCACTGGCAGCGGTGCTTATCGTAGCTGGCGACCAAGTTCCGTTGACGCCATTGTTGGAGGTCAGGGGTAGGGCAGCCGGAGCTGCGCCCTGGCAATAAGGTCCGAAAGCGGAAAAGGTGGGGCTGGTGTTGGCGTTGACTACTACGGTTTGTGTGGCGTTGTTGGCGCATTGACCCGCACTTGGGGTAAAGGTGTAGACGGTGCTTCCACTGGTAGCGGTGCTAATGGTTGCAGGCGACCAAGTTCCGCTGACGCCATTGTTGGAGGTCAGGGGCAGGGCAGCTGGAGCATCTCCTTGGCAATAAGGTCCAAAATTAGCGAAGGTAGGGTTCGTTGGAACGCCGTTGTCGATCAACTGCACGCTGTCGTTGTCACTACACCCGCCCGAACTCACCTGCACATGATACCACCCGGAACACAGGTTGGACAAATTAGCCGTGTTTCCAAGGACTTGTCCTTGGGCATTAGTCCATACATAGGTGTAGATACCGTTACCTCCAGATGCGGAGGCTGAAACAGACCCATTGCAAGCACAAAATGCATTAATGCTGGAAGTATGCGCGATTAAAGGAACAAAAGGAGTGCAATTATTGGTCAACGATTGAATGTAGGCCGTATTCGCCGCATTGTTTCCAGCTCCAGGGGTTTCAAATGCCGGAGAGGAACCGCTGGACCAATTGTTTTGCAAATAGGGATTATTGCTTGCACTGTTAAAATAGTAAACAGTGGCTGTGGCAGGGCCAGCAAAATAAATTATGGTATTGCTGGTATTGTTTCCCCAACTGACCGAATGAGCAGGAATGTTAGTTGCGAAAGGAGCGTAAATTTGATAAGAATCCCCCCCATTTGCCATTCCAGTATAACTCCAAAGACCACCACCCGCAACCCATCCGCCCACGGTATATGTCAAAGGAGCAACTGCCGAGGGATTGTTTGCGTTTCCTTCAATCAACGCCGAGGAAGCAGGCAGGATCAAGCGGCAATTGCCATCGTTCATGCTTACATCATTTGCGGGAAGCGAGGCGTTGGGGTCGGCATCGTTGTAAACCACGATCAGCGTACCTACAGGAATGCACGACCAAAACGATGAATTCGAAAAACGAAGGGATCCTTGTGCTAATCCTACACCGGAAGTTGAACCGGGAGTAAAAAAACCATTGTTGTCATCGAAAATCCATCCGCGGAGGTCCAAACAATTGGCGTTGGCTTGACAAGGATTTATAGCTCCCGTCGGAATAACCAAAAATTCTACGTATTCCTTTGAACCCGAGGGACCTTGAGAAATTTCGTTGATAATCAGGGTTTGAGCATTTGAAACCGAAAGCCCTAGGAAAAGGATTTGGAAAACAATACAAATGGAGAAATTGTACCTTTCTTTCATCACCTCAAAGGTACTTGATTTTCAAAAGGTTCAATACCTTTGAAAGCGAATCTAACAATAATTTAATGTCGGTCAACGAATTCCATAAATCGCTCTTGCTTGAATTGAAGGAGCGCGGCAATCCACTCCGTGCTGCGCAGATGGAGGCGTATATGCGCCATCAATTTATTTTTTTCGGAGTCATGAGTGCTGAACGGAGTGAACTCTTGAAAAAACTGCGATCCAATGGGTTAGACATGTTAAGTGGCGCCGAAAAACGAGAATTGGTGAAAAGGTTATGGCAGGAAGAAGCCCGAGAATGCCAGTTGCTTGCCCTGGAATGGATGCTCAAATGGAATCCCAAAGAATACGTTGAACAGGACCTTGATTTTTTTGAACACTTGATTTTAAATAAGTCCTGGTGGGATACCGTTGACGGAATTGCACCGAATCTGGTAGGTAAATTTGCTAAGCGATTTCCAGAAATTGCACGTTCCAACTTCGAGTGCTGGGAAAAACATGAATCTCTCTGGCTTAGAAGAGCTTGCTTGATTTTTCAATTGCGCTATCGAATGGACACGGATTTACCGAAGCTTCAACATTGGATAAGGTTGTTTAAATTCGATAAAGAATTTTTTATACAAAAAGCCATTGGATGGAGCTTGAGGGAGGTTTCAAAATGGAACTCGGAATGGGTTAAAAAAATAGTTGTGGAGGAACAACTCCAAGGGTTAGCACGAAGAGAAGCCTTGAAGTATACCTAATAACACAAGTTTACTTATTTTTGAAGCATGAGAAGTTGTGGATTAATCGTTGGTTTGTTGCTTTGCGTTACGTATTCCCTAGCTCAATACCGTCCAGAAAATGGAACCCCCCCCACAGAATTAAAAAAAATCGCCCTAACGAAGGTGGATGTTTACGTTCGACCGGGAGAAAAATTAGAGCAAGTTACTGTCTTGATCGAGGGGCAGAAAATTGTGCGGATTGGAACCTTTATCCCTGTCCCAAAAGAGTACCTCGAGATCGAACGCGAGGGGTATACCGTAGTTCCCGCGTTCATAGAAACTCATTCGAGTGCCGGAACCGAAAAAGCCAAATCAACCTATCAAGGATATTTGCCACAACTGGAATCGAGCAAGAATGGGGATTACTATTGGAACGAAGCAATTCACCCCGAAATACGCGCTGTAGAATCCTTGAATTCGGGCGATTCGCGGTTTGATGAGCTAAAAAAACTGGGCTTTGGGTTCGTTACTCCCATCCAAAATGATGGGTTAGTGCAAGGTACAGCTCCCTTGATAGCCCTAGGAGCGAAAAAACCCAGCGATTTTGTGCTTCGACCCGATATCTCAAGCCATTTTTCGTTCAATAAAGGGGTTTCACAACAAACCTACCCCTCCTCACTTATGGGGTCTATCGCATTGATGCGCCAAGCGTTATACGATTTAGCTTTTTTTAAATACCACAAGGATGCACCCTTGGGCAAACTTTCCATGGAGCCTTGGTTAACTTCTGACCCTTTACCCACCTTCTTTAAAGTCAACGATAAGTGGGACATCCTAAGAGCACAAAAGATTGCGCAAGAGTTCAACCGCTCCTTCATCTATATTACCCGAGGGGATGAATACGCCATTGCCGACCAATTGAAAACATCGAACCCTCGTTTAGTGGTTCCTTTGAACTTTCCAAAACCCTTCGACTTAAAGGATCCTTACACCGCCAAGGAAATTCCTTTGGAAGAATTAAAGCATTGGGAACTAGCGCCGTATAATTTTATTTTTCTAAAAAATCAAGGATTGCGCGTCGCGCTGAGCAGTGAAGGAAGCACCTCCACTTCCCTCTGGGGATCCATTCGTTCGCTCATTTCGCACGGGGCGAAAGTGGAAGATGTTTTGGATGCTTTGACCATGGCTCCAGCATCGTTTTTAGGGGTAGATTCTTTGGTCGGTTCCCTCGAACCGGGCAAATTGGCGAGTTTCGGGCTTTACGGTAAAGACCCCTTTTTATACGAATCCGAAATGTATGAAATGTGGTCTTTGGGAATTCCGGAAAATGTAAAACCCCTAATTTCCAATACGCTCGGTAGATTCAATCTGATTTTGAAAAATCAACGCTTTGAAATGACCTTGGTGGGTGACCCCAAAAAACCCACGGTTTCGCTGCTCGAGTTAAAAGACATTTGGGATGCGAAAATTAAGATTTATAAAAAAGACACCGTAAAAACGTCCGTAAATTTTTCCAATACCGAACAAGATGTAACACTACAATTTACGTTAAAGGAAAATCAACAAGTACATCCTTACGTATTGCGAGGAAAAATTGTAGGTAATGGAAGCGTTTGGGAAGGGGATTTGATATATCCCGACGGAAGCTGGGGGCAATGGTCCGCAATTCGAAAAGCCAAAGCGACGGATACATCGGGAAAAATCAACCTGGATAACAGCCCGCTTCCCAAATGTTGGTTTCCTAACATGGCCTACGGCTTTGAGGTATTACCAAGTGCGGTAAATACGGTGTTTGAAAACGTTACGATTTGGACCAATACCGAGGCAGGAATACTTCAAGATGGTTTTGTAGTGGTGCAAGACGGATTGATTTCTTATGTAGGTACCAACCGTCCGAATTATCCACCCAATGCTCACATCATTAACGGTAAGGGACTGCATCTAACCTCAGGCATCATCGACGAACACTCCCACATCGCAATATCCCGAGGAGTCAATGAGGGAGGACAATCTATTTCGGCGGAGGTGAGTATTGGCGATGTTGTTTTTCCAGAAGATATTTCCATTTACCGACAATTGGCAGGGGGCGTTACAGCGGCCCAGCTACTCCATGGTTCAGCAAATGCTATCGGTGGGCAATCCGCCCTAGTAAAATTGAAATGGGGAGTTACACCTGAAGCAATGAAAATAGATCAAGCTCCCGGGTTCATCAAATGCGCCCTAGGGGAGAACGTGAAGCAATCGAATTGGGGAGAGCGAAATGTTATTCGTTTTCCACAAACACGCATGGGCGTGGAACAGGTATTTTATGATGCCTTCTACCGCGCAAAAGAATATAAAAAACAATGGGAAGCCGTTGCTTCTTTTGGTGCTAATTGCCCGCCGGAAAGTCTACCTAGAAAAGATCTTGAGTTGGAAGTAATGGCCGAAATTTTGGATTCCAAAAGGTTTATCACATGCCACTCTTATGTGCAAAGTGAGGTGAATATGCTCATGAAAGTAGCAGATTCCATGCGGTTTAGGGTGAACACCTTTACCCACATTCTAGAAGGATACAAAGTGGCGGATAAAATGAAAAATCATGGAGTGGGTGGTTCCACCTTTGCCGATTGGTGGGCTTACAAGTTTGAAGTCAACGATGCGATTCCCTACAACGCGGCCTTAATGCACCAACAAGGGGTAACTGTTGCCATTAACTCGGACGATGCCGAAATGGGCCGACGCTTGAACCAAGAGGCAGCTAAAACCATCAAATACGGGGGCTTGAGCGAAATTGAAGCTTGGAAACTCGTAACCCTCAATCCAGCCAAACTGCTGCATCTTGAACACCGAATGGGAAGCGTTTCCTTGGGCAAAGACGCCGATTTAGTACTTTGGTCTGATAATCCGCTTTCGATTCTTGCAAAGGTTAAGCTTACCATGGTGGACGGAATTGTCTATTACAGCGAAGAAAAAAATAGCGAATTAGCCCAACGCAACCAACAGGAGAAAATGCGATTGATGGTTAAAATGAGCGAAAATTCCTCCCATACCGAGGCTAAACGAAGTTTTTTCCCAAAAAAGAAGAAGTTCTTTCATTGCGATACCCTTGGGGAAGAAGGAACAACCCTCGAAAACATGCATTGATGAAAACCATTTACTATTTACTTATTTCCTTAAGCCTCTCTTTAACTACCCAAGGCCAACGCATTTTAATAGCCAACGGTTACCTTCATCCGGTGGAAGGCCAAGAAATTACTTCAAGCCTTATTGAGATCGAAAATGGAAAAATTATTGGCATTAAAAACGCATTGAGTGAATCGTATAACCTCAAGGATTGGGATACGGTAATTGATGCTACCAATCAGCACGTTTATCCCGGATTTGTGGCCGCAAATAGCACCCTTGGTCTTACTGAAATTGATGCGATTCGTGCTACCCATGATTTCGAGGAAGTTGGGGTATTCAACGCGCATGTCCGTGCGCAAGTTGCCTACAATGTGGAATCCAAGGTGCTCGAAACGGTTAAATCGAACGGTGTGTTACTCGTACAAACTACCCCGCGAGGTGGAGCAATTTCCGGAAATTCTTCGATTATGACCGCTGCTGGCTGGAATTGGGAAGATGCAACCGTTTTGCGTGACGACGGCATGCATGTAAATTGGCCCGATGCCTCGTGGCATAATAACCTGAAAGGCGAGGACAATAAAGCTGAACTGTCCTACCTCGAGGAAATAAGGCAATTGCAAGCTTTTTTCAATTTGGCGCAAGTGTATAAGGAAGAAGCGCCCGATGCCTTGGATTTGCGCCTTGAAGCCATGAAAGCTTGTTTCGAGGGTAAAAAACGGACCTATTTTCATGCAAACAGTGTAAGACAACTCTCCGATATTCTAACCTTTTGTGCCAATATTCCTTTGAAGTTTCCCGTGATTGTTGGAGGAAATGATGCTTATTTGTTAGGGCAACGGCTCGTGGATTCCAAGATTCCAATCATGATTGAACGCATTCACCGTTTACCGGACCATGACGATGATCCCATCGACCAACCTTTTCGGCTACCAGCACTTTTGGCGAATATGGGGGTTTCTTTCTGCCTACAAAATGCCGGAGGAATGGAAGCGATGAATACCCGAAATTTGCCCTTTCTGGCGGGAACCGCGCAAGCATATGGCTTGAGCGAACAAGAAGCACTTCGATCAATCACGCTTTCTCCTTGTGAAATTATGGGGATTGATCAACAATTCGGTTCCCTAGAAATCGGAAAATCGGCCACACTCTTCGTGTCTAAAGGACCTGCCCTGGACATGAAATCCAACCAAGTTACCTGCATTCTGATACGAGGAAAAATCGAAAGTGTCCGAAACTTTCAAGAGGATTTGTTCCTCAAGTATCAGAAAAAATACGCTAAAGCAAAAAATTAAAACGGTAAATCGTCGGATTCGTCGCTCGTACTGTCGAGCGGACTTCCTTCCTGTGATCTAGGTGCTCCCGAAGGGATGCCAAAATCACTGGGATTTGGAGTTTGAGGAGCTGATCCCGAACGCTCGATTCTCCATGCCTCAAGGGAGGTGAAATATTTTAATTCCCCTTGTGGACTCGTCCACTCTCGGCCGCGAATATTGAATGAAACGTCCACTTGGTCGTTTAATTGAAACCCATCCAACAAAGGACATTTATCTTGGGTTGCTTGGAATAAAATGTCTTGAGGATAATTTCCATTCGAGCTATCGGTAACGACAAATTCGCGCTTTGAAAACTTTTCAGATACTTGCTGGGTAGGATTAATTACCTTAATGCGTACGTTTTTTAATTGAAATTGACTCATAGTTTAAAATTAATGATTAAAGCTTAATAAAGTTAACCAAGCTTCTTGAATGCGGTGTTCTTTTAATAACTCTTTTGCTTTCGTATGCAATGCGATTTCGATTTTAGCAGCATCACCTCCATTGTTTAAAAACAACTCATTCAACGTTAGGAGCTTGTATTCATTGACTTCAGTTTCGTCGGGTAGGGTTTCTATACCGGCCAATCGCGCTAAATCTTCCGGGTTAAAAACGACACTGTTCAGCACATCGGATGGAAGCGCGTCGAAACCAATGCCGCACGTGGTAATCGGTTTTTTAATTTCGAACAAACTTTCTGCATTGGCACGGCAATACCAATCGCCACCCATGCGCGAAACCAAATCTATTCGGAGCGCATCGATCATTCCATCAGCATCCAAAACGCTTTCCTCTAAATGCATTTTTTTAAGTTCACAAATGATCAAGTTTCCTGCCCCGCCCTCGACCCCCAACTCAACCACCTGATTTACTTTACATTCAAATTGAACCGGAGATTCTTTAACCCGAAAGGGACGAACCAATTCCGAAGGAATCGGGGTTAAACCCGCTTTTTCAAATTCGCTGGTTCCCTGTGGGTAGGGCGAACTGGCCAAGCTAACGCGTTCAACTATAGAGAAATTTACAACATTAATTACCACTTCAGGAATCTCTTTGACATTATGATAGGTATCCTTCAACGTATTCGTTCTTCCGGAGCGCGCAGGAGAGAAAATCAATATAGGTGGATTCGCGCTGAAAACATTGAAAAAACTGAAAGGAGCCAGGTTTTTATTGCCGTCTGCGTCCAAAGTTGAAGCCAAAGCAATCGGCCGCGGTCCTACCGCACCCAAGAGGTAATGGTGAAGGCGCTGAACGGTTAAATCTTTTGGCTCGAAGGAAATCATGAAAACAAAAATACAAAAGTTCAAAGCGCGAATTTTGGTCCCTCAGCCATCTTATCAACAAAAAACGTATTTTAGTACTTCATTATACCATGAAACGATTGCTCATTACCTTGCTTATTGCCTGTACCTCGTTTTCATCGATGGCTCAGAATGCGAAGGACGCACAAGGAAAAAAGCATGGAAAATGGATTCTTCGCGGGAAAGACAAGCCCGGTTCAGGGTATTCCGACGAAACCATCGTAGAACAGGGAAGTTACTCGCACGGACGCAAAACCGGTGTTTGGATTAAATTCCACAAAGACGGTAAAACGGCAAAATTAAAAGGGAATTACATCAACAACCGTCCAAGCGGCAATTACAGCCGATATTACGCTAATGGGAAACTGAAAGAATCCGGATTCTTTAGCGACGAAAAACAGCAAGGAACCCTCACAAAATATTATAGTAACGGACAAATATCCTATCAAGCAAGTTTTGGGCCGGAGGGGAAGGAAAATGGAACAGTAAAACATTATTTCGAAAACGGGAAAATTCAAGCGGAATATACGCTTTCAGGAGGAAAACTCAATGGAATTTACCGACAATACAACGAAAACGGTACGGTGAAATTTGCTTACAACATCGTCAATGGAAAAATGGTTGAAACGATTAAAAACAATACGACTAATTCAGAAAAGGTTAGCCCGTCAGATTCCGAAGAAACGCCTCCTGTAGTAAAAAACCCAATCACGAAGGGGGTAACTTTCTTTGCCGAAGGATACAACAAAGTGTATAACGAAAACGATGAAATTTGGCTGGATGGAAATTTCAAAGGGGGCCAATTGTACGATGGAAAAGTTTATGTTTACTCCGCAAATGGATTGCTTAAGCATATTAAAATTTTTAAAGAAGGTAAGTTTCATTCATTCAGTCAAAACTAATATCTCATGAAAGTTTATGTTTTTCCCGGACAAGGCGCTCAATTTCCAGGCATGGGAAAAGAACTTTTTGACGGCAGTCAAATTGCCCGAAATCGTTTTTCCCAAGCCAATGAAATCCTGGGTTTTGATATTGCTAAAATTATGTTGGAAGGCAGCGAAGAAGAGCTTAGGCAAACCAAGGTAACCCAACCGGCGATTTTTTTGCATTCTACCCTGTTAGCGGAAGTACTCGGAACGGATTTTATGCCCGACGCCGTAGCGGGCCACTCGTTAGGGGAGTTTTCGGCCTTAGTTGCCAACGGATGCTTGAGTTTTGAGGATGGATTGAAGTTGGTTTTTGCTCGTGCTTTAGCTATGCAAAAGGCGTGCGAATCAACTCCCTCTACCATGGCAGCAATTCTAGGTCTGGAAGACGCGTTGGTTGAACAAATTTGTCAGCAAATATCGGGTGTTGTCGTTCCGGCAAATTACAATTGTCCTGGACAGTTAGTGATTTCAGGTTCGATTCCGGCCGTAGAAGAGGCATGTAAATTACTTACTGAAGCAGGGGCTAAAAGAGCATTAATGTTGCAGGTTGGGGGCGCATTTCATTCCCCACTCATGGAACCTGCACGGGAGGAATTGGCCTCAGCGATTGAATCTACCGCCTTTGCTCATCCACGATGTCCTATTTACCAGAATGTGAACGCAAAAGCCGTGACCGATCCGGTTGAAATCAAACAGCATCTTTTATCCCAACTGACGGCCCCGGTGCTTTGGACACAAACCATGCTTGCGATGGAAAAAGCAGGTCTTACAGAAGTCATTGAGGTAGGGCCCGGAAAAGTACTCCAAGGACTATTCAAGAAAATCAACCGCGATTTGAATACCTCTTCGGCAAGTATCGGTTAGGTTCTCGGTTAATTGTCGTTCGAGCTATAAATAATAAAAATAAATTCCATGAAAAAAATAATACTATCATATATCCTTTCTTTTATATCGTTCTTTTATTTTGCACAATCTGTTACGGGAGATGCCCTTGGAACGGTAATCGATTCCGACACGAAACAGCCCATGGAATTTGTAAAAGCAATCATTCTAGATCAGGGAAAAAAATACCAAGCCATGACGGACGCCGATGGAAGATTTAGAATTAGTTCCATCCCTTCAGGGAATTATACGCTGTTTTTGGTTTTTGGAAGCGATACCTCTAAAAACTATGCGATTGAAGTTCCCATTGAGTCTTACGCTAATATCGGAACCGTAGCATTTAGTCCCGTGGGTATTAGTAAAGACGAGGTGGTGGTGAAAGAAAGATTGAAACTTCGAATGGGCGAGCTACCGATGCCGGAACTTACCTTCAAGGAAATTGCACACAATCCTAACAAATTCAGCATTGCTACCATGGCAACCCAATTGTCTTCAGAAGTAAAAATAGCCGATGATGGTCAATTGATGTTCCGAGGAGCCCGAAAAGGCGATATGATTTATGTGGTGGATGGTGTCAAATTACCGGAAGTTTATAACCTTCCAAGCTGTGCGATCAATCGAATGACGGTTTACACGGGAGGACTTCCCGCGAAATATGGAGACACACTTGGAGGAGCGATTGTAGTGGAAACGCTCGGTTATTTTGATTTGCTCCGTCAGCGGAATTAAACTGTTAATAGGTAACCTGCCAAAGGAACAGCCCTTGCGCAGGAACCGACTCAGAAGCTTCACATCGATCGCGCTTTTCGAGAATCAACCTCACCTCTTCCGGGGCGATTTTTTCTAATCCCACATCTACGAGTGTTCCAACTAAGGCGCGCACCATATTGCGCAGGAATCGGTTTGCACTTACGGTAAAAATGAATTCGTTCGCATCTTCTTCCCAGCCAATTTCAACGATTTCACACAAGGTTGAGGCTACATCCGAATCATGTTTGGCGAACGAGGCAAAGTCGTGTTTCCCTAATAAAAAAGTACAAGCCAGATTCATGAGCTCCACGTTCAAAGGACGTTCCATGATCCACCGAAAAGGGTAATCGAAAGCATCCTTGGTTTTTCGGATATAATAGCGATACGTTCGACGTTTTGCGTCAAATCTTGCGTGCAGTGAACTCCTTGCAGTCGCATGTACCACAATGTCGTTGGGCAGCATCTTATTGAGTTTATATACAAGCTGGTAGGTATCGCCTGTAAAACCATCAACATGGGCAAAATACTGTCGCGCATGCACTCCGGTGTCGGTTCTACCACATCCAACTACAGCCACAGGAATATTACTATTTAAGCGGCTCAAAACCGTTTCTAAAGCACCTTGAACTGTGGGTTTTTCAGGTTGAATTTGCCAGCCATGGTATAGAGTGCCGTTATACGACAATTCAAGCATGAGTCTTGGGATTTCCACGTGGTAAAGGTCGTTTTTTTCTTCGAATGAGCAACGTGCAACATCCTTCATCGTATGGCAATTTGTGGTTCCGTTGATTTTGTTTAAGGATTAATGTAACTTTGTTACGCGAAAAAAAGTATTGTTATCAAAAACGAAGTGAGGTTCTATCAATTGCTTATCGTGTCTCTTTTTTCTCTCGCGGTAACTTTCATGAGTTCTGTGAGTGCACAGTGCCCTTTTGCTCCCACGGTGAATACCATTTCTCAACCTAATTGTTATAACAATTTTGGCGTAGTGAATGTATCCGGTTTACCCATAGGAAATTGGACTTTGTACGCTACTCCAGTCGCAGGATGTGGTGGTGTACCAGTTACGATTTCGGGTACCGGAACCACCTCACCCATGACGGGCCTCACCCCAGGTTGCGGTTATACATTTCATTATGACCAGGCATCGCCTGCTTGTACTTCGAATCAGTCAAGTACGGTAAATGTTTCAACCGTCCCATCGCCTCCAAGCACCCCCATAGTTTTATCTATTAATCAACCAAATTGTCCTCCAGGTGCCACAACGGGTTGCGTACTTTTAGGTAATTTACCTTCCACAGGGGCATGGTTTATTAAAGCAATCGGGCCTTCTGGGCCTCCAGGAATTATCACATCAAATTTACTTGGAACTACCCATGTGGTATGTGGATTAGGAACAGGACTTTGGACTTTTACGGTTACACGAGTCATAGATTCATGTGTTTCCGCCGGGGTGACGGTCAACATTGTGGCACCAACTAATCCTAACCCACCAACTATAAATCAAGTTACGCAACCCTCGTGTGCTGCGAATTACGGCGCTGTTTCGTTCAACGGATTGCCCTCCGGAATGTCTTGGACACTTACCGCTTCGCCCAACCTTGGCATACCAAATAATGGTAATTTTACGGGTACGGGCACCAACGCGACATTTTCCAATCTAACTCCTGGAACATGTTATCAATTTACATTGAAAGATTCAAATAATTGTATTTCCAGTGCAACAGCGCCGGTTTGTATCAATGCCGCATTATCGGTTCCTCCCGCACCAACGGCCACTATAGTTCAGCCTACCTGTCCTCAGCCCACGGGTACCATTACGGTTACCAGCCCCATCGGGGCACAGTATTTATATTCGATTAATGGTACAAATTTTCAAATTTCGCCAGTATTTAGCGCCGTTTCCGGGGGGACTTACACGCTTTATGTTCAGCAGACCGGATCCGGTTGCACCACGCCTTCCGCAAGCACATATGTGATGAATCCTGCGCCTACACCCCCCGTAATTAGTATACCCGTGGTTCATAATGTTACCTGCAATGGCGCGAACAATGGATGGGCCGTTGGAAAGGTTATTTCTGGGGGTACACCACCCTTCGTGTATTCTTGGTCTCCCGTAAACATTGCCAATGATACTGCCACCAATTTAGCACCGGGAACCTATAATTTTGTGGTGGTGGATGCGCTACAGTGTGTCGTGATTCAATCGATTACCATAGGGCAGCCGAATGTTTTGGTTGTAGTGGGTGATTCAACACCTATTAATTGTGCCACCGGTCAGTTGGGCACCATGGATGTTACGGCTTCGGGAGGGGTACTTCCTTATACGTACACATGGTCTACCGGTCAAACAGGGATAGATAGTATTTTCAACCTAAATGCGGGTAATTATACAGTGATTGTTGCTGATTCCAATAATTGTCAAGTAATTTATGGTGCCACCATTGCCCCAATCAATAGTTTACCGGTAAATATTACTCCGGGAGATATTACTATCAACCCAGGTGTATCCTTTGCTGCCAATGTAACTCCTGGTTCCATTTTCACCTGGACACCAAGTCAGGGGTTGTCCTGTTCCAACTGCCCGAATCCCATTGTTAGTCCGGATACGACTACTTTGTATTTTGTGAATGTTTCCAACGCCAACGGTTGCCTTGGAATAGATTCTATGCTGGTTACGGTTAAATTGATTTGTGGAGAGTTTTTCGTTCCTACGATATTTAGTCCAAACGGGGTAGGTCCAGACGCGAACAATAAGCTCCAAGTATTTTGTAAAGAGGTTTGTGTTAAGGATTTTAGTTTGATGATTTATGATCGTTGGGGGCAAAAAGTTTTTGAATCCGTTGATGTAAATGCCTCCTGGGATGGGTTCTACAAAGGGCGACCCGCACAGGAAGGAAATTATGTTTTTGAATTAACGGTACAACTCTACGATGAATCCATTGTTCGTAAAACGGGCAGTTTAACTTTGGTAAGATAATGAGAAAGATTGCAACGATAATTGGTGCTATTTGCTGGTTTCTGGGAAGCAACCTGCATGCTCAAGATGTGCATTTTTCACAAACGGATTTTTCACCCCTAACCTTGAACCCAGCATTAGCAGGAGCAAGTGCCTCTTTCAATGGAATAGCCATGTATCGCAGTCAATACGGAAGTTTCGCGTCTCCCTACAAGACGTTTTTAGGTTCCTTCGACGGTCGACTTTCCGCAGGGTTAAAAAATACCAACGGAATGCTTGGCGCGGGACTCAGTTTCTTCAACGACCGAATGGGGGATGGGTTTTTCAATCAAACAACCATTGGATTAAATCTTGCCTATGCATTGAAAGTAAGTCGATTTAATAAGGTGGCCGTAGGCTTAAACTCTACCTTTGGGCAATGCGCTTCCAACCCTGCAGTTGGGCAATGGGGTTCTCAATACGATGGTACTGGCTTTAACGCCTCCATGGCCAGTGGAGAGAACTTTTATCAGCAAAGCTTTAGTTATTTTGATTTAGGTGTAGGGGCGGTCTATACCTATCAAACCGATGTCGCGAATATCACAAACAGGGCAGATAAAGGATTTAGCGTTGGATTTGCGGCCTACCATGTAAATAATCCAAGATATTCCTTTTACAATTCCAGCATTCAAAATTTAGCAGTTCGTTATTCATGGTTTGCCAATGGGAATATTGGATTAGACAGAACCAATGGCGTACTTCAACCCGCGGTTTATTTTCAACGTCAGAAGAAGTCCAATGAATTACTTTACGGCGTTAGCTATAAACAGATACTTCAAAAGGCTTCTACGGAAACCGATAAAGTAAAAGAAATAGCCTTCAGTCTTGGATTATTCAGCCGACTTAAAGATGCACTTATTGTGAAGGCGATGGTTTTCTATGGCCCTTTTTCAACGGGCTTCGCCTACGACATAAACACCTCTAGACTTTCTTTAGTTTCGAATTTTAAAGGAGGTTTCGAGATGTTCGTTCGCTATAATGTGAATAACATCAACGGGAAACGTATTCGGGTACGATAGCCTCGTTATTTCAAGAAAGGGAAATTTCCCATGCTTAAATCCAATTCAAATAAATCGTACGAAAAGAAACCACTTTGATCGGCTACCGAGGCATAGATGGCTTTCTTATTTTGCCCTGTTAAACGGAAATGGGTGTCATTGTTGACCGTATTTACGGTAGCCCCTAAATTGATGGGTGCCGACCAAGTTCCTGATTCATTCACACAATAAAACACATCGTACCCACCATAACCCGGCAATTCATCGCTGCTAAAAAACAAATATTTCCCATCGGGACTCAGCCAAGGGGTTGTTTCGTTTCCTGGACTATTGATGGATTTTGGTAAAGGCGTAACCTCTCCATATCCTGTTTCATTCTTGCTACAAGTGTATAGATCGAGTCCGGAAACTTCCGCTTTACGATCGCTAATAAATACCATAAAATCTCCTGCTTCCGCCCCTTCCGTAATGCAAGCACCCCCTTCAAAGTAATCGGTGTTAATCCCTTTGCTGCGTATTAGGGATGGTGCTTCCCAAACTAAGGGATCTTCTGAACTTATTTCGAAGATGTCGGAACTTTTGGTGGTTTTTTCGGCTGAAGAGGTGTTTATAGTCATTAATGCATAGGTACACGAGGAATTAACATAGCTGAGTGCATCAAACCCATTGGTGTTTATTTCGTTGAAAAAAGCATAGTCCATTTCGTATTGTTGGGTAGACGGGTTCCAATTAGCGCGGTACATGTCTTCAAAATAACGCAAGTCATCTGGATTGAGGTTTTCACCTTTAGTTTCTGGACGCCGTGCCGTGAAAAAAAGTACTTCCCCGTTTTTTACGAGTATCGGACCATACTCGTCCTCAACAGTATTTATTTTAGGAGCCAAAGGTTTTCTTGCAAGGCTAATTCCAAGTTTTCGATCTTTTAAAACTAATTCGCATTGTTCCATATAGAGCGTTATGCCGAACTCCTTGGCTGTTTTAGCACCCATAATAATTGCCGCCTTTTTATAGGCACTTGCTGCGTTTTCTATATTTCCTAAACGATGGTTTATTTTTCCCTCTAGCTCGTAAAATGCGGCATCACCTTGTTCTTTTTCTCCCATGAATGATTTTGCACTATTCATGTACTGCTCTGCAGCAAGGTACGAGCTAAGATCGTGGTGGCAGGCCGCCATCCAGTAGTTTAATTTCCAATTTTCAGGATCGATGGCTTCCGCTTTTTTGAAAGATTCCAAGGCATCATTCGATCGCTCAGCATCGAAATATTCAATCCCCTTGTTTAAGAAACGAGTGAAATTCGTCTTTTGCGCTCCCGTAAGTTTTTTTTGTCCGTGAATCATGACGGTGGTCAACAGCGACATGATCGAAATTATAAATAGGTTTTTCATGCTCCGAATTTAGTGAGTTTTCACTTCGAACGCCTCGGTTCGGAATGTTTTTTTTTACAATATGTCCCGAATTGGCATGGCTACTTTTACTAACTTCGTTGAAAAATACCGCATGAATTCTACAGAAGATTGTACCTACCTCGTTCGTTGTTCGCTGATGAACGAATTATTCTCACAAGAATTCGCGGATACCCACCATGAAGGCTTAGAATCCGAAGATAATGTAAAGTATCAGTGGGAGGATGAATTCATGGTGCATCGCGTGGTGCGGGTTGAGCGCATGGATTCCGGAACCTATAACTTGTCAGGTATCCACCCACAAAACGGCGAATTTACCTACCCTATTCCTTCTATGCAACTCATCCACATGCATCACGCTAACGGTGACTATACCTCTTTGGCATTCTCTCGGAAATTAGTAAAAAGCATGGTGGAAGAACAGGAGAATGGCCAACCTTGCCTGTTGGTGGAATTGCACGACCATGAACCTTTTATTAACCCAATCTCGGGGGTGTACATTGCCAACAGTGAGATTCCGCTGGAATTGAAAAATGCTTGAAGTTTCGGGGTTAAGCTTAGATTACGGAGATCGGACGGTATTGAAGGGGTTAAACTTTCTTCTAAAACCCAACCGAGTTTACGGCATTTTTGGATATAGTGGGGTAGGAAAGTCCAGTTTGCTAAGGATCATTGCGGGGTATCAAGACCCCAAAGCAGGGAAGGTACATCTGAATGGAAAATGTTTACCCCTTAGTTCACAGCGCTTAGTGCCTGGGTTTCCGGAAATATCGCTTGTTACAACAGACAATCCTTTGGATTGGAATCATACCTGTGAAGAAAATATCCGCGAAGCCATTTTAGGTTGGTCCATCCCAAAAAGAACAGCACGCGTCCAAGAACTTCTTCAAGGACTGGGACTAACGGCCGTTAAAAACATCCGAGCCAAACGCTTGTCGGATGGAGAAAAACAACGGCTTGCTATTGCACGTGCCTTGGCAAATAAACCGGAATGGCTGCTGCTCGACGAACCCTTTGGACACCTTGATTTTTCGAATAAAAAAAAGTTATTGTTACAAATATTTGGGTTGGGTAATTACAATGTGCTAATGGTTTCCCATGATGTTCAAGATTTAATGGCGCATTGTGATCAGATTGCGGTATTGAGCCACTCCGGTAAACTCTCCAAGTTTGAAAAACCCTTCACCAAGTTTTTTAATCTGAAGCATCGAAAAAATGCTGAACTCCTAGGACCGGTAAATTCCTTAGAAGTGGATGGAATTAACTATTTATTTAGACCCACCGATTTCAAGCAATCCGTCCAGGGAGTGCCCTTAACGCTTACTTCAGTTTTTTTTAACGGAATGGTATATGTTCATTACTTTTGCTCCTTGAAGAACGAAGAAGTGGTCTTATATCACCAAGAACCGATGCCGAATTTCGTTAATATTTTGCCTTTTTATGCGAAAAAATAAAAAAATAAAGGCGCTTTTTACGTTGTTTAAGACGACCGTTTTATCATTTTTCGAAGAAAGAGCGCATTTGCATGCGGCTACCATTTCGTATTACACCCTATTTTCTATGATTCCGTTGCTCTATTTGACGGTAATCAGTTTTGGTTGGTTTTTTGGGGAAGCATTTTGCCTTCAGGTTATTTCGGACCTTTTTCAAAAGAACATTGGGTTAAAAGATATTCATGTTTTCACAGATTATATTAAAAACATCCATCAACAAGGAAGATCGTGGGTGTTGAATTCAGTGATGGTAGCAACGCTGCTGTATTCGTGCTCCGCTTTTATGGTATCCTTAAAGCATAGTGTCAATGAATTTTTTGATGTGGAGCAGAAAAATGAAGATAAAATGAACATATTCCTAGAATTATTAAAATTTAGATTCCTTTCGTTATCCTACCTTGCCTTGATTGCCTTAGTAATATTTTTACTCTATTTTCTTCAAATTTTCGCCTTTAATGTCTTGTCTTCTTGGTTCTCTTCCGCCCATTTTGGGGCGGTATTGATGCAGATAGTATTCTCCTTGTCCCTCAATTTCTCCATAATTTTAATGGTTTTTAAGTTTGTAAGCGATGCCAAGGTTTCATGGAATACCGCTACCAAAGGTGCCTTTTTTACGGCTGTTTTTTTATTACTAAGCCAGTTGTTGGTTAAGTGGTATTTAACCCGCTATTTCTTTTTAGGTAAAAGCGATTTGATTGGGTCAATTTTCATTTTAATGACCTGGGTTTTTTACTCTGCTCAAGTCATCTTTTTAGGAGCAAAGTTTACGTACATTTATGGCAAGTATAAAAACAATCATTCCAATTTTCAATGATGCGAAACGTAAGAAATAAAATTAATCCATGGGTTTTTTACTGTTTTTTGTTAGTCATCCTTCCCGCCTGCAAAGACACAGGCGTTTTGGTGAAACCTAAGTATAACACGACGCTGTTTCATGGACAACGCGGTGAAACACAAGTGAACGCCTTAAATCGGAAACAGGCCGAACGCGAGAAAAGCTTAGCCGAAGAAATCGAAAAGGCCGAGCAAGCCATCACCATGCTAGAGGAACAAAAGAAAATGTTTTATTCTATCGACTCCACCCAGCGCATCCAAGAAATAGATGATCAACTTCAGCGACTGTTATCCAGAAGCCAAGAAATTATCGCGGCCTTGAATTCCACCGACCCTTATTCACCCGAAGGACATGAAACCACTTTGAATCTCGCAAAAGAACTCAACGATTTGTTATATAAATACGTGGTTCCCATGGGAACATTAATTGCGGCCAACAAAGAGATTAAAAAAATTGCAGCAGACATTAGCTTCGAAACCGGTAGTGCCGTGATTAACCAAGAAGGTGTTAAAATGATTTCCATTTTATTGGATTCCATTAAAACGGACGTTAAAAGTTGGAATGCCTATTTGGATAATCACAACGAAAATATTTTTTCAGGCCAAGAATTTACTACCATTTTAATTATTTCTGGTTATTCAGATACCCAAGGTACAGGCGATGAAAAAACGAGGGCTCAACGAAATTTGGAACTTTCACAGGCTCGAGCCAAAGCAGTAGCCTCGGAATTTGAAAAACAATTAGCAGCCTTAGCCGTAACATGGAAGTTAACGTACCGGATAGCCCACGATGGTAAAGGAGAAGAATTGCCGCCCTCCATCATGGAAGACAGCCGAAAAAACAACCCCAACAGAAGAATCACGACCGTGCGTATGGTGGTCGGGCCAAAAATACTCCTGTACAATAGCGGAGAGTAACTTAAAAAAATGAAGGAGGACGCCTAAGTTCGAGCTTCGCATCCTTGAATAAGTTGGAGGTGTTTCTTATGCTCAATAAAAAACTCTTATTTCCTCCAATCGGAATCCAATAAAAGCTCAACGCCCAACAATGCATATTACGGTTCAACGATAAATTCATATTTGTAACCCGTTGTGTTTTTAAGTCCACGTTTATATTTGTAGCTAAATTCCATCGCTTGCTGAACGAAACATCGCCTTGAAACGCCAAGGTTTGTACCCCCGACCCTTTGGATGGATTCGATACCGTCTTGTTGGTATTAACCGCACGAGAAATGACATGCGATATATTCAACTTCCAAGGAATGTCAAAATAAATAGCTTGTTCCGGGTGCAGCGTATAGTAGGTATAATCGGCATTCCATGCTTCCTGTAACTCGGCTTTTTTCTGTTCAATGAGTTCACGGCTTTTTTTCGAACTCAAGGTAAGCGTTGTATTAAACCCCGTAGAAAGTAATCGACCAAGACCCTGTCCGGACTGCAAAGCATAGGTTTTTATTGCCTTTCCTGTTGAATCATTCCACCCATAAGGACTGAACGAACCATTAGCAACAAAATTGATCCAAGTAAAAGGACTTACGCGTAAGTTCAAGGCAAGATCCGAAAGCGGCATCGAGTCTTTAAGAAAATCGTAATTTCCGCTTAAAGAAAATTGGTCCAAAATTCGAATTTTTCGGTATCCGGAAACGGTGTCTTTGGAGGAACGAACTTTCAATTCTAAGCTGTTATTTACTCCAAAGTTTAGCAACGAAGATGCTTGCGAATTTCCAACAGAATATAGGCTTCGCTCGAAGGGGGAAAATACAATCATACTTTGGTTAGGACCGGCGGCTTTGCTTACCAGATTGTTCAATTTAGGAACATAACGATATCCGAAAGTAGGGGTCATTAAATGACGCAAAACCGGTTTGTTTTTCCCTACAAAACGATAATAACTGTACAAAACCGTTGTTGCATTGATAGATGCATTGAATTCATTGCCAAGTCCTGTTTTTTGGAGGGTATCAATGACCGTGGCATTCGTGGCTGAAGCATAATTCTTATCGATTTGTTGGAAATTTACCTTGGTTCCGTAGGTCAGATTCGGGGAGATTTTAAGGGTGTTTTTCAACAAGCTAAAGGTAGTTTGTAGGCCCATTGCTTGACTCAATCCATTGAAAAACAACGCATTTATTTTTTGTAAATTAAAGGATTGCAAGAGGCTGTCTCCAAAGGTGTTTTTATTTTGTAGTTCGAGATTGTACGTAACGCCTACGCGCTGAAAGGCTTTTCCCCACTCGGATTTCGGAAATGGTACGAGCTTTTGAAATGGAAAAAAACGGGTAACATTTAAATTCAACACCGGAGCCAAAAGCGCGATATTTTTGGCCAGCGAATTTTGACGAACGGAAATTTTACTTCCTAGGAGGATGGGCTTTCCCGGGAAAACTCTGCTGAGGTTGATGTCCGAGTTGAAGGAGTTATTAAAATATTGAGGATTAATGGGGTCGGGGTTATTTTTGGCCGTATTATCAGAAATAAAATTCACCATAGAGTTGAATTGCCATAGGGGATTTGATTTTTGCTGTTTTGTGTGAATCCATGCAAGGGTGAACTTATTATTTCTTGCGTAGGAGGGAAATCCGTTGTTGAACTGCTGAAACCCGAGACTTAATTTCCCAGTGTACCCATAACGTTTCGCGTAGTCGAGTTCGTTGCGTATACCCCAACTTCCACGACTGTATACATTGGCATAAACCGAAGTTTGGAGATGCGGGTTGATAGGAATAAAATACCCTAAATTTTGCACGCCGAATCCGTAGGGAGAAGAAGGAATGAATTCTGGAAACAATATGCCGCGAGTTCGCTCTTTTTGTTGCGGAATAAAGGCAAAGGGTAATCCAAAAGGGGTTGGAATGCCGCTTATCCATAAGTTCATGGGTCCAGCTACAATGCGCTTTTCAGGCACAACAACACCTCGTGACAATTGAAAATGGTAATGCGGTTCCTCCTGATCGCAGGTGGTTAAACGGCCCTTTTTTAAATGAATGTCCTCTGTTGGATACCTTTTGGCTACCCCCATGTAAAAATAAAGCTCCTCTTGCTTCACCGAAAGTGCCTCTAAATACGCTTTTTTGGTGCGTGTATTCATGCGAAGTCTTCGGCAGGTAATTTTCTCGTTGCCGTCCGTAAATTCCGGATATTCCGACTCTAACCCAGCTTCACTGACCAAGGTGGAGGCCTCAATTTCATCGTTCGAAAAATCGAGCACGATGATTCCGGAATTAATCTTCGATGTTTGTGTTTCCACGTAGGCACCTCCGTACAAATACACTTTTTTTTTCGTAACATCATAAAAAACCGAATCCCGCGCTCCGTAGCGAACAATTTCATCCATTCCTGAGGCATTTTGGTAAACTGTGTCCGCGATGTTGCCCTGTCCCCAAAGGAAATTACACCTTATCAACACTCCTACGAAGAAAAAAAAACGGAATGGCATCAATTTAGGAAGGCGATAGGTTTATTTTTGAACACGTAATGCTGAATTGTACAAAACTATTAAAAAAAGTGGGCACTGTTAGGCTTCTGGCACTACTTATTTTTGTCCAAGGAACTATTCACTTGGGAGCTATTTATGGTCAAGTTAAACCGAAGACGGCACTGCTAAGAACCGTAGTCATTGATGCCGGACACGGTGGCAAAGACCCTGGGTGTCACGGTGGCTATTCTAACGAAAAAGATGTTTGTTTATCCATGGCGTTGAAACTGGGAAAATTAATTCAGGAGAGTTTTCCCGACATTAAAGTCAAATACACCCGAGAAACCGACGTTTTTGTAGAATTGATTGAAAGGGCCAATATTGCCAACCGCGCCAACGCGGATTTGTTTATCTGCATACATGCCAATGCGGGAAGCAACGTGGCCTATGGAACAGAAACCTATGTGTTAGGCTTGCACCGTACAGAATCCCAAAAAAAGGTCATGGAACGCGAAAATTCGATTATTTCCTTGGAGGACGATCAAGGAGCCAAGTACAAGGAATTCGACCTCACCCCGGATGCCATGATTGCTATTCAACTTCAACAAAATGTGAACCTGAATAATGCTATCAAGTTTGCTAGCGCGCTGCAGAAGGAATTCAACAACATCGGAAGGTATGACCGAGGTGTAAAGCAAGCGGGATTTTTGGTGCTGTATAAAACAGCCATGCCCAGCGTATTAATTGAGACCGGATTTCTAACCAATCCCAAGGAAGAAGGGTTTATTGGGAAAACGGAAGGACAGGATAAAATGGCCAATGCAATGTTCAAGGCCTTCAGCGCGTATAAGTTGGCTTTTGAAGGGAAAACAAGCACGAATCCGAGCGTTTCCCTGGATACTTCTAAAGTTGTTGAAAAGGACACCAATAGCAGTAAAATACCATCGAACGAGGTCTTTTTTTCTGTTCAAATTGTTTCCTCCGCGGATCGCTTAGATTTAACCTCTCCCAAGTTTAAAGGAGAACAAGTCCATGAGTACTTTCAAGATAATTTGTACAAATACTACACGGGGATTTTTGTAAAAGACCTCGAAGGAGCCAAAAAACATAAATCTTCCATGCAGGAAAAAGGATTTTCTAGCGCTTTTGTTATCGCTTTCTCGGAGGGTGCACGCATTAGTATTGAAAAAGCCCTTAAATTAGCAGAAAAATAAACCTTGAAGTTTTCCAAAGAAATAAAAGCAGGAGTAATTGCGCTTGTTTCGATCGTTTTATTGGTCGTAGGAATCAATTTTTTGAAAGGTTACAGTCTATTCGGCGGCGATAATACCTATAGCGCTTATTTTTCTAATTCCGGTCAATTGATGGTGTCAAGCGATGTTACCCTCAACGGAGTGATTATTGGTAAAGTGTTGGACATCGAAAATATTCCGAAAAATGTTCCAAACCGCCGCGTTAAAATAAAATTCAGCATCAGTGAATCGCACATTAAATTACCGAAAGGAACAATCATCGAATTAGGTTCTTTGGACCTCCTAAAAAAAGGATTGATTGTGAATTATCCCGCATCAGATGCACAGGGATATTACCGACCAGGAGATGAAATCCCAGGAAAATTAGCCGCAGATATGTTTTCCCAAGTTAAGCAGTACGCAGATCCAATTTCCCAAAAATTGCAAAGCCTCATGATCAACATCGATCGAATGGTGAGTTCCTTGTCGGGGGTATTTGATGAAAAAGGAACCAATAACATTGCATCTAGTCTGCATGAATTGAAATTTACCATCGAGAATATTGGAGACTTGGCCCTTGAGGTAAAATCTTTTGTGGCAGAAGAAAGAACGAAATTTGCCAAAATCATGGAAAACGTCGAGCAAATTAGCGCCAACTTGAAAAAAAGTAACGAGTCCATTAATCACATCATAGGGAATACGAAAAAAATTACGGACGACTTAGTCAGCGCGGATTTCAAGGGAACGATACTCGACGCCCAAACAGCCATTAAAAAACTCAACTTTGTCTTGGAAGACATCAACCAAGGAAAAGGAACCCTGGGTAAATTAGTCAAAGACGAAAAATTATACAACGAACTCGTGGAAACCAACAACGAATTGCAAGAACTGTTGGATGATTTACAAGCGAATCCCCAGCGCTATATCCATGTTTCTGCTTTTGGAAAGAAAAACAAAGGCCTTGAACTCACAAATCAAGAGGAAAAGAAACTTAAAAAAATATTAGACTCGATTCCTGAGTAATATGTGGTTATCCATCATCCTTTTTTCGTTGCTATCTCTGCTTTCTGTAGGCTTTTTTGCCCGCAAGATAAATGCCATTATAAAGCAAATTCAATTGGGCCGCGCTACTCCTTTGGAAGGCAGCAAGGCCGAACGCTGGAAAACGATGCTCCTGGTGGCCTTCGGTCAAAAGAAAATGTTTACACGACCTTTCGTCGCCATTCTTCATTTCATCTTCTATGTCGCTTTTATCATCACCCAAATCGAATTGATCGAAGTGTTTATTGACGGCTTCTCAGGCTCCCACCGCTTCTTTTGGCACGCAGGAATGGGCTCCTTTTATGCCTTTGTTATCAGCGCCATCGAAGTGCTTTCCGTTCTCACCTTTATCGCTACGCTCATCTTCTTTTCCCGCAGAAACATCCTTAAAATCCCTCGTTTTACCATGGCCGAATTGAAAGGATGGCCCAGGAACGATGCCAACTTGATCCTCTTGTTTGAAGTGCTGCTCATTCTGTTCATTTTTACCATGAATACCGCCGATGAGGCCGCCTTAGGGCTTTCCTCCAATACATCTTATGGTTTTGCGGTAAGTCAATTTTTCGGTCCGGTGCTCGGCCAATCGGTAGGGAATGTCGAAACGCTTCACGTACTTGGTAAAATTGGTTGGTGGGGCCATTTGATTATGGTGTTGGTGTTCTTGAATTACTTGCCCTATTCGAAACATCTTCACATTCTCTTCGCTTTTCCCAATACGTATTTTTCGAACCTCGCGCCAAAAGGTAAATTCACCAATATGAAAAGCGTTGAGCAGGAAGTGAAACTCATGCTCGACCCCAACGCTGACCCGTACGCTGCTACTTCGGGTTCCGATGTGCCGCAGCGCTTTGGCGCCAAAGATGTTCAAGACTTGACCCGAAACCAACTGTTGTCGGCTTACTCCTGCACCGAATGCGGGCGTTGTACTTCCGTTTGTCCGGCAAACACGACAGGGAAGCTGCTCTCGCCAAGAAAAATAATGATGGATACCCGCGACCGATTGAGCGAAGTAGGAAAGAACAAACTGAACCTCGAAGACGGTAAATCCTTGTTAGGCGATTACATCACCCCAGAGGAACTTTGGGCGTGCACGAGTTGCAATGCCTGCGTGCAAGAATGTCCTGTAAATATCGACCCCCTTTCCATCATTGTGGACCTTAGACGATTTTTGGTCATGGAAGAATCCAAAATACCTACCGAATTAACAGGGATGCTGACCAACATTGAGAATAACGGTGCGCCGTGGCAGTTTTCGCCCACGGACCGCATGAAATGGACCGAAGAAAATTAATACCATGCAGTTGAATGTTCCCACCATGGCCGAGTTGACGGCCGCAGGAGAAACACCCGAAGTGCTTTTTTGGGTAGGATGCGCCGGGAGTTTTGACGATCGCGCCAAAAAAATCACCAAAGCCATTGCCAAAATTTTAACCCACTGTAACGTAAAATTTGCCGTATTGGGCACCGAAGAATCGTGCACGGGAGACCCCGCACGAAGGGCTGGGAATGAATTCACCTTTCAAATGCAAGCGCAAATGAATATCCAAGTCCTCAACGGATATGAGGTAAAGCGGATTGTAACGGGCTGCCCGCATTGTTTCAATACCCTGAAAAATGAATACCCAGAATTGGGAGGGAATTACGAAGTACTGCATCATACGCAGTTGATCCAAGATTTAATCAACACCGGTAAATTAGCGCTACAAAACGGCGGCGTGTTCAAAGGTAAAAAAATCACCTTTCACGATCCATGTTATCTAGGACGAGCCAACGACGTGTACGAGGCACCAAGAAGCTTGATCGAAAAATTGGATTCGGAATTTGTGGAAATGAAACGCTGCAAAACCAACGGTTTGTGCTGTGGTGCAGGAGGGGCTCAAATGTTTAAAGAAGCCGAGAAAGGGAACAAGGAAATTAATATCGAACGCACGGAGGATGTGCTTGAATCAGCCGCCAATATCGTGGCTACGGGCTGCCCCTTTTGCAACACCATGATGACCGACGGGGTGAAGAATTTTAACAAGGAAGCGGAAATTCAGGTGTTGGACGTAGCAGAACTCATCGCCAACGCGGCAGAATTATAGGCGAGCATGAGAACTTGGGTTTTTGTGGCAGAACGTTTTTTAACCTCGGAAGAAGCCGAAATAGCTCAGCAAGAACTGGATACCTTTGTGCAGGGTTGGCAATCGCATGGTACACCTTTGGAGGCCCATGCCTTTTGTTTTGAAAGAGCCGTCTTGGTCATTGCCGCCAATGAGGAAGCAGCTAAAGCTTCGGGATGTTCCATCGATAAAATTACCCATTGCGTTAAATCCTTGGGAGAACGTTTGCACGTCGATTTTTTTAACCGTTTTAAGGTGTTGGTGAAAGAATCTAATGAATGGAACATCGTTCGATTCTCCAGGGAACTGCATACGCATTGTATAAGTGCTTCCATTGCATCCCTGGATGAATTCAATGAAAAAGCCGGAAACTAAGTTCCGGCTTTAAACATTGGACACAATAAATCGGAGCTTATTTGTTTCCGAAGATTACAACAAGTGCATGAATTAAACCTGGTAAACCACAAAGAAATGATAATAGCAAATTCACGGTTACACGTTTTGTCCAGCTACCTTCGTACAAGTACATCGAAATCACGGTTCCAAATGGAACAAGGAAAATGAGTAAGATATAAACCCAATTTTCCGGTTGTGAAGAATTTACAGCCTTTGCCGAATTTGTATTCATTTTAGCAATAAATTTTGAGGCTTTCTTTTCCAAACGCTCCACTTTCCGTTCATTGGCTAACTCACTTAAAACCTTTTGATTGGAAGCAGTAGGTGTGGTTTTCTCCAAATTTCCCACAGCGTTGTAAGGATTAACGGCTAAATCGCTGGTAACCTCTCTATGAACTAGAACAGATGGCTGTTGAGTAAGGGTTAAAGTTGATTTCTCCGTTACAACGTTATTCTCCTCCGCGAGTTGCTGTTCCACAGTACCGAGTTCGCTCGTTTTTTTCTTATCAAACGATACACGGTACCCCCATTTGTCAATACGCTTGCTAACAGTACAAGAAGTTAATACGGCAATAACAACTACCCATAATACATTTTTTGTTTTCATAAAATTAAATTTAAAGTTCGTACGAAAATAGACAATTTTCATTTGTAAAGTGCGTATTTTGTCTTTTTTTCTTCGAAAGAATGGAATACACCTGGGAAAAAGGAAGGGAGATGAGCAATCCATCAATAGATCTACTTGTAGAGGAGATAAAAATATCGCCGATCATAGCAAAACTATTGGTAGATAGAGGGATACATTCCTTCCACAAAGCCCAACAATTCTTTCGCCCACAATTAAACCAGGTCAACGACCCGTTCTTGTTTCAGGATATGAACGCCGCAGTAGAAGTCCTCAACCAAGCCTTGAGCGGAAAAAAACGCATTCGGCTCTACGGCGATTACGATGTCGACGGCACCACCGCTGTAGCGATTTTCATGAACGTGCTCTTCGACAAGGCCGGTTCCTTGGATTATTACATCCCCGACCGCTACCGTGAAGGATATGGACTCAGTCCACAAGGGGTGCAAGCCGCCATCGATGACCAGGTGGATCTTTTCATCACCCTCGACTGCGGTATTCGTTCGGTGGAACTAATTCAACAGCTTCGTGACCATCATATTCAGGTGATTGTCTGCGACCACCACGAACCAGGAGCTGAAATGCCCAATGCGATTTTACTGGACCCCAAAATTCCAGGGGAGTCCTATCCCTTCAATGGCCTCTCCGGAGCAGGCGTCGGCATGAAATTATTGGAAGCCCTGCATTATACCAACAGGTGGCCACTGGAAGCATTGCAGGCGCAACTCGATTTGCTGGCCCTGAGCATCGCCGCCGACATTGTCCCCGTCACCGACGAAAACCGCATTTACGCTTATTATGGACTTCAACAGATTAACGCTGCCCCGCGACCGGCATTTTATAAAATGCTTACCGCCGCCAAACGTACCGGGGAGGTAAAATTAAGCGACCTCGTTTTTGGCATTGCCCCTCGAATCAATGCGGCCGGTAGAATTCGTTCAGGCCGGACTGCTGTGGCCTGCATGCTGCACCCGGTCCAGGAAGATTTAGACCAATTGATCCAGGCGATTGAAGCCGATAATCAAACCCGAAAAGGGCTTGACCAGCAAATCACCCACGAGGCCTTGGCCTTATTGGATAAAGAACCAAGCACCCGCTCCGCGAACGTACTTTATGCGCCAGGATGGCACAAGGGCGTGGTAGGCATTGTGGCTTCGCGCATTATTGAAAAATACCCTTTGCCCACCATCGTGCTTACGGAAATAGAGGGCGTGTTGTCCGGTTCTGCCCGAACAATCGGGGACTTTGATATTCATCATGCACTTACGCAATGTGCGCATTTGCTCCACCAATTCGGTGGACACCAACATGCCGCTGGTTTGTCCTTACCCGTGGAAAATTTTCAAGCATTTAAGCAAAAAATGGAGGAACTGGCCGCGGTTTATTTTCAAACCCATCCACGTCAGCCGGTGTTAACCTACGAGGCGGAACTCCCGTTCCAGGAAATATTTGGTAACGAATCGTGGCATTCCATACCCAAATTGCTGCGCATCCTGAACCAATTTGAACCGTTTGGACCAGGAAATGCCAAACCCTTGTTTGTGGCGCGAGGAATCTATGCCAAACAAATGACCGTCTTGAAAGAAGACCATCTGCGATTGCATTTGGTAGCACCGAATTTCGAGGGGGTATTGAATGGAATCGCCTTCAAAGCTGCCGAAAAAGCAGACCTCGTGGCTGAAGGGCTTGCCTTCGATATCGCCTATACCTTGGAAATCAATGAATTCAATCACCAGCGATCCGTGCAATTGGTGATTCGGGACATCCAACCCGCAGGCGCGTGAGGCAGCGTTGTTACACCTGAGGATTTCCTCTGTAAATTAACTTTTCATTAAATCTAAGGAATACGCGGAACCACGTAGGGCTGCCTCCGTATTGGTACGGAAATAAGCATATTTTGCATAGGAAAAAACGTGTAATTCATGGAAAAACAAAGAATTTTGAAGCACCTAAACACAACGCTATGAAACCTCTTTTACCTTTCCCCAAAGGCCTGAATTTTGTTCAAAATTCTGCGCCATATGTTCAAATGGCCTCAACCAATGTTCATTTCAATTACGACCAAAAGCTATTTTCGCTAACTTTGAAGATGCTAGAAAAACGGACTAGAATGAAGCACAACTACTTTTTATTTTCATTAATGGTATTCATGGCTACGCTCTTCAATGTGGCCTATTCCCAACGCAACGAACTCGCCAGCAAGCACCCGGAGGCAGGTAAATACACACATGTAGACAGGCAAGGTAAGAAAGGAACAGCCAAAGAATGCATCGAAAAGCGCGATGAGTTCTCCAAAACCTTCCAATATACGGACGGAACGTTCACCAAACAAACGGCTACCATCCCGATGCACTACAAAGACGCCGAAGGGAATTGGTTGTCGTACAGCATGGCCTTGGAAAATAAGGGCCAAAATTTCCGTTTTCATGCCCCGCTCGAGAGCGGTTATAACAAAGCTGCTGGAACCATTTATGTGAATGGGGTGAATGACAACAAAGTGACCTATGGCGCCAACACGAAGTTATCCTTGGTAAATCCAAATGGCGATTACAACTTTGGGAATCCTTCCATCGCCAACCCAGTCGTTAGCTACGGGGACGGTAAAATTTCCAACAACAACTTTTGGAACGGGGTTTCTCGGCGTACGTTTTTAACAAACGGTTTTTCAGAAACAGATTATGTCGTGAATCAACCTTTTTCCCAATTGCAAGAGGGAGGCTATGTGAAAATCTCCGAAGAGTATATATTGCCCGCTGGAGCGAAAGTGGCTAAAGGCGAAGGTAAGAAAGGAGCCAAAGGGTTCATCGGCGATTTGGAAATCAGCGACGCAAACGGGGAATTGTTGTTTTACATCTTCAAGGCGAATGTGTACGATAACAGCGGGGATTCTACGCACACAACAACAGGGGAGTACGCTTATACCTTAGAGAACAATAAGTTAAGTCTTGACGTTTGGGTGGCAGCATCGTTCTTCAATAACCCTACTACGAGTTACCCGGTAACTATTGACCCTCAGGTGTCAGCCTATGTGGGTACTTGGTACAGTTTTGCAAGAAGCAGTTGGGGTTTCACTACGAATTGTATGGCGTACGACTATATCAATGTACCACAATCTACAGTAACAGGCTGGTACAATTATAGCTATTATTACAGAGGTTCAACCAGCAGCGGCATGCGTTATGTACGCGTGAGCTATCAACAGCAATGGCAAGGAAGTGGCGCTTATGGATGTTGTTCTACAAATTGGTGGTGGCAAACCCCTTATTACAATACGGGAACGGGTCCTTGGGGTGGAGGAAATATGACCTTTAATGTTCAAGGCTACAATACGTATTGGTGCTGTACTGGTTGTTCACCCACTTCCGGATACCGAAATTACGGCTATTACTATATTGATTATACCCTACAGCCGGCCGACCCAAGCGCGGCTAATACAAATATTAACCCGGTGTGTAACCCAGGCCAAACCATCACCCTTACCGCATCCAACCCCATAGGTACGGTATATTGGTACACGGGCGGATGTGGTTCTAATTTTATTGGAACAGGAACCAGCATCAATGTGAATCCCAATACCACGACCACCTATTATGCAATGAACTATGACAACGGTTATTTCAGTAACGGTTGCGCTTCAATCACCGTAAACGTTCCTGGAACCCCTGCTGCGCCCTCGGCCAATGCCGTTTCGATTTTCTGTGGGCAAACGGCCTCCTTGAGTGCTTCCGGGAACGGTTCTATAACTTGGTACGCCAACAGCAACGCTACAGGTCAATTGGGTACAGGAGCCAGTTATACCACTCCTGTGTTGAATGCCACAACCACATATTATGTTAATCAAACCGTTTCGGGTTGTGCATCAGCATTAACTCCAGTAACGGTAACGGCCAATACCCCTTCAAACCCCACCGCCAACAACGTTTCCATCAACTGCGGTCAAACCGCTTCCTTGTCGGCAAGTTCCAACGGGGGAATGATTTGGTACAGCAACGCGAACGGAACAGGGCAATTGGCCACAGGAGGCAATTATACTACCCCTGCGCTATCGCAAACCACCACCTATTATGTGCAGGCAGGAGCGGCAGGTTGTGTTTCTCAAATCACGCCTGTTACTGTTACGGTCAATGGTTTAACTGCACCTACGGCCAATGCGGCCACCGTAAATTGCGGACAAACTGCTGCCTTAACGGCTCAAGGGGGTACAGGTACAGGGTACACTTGGTATACCAATGCCAACGGTACTGGACAAGTAGGTACTGGAGCATCCTTCACACCGCCCGTGTTAGGGGCAACAACTACGTATTATGTGGCTTCTACCACAGCTATTGGTGCAGGGAATTCCCAAACCTTTAATTATACAGGCAACGTTCAAACGTTTACGGCTCCTTTTACCGGCAATTTCACCTTGGAATTGTGGGGTGCTCAGGGGGGTAACGACGGTCAACAAGGGGCAAATGGCGGGTATGCCACAGGCCAAATTTCCCTAACTTCCGGTCAAGTCATTAACGTTTACGTAGGAGGCCAAGGTATCGGGTGTAATAGCGCTTCTGGAGGTGGATGGAACGGAGGGGGAAATGCGGGAAATGCTGGTTGTTCCGGAGGAGGGGGAGGTGCTTCAGATATACGTGTTGCAGGAAATTCACTTAACGACCGCGTGATTGTTGCTGGAGGTGGAGGTGGCGGCGGTAATTCAATTCTACCGGGTGCAGGGGGTGGTTTGGTAGGTATCAATGGCAGCGGTGCAGGAGGCACCCAAGCGAGCGGTGGCGCAGGAAGCAATGCAGGTTCTTTTGGTCAAGGTGGTCATAAGTCCGGTGATGGCGGCGGTGGAGGAGGAGGATGGTACGGGGGCGGTGCAGCCTATGGTGACGACGGTGGTGGAGGAGGATCTTCCTATATTGGCGGCGTCAACAACGGATCCACAATCGCAGGAAATGCATCAATGCCTAACCCTGCTGGAGGTAATATGAACGGCAATGCTGGAAATGGAATTGTTAAAATTACCTGGTCTAACACCCCGTGTGTTTCGCCATTGATCCCTGTAACGATAACCATTACCCCCGCATCGAATCCGTCGGTGACCAATGCCACCATTAATTGCCAAACATCGACCACCCTGAACGCAAGCTCTAATTCTGCCATAGTATGGTACAGCAACGCGAACGGTACAGGGCAAGTAGGTTCTGGAACGTCTTACACCACGCCCGTGCTTACGTCGAGCACCACGTATTACTTGCAAGCGGGTACAGGGGCATGTGCTTCCCAATTGGTGCCGATAACAGCCACGGTATCCGCGGCGCAAGCACCTACGGCCAACAACGTAACGATTAATTGTCAATCCGCAGCATCCTTAAGCACGGCAGCCAACAATTCTCCGCTCTATTGGTACAGCAATGCCAATGGAACAGGGCAAGTGAGTACAGGTGTAAATTACACTACCCCGGTGCTTACTGCCAACACAACCTATTACATCCAAGCAGGAACGGGAGCTTGTGCTTCCCAACTGGTGCCTGTTACGGTGACGGTGAATGCGGCCACCAATCCTGCCGTAAACAATGCTTCAGTCAATTGTGGGTCAACCACCACCCTAACAGCAAGTTCGAATGCTCCGATTATTTGGTACAGCAATGCCAACGGAACAGGACAAATTGGTTCAGGGAATTCGTACACCACAGGGCAAATTTATACACCTACCACGTATTACCTTCAGGCAGGAGCTGGTGCGTGCGCTTCGCAAGTGGTTCCGGTAACGGCAGCGCCCAATGTGCAGCAACCCACAGCAGCCAATGTTTCAACGAATTGCTTAACTACGGCAACCCTGACGGCCTCGGGCGCTAATTCCTATGTGTGGTACTCCAATGCAGCAGGAACGAATCAAGTAGGTACAGGGGCTAACTTTACCACCCCCGTGCTCAATGCAAATACCACGTATTATGTCGGGGGGGCAAGTGCAGCCGCGCAAAGTTCAACTCAAGTATATAACATTACCTCTACAGGCCAACTCTTTAACATGGGAAGTTCCTGCGGGGCAGGTTCCTTTTATAGTTGTGGAGGTTTTAAAGGTTTCAATTGGAACGATAACTTACCGGCGGGAACCCAGATCACCAATGTGCAGATTCAAATCAGTATTGGCGTAAATTGTAACAACGGAGGGCTTCAAACACTATTCAACAATAATGGTGGTTCATCAATTTCTCCTAATTATTGGTGCAACTGTAGCAGCACAAACAATGGTATTTTTACCTTAAATTATCCTGCCAATCAATATGTCGTAGGAGGAGCGAATCAATGGGGAATAAATGCGGGGAGTTGTCTCGGTCTTTTCAACGGTAACGGAGCTTTAAGTGGAATGTTTGCACGCGTAACGGTTACCTACCAAAACCAACCGTGCATCTCGCCTTTGGTTCCAGTACTCGTAACAGTGAATCCCGCTCAGGCTCCCTCTGCCAGTAATGTAAACATTAATTGCCAAGCTACAGCAACCTTTACCGCAGCAGCGAACAATAGCCCATTGTACTGGTATAGCAACGCGAATGGTACAGGACAGGTTGGAACAGGAGGTTCTTTCACAAGCCCAAGTTTAACCGCTACCACAACCTATTATCTTCAGGCAGGAACTGGAGCTTGTGCTTCGCAGCTTATTCCGGTTACCGCAACCGTGGCCACTGCACAAAACCCGACAGCGAACAACACCACCATCAACTGCCAAGCTACGGCGTCCTTAAGTACGGCAGCAAACAATTCGCCGCTTTATTGGTATAGTAATGCCAACGGAACAGGTCAGGTAGGAACGGGAGTTAACTATACAACCCCAACACTCACAGCATCTACTACTTACTACATTCAAGCAGGGGCTGGGGCTTGTGCTTCTCAATTGGTGCCAGTAACGGTAACGGTTAATGCGGCCACTAATCCTTCTGTGAACAATGTATCGGTCAATTGTGGGGCAACGCCAACACTAACAGCAAGTTCCAATGCACCAATCATTTGGTATACGAATGCCAACGGTACAGGACAAGTAGGTTCTGGAAATTCATACACGACAAACCCAATCAATTCGGCAACGACGTTTTACCTTCAAGCAGGATCAGGCGCATGTGCTTCGCAATTGGTGCCGGTAACGGTTTCTACGAACACTGCCGCGCCAACCGTAAATGCGGCTGCTGTGAATTGCGGACAAACTGCGGTGCTCACAGCGCAAGGAGGAGGCGGTAACACGTATTATTGGTATTCCAATGCAAACGGTTCAACCCAAGTAGGAACGGGGGCTTCATTTACCACACCAGCTATGAGTGCTACGACAACCTATTATGTTTCTTCGGGTACTTCTCAGGCAGGTAATCAAAGCCAAACCTTCAACTTTACAGGAGGAGTTCAAACTTACACTGTACCCGCTGGTGTAACGCAATTAACGGTGGATGCGCGCGGAGCGGGAGGAGGCATAGGACCTGGAGGAGGCGCTCAAGCAGGCTCTGGTGGTAGGATTCAAGGTACAATTTCGGTTTCACCGGGTCAAGTGTTAACCATCGTAGTTGGTGGCGCCGGCGGAAATAGTCAATATAACCGTTCTGGCAGCGGGGGCGGCGGTTTTTCAGGAATTTTAGATGCCGGTGGAAACCACTTAATTTCTGCCGGAGGCGGAGGAGGAACTGCAGGAAACAACGGATGTCCTCAAGTAGGGAGTGGTGGTAACGGAGGTTCGACCTCAGGAACCAATGGTTCTTGCGGTGCAGGGGGAAGCGGTGGATCAAATGCCCCAGGTACCGCAGGCGGATCAGGAGGATCAGGAACAATACCTGGACAAGCAGGCACAGCTAGTGGCGGCGGAAATGGAGGAGCAACACAAAATGACCAAGGCACCGGAGGTGGTGGGGGTGGTTTTGGTGTCAATCCAGCTGCCAGTCAATACGGGTCATGCGGCGGTTGGTCAGGAGCAGGTGGTTATGGAGGTGGTGGTTCTGGAGGAACGGGCGGTTGTGGAGGTAGTCAAGAACGCCTATCCGGCGGTGGCGGTGGCGGTGGCGGATACCGAGGAGGGGGTGGCGGATCATCTCAGCCGGGTTGCGGAAGTTGTGGCGGCGGTGGCGGCGGCGGCGGAAGTAATTATTCCATAGCTGGTTCAACAAATGTGGTAAGCACCGTGGGAGGAGGATCAGGCCCACAAGGGAACGGACAATTAATCATTACGCCGATAATTCAAGCATGTCAATCTGCCTTAACACCAGTTACCATTACCGTAAACGGCCCTGCGGCACCCAATGCGGGGAACGTCACAGTGAATTGTGGACAAACAGCGACGTTAAATGCCAACGGAGGTGGAGGTCAACAAACATTGTGGTTCAGTAACAACAACTATACAGGTCAGTTAGGAACAGGAAATACCTACACAACTCCTGTATTAACGGCAAATACAACCTATTATGTGGTATCCGGAAACAATGCAAATGCTGGAACAACCTACACGTTCTCGAACTGTTCAGCTACCGGACAATACGGGCCAACACAGGCGCAAGTCAATTCTGCCTATTCTGCCACAAACCTAAATGGTTTAGTGACTTCTTCCAATGGTATTCAGTTATGGACAGTTCCAACAACAGGGACCTATCGCATTGAGGCCTTTGGTGCGCAAGGAGGAGGAAATAACAACTTCGGTAGAGGCGCACAAATGAGAGGAGACTTTAACTTAACAGCAGGTCAACAACTTAAAATTATCGTTGGACAACAAGGAGGTTATTACCAATCAGGTAGTGGCGGTGGAGGTTCTTTCGTGGCAACTTCTGCAAACGTTCCTTTGATTGTTGCCGGTGGTGGAGGAGGTCAATATACCCCAGGTTCAGCGCTTGCAAATGCCGATGCGGTGACGACAAATAACGGTCAAAATTCAAGCTGTACCTCTGGAGGAGTTGGTGGAGCCGGTGGAAACGGATGTGGAAGCGGTGCTGCGGGTGGTGGTGGATTTAATTCTAATGGAGGAAACGGATCTTGGGGAACAGGAGGTCAGGCTTTCATAAACGGTGGTAATGGCGGTAATACGGCTGCCTATGCACAATGCATCGGAGGATTCGGTGGTGGAGGAGGAACCCATGGCAACACCGGTGGAGGTGGTGGTGGAGGTGGATACTCTGGAGGAGCTGGAGAAACCCAAACATCCTTGGCAGGTTCAGGAGGTGGATCGTATAATAACGGTACTAACCAAGTGAACACAGGAGGAGTAAGAACCGGAAATGGCTTGGTTACGATTCAATTAATGTCCACTCCATGCTATTCAACTGCAATACCGGTAACAGTCAATGTAAATGCTTTAAGCGCTCCAACAGCTTCTGCTAATGCAGCAACGATTACTTGTGGTCAAACATCAGTGCTCAACGCTTCAGGAGGTAGCAATTACACATGGTATTCCAATGCTGCGGGTACCACACAAGTTGGAACGGGCGCAAGTTATACAACCCCAGCTTTGAGTGCAACAACAACCTATTATGTGCAAAACAACAGC